>Ga0207639_10003335_pt1 | contig 10802 bp, 10 predicted proteins | sample KBSCornC32_FD_184299 | JGI IMG/M metagenome (GOLD analysis project Ga0207639, IMG submission 184299) | Corn rhizosphere microbial communities from Kellogg Biological Station, Michigan, USA - KBS Corn C3-2 (SPAdes) (version 2) | ecosystem: Host-associated > Plants > Roots > Rhizosphere > Soil ...
GCGTTTGCGAGGAAACAGAGATTCCCGCTTTCGCGGGAATGACTTCGTGCATTTGGCAGAGGCCTCGAAATCGACATCACGCTCATCCCTTGACGGCGCCGGCGGTCATGCCGGCGATGAAGAAGCGCTGCATCACGAGGAAGAACACGATGATCGGCGCGACGAGGATGAAGGCGCCCGCCATCATCGCCCCCTGATCGGTGGCATAGGTGCCGTTCATCGACAGGTACCCGAGCGTCATCGTCAGGTTGTCGCGGCCTTTCTGGAAGGTCGTGGTGATGAGGAACTCGTTCCACGAATTGAGGAAGACGATGATCGCCACCGTGATCAGTCCCGGCCGCATCAGCGGCAGGATGACGAAGCGAAACGTCTGCCAGGGATTGGCGCCATCCATGAACGCGGCGTCGTCGATCTCGCGCGGAATGCCGAGCACATAGGCGCGGAGGAGGAAGATCGAGAGCGGCAGGTTGATCGCCGAAAGGATCAGCGCCGTGGCGAAGAAATTGCCGATCAGCCCGAGCTGGGCGAAGACGAAATAGAGCGGGAAGAGAAAGAGCTGGATCGGCACCGTCGTGGCGCAGAGGAAGTAGATGGTGATCGCCTGCCAGCCGCGGATCTGCCGCCGCGCCAGCGCGAAGGCGGCGAGCGCGGCACAGCAGAGCGTCACGATCACCGTCGAGCCGGAGAGCAGCAGCGAGTTGACGATGCCGGTCGAGAAATGCCCGCCGCGCCAGGCGTTGTAGAAATTCTTGAAGTCGATGCCGGTCGGCAGGCTCAAGGGGTTCGCGACGATTGCGGCGTGCGGCTTGAAGGTGTTGACCCCCACGAGGAGCAGCGGAACCAGCGAGACGATCACCGCGATGACGAGATAGGTCGTGCTGGCGACGCGGGCCGGGCTTACGCGGTCGCGGGGGGCGATGTCGGTCATACCTCGAGCTCCGACCGGCTGAGGCGGACATAGATCACCGAGGCGACGAGCCCGAAAAAGCTCATCACCAGCGCCACGGTCGCGGCCTTCCCCACTTGGAACGAGGTGAAGGCAAACGCATAGGCAAAGGTCGAGAGCATTTCGGTCGACCGCGCCGGCCCGCCCTGCGTGATCAGGTAGATGTAGTCGAAGGTGAGGAACGAGAAGATCGTCACCAAAACGAACATCAGCGCCACCGTCGGCACGATGTTGGGGAAGGTTACGTCGCGAAACACCTGCCAGCCATTGGCGCCCTCGATGAAGGCTGCCTCGAGCTGGTCCTCCGGCGTCTGCCGCATCGCCGCGAAGAAGACCACGGTCAGGTATCCCCAGAAATGCCAGATATCGACACCGGCGACGGCGTAGAGCGCGGTCCGCGTATCGGTCAGCGGGTTCGAGAGCGGAAACCAGTTGCGCGACACGAACCCGAGGAGGCCCGAGACCGGATCGAAGATGATGTTCTGCCAGATCAGCGCATTGGCGACCGGCGACAGCACATAGGGCAGGAGGAAGATGATCTGGAAGACGGCGCTGCTCTTCTTCCGGTTCATCAGGATCGACGCCGCGATCATGGCGATGGCCATCGGGATGGTGAGGAAGATCACCGTCCACTGCACGTTGTCGAAGAGCGCGCCCCAGAACACCGGGTCGGAAAACACCGCCGAGAAATTCTTGAGGCCGATGAAGACCGGCGTTGTGGCCCCGTCCCAGTCGGTGAAGGCGACCACGAACGTCAGCAGCGCCGGCAGCAGCACGATCGCGACGCTGAGCAGGAGCGCCGGCGCTACGAACAGGTAGTGATAGCTGCGCGCAGAAAGCCGCGAGGCCATGATCGCTCCAGATTCCGCGTAGTTAAACGTTTCATGTTGGCGCGGTCAAGCCGTCCCGCCTAACCTTGCAACAAGACGAACGTACTGGAGTGCCGCGCCGGCGGCTAGGCGAAGGCGGCTTCGCCTTCGCTGCCGGATTTGACCCCGGTGATCATCGAGACGACCTCGTTGCCGGTGGTCTTGTCGCGGTCGACGACACCCGCGATGCGCCCGCGCCGAAACACCCAGATGCGATCGACGAGGTCGAACACCTGGCGGAGGTTGTGGCTGATGAGGATGAGGGGGATGCCGCGCGACTTGAGGCCCTTGATGATGTTCTCGACCTGCGCCGTCTCTTGCACGCCGAGGGCTGCAGTGGGCTCGTCCATGATGATGAGCTTCGACGCAAAGGTCGCGGCGCGGCTGATCGCCACGCACTGCCGCTGCCCGCCGCTCATGTTGCGGATCTTGTTGCGGAGGTCCGGAATCTTGACGCCGGTCGTCGTCAGCGCCTCGCGCGAGCGCTGCAGCATCCAGCGCTCGTTGAGGAAGCTGAACGGCCCGAGGTTGAAGTAGCGCTTCTCGCGGCCGAGGAAGAGGTTCGAGGGGATGTCGAGGTCGTCGGCGAGCGCGAGGTTCTGGAACACCGTCTCGATGCCGCTGTCGCGCGCCTCGATCGGCGTCTTGAACTCGACCTCGCGGCCATCGAAGAAAATCTTGCCGCCGCTCGGCCGCTCGACGCCGGTGATCTGCCGCACGAAGGTGGATTTGCCGGCGCCGTTGTCGCCAACGATCGCCACATGCTCGCCGTCGCGCAGTTCGAAATCAGCCTCCTCCAGCGCCCTGACGCCGCCATAGTGCTTGGTGAGGCCTTCGGTCCTGAGGATGATGTTGTCCGCCATGTGCTTTCTCCTCAGGTCCGGCCGCGCAAGCGCTGGCGATAGACGTCCTGCACCACCGCGCCCACGATGATCGCGCCGTTGATCATCTCCTGGTAGAACGCGTCGACCCTCAGGAACGTGAAGCCTGAGGTGATGACGCCGAAGATCAGTGCGCCGAGCACGGTGCCGACGATCGATCCGCGCCCGCCCGAGAGCGAGGTGCCGCCGATGACCGTCATGGCGATGGCGTTGAGCTCATAGCCATAGCCCATGCCCGCCTGCGCCGTGAGGTTCTTCGAGGAGAGCACGATCGCTGCGACCGCCGAAAGCACGCCGGCGATCACATAAACCAGCACCTGGTGGCGCTCGACGTTGATGCCCGAGACGCGCGCCGCGCTCTCGTTCGAGCCGATGGCGTAGGTGCGCTTGCCGTAGAGGGTGAAGCGCATGATGACCTGGAAGAGGATCGCCAGCACGACGAAGATCAGCACCGGACGGATGCCCGCCGCGATCGCCGCATAGCTGTCGGTCGGGAAGGAGACCGGCTGGCCCTTGGTGTACCAGTCGGCGACGCCGCGCGCCGAGACCATCATGCCGAGCGTCGCGATGAAGGGCGGAATCTTGGTATAGGCGATGATGAGGCCGTTGATCAGCCCGGCAATCAAGCCGCACGCCAGCGCCACGATGATCGGCACGATCACCGGCAGGTCGGTGAGGGCAGGGTACATGGCGCGCGTGTAGGTCGAGACCTGCGCAAAGCTCATGGTGATCATGGCGGTGGCGCCGACCACCGATCCCGACGAGAGGTCGATGCCGCCCGCGATGATGACCTGCGTCACCCCGATCGCGATGATGCCGACGATCGAAACCTGGAGGATGATGATCTGGAGGCGCTGCAGGTTGATGAGGAAGCTCTGGTGGATGAAGAGCCAGCCGAGCGTCTCGAAGATCAGGCAGATGACGATGAGGCCGATGAGGACGTTGACCTCGCTCGGCCACGGGCGCCGATGCACCGGCGCTGCCGTATCCGTGTCCTTGATCGCAGCCGCTTGAGCCATCGCGCTGTCCTCCCGGTCCCGCGGCCTATCGGCTCTTCGGGATCACGCATTATGCACCTGGGGCGGGCACCGGTGGAATGCCGTTTTGGTGAGGACGGCGCCGCCCGCGCCCCCTGGAACAACAGGGGCGGCGCCGATTGTCCGGCGCCGCCCCGAAAAGAGGCTGAGTGGCCTCAGTTCTTCTTCATGTAGTTGGCCATATTCTCGGGCGTCACGAGCTGGAACGGCACCCACACGGCCTTGTCGAGCTTCTTGCCACCGGCAAGCGCTAGCGCCGCATCGACCGCGCCCTTGCCCTGGCCGGCCGCATCCTGGAACACGGTGACCTTGAGGTCGCCGGCCTTCATCGAGGCCAGCGCGTCCTGGGTCGCATCGACGCCGCCGATGATGACCTTGCTGGTATCGACACCGGCCGCCTTCATGGCCTGGAGGGCGCCGATCGCCATTTCGTCGTTGTTGGAGATCACCGCATCATAGGCCGTGCCGGCGGTCAGCCAGTTGGCCATCAGCGTCTGGGCCTGGTCGCGCGACCAGTTGGCCGTCTGGAGGTCAATGATCTTGATGAAGCTGCAGTCGGGCGTGGCGATCACGTCCTTGACGTCCTGGGTGCGCTGCACGGCGGCCTGGTTGTTGAGCTGGCCTTCCATCACATAGACGTTGGCGCCCGAACCCTTGCCGGCATCCTTCAAGAGCTTGCAGATCTGCTGCGTCTCGAGCGTGCCCGAGTCTTTTTCGTTGGAGCCGACGAAGGCTTCGTTGGCGGGCAGCGAGTCGAGATTGGCGGGCTGGCGGTTGACGAACACCAGCGGAATGTTGGCGTCGCTGGCGAGCTTGGTGAGGGCCGTCGTCGCGTCGGTATCGACCGGGTTGACGATGATCGCATCGACCTTGGACGCGATGAAGTTCTGCACCTGGCTCTGCTGCTTGTTGACGTCGTTGCCGCCGTCCTCGACCTGCAGCGTCAGGCCGTTCACCGTCTTGGCGTAGTCCTGCATGCCATTGCGGAGCACGGTCAGGAAGTTGTCGTCGAACTGCGCCATCGAGACGCCGATCGTCGCGGCCGAGGCGCCGCCGGTCATGGCGGTGCCGGCGAGCAGCACGCCCGTCAGGGCGGCAATCATCAGTTTCTTCATAGTGTCTTCCTCCTCATGCGGGCGTCCGGCGCGCCCTGTTTTGCCGGAGGCTCTTCTCTCCCTGAAGAGCCGTGAACCGTGATGTCGGCGGCCGGTGGCCACCGCATCACTTCTTTAGGCGGCCGCTTTGGCGAGGCCGCCTTCGATGAACGTCATGCTTTGCCGGATCGCGGCGGCCGGATCGGCGAGCGTCCGCAATTCGGCGGCAAACGGCTCGAACGAAACCGCGCCCGCGTAACCGGCATCGAGCAGCGCGCGCAGTTGCTCGACATTGCCGATGCGGTCGCCGGGACCCACCAGCACACGATGCGCGTCGCGCATGTCGGCAACGGCCAGCGACTTATCGTCGACGCCCGAAATGTGGACGAGCCCGGTCATCGCGGGGAAAATCTCGGGCTCGCCGGCAAGCGTGTGATGGAACGTGTCGTGCGTAACGCGGAAGACCGCTTCGCCACCGACCGCTCGAATGCCCTCGACTGCCTCGCGCTTCGACCGCAGCGAGCAGATTTCAAAACCGAGCGGCTCGACGAGGCCGGTGATGCTGTGCTTCTCGAGGATCGGCTTCAGCGCGGTGAGCGCCGTCCTGAGGTTTGCTTGCCGCGCGCCGTCCTCACGGCCCGTGCCATCGTTCTTCGGCACGAGGATCAGCGCCCTGGCGCCGCAAGCCTGAGCGTAGGCGGCAAGCGTCTCGGCCTCCGCGGCGCGCGCTTCGGTCCATTCGTTGAAGCGCTGCAGCGCGTTGATCGTGATGATCGTGACGCCGGCCTTCTGGGCTTCGGCGCGGACGGCGGGGGCAGGCGTGCCGTCAAGGATGGCGTTGCCAGCGATATCGTTGCGGATCTCGACCTCGCTCAAGCCAAGGGTCCGAGCCAACGCGAAAAAAGCGGGCAGCTGAAGCTGCGGCGCGGCCATGTGGTTGAGCGCAAAGCGCGGTTTCGCAGTCGACAACCGGCGATCTCCCCGATGCGGATTTCTATGTTCCGTTTGAGCCGAAATGAAACATCGGTTCTGTTTTTTGTCAACTCGGAATATTTGTTCCGTCGTGCCGCGCGCGGCGTCGCACGAAGAGCGCCGAAGGCGCTAGACGCTCTCGCTGATGTGCAAATCTGCCGGCAGCAGGATCTCGACGCGGCCCTCCGCGGTACCGGCAACGGCCCGCTCGAGTGCCTCGACCGCGGCGCGGGCAAGAGCCGCAATCGGGGTGCCGAGAACGAGGTCCACGGTGCCGTCGATCAGCGAGGCTCGGGTTACCGTCGTCAACTCGTTGCAGACGACGACAATCCGCGACGCGGCGCGCTCGTCGCGGGTGGCTTCGGCGACGCCATTGCCGCCGCCGCCCGCCGAGTAAATGCCGACGAGGCCGGGGTTGGAGGCGAGCATGTCGACCACCGCTTCGTAGGCGATGCGGGGATCGTCGAGGACGACCACCGGCTCGAGTACCTGGAAGCTCGGCGCGTACTCCCGCACATAGCTGCGGAAGCTGATTTCCGACACTTCCTGGCTGAGGTAGCGGTGCGACCCGATCAGGATGCCGATGCGGCCCGGCTTTTCAGCGAGCCGTGTCACCGCCCAGGCGGCCGTGCGGCCTGAACGCCGCCGGTCGACGCTGACGCAGCCCGCCCGGCTTGGCGCGGTGACATCCGTGAGCAGCGTCAGCACGGGCTTGCCCTGGGCGGTCGCCCACTCGATTGCCTCGTTGACCGCCGGGTGGTCCATGGCGACGAGGGCTAGCCCGTCGACCCGCGGCGCGAGCTCGCGCAGCCGTTCGGCGATGGCGACGGGATTGAGCTCATCAACGAATTCGACCAGCGCGCGGCCGCGAATGAAATCGGCGGCGTGCACCGCCTCGGTCAGCCCCGCGGCGAGCGCCTGGTAGAAGGGCTCCGACCGCTTCTGCAGCAGGAAGCCGAAGGTGCGGCGCGGCACCGCCACCAGCCGCTGCTTGAGGAGGCCGACCGCGTGGAAGCCGATCGTCTCCGCTGCCTGCGTGACGCGCGCCGCGGTGTCGGCGCTCACCGGCAGGCGTCCGTTCAGCACCCGGTCAACCGTCGCGACCGATACGCCCGCGGCCTTGGCGAGATCGGCGATGGTGGGGCGCTTGACCATGTGGATGCAAGAATTCCATCAGGCAATGATAGATTCTGATAGAATACATCATCGCTGGCTTGCGGTCCAGACGGGCACGACCTTAGGCTTTACTGGCCGATGTTGACGAGCATTGGCGAGGGGAGTGCCTGAAATGACCGATGCCACCGCCGACTTTGCGCCCACCGTGCCGCGCGACTACGGGCTCCTTGGCCGCGACGCCAAGCTCGCCGTCGAGCGCGGGCTTTCAGCGGCGGAGTGGTACCACACCGACATTCCGCGCAAGACCATGAAGGAGCTGATGCAGCGCTCCGATGGTCCGGCAATCCGCGATACCATCATCTGGCTGCTCGGCTTCGTCGTCTTCGGCGCCGGCGCCATCTACTTCTACGGCTCCTGGTGGAGCGTGCCGTTCTTCATCTGCTACGGCGTGCTCTATGGCGGCTCGACCGACAGCCGCTGGCACGAGTGCGGTCACGGAACGGCCTTCAAGACGCGCTGGATGAACAACGCCATCTACCAGCTCGCCTGCTTCATGATCATCCGCGAGCCCGATATCTGGCGCTGGAGCCATGCGCGGCACCACACCGATACTATCATCGTCGGCCGCGATCCCGAGATCGGCTTCATGCGCCCGGCGAACATCGCCCGCTGGCTCGGCGGCTATTTCGCCATCCCGGGCGCCATCAAGGCGCTGATCCGTGTCCTCTACCACGCGACGGGCCGCCTCAAGCCCGAGGAAAAAACGTTCGTGCCCGAGTCCGAGTGGCCCAAGGTGATCCGCACCGCCCGCATCTGGACGGTGTTGCAGATCATTCCGATCGTCCTCGCCCTCTATTTCCGGAGCTGGCTGCCGGTGCTGCTCTGCGGTCCGCTGCCGGTGATGTACGGCACCTGGCTCGAGTCGATCTTCGGCACCACCCAGCACGCCGGCCTCGCCGAGGACGTGCTCGACCACCGGCTCAATTCGCGCACCGTCTACATGAATCCGCTGTTCCGCTTCATCTACTGGAACATGAACTACCACGTGGAGCACCACATGTTCCCGATGGTGCCGTATCACGCGCTGCCGCGACTCCACGAGATCATGAAGGCCGACACGCCAAAACCCTATAGCTCGCTCTTCGACGCCTACCGCGAGATCATCCCGACGCTGTTCCGGCAGGCCAAGGACCCGACTTATTTCGTCAAGCGCGAGCTGCCGCCGACGGCCAAGCCTTACCGGCCCGACCTCCACGACCAGTCGCCGGCCCTGCAGTAGCGAACGCCCAGCCACGCTCCCCGCCTGATCGAGAGCATAGCCATGCCCAATTGGACCCGCGCCTGCGCCACGGACGATGTCGAGGAGGAGGACGTCATCCGCTTTGACCACGCGTCGGGCGTCTTTGCCATCTATCGCAGTCCCGACGACGAATTCTTCGCGACCGCTGGCATCTGTACGCACGAGCATACGTGCCTCGCCGATGGCCTCGTGATGGGCGACGTCATCGAGTGCCCGAAGCACAATGGCCGCTTCAACTACAAGACCGGCAAGGGGCTCGGCGCGCCGATCATCGAGAACATCAAAACGTACCCCGTGAAGGTCGAAGACGGCGACGTCTTCATCGACCTCGGCTGAGCCGATGGCCGAGGGCATGGTCATCGTCGGGGCAGGCGAGTGCGGCACCCGCGCCGCCTTCGCCCTCCGCGAGGCCGGCTACGACGGTCCGGTGACGCTGATCGGCGACGAGCCGCATCTGCCCTACGAACGCCCCCCGCTCTCCAAGGAAGGCATGACGGCGCCAACGCTGGCCGCGAAGGTCATCGCCGACGAGGCGCGCCTTAAGGCCGCCGGCATAGACCACCGGCGCGGCGCGCGGGTTGCCTCGATCGATCGTGATGCCCGGCGCGTCCTCACCGCGGAGGGCGAGACGCTCCCTTACAATCGGCTGCTGCTGGCGACCGGCGCCTCGCCCCGCCGCCTCGTGCAGGAGGGCGCCGAAGTTCCCCACGTCGCCTACCTCAGGACCTATGACGATGCGCGGCGCATCCGCGACCGGCTGGATGCAGGCGCGCGGCTGATCATCGTCGGGGGCGGCTTCATCGGGCTCGAGCTCGCCGCGACCGCGAAATCGCTCGGCGCCGAGGCGACCGTTGTCGAAGTGCTGCCGCGGCTACTGGCCCGCGCCGTCCCGGCCGAGATCGCCGGTATCGTCGCCGATCGCCACGCCGCAGCTGGCGTCACGGTGGTCACCGGCACGCCGATCGCCTCGATCGAGAGCGCGCCGGATGCGGTGCGCCTGACCCTCGCCGATGGCCGGCGCCTCGAGGGCGATCTCCTCGTCGCCGGCATCGGCGCCATCCCGTCGACGGCGCTGGCGGCCGCTGCGGGCCTCGTCCTCGACAACGGAGTAGCGGTCGATACGCGCCTCGCGACAAGCGACGCCGCGATCTTCGCTGCTGGCGATTGCTGCTCGTTTCCGCTGCCGATCTATGGCGACCGCCGCGTGCGTCTCGAATCCTGGCGCAGCGCCCAGGACCACGGCAACACGGTGGGGCGCAACATGCTCGGCGCCGACGCGCCCCATGCAGCAGTGCCCTGGTTCTGGTCTGATCAGTATGAACTTACGCTGCAGATCGCCGGCCTCGCCGATGAGGGGCGCTCCAGCGTCCGGCGCGAGCTCGGGGAGGGGGCCTTCATCATCTTCCACCTCGCCGATGATGGCCGGCTCGTCGCCGCGAGCGGCATCGGCACTGGCAACGCCGTGGCCAAGGACATCCGCATCGCCGAGATGCTGATCGGCCGCGGCGCGCGGCCCGATCCCGGGGCGCTCGCGCATCCCGAGACGCGGCTCAAATCGCTGCTGGCCGCCTAGCCTCAGCGCGCGTTGCGGCGGCTGACCGGTGAAAAGATGGTCAGCAGGATGATCCACATGTCGAGAAAGATCGACCAGTTGTCGATGTAGTGGAGGTCGTGGCGCGTGCGGCCCTCGATCTGCTCCGCCGTCGTGGTCTCGCCGCGGTAGCCGTTGACCTGCGCCCAGCCGGTAATGCCTGGCTTGATGCGCTGGCGATGCGCATACTTTTCCGTCTGCCGCTCGAGCGCGTCGTCATGCGAGATGGCGTGCGGACGGGGGCCGACGAGGCTCATCTGCCCGATCAGCACATTATAAAGCTGCGGCAGTTCGTCGATGCTCGACGACCGGAGGAACCGGCCGAACGGCGTGATCCGCGGATCGTTGGCCTGCGCCTGCTTCATCGCGTGGCCGCTTTCGGTGACGCGCATCGAGCGGAACTTCCAGATCTGGAACGTCTCGCCGTTGAAGCCGCGCCGCTCCTGCCGGTAGATCACCGGCCCGCCCATGGTGAGGAGAATACCGATCGCGGCACCGAGCATCAGCGGGCTCGCAACGACAAGGCCGAAGAGCGCGCCGCTAATATCCATGGCCCGCTTCAGCACGACCGCGCCTTCGCCCATCGGCTTGCGCAGCAGCCGCAGCGCGTTGTTGGGGCCGATCGCCACCACATCGAGGAATTTGAGTGACCGGTTGCTGCTCGCCGGCGCCCCGACCACGTTGAGGGCGAAGCGGCGGAGCTCGTCGACGAGCTGTTCGATAGCGTCGAGATCGGAGAGGTCGCCGACGAGGATGATGTGCTCGGCGCCGCGCCTCACGCTGACACGGCCGAATTCCTCGATGGCGCGATGCCGGGCGCTGTCGCCCAACTCCTCGAGGTCGTCGAGATAGAGCGCGCCGGCCAGCCGGTGGCCATGCCGCCAGAGATCGCTGTGCAGCAGGAAGTCGACCACATGGGTCCTGAGCCCCACCACCGAGACTTTTTCGAAATGGAGCTCACCCTTGCGGATGTGCTCGCTGAGCTTGACGTGGATG
>Ga0207639_10003337_pt1 | contig 10795 bp, 9 predicted proteins | sample KBSCornC32_FD_184299 | JGI IMG/M metagenome (GOLD analysis project Ga0207639, IMG submission 184299) | Corn rhizosphere microbial communities from Kellogg Biological Station, Michigan, USA - KBS Corn C3-2 (SPAdes) (version 2) | ecosystem: Host-associated > Plants > Roots > Rhizosphere > Soil ...
CCCCGGCAGGTCGAACAGCAGGGCCTTCACGTCTTCTGTGTCACGCCCCGCGACGTCGACTTCGACGGCGGTTCCCGCGCCAGCGCCGAGGGGGGCCATGCGATCGAAACGAATCGAAGGCAACTCGGCACGGGCACCAGAGCTGGCGATGCAAAACAGCATCGTGGCCAGCAGGAATGCCGTAGCACTAACGCTCTTCCGAACCGCTCGAACGCGGCCGGACAAGAGGAGCCGCGAATGAACGCAAATGAACGCAAATGGGCGGAACGAAAATCGAAATTGCTTTTCCACTCGTATCAAACTCAATGCGACTTCGGACTTGTGATGATTTGCGTTCATTCCCGTTCATTCGCGGCTCCCTTCCTGTTTCGCTCGCGAGACAGGGCAGGGATTTCCATGTCTTGGCCGCGTCGTGCGGTTGTTCACCCGTGAGCACTCATCTCGCGGAGCAAGAATGATTACTTTACGAGAACGACGACGTTACACCAGCTCTTCGATCGGGCGGCCTTCGCTGAGGACGGGGAGCGGGCGGTTGGCGTGGTCGCGGAAAACGTGCGTGTGATCGATGCCCAGAACGTGGTACATCGTCGACAGCACGCAGCCGGGCGAATACGGTTTGGTCGCCGGATACTCGGCCTTCGAATCGGTCGTGCCGATCATCTGCCCCATCTTGAGATCGCCGCCGGCATAGAGAATCGACATCGCGCCGGGCCAGTGATCGCGGCCGGCGGTCGGATTGATCCGCGGAGTGCGGCCGAATTCGCCCATCGTCATGATCAGCACTTTCTTATCGAGCCCGCGCTGTGCCAGGTCGCTCGCCAGCGCCGCGACGGCCCGATCGTATTTGGGCAATAGATTATTCTTCAACTGGGCGAAGTTGTCGCCGTGCGTGTCCCAGCCGCCGCCGGCCTGGATCGTCACGAACGTGACCCCCGATTCGACCAGCCGCCGGGCCAACAGGCAGCTCTGTCCCAGATCATTGCGCCCGTATTTCTCTCGCAACCGCGGGTCTTCACGGTGAATGTCGAACGCCTTGAGCGCCTTGTCGCTGGTGATCATCTCCAGCGCGTCGCGATAGAACTTGTCGATGCCCACGATGTCGCCCCGGGCGTCGATGTCGCGGCGGATCGTATCAACGCTGTTGAGCAGTTCGCGGCGGCGGCCCAGGCGATCGACCGACACGCGACCCGGCAATTTGAGATTGCGGACGTTGAACCCGTCATTGTTCGGGTCGCTATCGGGCGCAAACGGGTTATACGATGCTCCCAGGTAGGCGGCTTTGCCCAGGCTGAGCTTGTTGGGCAGATTCACGTAGGCCGGAAGACCGGGCGTATTCGGGCCGCGCAGCTTAGAGGCCACAGACCCGACTGAGGGATAGATATTATCGTTGACTTCGATCGTCGGCTGATATCCGGTGAGCATCCACTGCGACCCCATGCCGTGACCGGCGTTGGTGTGCGTTGCCGAGCGGACGACCGAAAACTGGTCCATCATCGCCGCCTGCAAAGGCAGATGCTCGCTGATGCGGATGCCCGGAACATTCGTATCGATCTCGTGGAACTCGCCCCGAAATTCGGCCGGCGCGTTGGGCTTGAGGTCGTACATGTCGATATGGCTGGGCCCACCGGCCAGCCACACGAGGATCACGGCCGTGTCGTTCAGCACAGAGCCGCCGGTTTCGGCAGCCGCGGCTTTCGCACGCAACATGTCCGAAAGAGTCAAACCGCCCACCGCCACCGAACCGACGGCTATGAAATTTCGCCGCGAAAGACCGTCGCACGTCCGAACTGCGCTGTTGGCGGATCTGGTGGTGATTTCGAGCATAAGGCACCATTTGTAGCTGAATTCGCCAGAATTCAGATGTCCGTTTGCAATCGTCTGAACTCTGGCGAGTTCAGCTACGAACCGCGATGAAACGAGATCAGTGGTTAAACAGAAATTCCTTTGAGTTTAACAGACTCCACAACACGTCTTCCAGCGACTGCTGGCGGTTCGGGCCGCTGGCAACGTAGACGATCGACTTACCCATCTCCTCGGCGGTCGGCAACCGGCTCAAGGCGGCCAGATACAGTTCTTCGATCGCCTGTTCGTCGGTCTGCTTGTCTTTGATCAGCCGGGCCACGCGGCCCTCGCCGTTGGACAGCTTGTTTTCGATTTCATCCGAGTTCGACAGCAAGAGCACCTGCGCCAGCGTGGCGCCGGCCGAGCGTTCGCATTCGCACCCGGTGACGCGCTTCGGGCGGTCGAACGTTTCCAGGAAGTACGAGCCAAAACCTTCGTGCGGCAGGTCGATCGCCCGCGCATCCGACGCCATCCCGCCGAAAGTGCTCTTCGTTCCGGCGGCCTGGTCGACGGCATCATGCAGGACTTCGGCGATCAGCCGCCGCGAGTAGAAGCGGGCGAAGTTCTGCGCGTCCGAATGATTCTGGTCGGTCGGCAGAGACGACAGGGCGTACGCCTGGCTCAACACCAGTTGCCGAATCATGTGCTTCATGTCGAACTTGTGGTCGGCAAAGTCTTTCGCCAGGGCGTCGAGCAGTTCGGGATTCGTGGGGGGATTGGTCTCGCGCATATCGTCGACCTGGTCGACGAGCCCGCGGCCGAAGAAATGCCCCCACAAGCGATTCACCAGCACTTTGGAAAAGAACGGATTCTCGGGACGCGACATCCAGTCGACCAGCGCGTGCCGCGGGTCCTGCTCGGAGGAAAACTTCGGATACTCGCCGTCCAGGTACTTTGGCTCAGGCGATTTCTTCGTCAGCGGATTCATATCCCCCAGCGTCACGCGCGGCGCCGAATAATACGGCGGCGGCTCGCCGAAGCTTTTACGTCCCAGACGAGTGAAGAATCCGGCCAGTCCGTAGTAATCTTCCTGGCCCCAGCGTTCGTACGGATGGTGGTGGCAGCGGGCGCATTGCAGGCGGATTCCCAGAAAAACCTGTGCCGTGTCGGCCGTCACCTGGTGCAATTGATCGTCGCGCATCTGCCAGTACCAGTTGATGGCAGGCGCATCTTGCCATTCACCGGCAGCGGCCACGATGCCGCGGACGAACTCGTCGTACGGTTTGTTGCGGGCTAGAAAATCCTTGATCCAGTTATGAAACGCATATGCGGCCCGGTCGGAACCGGCCAGTTGTGAGTTCCGCAGGATCGTACCCCAGCGCATGGCGAAGAATGCCGGATAATCCGGCGAGGCCAACAACCGGTCGACGAGTTTCTCGCGTTTATCGGGAGACGAGTTGGTAATGTATCCGCGGACTTCGTCCGGAGTCGGCAGGCGGCCGCACAGATCGACCGTCGTGCGGCGGATGAGCGTGGCGTCATCGGCCAGAGGCGAGGGGAGCAACCCCAGCTTCTTCCATTTTTCGGCGCAGAGCCGGTCGATGTAATGTTCGGTATTGAAATTCGGAATCGCGGTCAGCGATTGACCGTGAGGGACCAGCGCACGGAATACGGCCACTTGTCCCATGTAGCGGGCCATGATCGCCGCTTCACCGCTCTGGCCATTGCATTCCACGAGCCCTTCGGCCGAGACGCCGGCGACCGGACCCATGTTGCTGTCGTACTGCGTCTGGGTCGTGACTTCGCGGATCGCGCCGTCGCTATACTGCGCCGAGACGCGCAATTGGGCCTTCGCCCCGGGCTGCATGACCAGCTCACGCGGCTCGATCGATATCCGCACGACGTGCGGAGCGTCGGGCGCCGAGGCGGGCGCCCCCTGCTTGATCCAGGCACACAGCGTTTCGTAGGGTTCGGTACCGGGGTCGATCCGCTTGCCGCCACCGTGGGGCACTTTTCCGGTCGCCTTGAGCATCAGCAGGCTGTTCTCCGCAGCCGAGCCAAAAATCCGCCGGCCGCGGGCTTCGTCGACGATCGCTTCATAATCGAAACCGTGGTCGAACCCGAACAGCGACAGCTTGAAGCCATTTTGCCCGCTGGCTTTTCCATGACATCCGCCGGCATTACACCCGAAGCGGGTCAGAAGCGGCTCGACTTGCGTGCCGAAGTCGACCTTTTGAGCGTCGGCGATGGGTGTCGCGGCCGAAGGCTCCGCCGCGGACAGAACCGCGGCTGATGCAAAAACGGCGACAATCGAAATCAACGCCCGGCAGTCCATGAGAAACCGGCAATCCATAGGAAGTCAATTGATACGTATGGCAGGCGATTCAGGCAGGAAAACTTGGCAGGGTCGCTCACACGTATTATAAGTATAAACGGCCGTGGATGCGATAGGCAGTGAGAAGATTTTCAATTTTTACGGCTGGGATTCAAGTCTCTGAATGATTGGCGCACCCTGCTTGCACTCCACGATCACCGGTCGCTTTAGTCGTGTCACTGCTTTTCCATAGGCTGCCTTGCCATATCCGGCTCGATTTCATTGGGATTTTTCGCGTAAGAAACGATCTTGCGACCGCTCAATTTCTCTTTTTCCTTTAGATCGCGAAAAATTGCCCTCAAATCATAATTGAAGCGGGCGGCATACGCATCGCGCGCGCGCCGGACTTCGTCGACAATCGGGTCGGACCAACTCATGGGTTTACCTCCATCAGTTCTTCAGGCGTGCAGATGATTGGCGCTTTGTAACCGTGGTTCGCACAGATGGCTTCGATCTGGCCCCGGATCGCGGCGTTAGCCATGTGTCGGCAGTTCCACGTCAACAGATACGCCATTCGATGCACAGCCGCTACAGAAATGTGCAATGCATCGTTTTCGGCTTTCGCCGGCAAAGCGCTCTCCAGGACAAGCTCTTCGGCCAGCGACAAGGCAGCTTCATTGATTTCCAGCACGGCCATGGACGATAGAACTTCAAGTCGTTCTTTGGCGGCCTCCGGGTCGCCGTCGCCGGCTTCCTGAAGGACGAGCTGCGAAATGCAGAGCTCGAAACTTTTGCGGCGGGCATCCCACCACTCATGAGTAATTTGCTGATGCCCCGCAACGATCAGATCGCGACTCGGGCGGGCGGTCAAATAGCTGACAAAGCTGGTTTCAATGTAAACGCGTTCGATCACATCTCCCTTACAACCGGGTCAAACATTCGACTTTTTCGCTCGTCAAGCTGCGGGGTTCCGGTTTAATAGACGTTACCGCGGCGCCGGCAGCTTTTCCAGATCAGTTGTTGCCTGCCAGAAGCGGCACAGCCGAACCTACCGCATTTTGAATCCGCAAGTTATTCTAACCATCGAGGATCTTTTTTTCGTCGTCTTGAGGAAGTACTTACCCATGAAGGTTCTGGTCGTAGGTCAAGGTGGACGCGAGCATGCGCTCGTCTGGAAGCTGTCGCAATCGCCACTGGTGACGCAGGTGTTTTGTGCGCCGGGCAATGCGGGGACGGCGATTGACGCCGTCAATGTCGATATCGGTGCGACGAACATTGCCGGGCTGGTCAAGTTTGCCAAGGCCGAAAAGATCGAGCTCACCGTCGTCGGTCCTGAGGCGCCGCTGGTGGCGGGCATCGTCGATGTGTTCGAAAATGAAGGGCTGCGGGTGTTCGGTCCCTCGAAGCTGGCGGCCGAGCTCGAAGGGAGCAAGGTGTTCGCCAAGGACGTGCTGCGGCAGGCCACGATCCCTACAGCCGAGGCCCAGGTCTTCACCGACGCAGAAGCGGCTGAAGCCTATATTGGCGATCGCGAGGAAACGTCCCTGGTCATCAAAGCCGACGGCTTGGCCGCCGGAAAGGGAGTGACCGTCTGCACCACCAGGACGGTCGCCATGGACGCCATTCGGCGGATCATGCGCGACAAAGAATTTGGCGACGCGGGAAAGCGTGTGATCATTGAGGAAAAGCTCGACGGCGAAGAGGCCAGCATTCTGGCCCTCACCGACGGCAGCACGATCGTGCCGCTCGAAACTTCGCAGGATCACAAAGCCGCCTTCGACGACGACCGCGGCCCGAACACCGGCGGTATGGGGGCCTATAGTCCAGCCCCGCTCGTCACGCCCGCGTTGATGGACCAGATCATCGCCCAGATTCTGGTGCCCACTGTGCATTCCATGAAGAAGCGCGGGCGGCCCTTCAAAGGCTTGCTGTATGCCGGCGTGATGGTCACGCACCAGGGGCCAAAAGTTCTGGAATTCAACACGCGATTCGGTGACCCCGAAGCGCAGCCTTTGCTCATGCGCCTCAAGACCGACCTGGCGCAGGTGCTGCTGGCAGTCGCCGATGGTACGCTCGACAAACTGCCGCCGCTGGAATGGGACCCGCGCCCGGCGGTTTGCGTGGTGATGGCCGCCGCCGGTTATCCGGGAGAATACGAAAAGGGAGCAGCGATCCGCGGTCTCGACGAGGCGGCCAAGCTGTCGAATGTCAAGGTCTTCCACGCCGGCACCGAGCTGCGAGGCGGCCAGCCCGTGACCAGCGGCGGCCGTGTGCTGGGAGTAACCGCCCTCGGAGACAACATCGGCGACGCCAAACTGCGGGCCTATCAGGCCGTCAAATGCATCCGCTGGGACGGCGCCTGGTGCCGGCACGATATTTCCGACAAGGCGCGCAAGCACTCGTCAGGGACCGGCGGCGCCGCAGGTTAAAGCGGCCAATTTGCGTCTAGCCGCGAGGCGCAGCCAAGTGCGCTGTTCCGTGCGCCGACCCGGTTGAACCTTAATACTAACGCGATCACATTGGCGCAAATCGATTGATGCCCGGAACTCGGTCGAAATCCGCATCATTGCTCGCTAAACACGTCAAGTGATTACTCTGCATGACTGCCAAAACCAAGGCATCGCCGCTGAGTAAGCCATATTGACGGCTGAGATCGCCTGCCGATATGACCTCTTGCACGCTGACTGGCAAAACTTGAATGCCCATTCGCAAGATGTCGTCCAACGCCTGTCGCGACTTCGTGAGCTTCGCGATTTCGTCGCGATGAGTCCTCAAGCGGTTTGCGATTCCAGCGAACGGCCAACCGAATGACTGACAGGCTTCGAGTGTCATCAGTCGATGCGCGATATCGTTGAGGACAGGGGCCGAAAGAAAGCCCTTCAAGCTCCCATTCTCGAATTGCTTGAGCAGCGTGCGACAATTGGGACCGAGTACCTGGTCCGGGGCGAAGTCATAGACGAAGATGTTCGCATCGACGAAAACCGAGGAACCGGCAGGAATCTCGCCGAAAGTCATGCGGACTCCAATATGCCAAACTCGTCGTCTTCGGCAATTCGCCGCAGAACATTAGGATCACCGGTCCAGCCAATCAATCCATACGTCGAGTCGACAAGGCTCGTGTTGACCTGGACTGTGACCCGTACTCGTTCATGTTTTTGAAGCGGGAGCGGTTCATCCAACTTGAGTATGCCGTCCTCATAGGTGGCATCGACGATTAGCGACATGTTGGCTCCGCGCGAGGGCTGCGATTGAAATTTGTTTGGTTATACCGACTTTTCCACAGCCAGCGCGAGCCCACGCTCAGATCGCACTTCAAGACAAGCCTTGATCGCATCTCGGATATTCGCGATGGCATCGTCTTTGGTCGAGCCTTGACTAACGCACCCTGGGATCGACAGACATTCCACGATCCAGACACCGTCCTCGTCGCGGTCAATCGTTACTGGTAATTCCATCGTGTGACTCCCCTCTCATGGCGGCAAATCCAATTCTATCACGCGCCGCGCGAAAAGCATCACTTCTTCGGCAGATATTTATCGAACCAATCCGCCAACGCCGGCACGTCCTGGCCAATTTCCGGCCAGCCGTGCCCCTTGCCGGGCTTCACGACCAGCTCGCAGGGCACGTTGGCTTCCTTGAATTTCTCGATGATCAACTTCGACTGTTGCAGCGGCACAGTCACGTCGGCATCGCCGTGTATGATGAATGTCGGCGGATCGTCGGAGGTCACGTGATAAACGGGCGAAATCTGCCGGCCGATTTCCGCGCGGCGGTTCTGATCGGTGATCGTCACGAAGGCCCGCGAGGTTTCATCATATTCCTGAAAATCAAACGGCGCTCGGACGCCCTTCGTGGCGTCGGCCCCGATGATGCTGAAACCCTTGACGCCGTAATTCAACAAGTCGGTCGGCGGGAAAAGACAGGCCACCGCCTGCACGCGGCTCGACAGGCGATCGATCGGATCTTGGGCCTGCGGATCGCCGGCGCTGCCAGCCGTACCGATCATCAGCGCCAGATGACCGCCCGCCGAGGCCCCCGTCACGCCGATCCGCTGCGGGTCGAAACCGTATTGTTCGGCACGGCTGCGAATAAATCGTAACGCGCGATGCATATCGTCGAGGATCTCGGGCATCGAGAATCGGGGCGAGCTGCCGTGCACGACGGTGAACAGCGTGTAACCGCGCCTGCAATACTCGGCCGCGAACGAAGGACGGATATTGTCATGGGACGATCGCCATGACCCGCTGACGACCAGCACAATCGCGGCTCCGTTAGGCTTCTCGTTGGGCGTGAACACGTCCATGGTCAGCACGATGCCGTGCTTGCGATGGTAGATGACGTCCTCGGTGCGAGTGAACGGTTCGTCCGCTGCACAAGCGCACGTCGAGAAACCCGTCAAAACGAACGCGAACAAGAAGGCAGCGCGAGATTTCATGGCAGTATCCGTGGGCTTAATCCGTTAAACGCAATCCGTGGCTACTTCTTGGCGAGATACTTGTCGAACCAGTCGGCCATCGTCAGTTGGTCTTTATCCATGCCGGCCCAGCCGTGTTGTGCGCCCGGTTTGACCACCAGGTCGCAGGGAACCTGGACTTCCTTGAATCTGGCGATGATGATCTCGGCCTGCTGGATGGGAACCAGCGTGTCCGCATCGCCGTGCACGATCAGCGCGGGGGCGTCATCCGAGCTGACGTGATAGACAGGTGAGATCGCCTTGCCGATTTCGAGCCGCTTGTTTTCATCTGTAATTGGAACAAAGGCTCGCAGAGCACCGTCGTATTCCTTGAAATCGAACGGCGCTTTGAAGTCTTTCAGGATTCCAACGCCCAGCGCGTTTTCCCCCGGTTTGCCGTAGTTCAAGAAATCTGTCGGCGGAAAGAAGCAGGCGACAGCCTGCACGCGGCTCGACAGACGATCGATCGGGTCTTTGGCGTCTGCCTTGCCGTCCGTTCCCGTCGTCCCCTGCATGAGCGACAGATGCCCCCCAGCCGATCCACCGGTGATCCCGATGCGATTGGGGTCGATTTTATACTGCTCGGCCCGGCTGCGAATGAAGCGCACGGAACGGTGCATGTCTTCCAGGACTTCCGGAATCGTGAACTTCGGCTGGCTTCCGTGGACGACGGCGAAGATCGTGTAACCGCGTTTCAGATACTCGCCGACATTTCCCGGGTTGATGCTGTCATGATTCGAATACCACCCGCCACTGATGACCCAGATGATGGCAGCGCCGTTGGCGTTTTCCTTAGGCGCGATGACGTCGAGCGTGAGTGCCGTGCCGAATTTGCGGCCGTAGATCACGTCTTGCGTGCGGGTGAACGGTTCGTCGGCCGCGAGTGCGCGCGAAGCCGGCGCAGCGCAGAAAATCAGCAAGAGAACGAAAAATGAATTTCGAGAGCGGCTCGTCATGGGTTTCTCCGGTCGATCGAGGTGCAATGGATCAAATCGAGCAGGCACAAGGATACGACTGAGCGAATGTTGACGCAATTGCTGGGCCAGGCGCAGGCCCCGTTTAGCGCCGCTGTTGGAGTTCAGGCTTTAGCCTGCGCCGCTTGACCGTCGTGGATCTCTTAGGGCACCGTTATCGGTTGACCAGCCGACAGACCAAAGCCATCAATTTGGATCGACTCACTGTCGTGGCGCGAAGCTAACTGCCCTGCAAAGCGCCGACACCTGACCACGACGGTCAAACGGCGCAGCCTGAAGGCTGAACTCCAGCGAAACCCGTCTTACGTTACAGCAGCTCGGCGATCGGTTCGCCAAAGGGCAGGATCGGCATCGGGCGGCCGCGGAAATCGGGGAAGGCCGTGTTGTTGTAGTCGATTCCCAAGTGCCGGTAGACGGTCGCCCACAGGTCGTTAGGCGTCAGCGGGCGGTCTTTGGGGTGCTCTCCCTTTGCGTTCGTCGAACCGACCACCTGACCGGTACGCATGCCGCCGCCGGCAACGAGCATCGACATGGCCTGTGGCCAGTGATCGCGTCCCGGTTGCATGACGCCGGTCTGGCTGCCGATCGACGTGGTCACGCGCGGCGTGCGACCGAACTCGCCTGTTACTACGAGCAGCACTTTTTTGTCGAGCCCGCGCCGGTATAGGTCTTCGATGAGCGCCGTAATCGTCCGGTCATAAACTGGCAGCCGCACGAGGGCGTCCTTGAACATGTGACAGTTGACCGCGTGCGAATCCCAGTTATAGACGAGCTCTTTGGGCATGGGCTGCCCCGGGGCGATGCAGTTCTCCATGACCATCGTCACGAAACTCACGCCGGCTTCGACGAGCCGCCGCGCCATGATCGCCCGTTGTCCCCACGGGTGCCGGCCGTAGCGGTCGCGCAACGCATCCGGTTCCTGCGACAGGTCGAACGCGTTGCGGGCCTTGTCGCTGGTCAGCAGGCCCAGCGCACGCTGGTTAAACTCATCGAGGGCCAGCATCGTGCCGCGCAAATCGACTTCGCGCTTGACCCGATCGAGCCCCGATAAAAGGGCCACGCGGTTGTCGAGGCGGCCCTCCATTTCACGGGCCAGCGACAGGTTCTGCACCTTGAACGTCGGTGCATTGGGATCGCCCACCACAGTAAACGGGTGCGTTTCGGGGCCCAGATAGGCGCTGCCGAAGGCGAACACGTCGATGCCATCTCGTCCGGCGTCGCTGCCGCAGACGTAATTCGGGATCCCCAGGTTCCTCTGCTCGCGCATCTTGG
>Ga0207639_10003346_pt1 | contig 10786 bp, 7 predicted proteins | sample KBSCornC32_FD_184299 | JGI IMG/M metagenome (GOLD analysis project Ga0207639, IMG submission 184299) | Corn rhizosphere microbial communities from Kellogg Biological Station, Michigan, USA - KBS Corn C3-2 (SPAdes) (version 2) | ecosystem: Host-associated > Plants > Roots > Rhizosphere > Soil ...
GCGGCGAGGCGCTGGGGCTGATCGGCGAATCGGGCTCCGGGAAGACGACGGTGGCCCGCGCGATCGCGCGGCTGATCGAGCCTTCGGCAGGTGCGATCGAGCTCGACGGCGTCGACATCGCACGGATGGGGCCCTCGGCGCTGCGGCCGCTGCGACGCAAGCTGCAGGTGGTGTTCCAGGATCCGTACCGCTCGCTCGACCCGCGGCGCCGCGTGGGTGAGTCGATCGTCGAGGGCCCGCTCAACTACGGCGTCTCGCGCGCGAGCGCGATGGCGCGCGCCCGCGAGCTGATGTCGCTCGTCCACCTGCCCGAGCGCGCACTTTCGCGCTATCCGCACGAGTTCTCGGGCGGCCAGCGCCAGCGCCTGTGCATCGCGCGCGCGCTGGCGCTCGAGCCGGAAGTGCTGATCGCCGATGAGCCCGTGTCCGCGCTCGACGTGTCGGTGCAGTCGCGCGTGCTGGCGCTGCTCGCCGAGATCCGCGATCGCATGAAGCTCGCCATGCTCTTCATCACCCACGACCTGCGCGTCGCCGCGCAGATCTGCGATCGCGTGGCGGTGATGCACGAGGGGCGGATCGTCGAGTCGGGCGATACGCGCGAGGTGTTCGAGCATCCCGTGCATCCGTGGACACGCGCGCTGTTCGCGGCCGTGCCGGGGCGCGGTCTTTCGAACCGCGGATGATCGCTGCGACGGCCGGCGACAAAAACTGCGAATTTCGATAGTCGTCCTGCCGGGGTGCTGGCGCTGCCCGCGAAATCGACTAGCATGCCGTCGCCATCGTCCGACGGAGCGCAACATGATCCGAGGCATCGTCCTCATCGCCATGGGAGTCCTGCTGGTCGTCGTGCACGCGACGGCCCGCGCCGACGACGATCCCTGCGCCCGCAACCACTACATCCTGTGGTCGGGCCCGGACCACACGCGCAGCCAATGCGTTCCCGTCGTCGGCGATGACGGCGCCGCGCCAGTGGCCAAGGGTGTCGCGACCGCGGTCGAGTACTACCACGTCGAATTCGAGCGTTATTTCACCACTGCCAATGCGACGGAGGTCGCGGCGCTCGACGCCGGCCTGTTCCCGGGCTGGCACCGGACCGGCTCGCGCTATCGCGTGCGGACCGAGGCGAGCGCCGATGTCGCGCCGATCTGCCGGATCTACGTCCCTGCGCAAGCGGGGCGGCGGGGAATGCATTTCTACTCGCGATCGCCAGCGGAATGTGCGGCGGTGCTCGGGACCTTCGGCGGCTACGACGAAGGCGTGGTGTTCCATGCGCCGGTGCCCGACGCGGGCGGGCAGTGCGTCGACGGCACGGCGCCGGTGTGGAAACTCGAGCAAGCCGCCGGACCGGCGTTCGCCTATACGCCGAATCCGGTACGGCGCGACAAGCTGGCAGCAAGCGGCTACACGGTCGTTGGCATCGAATACTGCGTGCCGTCGTCATCGAGCCAAGTAGCCTGGATGACTGCGCGACTGGAGCTCGAGACCTGGACTATCGACCTCGTGCCGTTCCAGCCGAGCCCGGTGACGATGACGTTCGAAGGGCCGCCAGGCTACGTCGGCGTGCAGGGCTACACCGACCTGCCGGCGCTCGCGGATTCGCGAATCCCGCGGTCCCCGATCGAATGCGACCTCGGCAATGCGGGGTGGGATCCGCTCATGGACGAGTACGTCGGCTACTCGCTGGTGATGTCCGATGACGAACCGGGCTACTACGGGTTCGTCATGTGGACGTTCTCGGCGATCGACGGTTCGTCGGGTCGCGCATGCACCTCGCTCGTCCATCGCAACGTCGACCCGCGCACTGGCACGGGTTGGCACCCGTTCCAGGACGTGCTGGTGGATCCCTGCATGCCCTCGTCGGCCAAGGTTGCCGGGCCCGGAATCGCCCGCTAGACGCTGCGCGGCATCGAAAGTCGCACACGGCTCGGCTGCATGCCGAAGCGCTTGCGGAACTCGAGCGCGAAGGTGGTGGCGCTGTGGAACCCGGCGCTCGCCGCGATGTCCTTGACCGCCGCGTCGCCTTCCATCAACAGGCGGCGCGCATGGTCGAGGCGCAGGTTGCGGATGTAGGCGACCGGCGTGACGCCGCGGTATTCGCCGAACGCGGTCTGCAGCGTTCGCCAGCTCACCTCGCAGTGGCGCGCGAGGGCTTCGACCGAGATCGTCTCGGCAAGGTGCTCGCGGATGAAGCGGTCGGCGGACTTGAGGAAATACGGCTCGAGCGGGCGCTTGGGCGCGGGCGGCGGATCGTCGTCGGGTGTCGTGCGCTTTCCCGCGTTCCAGCCGTGCAGGAGGCGCAGGTATTCGCGGTAGCTCGCTCGCGCGGCCGCCATGTCGCCGCGCGCCGCCAGCACGATGGAGCGGTCGTATTCGAGGAACTCGAGCAGCACGTTGGCGGTGCCGGTGTCACGCGCAAGCCCCAAGGCGACGTCGAGTTCGTGCAGCGCCTCGTCATGCAGCCCGAGCACGCGCAAGCCCCACGCGAGGTTCGAGCGCGTGACGATCTCGTCGTAGTGGGCGCCGATCGCCTGCAGCGCCTTGAGCCGCTTGCGGATCGCACGCACTGCGCGGTCGGCATGCCCGAGCACGATCTCGAGGCGCTCGACGTTGCCGGCCACGTACCACGCGGCGAACTCGTAGTTCGCGCGCCGCGCCACGTCGCCGGCGCGCTCGAAGTAGCGCAGCGCCTCGCGCGCATCCGCCTCCATCGGCGCGGTGTCGTGCGGATCCAGCGCCGAAAGGTGCGCACGCGCATGCGGCGCGGGCAACTTGGACGTGGCGCGATCGAACGATGTCGCGCCGAGGATGTTGAGCACCTGCACCAGCACGTAGTCGTCGCCGCTCGCCTCGGCGAGCGCGATCGCTCGCGCGGCCTCGCGCGCGACGGTGTCGTAGTCGGCGTGCGCGAGCAGGATCGCGAAGCGCACGCGCAACGCGAAGGCCGCATAAGCGAGCTCGCCGCCGTCTTCGAGCGGCGCCTGCACGCGGTCGATGATCGCGTTCGCTGCCGAGTAGCGACCCTGGAAGTAGGCGAGCTCGGCGCGCCACACGTCGACACGTAGTGCCAGCGCCACGTCGGACGGCGGCCCGAGCGCTGCTGCCGCCGCGGCGTCGAGATCGCGCAACGCGTCGGCGTGGCGCCCCTGTCGCATCGCGCAGGAGGCCGCCACGAGATGAAGCTCGACACACGCGGCTTGTGCCGGCGGATCGCGATCGAGCGCCGCATCCGCCGCCGCCGCCGCGCCGCGCAGGTCGCCCGAGCGTGCCTGTTCCCAGAGCCTGGCGGTGAACTCGGTCGAGGAGCCGGTTGCGCGCATGGCCGCATTGTGGCCATTCCCCGGCCCATTGGAACCACGATGCCCCAACAATTTGCGAGTTTGGATAGGCGGCCTGGAATCGGACGCTACATTCCGGCAGGCGGCGTATAGGATCGCAGCAAGCCGACCGAGGGGAGGGGATGTGGACCGGACGCGCATCGTGACGTGGATCGCCGCGCTGGTTGCGCTGGTGGCGCCATGGCCCGCGCACGGTCAGGTCGGCGACGATCCGTGTGGGAAGAATCATTACATCCTCGGCGGCCTTCACGACTTCAAGGCGGAATGTGCTCCGGTCCCCGTCGACGACCGCGGCGAGTTGCTGGGCAAGGCCACCGAGATCGACATCGGCCTGCCGACAGCGGTCGTGGCCGACGATTTCGGCAATCTGTTCGTCAGCAGCCAGCACATCGTCTACAAGGTGGATGCCGCCGGCTTGCTGTGGCGCGTGGCCGGCAACGGCGCGCCCGGCTACGGTGGCGATGGCGGGCTCGCCCGCGACGCGCGGCTCGACACGCCGATCGGCGTGGACCGCCGGCTGCTCCCGCCCGACACGGCGTTCCTGTCGAGTGGCCTCGCGCTTGATGGTCGCGGCAACCTGTTCGTCGCCGACACGCTCAACAATCGCGTGCGACGCATCGGTGCGGGAGGCGTCATCACGACTGTCGCCGGCGATGGCACGTTCAACGGCTTCGACGATGGTAGCGACGACGTGGATGGCACGCCCGCGACGTCGCTGCCGATGAGCTGGCCGATCGGCGTCGCCGCGTCGCCGAGCGGCACGCTGTACGTCTCCCTCGCATCGGGCCCGGTCAAGCGCGTGCTCGCCGACGGCAGCTCGCACACGGCGAGTGTCTCGACGTGCTCGGGCTCGGACCGGGATGACGGTACGTGCTCCCCGGGCCAGCTCGCGATTGATGCGGAGGATCAGGCGCTGATCCCCGACAATCGTTGCCGGGTGCGCCGCAGCGGCGACCCAACCGGTCCGGCATACATGGCGTTCGCCGGCCCCGCCACGACGATCGTCGGTCGCACGGATATCGTGTCGAGCGACTCCACCTGGTGGGACAGCTTCATCGATGCGCATTGCACCGCGCCTCTGGATGGCCCATCGCGATCGGCGCATCTGAGCGGGCGTCCGAATGCAGTCGCGCTCGGCGCCGACGGATCGCTCTACATCGCCGATTCGTTCTTCCATTGCGTTCGCAAGCTGGATGCGACGGGCAATTTGACCACGGTCGAAGCCGCAGGGCCCTGTCGCGGGGCGTCCGGCGGCGATGTCGCATGCCTTGCGCGCGCGGGCGAGAACGGCTTCGCGCCGAAGGGTGGCGATGCGAGTTGCACGGCGCGACGGCAGGGCAGTGCGCCCACCCTGTCGTTGCCGCTCGGCGTCAGCGTCGATCGACTCGGCAACCTCTACATCGCCGACACGCTCAATTCGCGGGTCGTCAAGCTTGAGCCGGGCAGAGCGATAGTCACGATCGCGGGAACAGTACGCGTGGGCACTGCGCCCTGACGCGCAACGAGGGGGAGACGGGCATGCGGACATGCATGGTGACGTGGATCGCCGCGTTGGCCGCGCTCGCGACGCCGTGGGTCGCGCAGGCCCAGGCGAGTGGCGATCCTTGCGACAAGAATCACTACATCCTCCGGCAGAAGTGCAGTCCCGCCGATTTCCCGGACACGGTCATGACCGGCATTGCGACCAAGACGGCCATCGGTGCGCCGCGCTCCGTCGTCGTGGACGCCGCAGGCAACGTGTTCTTCGAAAATGATCAAAGCGCGATCTACCGAGTCGATCCGGGCGGCGCGCTCACGCTGGTCGCGCCCCCGCGCGCGACGCCGACCGTCGATGTCGATTGGTCCGGCGACTGGATTGCGAACGAGCTTGCCGCCCTGGATGGCGCCGGCAACGTCTATTTCGTCGACGCCGCCGAAAACCTCGTGCAGCGCATCGGCATCGACGGCACGATCGTGACGGTTGCCGGGCGCAGCGGCGGCGGTAGCGGCAACTCGATCTTCAGTGACTGGTGGGGGTGGGGCGGTCCGACGCTTCCTGCAAACGACATCGCAGTGGTCGTGGGCGCGCGTGCCATGGATCTCTATCTGGTCCCCTCCGCGGTGGCCGTCGATGACGCGGGTAACGTGTACATCGCGAGCGAAAGAGTGGATCTGGATGGACTCGTCAAGGTCGCGCCGGATGGCGTGGTGACGTCATTCACGCCGTTCGATTGCGGCGATTCCATTTCGGGCGTTGCGTGTGGGACGAGTGGGCACATCGCCGTCGACAGCGCCGGCAACGTCTTCGTCCCCGACAATCATTGCCACGTCGACGTGATCGCCGCAAGCGGCGCTACGGACATCGTCGCCGGCTCGGCGTACGGTTACATGTACTCTGCGGATTCCCCACGCCTCTTCGCCGAAGGCGCCCCGACCTGCCTCTATTCCGGCGATGGCGGATTGGCGAAGGCAGCAGGCATCGGACCGGCCTCGGCTGTCGCGCTCGGCCCCGACGGCAGTCTCTATATCGCGGACAGGCAATTCAACTGCATCCGCAAGGTAGGCACCGACGGCATCATTCGCATGCTGGCGGGAAGCTGTCCGGGACCCTGGCAATTCCACGGTGTCCTTCTCGACAATCCAAGTGGCGTCGCTGTCGATGCGATCGGCAACGTCTACATCGCCGACACCGGCAACGAGCGCGTGCTGAAGCTGACACCCGACGGCGTGATGACAACGATCGCCGGCACCATGCCGGCGGTGCCGCAGCAGCCGTAGATCGCGGCGCGGTTCGCCGCGCGGCGCGACCCGCCTTCCGACGCTTTGCAATACGCTCCCGCGTGCGTCGCGTGTCGCGCGATCGGGCCACACCGCAATGCGATCGCCACCCGTCCGGGCACGCGTCAGTGCAATCGCCCCGACATGCACCGGCGCATCGTCGCTCGAAGAAACTTTCGTATTCGGATAGCTCGCCGCGCCTACACGCGCCGTTGCTCGAAGAAAGTTTCGTGTCCCGATAGTTCGCTCCTCGCGTTCGCATCTCCGCATCGTCGCGCGAAAAGTGTTTCGCATTCGGATAGTTCGCAGCATTCGCATGCATTCACGCATCGCCGCTCGACAATATTTCGCATTCGGATAACTCGCGACCTCCACGCGCGCACAGCGCGCATCAGCCTGCTTACGATGCGCTCGACCATCCGGTCGATGCATTGACGAGCCCGCGCGATCGCGCGATCAACGAGGAGCGAACGATGAACACGCACAGTGCAAAGTTGTCGACACGAATCGCGTTGGCGGTGATCGCATATGCGTTTGCCTGCGGCGTCGCGCTCGCCGCGGCGACCGATGTCGCGATCGGCTCGCCGGGATCGGTGGCGGTCGATGCGAGCGGCAACGTCTATTTCTCGAGCCCCAACCTGATCTACAAGCTTGCGCCGGGTGGCGCGCTGTCGATCTTCGCGGGCCGGATCATGGACGGCAATCCCGACCTCGCCGGAGGCTACAGTGGCGACGGTGGCCCGGCGACCGCTGCGGAGCTCAACTTCCCGCTGTGGTATTTCGTGAAGCCGCAAGTCTTCTCGGTGTCGCCGGAGCTCACCGGGCAGCTCGCGGTCGACGCGTCCGGCAACGTCTACCTGGCCGATGCCTACAATCATCGCGTGCGCCGCATCGATTCGAGCGGCACGATCACGACCGTCGCGGGCAATGGCGTCGACGGCGATTCAGGCGACGGCGGGCCCGCCACGGCGGCAAGCCTCGACATGCCGCAAGGCGTCGCGGCCGACGCCACCGGCAACCTCTTCATCGCGAATGCCGACGGCGCCATCCGCAAGGTGGCCGCGAACGGCACGATCACCAAGGTCGCATCGATGATGGGATGCGGCAGCGGTCTGCCCTCCAGCGTGCAGCTCTGCCAGCCGTTGCAACTCGCCGTCAGCCCGACCGGCACGATCGCCACCACCGACAATTTCTTCTGCCGCATCCGCGCGATCCGCACCGACGGCACGATCGAAACGATCGCGGGCGTCGACCCCGTGCACGCACCGCCGCGCGCGCCCGGTCAATCGCTGTCGTCGTACCTCGGAAGGTATCTCGATTTCGATCCCGCGGACTACGACGGCGAGCCGGTCGAGGTCTATGAGATGCCATGCGGCACGGGTGATGATGTCGGCGCCGCACGGGACGTCGCGCTCGACAACCCGTATGCCGTTGCGTACGACGCATCGGGCAACCTGTACATCGCCGACACCTACAACAGTTGCATTCGCAAGGTGGATACCGGCGGTGACATCCGCACGGTGGCCGGTCGCTGCGGCTCCTTCGACTACGACGATCGCAGCGCCGGTCCCGGCTTCGCGGGCGACGGCGGTCCTGCTGTGGCCGCGCAATTGAGCTTTCCGCACGGCATCGCGGTCGGCACCGACGGCACGCTGTACATCGCCGACACGGGCAACAATCGCCTGCGCAGGGTCGATACGACGGGGAAGATCACCACGATCGCCGGCAGTGGCTGGTGGCTGCCGGAAGCGCCCTGACGAGTGCGCCAAGCCAAGCCGGCCTTTCATCGAGCGCCGATCGCCAACGGCCGTTGCCCACGGGAGCGATTGCGCCGCCTGCGGTTGGCGCTTCGATCGAAGCTTGCGAAATTCGATAGGATGCATCGTGATCGTTGCGTTTGCGGCTCCGAATCGGGATACGATCCTGCGTCAATCCATCAGGGTTCCGGTCCCCGCGGCAACGGCCATTCATCCCGAGGTTGGGTAGAATGCCCCGCTTTCGCGGCGGCCGGAGCATCCCGGGCCACTCGCAATGTTGGTCGACGCACAAGGAGTTTTCCATGAAGCTGATGCTCGCGGTTATCGCACTTGCCTGCGCTGGCTGCGCCACGGATCCGAAGGTCGCCGGCGACGAGACCTACAAGCCGCCCGAGTACCGCACGGGCAGCAACCTGCCGTCGCGGGCCGGCTCGCACACCGAGGCGGACGCGTCGACGACGACCGACGCTCAAGGCATCAAGAACGCGCTTCCACCGAAGCTCACGCCCAAGATGGGCAACTGAGCGTTCAGGCGCCGGCCGTTCCCGCGGCCGGTGCTTCGATCGTCGCGCTGACGACGTAGCGCAGCGGCGTGTTGGGCGCGATCGCGTCGAACGGGTAACAAGTTACGAGCGTCAGCGTCGGCGCGTCGCCATGCGCGCGCAGCGCGAGCGAGCCGACGTCGACGATCGCCATCGCGCGGACGCGATAGCGCACATGGACGCCGTCGACGCGCTCGACGTCGAGGACGTCGCCGCGCTGCACGTGCGCGAGGAACGCGAAGTGCGTGTCGCGATGCGCGGTGAACACGGTATTGCCGGCATCGCCAGGGCGCGCCGAGCCGTCGAGCTGTCCCGGACCCCATGCAAGCGTGCGGCCGGTCGCGCCTGCCAGCACGATCACGTCCGCGTCGTGCGCAACCGAGCGCAGCCGCGCGACCGGGTGCGTGTCCGCCCAGGGCCACGGCTTGACCTCGGCGCCCGTCGCCCGCGATTCGCGCCACGCGCGCTCGAGGAGCACCTGTCCGAGCGCGGCCTTGCCGACGATCGTCGTGCCCCACGCGAACGCGGCCAGCGCCGCGGCGAGGGTCAGCCCGGCGAGGACGCGCAGCATGCGCGCCACATCGCCCGATCCGCCGCGTGAACGCGCCGCATCGACCGTTTCGTTGCCGGAGCGTGCGGCATCGGCCCGTCGAATGCGCTTCCGCGGCGAGCGCGATGTCGCAGCCGCGCCGCTGTCGATCGGGGAAGACTCGGCCGGACCTCCGGCGGATGCCGGACCTGCGGACGCGACGCGATCGCTCGCGTGCGTCGGCGCAAGCCGCCCGGCCGACAGGTCCTCCCCGATCGACACTGACGCGCGCATCGCAACCCCCGCGTCAGCAGACGTGGCGCGCGGCGTGCACGCGCGCGGCCAACGTCGTGCCGTGGCGGCGCATGGCGAGGGCGCGCATCGCCAGCGCGATTGCGGCCAGCAACGCCGCGAGCACGAGCAGCAGCGGCGCCGGCGTCGCAGTCTGCGGCAGCGCGCCGAGCGTCGCGTCGTCGTAGCCCGCCGGCAGGTTGAGCGGCATCGGCGAAGGAATGCTCGACTCGCCGGCCGGCAGCGTCGGTGTCACGTCGACGGCGACGAGGCTCGTGTAGCGGCTGACAAGATGATGGTCGAGCGCCGTCTTGACGATCAGCGGCTTGATTGCCGCTGCGTCGCCGCCGATCATCGCGTCGGATAGCGCCTCGATGCGATCGCGCGCCCACAACGTGGCGATGCCGTGCGCGGGCCGCGCCGAGGCGAGCGGCAACAGCGCGCCGTACGCGCGTTCGCCGCGCTTCGCCGTCAGCGAGAGCGTGACGAGCGACGTGTCGAACGCGGCGGTCATCACGATGGGCTCGCCATCGTAGAGGTCGGGCATTTTGCCTGGATACGCATCAGCGGCGGCCGACCACGCGGCCTCGATGCCGGTCAGCGCCGGGTTCTCGAGCTTCGCATACAGCGCGGTCATCCGCGCCTTGACGTCGTGGATGTCGCCGATGAACGTCGCGGTGCCGCGGCCCGCCTCGGCGGCCTTGCGCAGGAACCAGGTATTCGGGCCCGCGCCGATGCCGACGGTGAAGAGCCGCCGGTTGCCGGCGCGCGCGGCGATGAGCGCGAGCAGATCGCGCTCGTTGTCGACGGCGCCGTCGGTCAGGAACACGACCTGCTGGACGAAGCCGTCGGCCGGCGGCGCCGCGAACGCGGCCTCGAGGGCAGGCTTCATCTCGGTGCCGCCGTCGGCCTTCAATGCGCGCACGAATCGCTGAGCGCTCGCGAGCGTCATCGTGTCGACCGGCATCGGCGCGCCGAACAGCGGACGCGTCACCGAATTGAACTCGATGACGTTGAAGCGGTCGCCCGGCCGGAGACGCGCCAGCGCGAACAGCACCGCCTCGCGCGCCTGCTCGATCGAGGCGCCGCCCATGGAGCCCGACGTGTCGACGATGAACGTCGCCTCGCGCGGTGCGATCGGCGCGGGCGTGGCATCGCTCGGCGGCATCATCATCAATAGCGCATAGGTCTTGCCGCCGAGCGTCTCGGTGAAGAGCGCGGCGCCCGGCGCCGCGCCGACCTCCGGCTGCCAGGCGAGCTCGAAGTCGCGATTGGCCGGCACGATGTCGTCGGCGAGCGTGACGTCGTAGCGATGCGCGACGTCCTCCTTCACGTCGATCGCGTGGCTCGCGCTCGCGATGCCGGCGAGCGCGAAGCCGGCGTCGACGCTGACGTGCAGCTTGACCGGATTGACCGGAGGCGATCCGGGCGCGAGGTACGGCGTCGGCGGCATCGCGTCGTCGTCATCGTCGAGGTCGGCGAGCGCAACCGCGCGAAATCCGGCAGCCCCGTCGATGGCATCGGGCGACGAGCCGGGCGAATAGCGCGGCGTCACCGCGAGCGGCACGCGCAGCG
>Ga0207639_10003347_pt1 | contig 10784 bp, 9 predicted proteins | sample KBSCornC32_FD_184299 | JGI IMG/M metagenome (GOLD analysis project Ga0207639, IMG submission 184299) | Corn rhizosphere microbial communities from Kellogg Biological Station, Michigan, USA - KBS Corn C3-2 (SPAdes) (version 2) | ecosystem: Host-associated > Plants > Roots > Rhizosphere > Soil ...
TGGGAATGTGTGCCTGCTGGAACATCACGAATGAGCCGACCTGAAACAAGACAGGGCGGTCGCCGAATCCGGGCTTCAGCAGCTTAGCCAATTCTGCCGGCTGCATCTGGTCGGTTTGTGGAACTGTTGTGGCGCTGAGAGGTGCGGGATTGGAAGATTGCGCGCGTGCTCCTGCTACAAGGGACAAACCAATAACTGCAATGAAGACAATAACCTTAGACGAAAAGCTGAGGCGCATCGATAACTCCTCGGGTAACCATTCATTTTACCGCCGCGCACCTTGGTAGGTGTGATCGACGAAAATAGAGATGGACACTACAAACAAAGGACTGAAAATCACTTGACCTCAACGCAACAACTGGAAAGTATTCGCTGGACCGCTGAACAACTGGAACGGCTCGTCTGGAAGGCCGAGCCCAAAATCGCCATCTTCGATTGCGACGGGACGCTGTGGAGCGGCGACTCCGGTCACGGATTCATGGTTTGGTCGCTCGAACAGGGACTTGTGTCTCGCTCGACGACGGACTGGATGGACACACGCTACCGCGGTTATGTCGCGGGCAAGGTGAGTGAGGCCCAGATCTGCGGTGAGATGGTGCAGATTTACTCCGGGCTTCGCGAACAGGAACTTCGCGATGCGGCGACGCGCTACTTCAACGATCATGTTCGCCCACATATCTTCACCGAGGTTGCCGCACTGGTGAACGCGCTTCACAAGGCCAATGTGGAACTGTGGGCCGTAAGCAGTACCAACAAATGGGTGGTGAGTGAAGGCGTACGCTCTTTCGGCATTCCGGAAGCACGCGTGCTGGCCGCAGAGGTAAAAGTGGCGGAGGGCGTGATCACCAGCGAACTGGTCGATGTGCCCACGGGTCCTGCAAAAGCTGCCGCGCTACGCCGGGCAGGTATTCCCCGCCCCGATGCGGTTTTTGGCAACTCGCTGCATGATCTGGACATGCTGGAGATTGCGGCGCATCCGTTTCCTGTGAATCCATCGTCTGCTTTGCTGGCAGAGTGCGCGAAACGTGGCTGGGGATATTTCCGCCCGCGCGAAGTCGCCCAGTCCCCCGTCCCCATCGCTGGCGAATAGTTCACGTCCAATCGAAGGCATCCGTTCAAAGGGCCGACCTTCTGATGACTGGCTGCTTGCGCATGCGCTCGTGATCCCAGGGCGTGGCAGATGGGCAGAGAATGGAATGGTCCAGAGGTATTCAATTGACACAGAGGTTCACTTGAGGATAACGTTAGGCCCCGTACCTGTCCTCAGGCTAGATAGCCGGGTTACGCCTAATGGACGTTTGACGGCTAAACCATCCTTCTCGGGCCCCACACCTGAATCCTAGATTTGAGCTATCGCTCAACTTGGTCGGGAGGAGCAAGTGAAATTCAAATCCTCAATCATCGTGAGCACCCTGTTTTTGTGTGCCACTTTGGGTACACCGATCAAGGGTCCCTCCGCAACCTACGCACCCGCAGTGACTCTCACACCTTCCACGTTGACATTTACCTGTTATCACTATTATGGGAATTGCGGCACTAGCGCGAGCGGATTGGTGACGCTCAAAAACTCGGGCAACGCGGTGCTTCGAATCACAAGCATCGTGATCTCTGGTTACCTCTTTTCCGGATCGAGCACCTGTGGCACAAGCCTTGGTGCCGGATTGTCGTGCCCGATCTATGTGCATTGGAAGCCAACATTCGGCGCTCACACAGGGACCGTGAAAGTGACGGACAATGCCACAAACAGTCCACAAACAGTTCAGCTAGTGGGCTACTACCGGTGACCTTACCATCGGCGTTCTGCGAACAAGGCGTTGCAGGCTTGAGGCGCGTTACTGATTACGCCGCCCATGAGGTGCAGCTAGTCTGCGCGGACAGTCTTACAAGAAAGCTGGTCTGTGAGTCCCGGAACTGTACGGGCCAACCGGACTAATCCTACCCGCGGGCTCCGGACCTCAGGCCCTCGTAGGCAGCTTCAATGGCAACAATCTCACTTCGCTCAATAACGCCATCGCTACCCAGTCAAGACTGCTTTCGCTTGCATCCCCTTCGGGGGGATTACCTGTACTTGGCACCCGAACACGCAAGTGTATTCCGTCCACAGAATAGTTTCGGACCGGTTTTCGGAGAAAGAGCCGATACGATCGATCGACATCCCCTTCACCTGCCCCACGCCTCCGCGCTCTGCCAGCCATATACACTAAACAAGTGGAAGAGCCGCAACCTATCTCCAACCCGCGCCCCGCGGGCCCCGCACTTCGGTTTGTGGTTGCGGGGCTGTTGACTCGCGATGGTCTGGTGCTCATCTGCCAGCGACGCCCTGACCAGCCGATGGCACTGCAGTGGGAATTTCCCGGCGGAAAGATTGAGCAGGGCGAAACACCAGAACAGGCTCTCGCGCGCGAACTGCAAGAGGAGTTGGGGATCAGGGCCACCATCGGGCCAAAGGTCACGCACATTCGCCATAATTACCGTCACGGTGGCGCCGTCGACCTGCAGTTCTTCTCGGTGACTTCGTTTGAAGGCGAACTGGAGAACAAGATCTTCCATCAGTTCAAGTGGGTAAAGCTTGAGGAACTCCCTCAGTACGAATTCCTGGCAGCGGACCGGGGACTGATCCGCGATCTCGCGGCGGGTAAGCTGCTGTAGGGCTCGCCTGAGCGCGAGATTTCACTTCTTAACAAGCCCCAGGTCAATCATGCTCTGCGCAGTCGCCACCACGCTGTCTTCGCGCGAACGCGGCTTCCATCCCAGAACGCTTTGCGCTTTTGCGCTGGTGGCATTTTTCCATTTGCCGAGTTCGGGAATGATCTGCTTGACTGCAGGATCGCGCAACGCCGCCAAACGCACCAGCCAGTTGGGCAACTCACGCGTCGGCACACGTTTTGCGGAATCGCCGAGCCGCGCTTTTAGGGTGGACGCGATTTCGCGGATCCACATGAAGTCTCCGGCCACGGCCAGGAATCGCTCCCCATTTGCCGCAGGATTGGTCATAGCGCGCAGGTGCAGATCGGCCACATCGCGCACGTCGACGACGCCGAAACACATGCGCGGCAAGCCCGGGAGCGCACCATCCATCATGCGCTGGACCAAAAGAATCGACGTGGCGTAATCCGCACCGAGGACCGGGCCGAACACTCCGACGGGATTCACTACCGACAATTCAAGTCCGCGACCTTCGCGATCTATGAAGTCCCATGCGGCACGCTCTGCAAGGGTCTTCGACTTGGTGTACGGCATCACATCGGCGCCGTTGGGATCGGTCCAGTCTTTCTCAGTAAATGGCGCCTGCAGTGAAGGATGACCATAACCGATGGCCGCAAAAGACGACGTCAGCACGACGCGCTTGATGCCTGCATCGCGCGCAGCCCTCAGCACTCGAAGTGCCCCGTCACGCGCGGGGACGATCAGTTCATCTTCATGCTTCGGCACCGAGGCAGGAAACGGCGAGGCCATGTGGAGCACGAATTCGCAGCCTGACACGGCGGCCGGCCATCCCGCATCGCTGGTCAAATCTGCTTCGACAAATTGCAGCCGCCCATTTGGATTTGATCCGGCACCCTTCAGCATGTCGCGCACGTCCTTCTCGCGAAGAAGGTTCCTCACCGTCGTGCGCACATGGTGGCCAGCCGCCAGCAGTTGCAGAATCGTATGGCTTGCGATGAATCCCGATCCGCCCGTAACCAGAACCGTGCTCACTTCACGCTCCTTGCCAGGTCATCAACAGGAAGAAACTGTTCACTGACCACTGTACTTAGTGCCCCGGAATCATACCCCACAACATCACCCCCGTCATTCCGATCACGATGATGCTTGTGCTCCACGCGACGATGTTCCATAGATGCGAATTCTTGTGCTTGCCCATCAGGTCTTTGCGGTTGATGAGGAGCAGCATGAGGATGATCACGACCGGAAGCAGCACGCCGTTCAATACCTGCGACAGAATGGCGAAGTTAATGAGCTGTGCATCGGGCAACACCAGAACGGTAAGACCACCGCCGGCGATGAGCAGCGTGTACAGCCAGTAGAAAGTCGGAGCTTCTTTGAAATTTTTGTCGACGCCGGATTCAAGGCCGAGCCCCTCGCAGACCGTGTATGCCGTCGACAGCGGCAGAATCGAAGCCGCAAACAGCGACGCATTGAAAAGTCCAAAGGCGAACAAGAGGAAGGCGTAGTCGCCGGCCAGCGGTCGCATGGCTTCAGCCGCATCCGCCGCAACCGTGATTGCACCCATGCCGTGGACAAAGAGCGTAGCCGCGCAGGCCACCACGATGAACCATGCAACGATATCCGTAAACATGCTGCCGACGATCACATCGAGGCGTGACGCAGAGTAATCCTTGACGCGAATTCCCTTCTCCACCACGGAAGACTGCAGGTAGAACTGCATCCATGGCGCAATCGTTGTGCCTACGATTCCGATCGCCATGTACATGTAAGACTTCTCGCCCCACACGCTCTTGTCGGGCAACTTCACCGTCGCCAGCAGCGCATCATGCCAGCTGGGCTGCGACAACACGCCCGCAAATATGTACGCAATGTAGACGACAGAAGCAACCAGAAAGATCTTCTCAGTGCTCTTGTAGTTGCCCTTTACGACCATGAACCATACGAGGATCGCGCAGATGGGCACGCTGAATAACTTATCGACGTGGAAGAGGTGCAGCGAACCGGCGATACCGATGAACTCGGTGACAACGTTGGTGTAGTTGACGAACACCAGCACCAACATGAGAACGAAGGTTAGTCGCAGACCGAATTCTTCGCGGATAAGGTCGCTGAGACCCTTGCCGGTGACTACGCCCATGCGGGCGCACATCTCCTGCACGACGATCAGCGCAAGGGTGATAGGAAGCATAGTCCAGAGCAGCGAGTAACCGTACTGCGCGCCGGCCTGGGAATAGGTGAGGATGCCGCCGGAATCGTTATCGACGTTGGCTGTAATAAATCCGGGGCCGAGAACGGCCAGAAACAGCATTATCCGGATTCGCCAGCGCTTCCACATGCCCTCGGGTTCCTATGGTGGGGTCATTATTCTTCTGCCTTCACGACCATAACAGGCATCGCTCAGGTTGGCGAGTGACGAGCCGGCGCCCATCGCACGTTGCGAAATATCGTTACACAAACCTATGTACTTTGGTACATTGGTACACATGGCACAGGAAAAGCAAGACCATCCACTTGTCGAAGTCGATCGCGTACAGACCGGCGTACGCCTTGAAAAACGCATGCTCAAGGTCCTCAAGGCCATCGCGGAACAGAAAGATATGACTCTCGGAGATCTGCTTGAGGGCATCGTGTTGCACGCCTTCGAGGGCAAAGCTCCTTTTTCACCGCAGACCCTCAAGGAAATCGAGCAATTCAAATCGCTCTACGGCATGACGCTGAAAGCCGCCGACAGCCATCACCTGAAAGAGCGCAAACGATGAAATCTCCTCTAACCACCCCGATCGCGGCTTGCATATCGGCTGCTATGGCTCCAGGCATCTCTTCTGCCGGGCAGACGGCTTCAGAGCAATCGACCGCCCCTGCACCGCAACTGCTGCGCACGCAGACGGCGTTCGACCTTGTCGTTCGCCTGCCCTATGCCGAGGCCGCGCCGCTCTTCGGCCCCGAAGGCGAGCGGACCTGGGCGGGCAAACACTGGGACCCGCAGTTCCTCTACCCCCAACCCGCGCATGACGAACAAGGCGCGGTCTTCACCATTCACCACGGCCCTTTCACCGCCGTTTGGGTGAATACGCTTTTTGATGTTGAGACGCGCCACTTCCAGTACGCGTACTTCATCCCCGAGATCATGGTGACTACGATCGACGTGCGTTTCAATGCGACGGATGCGACGAAGACAGGCGTCCATGTGATGTACACCCGAACCGCACTAAGTCCAAAGGGCAACGAACACGTTACGGCTTTCACCGCCACTGACAGAACTGCTTCACAGAATTGGCAGAAAGCCCTCGACGCGTACCTCGACACGCGGAAACGATAGAACCCCACCACTACCCGCTGTCATTCCGAGCGACCAGCGGGAGTCGAGGAATCTGCAGTTGCGTTTGCGGCGTCACCTGTTCACCCTGCTATATTGGAGAGTCTTTGCTGACAGTGCAGCGCAGTGCCTCTACTTTCTGCGCTCCCTCAAGCTATCCTGCCAGGCTTATTAAGGAGTAGCGCGATGCCCGACGAAAGATCCTCTGAAGATTTCAGCATCCAATCCACCGCAGTCCCGACTCGCCGCAAAATGCTCGGCAACCTTGCTGCAGCAGGCGCCGTTCTCGGGCTCAACGCATCCGGCGCGGCTGCAGCCACCACGAAGAAGACAGCAGAAACTCAGGCGCCGACCCCGCCCCCTGCGCCTGAAGCACTGTTTGCAATGGCCCGTCTGCGTGATTACAAATGCCGGCGGTCGTCCAGTTGGGATCGCACTGGCGGCAATGCAGACTTTTTGCCGCTGGAACCCGGTGCGACAACCACGCTGCTTGACATCAAAGGTCCCGGCGTCATCACCCATATATGGTTCACCATTAACTCGTCGGACCCGATGCACCTGAAGAACCTGGTTCTGCGCGCGTGGTGGGATGGGGAATCCTCGCCTTCGATCGAAGCTCCTATCGGCGACTTCTACGGTCTTGGACTGGGCGAGTATTTCGTGTACCAGTCCGCGCTGCTGGTGGTCGCTCCGATGAAGGCACTCAACGCATACTTCCAGATGCCCTTCGATACGGCCGCCAAAATTACGCTCACCAACGAAGGCAAGGTCCGCACTAACAATCTGTATTACGCCATCGATTACACCACTGTGCCATCGCTCCCCGCAGGACTTGGCCGCTTCCACGCGCAATATCGCCAGGCTGCTCCGTGCAAAAAGTCTGCCGACACCGGCGGCAAGAATCTGAACGGAGCCGACAATTACGTCTTTCTCGAAGCCACCGGACGCGGACACTTCGTGGGCGTTACTCAGGGCGTCGAACAGAATGCCGACGGATGGTTCGGCGAAGGCGACGACATGTTTTTCATTGACGGCGACACTCAGCCCACCATCAACGGCACAGGCACCGAGGACTACTACAACGGCGCATGGGATTTTTATGGAAATGCGTTCGCCAATATGCGACAGGGCGCACCATATATCGTCGATCCAGAGCGAATCGGCGGGCGATACTGCCTGTACCGCTGGCACACGGAAAGCTTCATCACTTTCGAGAAATCCATCAAAGTGACGATCGAGCACGGCCACGGCAACGACCGCGCCGACAATTTTTATTCCGTCGCATACTGGTACCAGACCGAGCCTCATGCAGAGTTTCCGGCCCTTCCGCCGGCGGAGGTCCGCGTGCCCAAAGTGGTGATGTCGAGCTAAAACTGGTTTAACTGGCAGAAAATGGCGATTGTTTGATACGGCCAAAGCTTCCGGCCTTGAATCCTTACCGGTTTAGGTTGTGGTGCGTCGAATCTGCATCCTAGTTACGAGGGACGTCGATTCTGCCATGTCACCAAAACGAATAACCCGTCGTGAGATGTTGAAATTGGCTGCCGCAACTGGAGCAGCAGGCCTTACCGGCTCGGTGCTGACCAGTTGCGGCGGACGCCCCGGAATTCCTACGCCACCTGGCACCTCGATCTGCGCCAAGATTTCCGACGTCGATCACGTCGTCATCCTCATCCAGGAGAATCGTTCGTTCGATCATTATTTCGGCAGCTATAAGGGTGCGCGCGGATTTTCGGATGCGAGCGCGGCCTTCAGGCAGCCCTACCCAGGGAACACATCCAGTTCTCCGACCGGAGTGCTGCTGCCGTTCCACCTTGACACTACGCAGACCAACGCCGCCTGCACCCACGACATCACGCATGACTGGATTCCCCAACATCAGAGTTGGGACAACGGCGCGATGGATGGATTTGTGACGTCGCGGCTGGCGATCAATCCTAATGACGCAGTGCTGTCGATGGGCTACTACAATCGCGGCGATCTGCCCTACTACTACGCCGTCGCGGATGCGTTTACGTTGTGCGACAACTATTGTTGCTCCGTGATCGGGCCTACGGATCCGAACCGCCTCTACGCCATGGCAGCTTCTATCGATCCGGATGGAAAGAACGGCGGTCCTCTACTGCAGACGCTGGTCTCCAATCGGCCTTCGATGTTCGGCAAGCTAACCTACACCACCATGCCCGAACAACTGCAGGCGAAGGGCGTCTCGTGGAAGATTTATTCGTCGCCTGACATCAGTGCGTTTGGCGCGCTTGAAACCGACAACGTACTGCCTTACTTCAAGAATTTTCAGGATTCCTCGTCTGTTCTTTACAAGAACGCATTCGGACCGCAGTTCCCTACGGACTTTGTTTCCGACGCACTGTCCGGAAATCTCCCGCAGGTTTCATGGATCGTTGGATCGGTCATCACCTCAGACCATCCACCGTCACCATCGTTGTTTGGCGAGAACACGCTGGCTGCTGTAATCGCAGCGCTCACCGCCAACCCAGCCGCATGGGCCAAGACAGTGTTGTTTGCAACGTATGACGAGAATGGCGGATTCTTCGATCACGTTCCGCCCGTGACGGCGCCTCCGGGAACGGCGGGCGAATACATCACCGCGCCTCCGGTGCCGGACCCCTCAGTCGAAGGCTCGATCAATGGTCCCATCGGACTGGGGTTCCGCGTTCCGATGCTGATTGTTTCGCCGTTCAGTCGCGGCGGATTCATCTCCTCTGATCTCTTCGATCACACTTCAGTGCTTCGCTTCCTTGAGACGAGGTTCGGGGCAGAGGTTCCAAATCTCTCTGCATGGCGCCGCGCCACAGTTGGCGATATGACCAGCGCATTCAACTTCGCCAAGCCGGACACGTCTATTCCCTCTCTGCCTTCTCCAGTGGACGCGATTCCCTCGATCATTACCCAGTGCACCAACAATCTTGCAGGGTTTACGGGGTTCACTCTGCCGACGCCGCAGGTGATGCCCACGCAGGAAACGGGCAGCCCGGTTCGACCCAGCGGCAAATGCTGAACAGAGCCGAACCGCTTTAAAAGCAGCCACACGCTGTTTCTGGTGACGTTGCAATTCGCCTCTCCCAAACTGCACTCCGTCACATTCGCGCTGAAGTCCAGCTATCTCGATTACCGTAGAAACATCCGTGCTTCTCTCAGGAGAGACGATGCAATCCCTTCTGCGCGATTTCCGCTATGCCGCACGCCGACTGCGCAAATCTCCCGGATTTGCTTTCACTGTCGTACTCACCCTCGCACTCGGCATTGGGGCGACCACTGCGATCTTTAGCTGCGTGTACGGCCTGCTCCTGAAGTCTCTTCCCTTTCAGGATGAGCGCAGCATTATCACTGTCTCCGAAATTAACTCGCAGGTGAAGGGCGGCGGCGAAGCAACCTACCTCGATTACCTCGACTGGCGCAAACAACAGGCCAGCTTCAGCCAGTTTGCCGCATACACTACCCTCAACCCAAGTTCTGTGTCCCTTGTGATCGACGGCAAACCCGCACAGGTGCAGCGCGTGCTCGCCTCCGGCAATTTCTTCTCGCTGCTGGGAGTTTCGCCCCTCACCGGGCGCCTGTTTGACAACCAGGACGACATCACCGGCAAAGACCACGTCGCGGTACTCAGTGCATCGGCCTGGCAGACCTACTTTGGGCGTGATCCCAGCGCCATCGGCCGAACAGTTTCTCTCAATGGCTCCAATTACACCGTCATAGGCGTGCTGCCTTCGAACGCATTGTTTCCCGCCGACGGTGAAGTGTGGCTGCCCCTTTCACTCCTCGATCCCGCCACCCAGGCATCGCGCGTGTGGCACTCCGTCAAGGTGCTGGGCCGTCTGCGTCCCGGCGTCTCCCTCTCCGCAGCGCGAGCCGACATGCAGACCATCGCGCAACGTCTCTCCGCCGCTTATCCCGCAACTAACCGCAATGAGGGCGTGACGCTCGCCCCGTTGCACGATGACCTCGTGAGCACGCTTCGGCCCGCAATGTTGTGCCTGATGGGCGCTGTCGTTCTTGTGCTTGTGGTAGCCTGCGTCAACGTGGCCAATCTGCTCCTGGTTCGGGCAACGGAGAATCGCCGTGATGTTGCGGTTCGTCAGGCTCTGGGTGCTGAACGCCGCCATCTCCTCCGCCAGCATCTTGTGCAGACTCTGATTCTCTCGCTGCTCGGCGGATCTCTGGGAATCTTGCTTGCTACGGGAGCGCTTCCACTGCTGCGCGTTGCTCTCGCACATACTGAAGGCTTTGACGAATCGCTTCTCCAATCCATCAGCATTAACATTCCGGTGCTCCTCTTTACTCTCGCCATCTGCACGCTCACTGCGCTCCTCTTTGGGCTTCTTCCGTCAGCGCGCGCCTCCGCACCGTTGGTCGATGTGCTTCGGTCTGGCGATCGAAGCAGCAGCCACTCGCACCGCAGCCGCGTCTTCCTCGTAACTGCTGAAATCGCCATTGCTGTCGTCGTAGTTTTTCTCAGCACGCTCGTGGTGCGAAGTTTTCAAAAATTGATCGCCGTCGATCCAGGATTCCGTACCGATCATGTGCTCACTGCAGAAATTACTCTGCCGACGCCCCGCTATACTGACGCAACCCTCACGAATCGTTTCTACGAACAGGTACTCGACACCATCTCGCAGTCCCGTGGAGTGCTCTCCGCCGCCACCACTACCCAGGTTCCGTTACGGCCATCAGAAGCGATGACACGCTTTCTCATCGAAGGCGCTCCGCCGCTTGCTCCGGGCACCTATCCGTACGCGCAGATTCGCGTCGTCAGCCCGGACTACTTTCGCACCATGGGCAT
>Ga0207639_10003348_pt1 | contig 10779 bp, 5 predicted proteins | sample KBSCornC32_FD_184299 | JGI IMG/M metagenome (GOLD analysis project Ga0207639, IMG submission 184299) | Corn rhizosphere microbial communities from Kellogg Biological Station, Michigan, USA - KBS Corn C3-2 (SPAdes) (version 2) | ecosystem: Host-associated > Plants > Roots > Rhizosphere > Soil ...
AACGGCTTGTGGTCAGCTGGAACTTCCGCGGCGAGCCCCCGAGCGAGATCGAGGTGAGCATCGAACCCACCGCGAAAGGGTCGATGCTGACCTTCACGCAGTCGCAGGTCGAGGCCATCGAGGCCGGGTCGCGTGGCGCCGGCTGGCAGCACTACCTGGGCGAGCTGGCCGGCGTGCTGGGGGAGCCGGTCGAGCAGCAGGACTGGGACAGCATGCGCGCGTCGTACCGGACGATGGAGGCGGCGCTCGTCCGGGGGCTGAACGACTGCGGCGTCCATGTCGTGCGCGTCGGACTGGGGCCGACCCCCATGCTATATTATGCCGAGGCGGTGCTGGAGGTCGATGGTGGCATCCAGGTAACCGGCAGCCATAATCCCGCCGACCATAATGGCTTCAAGATGGTATTTCAGCGCCGCCCCTTTTTCGGCGAGGATATCCAGGGCCTGGGCCGCATGGCCGCGTCGGGCGACTGGGTGGAGGCGGTGGGCGGCGCGGGCACCGAAACGGTCGAGATCATGGACCGCTATGTCTATCGTCTGTTGGAGGGGTTCGACGGCAGGGCGTATCGCATCGGCTGGGACGCCGGCAACGGCGCGGCCGGGCCGGTGGTCGAAAAGCTGGTGAAGCTGCTCCCGGGAGAGCATCACACGCTGTTCACCGATGTCGACGGCCATTTCCCCAATCATCATCCCGATCCCACCGAAGAGAAGAATCTGGAGGATCTGAAGGCGCTTGTCGCGCAGAAGCGCCTCGATTTCGGAGTGGCTTTCGACGGTGACGGCGACCGGATCGGGGCGGTCGATGGCGGGGGGCGGGTGATCTGGGGCGACCAGCTGCTCGCGATCTTTGCCGAGCCGGTGCTGAAGCAACTGCCCGGCGCCGCGATCATCGCCGATGTGAAGGCCAGCCAGGCGGTGATCGACCGCATTGTCGCGCTCGGCGGGAAGCCGTTATTGTGGCGGGTGGGTCATAGCAACATCAAGTCCAAAATGAAGGAAACCGGCAGTCCTCTGGCGGGCGAGATGAGTGGCCACATCTTCTTCGGGCAGGATTATTATGGGTTCGACGATGCCCTCTACGCCGCCGTCCGCCTGATTCGCGCGGCCACCGCATCGGGCCGGAGCGTGACGGACCTGCGCGGCGCGCTGGCCGAAATGATCAACACCCCGGAATTGCGCTTCGCGGTCGAGGAGAGCCGCAAGTTCGCGGTTATCGAGGAAGTTCTGGCGCGGTTGAAGGCGGCAGGCGCACGGATCGACGAAACCGATGGTGCGCGCGTGACCACGGCAGATGGCTGGTGGCTGCTGCGGGCATCGAACACCCAGGCCGTTCTGGTCGCGCGTGCAGAAGCGAAGGACCGGGGCGGGCTCGACCGACTCATGGCGCAGATTGATTCGGAGTTAGCCGAATCGGGGATCGTCCGCAGCACGACGCAAGCGCGGTAAGCCGACCTTTTTTGCTGCTTTTCACGGCGGGTTAACGCTACGGAAACGTGAAAATTTTCGACGATTGCAAAAAAAGCAATCATTAGGTGCAGAATTCGCAGTTGCAAAATGCAATGCTGCGTCGCAAAACAAAATGGCCTTTCAGGCATCCTCTCCTAAAACTCAAAGGGCCGCTCTTCATTGACGCGGCCTTTTTTTTATCCTGTTTACGGGGCGGATTTTTACGGAGCCGGCGTGCCGGGCATGCGGCTTGCCGCCCATCGCCCCCGGCATGATGGCCCGTTGCGGAAGCGCACGCCAGCCCCTAGGGACGGGCCATGCCCCTCTCCCCCGCCACGCTCAAGATCGCGTCCTGGAACATCAACAGCGTCCGTGCCCGGATCGACATCGTCGAGCGGTTCCTGACCGAAAGCGCGCCGGACATTCTCTGCCTCCAGGAAACGAAGGTCGTCAACGAAACCTTCCCGGACGCGATGTTCCGCAAGCTGGGCTATGACCACATCATCCTGCACGGCCAGCGCATGCACCATGGCGTCGCGATCGTCAGCCGCGTGCCGATCCATGAGGACGACCGTCTCGACTGGCAGGCCAATGGCGAGGCGCGGCATGTCGGCGTCCGGCTCGACAATGGGCTGCGGCTGGAGAATGTCTATGTGCCCGCCGGAGGCGACGAGCCGGACCGGACGATCAATCCCAAATTCGGGCAGAAGCTCGATTTCTACGAACGCATGATCGAGTGGTCGTCGAAGCTCGACGTGCCAACCCTGCTGGTCGGCGACTTCAACGTCGCGCCGTTGGAATGCGACGTGTGGAGCCACAAGGCGCTGCTCAACGTGGTCAGCCATACGCCGGTCGAGGTGGCGCTGCTCGATCGCCTGCAAGCCTCGCACAACTGGGTCGATCTCGGCCGCAAGTTCGTGCCCGCGCCGGAGCGGCTCTATACCTGGTGGAGCTATCGCGCGAAGGACTGGCTGGCGTCGGATCGCGGACGGCGGCTCGATCACATGTGGGCCAGCCCGGAGGTCGCCGAGAAAGCCACCGCCCATCATGTGCTGGAGGATTGCCGCAGCTGGACGCGGCCGTCCGACCATGTCCCCATCATCACCGAGTTCCGGTTTTGAGCGATCCCCGCGCCGCCGCCCGCGCCATCGACGCGCTGCGCCGGGGCTGGCCCGTACGGCTGGCGGGGGTCGATGGCGAGGTGCTGACCATCCTGCCGATCGAGGGTGTGGGCGTGGATGATCTGGCGGCGTTCGATCCCCATGGCACCGCGCCGCTGCTGCTTTCGGGCGCGCGCGCGGCGACGCTGAAGCTGGTCAATCAACTCGACGCCGCCGACCCGGAACGCGCGGTGCTGATCGAGCGGCCGGTGGCGATCGACGACCGGGCGGGGGCATCGCTCGCGCTGGCGATGGCGACGGCCGATCCGGTGCGCGATCTGATGACCCCGCTCAAGGGGCCATATCATGCACTGCCTTTGACCCAGCCGGCATCCGCCGCCGCCGCATTGCGGCTGGCGCGACTCGCCGGGCTGCTTCCCGCCTTCTTCGTGGGAAGCGGCGAGGCTATCGACGCCGTCGACGTGCCCGTCGATGCGGTGACGGCCTATGAGGACAGCGCGCGCCTCGTCATCGCCGCGCGTGCGCGCCTGCCGGTCGAGGCGGATGCGCGGGCGGAGATCGTCGCCTTCCGTTCGACCGACGACCCGCGCGAACATATCGCGCTCATCCTCGGCGAACCGGACGGCTCGCCGCCCGTCGTGCGGCTGCACAGCGAATGCCTCACCGGCGACGTGCTCGGCAGCCTCAAATGCGATTGCGGGCCGCAGCTGCACGCCGCGTTGCACGCGATCGCCGGCGCGCAATGGGGGGTGTTGCTGTATCTCCGGCAGGAGGGACGCGGCATCGGCCTCATCAACAAGCTGCGCGCCTATCAGTTGCAGGATCAGGGCTTCGATACGGTCGACGCCAATGTCCGGCTGGGCTTTCCCATCGACGCGCGCGATTTTTCGGTGGCGTCGCGGATGCTGACCCTGCTCGGCATCGACGCTGTGCGGCTGCTCACCAACAATCCCGCCAAGGTCGCGCGACTGGCCGCCGAAGGCATCACCGTGATCGAGCGAGTGGCGCACGCGGTCGAGGCGAACCCGCACAACGAACGCTATCTCGCCACCAAGCGCGACCGGACCGGGCACCAGCTGTGATCCGCGTCGATGTCCGCGCGCGGACCATGCGGCTCGGCTCGCTGACTTTCCCCTGCGTGATCGGCAAGGGCGGCGCGCTGCCGGCCGAAGACAAGCGCGAGGGCGATGGCGCGACGCCGCTGGGCACATGGGGCCTACGCGGCGTCCTGCTCCGGCCCGACCGCGTGGACGCGCGGTTGACGCCCATGCTTCCCTGGCGCTGGTTGAGGCCGGACGACGGCTGGTCCGACGACCCTGCTGACCCCGTCTATAATCGCCCGGTGACACTCCCCCATCGCTTCGGCCACGAACGGCTGTGGCGGGAGGATCAGGCCTATGACGTGATCGTCATCCTTGCCCATAATGACGCACCGCCGGTGCCGGGGCGGGGCAGCGCGATTTTCTTCCACCAGTGGGTGCTGGACGCGGATGGCGCACCGAAGGCGACCGAGGGCTGCGTCGCGGTTTCCCCTCAGGCGATGCGGGAACTGCTGCCCCTCCTGCGGCCCGGCATGGCGATGGAGATCGTGGCCGCGTGAATATGGACAGCGGTCGCCATTGAAGTTTCCTGCCGCATCGCACAAAAGCACTCCAGTAGGACGTGACGACGGGAGTAGCGGGTGATCGAACTGGTCTCGACAAAGCCTTTTGACGGTCAGCGCCCCGGAACGTCCGGGCTGCGCAAGAAGGTGAAGATTTTCCAGCAGCCCCATTATGCCGAGAATTTCATCCAGTCGGTGTTCGACAGCCTGGAAGGCTTCGCCGGCAAGGCGCTGGTGATCGGCGGCGATGGCCGCTACCTAAACCGTGAAGTCATCCAGATCGCTATCAGGATGGCCGCGGCCAATGGCTTCGGCAAGGTGATCGTCGGGCGCGGCGGTATCCTCTCCACTCCCGCCGCCTCCAACATCATCCGCCACTATGGCGCATTCGGTGGCCTGATCCTCTCCGCCAGCCACAATCCCGGCGGCCCGGACGAGGATTTCGGAATAAAATATAATGTGTCGAACGGCGGCCCGGCGCCCGAAGGCGTGACGGAGGCGATCTACGCCCGCACCCAGACGATCGACAGCTACAAAATCTATCCCGCGCGCGACATCGACATCGACACGGACGGGACGAGCGAAGTCGGGGGCATGATCGTCCAGGTCATCGACCCCGTGGCCGATTATGCCGACCTGATGGAGCGGTTGTTCGATTTCGCGGCGATCAGGGCGATGTTCGCGGGCGGGTTTCGCCTGTCTTTCGACGCGATGAGCGCCGTGACCGGCCCCTATGCGCATGACATCTTCGAAAAGCGGCTGGGCGCGCCTGCGGGAACGGTGCAGAATGGCACGCCGCTCCCCGACTTCGGCCATCATCATCCCGACCCCAACCTTGTGCATGCGAAAGACCTTTACGACCGCATGATGGCGGCGGACGCGCCGGATCTGGGCGCGGCGTCGGACGGCGACGGGGACCGCAACCTCATCATCGGGCGGCATTGCTATGTGACGCCTTCGGATTCGCTCGCGGTGCTGGCCGCTAACGCGCATCTGGCGCCGGGCTACGCGAAGGGCATCGCCGGCATCGCCCGCTCCATGCCGACCAGCCGGGCAGCGGACCGGGTGGCGAGCGCCATGGGCCTGAACTTGTACGAGACGCCAACCGGCTGGAAATTCTTCGGCAATCTGCTCGACGCGGGTCTGGTGACGATCTGCGGCGAGGAAAGCGCGGGCACCGGGTCCGACCATGTGCGCGAGAAGGACGGCATCTGGGCGGTGCTGCTCTGGCTCAATATCCTGGCGGTGCGCAAGATTTCGGTGGCCGACATCATGGCGGATCACTGGGGGCGCTACGGCCGCAATTATTATGCGCGCCATGATTATGAGGGCATCGCGACAGAGCGGGCGGATGCGCTGATGGCGCAACTGCGGGCTTCGCTGCCGGCCTTGCCGGGGCAGGACTCGGCAGCGGGCGTTATCGAGAGCGCCGACGATTTCTCCTACCTCGATCCCACCGATGGGTCGGTGAGCCAGAAACAGGGTGTCCGCATCGCTTTCACGGACGGCTCGCGGATCGTGTTCCGCCTGTCGGGCACGGGGACGGAGGGCGCGACCCTGCGCGTCTATCTGGAGCGGTTCGCGGCGGCCGAGGGCGGCGACCTGTCCATGGCGACGGGCGATGCACTGGCGCCCCTGATCGCGGCGGCCGAGGAACTGGCGGGGATTGCCGGGCACACGGGGATGGACGAGCCGAGCGTCATTACCTGAAGAGCGAAACTCCTCCCCTGCAAGGGGAGGTGGACCGCCGCCGCAGGCGGTGGTAGAGGGGTGCCTCCCCATCGAGAGCGTGACACCCCTCCGTCAGGCTCTGCCTGCCACCTCCCCTTGTAGGGGAGGAATTTGGTGGCGGTCCACCCGCCCCGCGCGATCTCAGGCGATCTTGGCCGTCTCCAGCAATGCCTCGACATCGCTCGCGATACTGTCCAGCAAACGCCGTTCCAGCGTCGCCAGCCGCTGCTTGCTTTCCAGTTTCCCGCCGAGCAGGTCGGTGACGTAGAATGTGTCGATCGCGCGTTCGCCATAGGTGGCGACATGGGCGCTGTGGACCGTCACCTTCGACTGGAACAAGGCGAAGGCGAGGTTGAGGAGCAACGCCGGGCGATCGCGCGCGGTCACTTCGATCACGGTGAAACGGTTCGACGCGCTGTTGTCGATCAGCACATTGGGCGCGACGACGAAGGCTTCCGCGCGCATACGCGCCATGGGGCGCTGATGCAGCTTGGTCATCAGTTTCAGGCGATCCGACAGGGCGTCGGCTATCCCCTGCTTGATGCGCGCCAACTGGTCGGGGTGATCGAAACGGCCGCCCAAGGGGGTCTGCACCAGGAAATTGTCGAGCGCGGTGCCATCCCGGAGCGTGTGGATGCGCGCGTCCATGATCGAGCCGCCGGCCAGATGGATCGCCCCCGCGACGCGATAGAACAGGCCGGGGTGATCCGCCGCGCAAACCGTCACCAGCGTCGCGTCGCGTTCCGGGTCGGCCTGTGCGCTGATCGAGAGCTGTTCGCTCTTCGCCCCGATCAGATGGCGGGCGTTGATCTCCAATATGTCGTCCGGCTCCGCGATCCAGTAGCTGTCGGGGAAACGCGACACCAACCGCTCGAATGCGACGTCGCCCAGGTTGAGGCGCGCCTTCAGCGCCTCACGCTTGCGCACGATGCGTTCCTTGCGGCCGCGCTGCTTGTGGCCGGGACGGACGAGTTCCTCGGTGGATTCATAAAGTTCGGTGAGGAGCTGTCGCTTCCAGCCGTTCCACACCCCCGGCCCCACCGCGCGAATATCGACGATGGTCAGCACCACGAGCAGGCGGAGCCGCTCCAGCGTCTGCACCTCCGCCGCGAAATCGAGGATGGTCTTGTAGTCGGACAGGTCACGCTTGAACGCGGTCGCCGACATCAGCAGGTGGTAGCGCACCAGCCAGGCGACGGTCTCCGTCTCCGCTGCGGTCATGCCGAGGCGCGGACACAGTTTTTCCGCCACAGCCGCGCCCAGCACGCTGTGGTCGCCGCCGCGCCCCTTGGCGATGTCGTGGAGCAATACGGAGACGTAGAGCACGCGGCGCGAGACGATCTTGCCGATCAGCGTCGTGGCAAGCGGATGATCCTGCGCCAGTTCGCCCTTTTCGATGCGCGAGAGAAGGCCGATGGCGCGGATCGTATGTTCGTCCACCGTATAATGATGGTACATGTCGAACTGCATCTGCGCCACGACACGGCCGAAATCGGGGATGAAGCGGCCGAACACGCCGGCTTCGTTCATCCCGCGCAGCACTCGTTCCGGGTCACGGGGCGATGAGAGGATTTCGAGGAACAGCGTGTTGGCGCGGGGATCGCCGCGCACCTTGCGGTCGATCAGCATGGCGTCGCGGTTGAGCGCGCGCATTGCATTGGGGTGGATTTCCAGCCCGTGCTTGTCGGCAAGGTCGAAGATTTCGATCAGGCGGATGGGGTCGGCCGCGAAATAATCGTCGGTCGGGATCGTCACCCGGCCCCGGTCCAGCACGAAGCCGGAGAGTTTGCGTGGCCGCCGGAACAGCGCGGGAATGTATCGCTTGCCGCGCCGGCCCATCGTCTCGTCGAGATGGGCGAGGAAGACGCCGGTCAGGTCGCCCACCTTCCTGGCGTTGAGGAAGTAGAGCCGCATGAACCGCTCGACGGCGGACCGGCCGGCGCGACCGGTGAACTTCATGCGCTGCGCGACCTCGACCTGCAGGTCGAAGGTCAGGCGATCCTCAGCGCGGTTCGCGATGAAATGCATGTGGCATCGCACCGCCCACAGGAAATTCTCGGCTTTTTCGAACTGGCGCAATTCCAGCGTGGTGAGCAGGCCGACATCGACCAGTTCCCGCACCGATCCGACGCGGTTCACATATTTGCCGATCCAGAAGAGCGTGTGCAGGTCGCGCAGGCCGCCCTTGCCTTCCTTCACATTGGGTTCGACGACATAGCGGCTGTCGCCGAGCCGGCCGTGTCGCGCCTCGCGCTCACCCAGCTTGTCGGCGACGAAGGCGCGGGCGGTGTCCGCCACCACCTCCGTATGGAATTTCTTCATGCACTCGTTGAACACCGCCCGGTCGCCCCAGACGTAGCGGCCTTCGAGCAGCGCGGTGCGGATGGTCAGGTCACCCTTGGCCATGCGGATCGTCTCGTCGATCGATCGGCTGGAGTGACCGATCTTCAGGCCCAGATCCCACAGCGAATAGAGCATGGACTCGATGACCTGCTCGGTCCAGCCGGTCGGCTTGTAGGGGGTGATGAAGGCGATATCGACGTCGCTGTAGGGCGCCATCTCGCCGCGCCCATAGCCGCCGACGGCGACGATCGCGAGCCGTTCCGACGCGGTGGGATTGTTGATTGGGTAGAGATAGTGCGTCGTCGCATCGTAGAGGATGCGCAATATCTGGTCGACGAGGAAGGCCTGCGCGGTCACCGGGTCGCGGCCACTTGTGGGATGCGCCTCCAGCCGGCGGCGGACCTCCTCCATCCCGCTCACCATCGCCTCCTTCAGCATCGCGACGACGAGCGCGCGGATCTGCGTGGCATTGCCGTCGAGCAGCGCGACACTGTCGGCCAGCCGGTCGGAGAGGCTGCGTCGGTCGATGATGGCGCGCTGGTTGGCGATGGTGTTTGGCATGGGCTTCCTACCTAGTGCCGCTGTTGTCGTTCACCAAACGGCTGAGCCGATAAAGTGCGTCGAGCGCCTCGCGGGGGGACAGGGTATCGGGGTCGATCGCGGCCAGCGCCTCGCGCAGCGGGTCGGCCGGTGTGGGTTCGGCGGGCAGCGTCGCGGCGAACAGGGGCAGGTCGTCGAGGCCAGCCGCGATGCCGCCGGTTCGTGCCTTGCCCGCCTCCAGCTTCGCCAGCACCGCCTTGGCGCGGGCCACCACCGGCGGCGGCAGGCCGGCGAGGCGGGCGACGGCGAGACCATAGCTGCGGTCGGCAGGACCGGATGCGACCTCGTGCAGCAGCACAAGCTCGCCCTTCCATTCGCGCGCGCGGACATTGTGGAGCGAGAGGGCGGGGAGCGTTTCCGCGAGCCGGGTCAGCTCGTGATAATGGGTGGCGAAGAGGCAGCGGCAGCGGTTGCTCTCATGCACCGCCTCGACCACCGACCAGGCGATGGCGAGGCCGTCATAGGTGGATGTGCCGCGCCCGACCTCATCCAGGATGACGAAGCTGTGCGCTGTCGCCTGGGACAGGATGGCGGCGGTCTCCACCATCTCGACCATGAAGGTGGAACGGCCGCGCGCCAGGTTATCGGATGCGCCGACCCGGCTGAACAATCGGTCCACCGGGCTGAGGCAGGCGCGCGTCGCGGGCACGAAGCCTCCCGCCTGCGCGAGGATGACGATGATCGCATTCTGGCGCAGGAAGGTCGACTTGCCGCCCATATTGGGACCGGTGACGAGCCACAGCCTGTCGTCGGCGCCCAGCACGCAGTCGTTGGCGACGAAAGGCGTACCGGTGGGGGCCAGCGCCGCCTCCACCACGGGATGCCGCCCGCCCTCGATCGCGAGCATGCAGCCGGTGACGAACTCCGGCCGGCACCAGTTGCCCTCCACCGCCCGTTCGGCGAGCGCGGCGGCGACATCGAGCCGGGCGATAGCGGCGGCGGCGTCGGCGATGGCGTCACGGCGCGCGGTGACGCTCTCGGTCAGATCCTCCAGATGCGCCGCCTCGGCGGCGAGCGCATGGCCACCCGCCTGCGCGATGCGGGTCGCTTCCTCATGCAGTTCGGCGGCGTTGAAGCGCACCACGCCCGCCAGCGTCTGGCGATGGGTGAAGCCGCTGTCCGCCGCCATCAGTGCGTCGCCATGGCGGGCGGGCACCTCGATATGATAGCCGAGCACGCCATTGTGGCGGATTTTCAGCGCCGCGATGCCGGTCTGGTCGCGGTAGCGCGCTTCGAGCGCGGCGACCGCCCGCCGCCCGTCGCTCGCCATGCGGCGCAGGTCGTCGAGCGCGGCGTCATAGCCTTCCGCGATATAGCCACCGTTGCTCGCCTCCGTCGGGGGGGCGGGGACGAGCGCGCGCGTCAGCTTGTCGACCATCGCGCCATGCCCGTCGAGCGCGGGCAACAGGCGGGCGAGCAGGGCCGGCGGCGCGTCGATCTCGCGCAGGCTTTCGCGCAGCAGCCGCGCCTCGTTGAGGCCATCGCGAATCTGGCCGAGATCGCGCGGACTGCCTCGCCCGATGCAGAGGCGGCCCAGTGCCCGGCCGATGTCCGGCATGGCCCGGAGCGTCGCGCGCAGATTGCCGCGTAGAGTTCCGCCCTGCACCAGCCAGTCGACCAGATCGAGCCGCTCGCCGATCGGCCCTGTCCCCACCAACGGCGCGGCAAGATCCTCCGCCAGCAGCCTGGCCCCGGCAGCCGTTACGGTGCGATCGACCGTCGCCAGCAGCGACCCCGCGCGGCTCCCGGCCTGGGTCTGCGTGATCTCCAGGCTCTCGCGCGTTGCCGGGTCGATGGCGAGATGCGCATCGGCTGTCGTCCTGAGCGGCGGCTGGAGGAAAGGGATGGTGCCCCGGCCGACATGATCGAGATAGGCGATCAACCCACCCAGCGCCGCCAGTTCCGCCCGCCCGAACGCGCCGAACCCGTCCAGGGT
>Ga0207639_10003351_pt1 | contig 10774 bp, 6 predicted proteins | sample KBSCornC32_FD_184299 | JGI IMG/M metagenome (GOLD analysis project Ga0207639, IMG submission 184299) | Corn rhizosphere microbial communities from Kellogg Biological Station, Michigan, USA - KBS Corn C3-2 (SPAdes) (version 2) | ecosystem: Host-associated > Plants > Roots > Rhizosphere > Soil ...
TTTCAGTGCAGCTTTAGCTTTATTTGAAAAAGCAGTAAAGCAGGATGAAGTATTTGCTTTTGCCTGGGATAATATTGGTATCTGCAAAAGAAAATTAGGCGATCTTGATGGCGCACTCGAAGCGTATTTGAAATCATTAACATTAGATCCTTCAGGCAGGTTGCCACTGCAAAATATTCCCGTGGTATATGAATACAAGAAGGATTATGACAAGGCACTGGAAGCTTATAAAAATCTTTCCAAAATTTATCCTGATGATCCCGAAGCTTATTATGGATCAGGAAGGATGTATGAAATGAAGAATGATTATGAAAAGGCGCTGGATTACATGTGCAAAGCATACAATGCTTATATTGCTATCAATTCACCGTACCGTTCGGACGCTGAAAAGAACATCAGCATCTATTTTAAAAAATTAAAGGACGCCGGTAAAGAAGCACAGTTCTACCAGATATTAAAAGACAACCACATCAAAACTAACTAGCCCATTTAATTATGAACGACCATCATCATCCAGAGGATCATTTAAAAAGTTCTGCCGCATTAACTGACATTGTTATTGGCATGAGTGACGGGCTTACTGTTCCGTTTGCTTTGGCTGCAGGCCTAAGCGGTGCTGTAAGCAATAGCAGCATCATTGTAATAGCGGGCATAGCAGAAATTTGTGCAGGCAGTATTGCTATGGGATTAGGTGGTTACCTCGCAGGTAAAACAGATCAGGACCATTATAAAAGTGAGCAAAGAAGGGAATATGATGAAGTGGAAAATTTAAGGCACCGCGAAATTGAAGAAACAAAAGAATTCTTTGCCAATATTGGTTTAAGTCCTGCATTACAACAACAGGCAACAGAAGAAATTGCACAGGATAAAGACCGCTGGGTTGATTTTATGATGAAGTATGAATTAGGCCTGGAAAAGCCTGACCCAAAACGTGCAACAAAAAGTGCGTTGAATATTGGCCTGTCTTATATTGCCGGTGGCATCATTCCCTTAAGCCCTTATTTCTTTCTTAGTAATTCAACTGAAGCATTAAAGATTTCTGTTGTTGCAACACTCGCCTGTCTTTTTGTATTTGGCTATTTTAAAAGCAGGATCACGGGCGTTTCTCCCATTTGGGGTGCACTTAGGGTAACCTTAATAGGTGCGATGGCTGCTGCTGCGGCCTTTGGCGTTGCCAAACTTTTCGAACACTAATAACACAAAAAAATCATCTGTTTTTTATTTTGTAGTACTGGTTACTATAGCCTTGTAGTTGTATTTATTGCAAGACTGTAATTGATGGCACTACAGCAAAAAATACTAAAAATATTTTTATATTTTTTATAAAAAAATATTCCTGCTATTTCTTTTTATCTGCAAATATCTTTCATGGACTCATTTAAAATAAGTTGCATGTCAAAATCTAACGTGGTTGATTATGGGCTAGTTATAATTATTGAAAAATTCAATAGCTAAATTATATTCATGTGTAATAATCTATATCAAAAAAAATCCTGTTGCGTATCCAACCTGCACTAGGGCGGCATTGTATTTTCTTTAACAGTATGGTATAATTTTTGAAATATAAAGGCAGATCCGCTTTAAAATCAAAAACCAAATCCAATGAAAAGTATCCTTTATCCAATTGCTGCATGCAAATACTATTTTGCTCCGGCACATCCAGCTCAACAACAATGTACCGGCAATAGCAATAGTACTGGCTGACCAGTTTTCCAGCATAGATACCGTATTTACCGATATATTATTTCTTAACTACCCTCCTACTACCCCAAAACCGCAGTAAAATATGCACAACATTGAAACCATAAATGAATTGTAACTGTTCTTAAGTATGCTGTTTAGCTAACTTTTGTACAGCTATAAGATTTTTACTACCCTTAATTAGTAATTACTTCTATTTATTTATTTTTTGTGTTGGTGTAGTTTTACAAAAGATTTTTACTTGAGCGATCAAGTGGAAGTTTGTAATCAATATCCGTTAAAAAACCAAATTCAGTCCCAATGAAAACTATCCAATTTTCCTGCAGGAGGAGCGTACACGCTATTTTCCTACTCCTTGTTTTTCTTTGCTGTTTTTCATTCACCACCCAGGCTACTACCTATTACGTCAGCGCTACAGGCAATGATGTTACCGGTAATGGAACTGCGGGCAATCCATGGAAAACTTTATTCAAAGCCACGTCAACTGTAACTAATGCAGGCGACATCATCCATGTTAATGCTGGCACTTATCTTGAAACATCAATGCTTTCATTAGCAGTAGGTGTTAACCTGGAAGGCGCAGACAGCAGCACAACTATTATTAAAAGTACAGTTAGTGCCGATTACACACCATTAATGAATGTAAGTTCTGCCGTAGGTACTAATGGCAATCAATCTATTTCCAATTTAAAATTCGACGGGCAGTTGACCAACTTCCTCGCGATATTTGTTGGTGGAAGAGGTGGTGTAAGCATACATGATTGTTCATTTAAAAACTTTAAAGACAGGGGCATTATTTTTAGTGGCAAAGGCGATTATACTGATGGCGCTCCTGCAGTATACGCAAGCAACAATAAGTTTTATAACAACCGTGTATTAAACTGCGCAAGGTATATCCATCCCAATGGTTATTTTGGAATGGGTTGTTTAAATATCGGTGGACAGAATGGTATCGAGATCTATAACAATACCATCATTCAAAATCAAAGAGCATCAGGTGATAATGGATGGCCCATTAAATATGCCAATGAAGGGCATAATAAAGGCATCAAGATCCACGACAACACATTGATCAAAAATAAATTCTTAGGTAACTACAACGGCGACAACGACTGGGACTTCGCAGTTGAATTATGGTACAGCGAAGGTGGTTGCGAATTGTACAATAACACTATCGAAGGCGGCGTTGACCTTGCTTATAATTTTCAAACAACTTATCCATGGAGTTACTGGGTACACCATAACACCATCAGTCAGCCAACACTGAATGATAAATTCCAGGGAGGGATCTATACTGAAAGAGAAGTGCAGGGTATGATCATTGAATACAATACTTTCAATAATGTAGCAGATATGGTTTCTTTGAACATCGAAGATTTTCCACCGCAACCAAGTTTCAATGGCTTAAATTATATCGTGATCAGAAAGAACTTAGCCACAAATTTGGGAAGGGCGATTGGCAATGGCAACAATGGTTCTGCTGTCAATATTTCTACACATACAACAGCAACCTTTAATTTAGATAGCTTATTAATCGACAACAATACATTTGTTGCTGCACCGGGCAATGCGCCTTTTGAAGGTATCTATTTAAACTTTGGTGCAACAGCAGGGGTTACTACCAATGTATTCATCAGGAATAATATTGTGCAGGGCTTCCAGGATGCATGGTTAAGAGTAGGTAACAGCAACAGCACCATCAATGGCTTTAATGTAAAGAACAATGATGTATACAACAATGCAAACGGCAATAACCCTATATTGTCAAATGGTACACCTACAGGTTATACTTATACTGGTAACACTAATAATAACCCGATGTTTGTAGGCGGTAATAATTACAACCTGCAGGTTTCCTCACCAAATGTTGATGCGGGTACCAACATAGGTTTAGCCTATTCCGGCTCAGCACCTGATAAAGGTTTTGCAGAAGTTGGTACTATACTGCCTGTTCAATTAATTAATTTCGGGGTTACCGAAAACAGGGGCAATAACCTGTTGCAATGGACAACAGCAGTTGAAAGCAACAGTGATTATTTCAGTATTGAAAGAAGCAGTGATGGAAAGAATTTCACTTCTATCGGAACTGTAAAAGCTGCCGGCTTTAGTTCAACAGATATCAATTATAGTTTTACTGATGCAGCACCGCTTACCGGTGTAAACTATTATCGTCTTGCACAGGTAGATAAAGACAATAGCAAAAATTTCAGCAATACCGTTGCCATATCTAATAAAAGCGATAAGTCGCTGAATATTGCCATTGCAAAATTATCCAGGAGCAATAATAATATGGAGGTAACTGTTGTAAGTGCACAAAACCAAAAGACAAACATTTCATTGTTTGATGCCAATGGTAAATTATTCTTAAATGAAACAGTGCAATTGCAAAAGGGCCTGAATAATATCAGTAAGAATACAAGAGCATTATCAAGCGGCATTTATTATATCAGGCTTTCGGCTGCTGATGAAACTGTAGTGAAGAACGTATTGAGTAAGGAATAGAATATTTAGTTTATCTTATAAAGAACTCAATTTCGTTTAGAGGTTTAGGAGTTTAGGGTTTAGGTTTTAGCATCTAAACATCTAAACCCCTAAACCTCTAAACTTATCCGGTAGTAACTGTATGCTTGTTATTGCTCGATATATTTTCTATTGTCCACTCAACTTTCTTTTTAAAACTATGCTGCCTTACAGCGCAGTCCTCTTTGATACAGATATTGCAGCTGAAATCGAGGCAGCCATCAGAGTGTACAAACAATTCAACCGATTCGCCATACTCATTTTTTACCAGCGTCGATAATGAATCGATCTCTTTATGTGCTTCATGCACATTTAAATACCATGGCACCGTAAGATGGCAATCCAAATGTATCGTTGCTCCATATTTTATGATGCGCAGGTTATGCAGGTCTACCCAATTTGGTTTGCGGTTGGCATTCAGCATCTCCACCATTTTTCTTAATAATGTTTCATCGGCCTCATCCATGATGCCCGCAATAGATCTGCGAATGATCTTATAGCCTGTATAGATAATGATCAATGCAAATAGTATTGCAACAACACTATCGATCCAATAGATTTTGGGAAACAATAACATCAGCGCCAACCCTATAACAATACCTGCTGTACTCCAGGTATCAGATTGCAGGTGCTTGCCGCTCGCTATCAATGGCAACGAATTATTTTTTTTTCCTGTCTTGATACACACTGCACCTGCAATATAATTAATGAGTGCTGTTATGGCGATAAGGATGATTCCATAATCCAATTTTTTGATGGTATGGCCCCGTTGCAAATTATTGATCGCTTCGTAGATGATCACCACACCTGCAACAGTGATCAAAGTACCTTCTACTGCTGCTGAAAGAAATTCTGCCTTGCCATGTCCATAAGGATGATCATAATCTTTTGGCTTTGCAGAAATATAAAGACTGTACACGCCTACCAATCCAGCGATCACGTTCACGGTGCTTTCAAGCGCATCGGTAAGTATAGCTACCGAATTGGTGAGCCACCAGGCGATCATCTTCAATACAAATAAAACAATACTGATGGAGGTAATGGTTTTTTGAAGCCGGAGATTCTGCTGCGTTGTTTGCAAATGGAAGAATTTAGCTGTCAAAGATACAAAAGCACATGGTCAGATGAGCTGGAATTACTAGGAGAAGTGCAAGACGATGGGGAACAAACGACGGGCGACTGATCATTCAAGATTCATGTCTCAAGAAGCAAGACCATGTTAAAAATATCTCTTATAATCTTTCCAAACACAGCCCCCAAAGCGTATTTTTGCCCCCTAAACTAAAAAACGACTGCATATGGATTTTCAATTTTCAGAAGAACAATTAATGATAAAGCAGGCCGCGAGGGATTTTGCGGTGAATGAATGCTTACCCGGTGTTATTGAACGGGACGAATTACAAAAATTCCCAAAAGAACAGGTAGAAAAATTAGCCGATCTTGGTTTTATGGGCATGATGGTAAAACCTGAATATGGCGGTAGCGGCATGGATACGGTGAGCTATGTACTGGCAATGGAAGAGATCAGTAAAATAGATGCCAGTGTTAGTGTTTGCATGAGCGTGAACAACAGCCTGGTTTGTTATGGCCTGCAGGAATATGGCAGCGAAGAACAAAAAATAAAATACTTAACCCCATTGGCACAGGGTAAAAAAGATGGTGAATTATATATAGGTGCTTTTTTATTAAGCGAACCCGAAGCAGGAAGCGATGCTACTTCGCAGCAAACTACTGCAGAAGATAAAGGAGACTATTATTTACTGAACGGAACAAAGAACTGGATCACTAATGGTAATAGCGCTTCGGCCTATTTAGTGATCGCCCAAACAGATGTAAGCAAAGGCAGCCGCGGCATCAATGCTTTTATCGTAGAAAAAAACTGGCCAGGCGTAACCGTTGGTGCCAAAGAAAATAAATTAGGCATACGTGGAAGTGATACACACAGCATTTTATTCAATGATGTTAAAGTGCCTAAAGAGAACAGGATCGGCGAAGATGGATTTGGTTTTAAGTTTGCCATGAAAACATTGGCAGGCGGAAGGATCGGTATCGCATCACAGGCATTGGGTATTGCAAGTGGTGCTTATGAAAGAGCATTGGGCTACAGCAAGCAACGTAAAGCTTTTGGTAAAGAGATCATGCACCACCAGGCGATACAATTCAAGCTGGCTGATATGGCAACAAGAATTGAAGCGGCAAGGATGCTTTGTTTAAAAGCGGCATGGGAAAAAGATAACAGGATCGATTATACTTTAAGCGGCAGTATGGCAAAAGTATTTGCCAGTGAAACTGCGATGTGGACAGCTACCGAAGCGGTACAGATACACGGCGGTTATGGTTTTGTAAAAGAATACCATGTAGAACGTATGATGAGGGATGCCAAGATCACGCAGATATATGAGGGCACGAGCGAAGTACAAAGGATCGTGATCAGCAGGAGTATTTTAAAATAATGAATGCCCCCATTTGAGAAGAGAAATTTTCAATATTCAATGCTCAAGGAAAAATGCATAGCTTTTAGTTTGGTATCCGTTTTAAACAGAATCACATGCCTTAATAATATGCATTTCTCGTTGAAAATTGAACATTGAGCATTGATTATTGAACATTACATGGAGAAAAGCTGTAAACAAACGTCTGCAGCTTTTATTTTACACAGCCTTTTCTGGGTATTTTTGTACCATAATTATAATAGATGGCGATAAACACAACTGCGTACGACATAATTAAAAAAGAACTTGATGTAAAAAAAACGGCCCTGGTAGCTGTCTCCAAAACTAAACCAGTTGAGGATATACAAGCTTTATACGATCTTGGTCAACGTGATTTTGGTGAGAATTATGTACAGGAAATGGTAGAGAAAGAAACTGTTTTACCCAAAGATATCCGTTGGCATTTTATTGGGCATTTGCAAAGGAATAAAGTTAAATACATAGCACCATTCGTTCATTTGATACATGGTGTAGACAGTTTTAAATTATTGGACGAAATAAATACACAGGCATTAAAATGCAACCGCACTATTGATTGCCTGTTACAAATGCATATAGCAACTGAAACTACAAAATTTGGTTTCAATGAGGAAGAGGCGACCAACCTCCTTAACACGCTACCAAAATACCAGCAACTAAATCAGCTTAAAAATGTTAGCATAATTGGATTGATGGGCATGGCTTCCTTTTCTGATAATGCAGATCTGTTAAGAGCTGAGTTTAAAAAAATAAAAAAGATATTCGATGCAAATGTGCAACTGCAAACTGCAAACTGTAAACTAAAAACCTTGAGCATGGGCATGAGCAGCGATTACAAAATTGCTTTGGAAGAGGGCAGCACGATGGTCCGTATCGGCAGCTTATTATTTGGCGAAAGAAATTACAATCATTGATGGCCCACGAGATCATAATTCTTTGCGTTGCTGCATTCGCTGCCGGCTTTATCGATTCCATTGTAGGCGGGGGCGGATTGGTGCAAACCCCTGTTGTATTGGTAACCTTGCCTAAATATCCACTTGCCACTCTTTTAGGAACCACAAAGATCCCCTCATTATTTGGCGCTGCTATAGCTGCAGTACAATACAGTTTAAGGGTTTCATTGAACTGGCGGCTTTTGGCCATCATGTGCAGTGTTGCCTTAGCAGCTTCTTATACCGGTTCAAAAACAGTGGCATTGGTAAGCAATAGTTTTATGAAGCCCGTGATATTTTGTGTGCTGATAGCAGTTGCCGTGTACACTTACACGAAAAAAGATTTTGGTCTTGCAGTACAACGTTCACATACTAAAAGAAATGAAACGCTCTATGCTGTGTTGTTTGCTTTGCTCATCGGGTTTTATGATGGTTTCATCGGGCCGGGTGCGGGAAGTTTTATGGTGTTGTTCTTTATAACGGTTATGGGTTTTGATTTTTTAAAAGCAAGTGCCCATTCCAAATTACTGAATGTATCCACCAACCTTGGTTCGATATTATATTTCAGCGGTAGCGGGCATATCCTTTACCAATATGCCATACCAATGGCAGTATGTAATTTCGGCGGCTCACTATTAGGATCAAGACTGGCTATTTTAAAAGGCAATAAATTCATCCGTATCTTTTTTTTAATAGTAGTAGCAGGAACCATCATTCGTTTTGGTTATGATATTTTTTTTAAAAAGGCATAAAAAAGCAACGTTCATTGAGAACGTTGCTGCTAATATTATTTAATGCTATTTTATTAATACCGTAGTTCCCTGCTTTTGATGCACTACCCCATCAACATCCACAGCTTCTATCATCCAAACTACAGTTTGAATTTCGGCAGTTTTACTATTGAACTTTCCGTCCCATCCCGGCTGGTCGCTCTTCATACTGAACAATAATTTACCCCAGCGGTCATATATCCTGAAGTAATTCACTTTTGAAAACCCGATCAGTATAGGACGCAGCCTGTCATTTACACCATTACCATCAGGTGTAAAAGTAGTAGGCACATAGATCTCGATCTTCTTATGTGTTTTTACCAATTGTGTATCTACAGTTATACAACCGGTAGCAGTCTTGATCTGTATGGTATATAATTGAGGTGCTATACCATAAAAAATTGGTGTAAAGCTGAAACGGTTATTTAAACTAACCGGTGGCGACCAGGTAACACTATTACCGATCTGCCTGGCCTGTAATGGTTCAGGGAAATTAAATGCCGCATCTTTATCAGGATATACAATACCCGGTGTCACATCATCAATGGTAACATTTACAGTTTTGGTATCGAATGATACAGGGCATTGTGCCGTGCTTACAGATAACTTCACAGCATAGGTACCACCCACGGGATAACTGTACACAGGGCTTTTTACATTGTCTGTATGGCCGTTACCAAAATCCCATAAATAATTTACTGTTGAAGTGGTATTATTAAATGTTCTGTTGATGATAGGAACCTGCAAATTTGTACATACCGGCCGAATGGTAAAATCAGCTGCGGGCACAGGATGCACCACTACATTATGACTGATGCTGTCTTTACAACCTGCAAGCGTAGCAGCCGTTAATTTTATCGTGTAATCGCCGAATTTAGCATAGCTGTAATTAATGTCCTTTGCAGTTTTGATCACCCCGTCGCCCATATCCCAGGTAAATAATAATGTATCAGAAAGTATGGATGTATTATTGGTTAATCCAAACTGGTGGCCGGGGAAACACTGCACATTATTATCGATCGTAAAATTGGTGATGGGGCTTTGCTGCACCAGCACTTTAAATATACTGTCTTTGGCACACCCCCCATTGGTTTCTTTAGCAGTAAGTTTTACATCATAAGTTCCGGCTACTGCAAAATGATGCGCAATATCGTTGGAGTTACTGAAGTTGCCATCGCCAAAATCCCAGGTATAAGTTAATATACCAGTTGATACTGTACTCTGGTTATTAAATACAAACCAGTTGTCTTTGAAACATTGTGCTGCTGCATCCACAGAAAAAGCAGTGATGGGGCTTGGGCTTACTTTCACATCCATCGTACGGAAATCTGTACAACCTCCCGGGGCCGTAACCACCATTTTAACTGTATAATTGCCGGGCGTTGCATAACTATGGGTAACATCAGGCCTGTTATCCGTAATAGCATCACCGAAGTCCCATGCATATTGTAAACCCGGTGTTGACAAAGTACTTGTATTGGTAAATATGAACTGGTTACCGATATCACACTGCGCAGCGGTATTAGCTGTAAAACCTGCAACAGGTGATTCCCATATTTCAATTTGCTTGGTAGCCGTAGTACGGCTGCAACCCGTTAAGCTGGAAACAATAGCGTAATAGGCCCCTGTTTGCGTTACATTCAAAGTTTGTTGTGTAGCACCGGGTATGATAGCATTGTTCATATACCACTGTATCTTATCATGCGGCAATACTTTTAGCTGAACCGGTTGCCCTGCTGCCGTACACTGAGACGATGGACCGATCTGTTGTATCGAATCACTCAGGATATCAACATGAACATCCACCTGGTCAGTTGTTGCGCAACCTCCTCCACTACTCGTTACCGTTAGCGTGTAGGTTGTAGATACTGCCGGCGTTGCAATGGGGTTCGAAATATTAGGATTGCTTAACCCCGTGACCGGCGACCAGCTATAGATCCTGTTCGGTTCGGGTGGCCCTCCCAATTGCACCGGGTTATTATCACAGGTTGCCCTGTCGGGGCCTGCATTTGATTTAACCGTTAGCGTATCCCACAATTTTGCATTGAGCGTATCCAGGCAACCATATCCATTAAACGGGGTTAACTCTACAAATACGGAATCACCTGAGGTTGGCGGTGGGGTGAGAGTAAGTGTTTGAGTGGTACCAAGCACCTGTGTAAAATCATTATTGAACCACCTGTAACTTTCATATCCACCCGGTGCACTCACGTTCACGAACGCATCGTCCGGGCAATAAGTGGCCCCGGTAAAAGCACTGCTGCATTGCGCATTCAGATCAATATAAGCATAGCCGAAATGCGTACCTGTAGTAAGGCCACATCCGGTAGCTATAAAAGTAATTTTTATTGTTTTGCCTGCATTGCCATCAAGGTTGATC
>Ga0207639_10003353_pt1 | contig 10772 bp, 10 predicted proteins | sample KBSCornC32_FD_184299 | JGI IMG/M metagenome (GOLD analysis project Ga0207639, IMG submission 184299) | Corn rhizosphere microbial communities from Kellogg Biological Station, Michigan, USA - KBS Corn C3-2 (SPAdes) (version 2) | ecosystem: Host-associated > Plants > Roots > Rhizosphere > Soil ...
GGTCGACGCAAGGGCCGGCGGATTCTACCCGTGTGCGCGGCGCCTGCCGTCGTGCATGACGGCGGCCCTCGAAATCGGCGAAACTTGCACTCCTGCCTCACGATCCGGAGCAAGCATGGCCGTCCAGGAAGCGAAGGTGCCGGACATCGGCAACTACACCAACGTCCCCGTCATCGAAGTGCTGGTGAAGGTCGGCGACACGGTGACGCGCGACCAGGGCCTGGTCACGCTCGAGTCGGACAAGGCGACGATGGAAGTGCCGGCACCGTTCGACGGCGTCGTGCGCGAGATCAAGGTCAAGGTCGGCGACGAGATCTCCGAAGGCACCGTCGTCGCGCTCGTCGAAGCCGCCGACGCGGGAGCGGCCAAGCCGGCCGCCGAAGCCGCCAGGCCCGCGGAGGCGCCGAAGCCGGCACCTGCCGCGGCGCCCGCGCCCGCCGCGAAGAGCGAGCCCGCGTCGCCTGCGCCCGCAAAGGGCGACGCCGGCGCGCCGCGCACGCCGCCGGTCGCGTTCGACGCGAGCGCGGTGATGCCGGATCAGGTGCCGTACGCGAGCCCTGCGGTGCGCCTGTTCGCGCGCGAACTCGGCGTCGATCTCGCCCACGTGAAGGGCACGGAGCGCAAGGGACGCGTGTCCAAGGAAGACGTGCAGAACTACGTCAAGGCGGCGCTCGCGGGCGGCGCGCCGCGCGCGGTGGCCGGCGGTGGCGGTGGCGGCGGCGGCCTCAACCTGCTGCCGTGGCCGCAGGTCGACTTCGCCAAGTTCGGCGAGATCGAGACGAAGGCGCTGTCGAAGATCAAGAAGATCTCCGGCGCCAACCTCGCGCGCAACTGGGTGATGATCCCGCACGTCACGCAGCACGACGACGCCGACGTCACCGAGCTCGAGGCGCTGCGCGTGCAGCTCAACAAGGAGAACGCCGCTTCCGACAAGAGCGGGGCCGGCATCAAGCTGACCATGCTCGCGTTCCTGATCAAGGCGGTGGTCGCCGCGCTGAAGAAGTACCCGGATTTCAACGCTTCGCTCGACGCGAGCGGCGAGAACCTCGTGCTGAAGAAATACTTCCACATCGGTTTCGCCGCCGACACGCCGAACGGCCTGGTCGTGCCGGTGTTGCGCGATGCGGACAGGAAAGGCGTGATCGAGATCGCGCAGGAAACCGGCGAACTCGCGAAGAAGGCGCGCGACGGCAAGCTCGGTCCGGCCGACATGTCGGGCGGCTGCTTCTCGATCTCCTCGCTCGGCGGCATCGGCGGCACCGCGTTCACGCCGATCGTCAATGCGCCCGAGGTGGCGATCCTCGGCGTGTCGAAATCGTCGATCAAGCCGCATTGGGACGGCGCCGCATTCGTGCCGCGCCTGACCCTGCCGCTGTCGCTCAGCTACGACCATCGCGTCATCGACGGCGCATCCGCGGCGCGTTTCACGACCTACCTCGGCCAGGTGCTCGCCGACATGCGGCGCGTTCTGCTCTAACACCCATACGGGAGAAGGACACCATGTTGCGCAAGATTCCGATCCTGTTCGCGGGCCTCTGCGTTGCAGCGACCGCCTTCGCGGAAGCGCCGGGCAAGGTCGACGCCAAGACCGGTCTCGCGATGCAGCTGATGGCCGTGACGAACCTCGATCGCACGATGCAGCAGATGGCCGTCCAGGTGCAGGCGATGATGGAGAAGCAGTTCGAGGCGTACGGCAGTTGTCCTGCATCGAGCGCCGTCGTGCACGAGATGTCCGCGAAGGTCGGCGAAAAGGTCACGGGCGTGCTGAAGTCGGACGCGATGAAGGTCGATATCGCGTCGGTGTACGCGGAAGTATTCAGCGAGGACGAGTTGCGCGAGACGATCGCCTTCTACAAGTCGCCGCTGGGCCGCAAGTTGCTCGAGCGCATGCCCGACCTGATGCAGAAGTCGATGCAGATTTCCCAGGACCGCATGAGGGAGGTCATGCCCGAGATGCAGAAGCTCGGTGAGCAGTACGGCGAGCGGATCCGCGAAGCGGCGGCGACGTGCGACGCCGAAGACACGGCCGGCAAGGCGAGCAGCGAAAAGAACTGAATCGATCCGGCGGCGCCTGCCGCCGGCGAACCACCGCGCGGCCTCGTTGGGCGCGACGCATGGGAATCCGCATGGCAAACACGATCGAAGTCAAAGTCCCCGACATCGGCAACTTCACCGGCGTGCCGGTCATCGAGATCCTGGTCAAGCCGGGCGACACGGTCGCCAAGGACCAGGGCCTCGTCACGCTCGAGTCGGACAAGGCGACGATGGAAGTGCCGTCGAGCGTCGCCGGCGTGGTCAAGGAAGTGCGCGTCAAGCTCAACGACGAAGTCGCCGAAGGCGCGATCGTCGCGGTGATCGAGGCCGCCGACGCCGGTGCCGCGAAGACGGCGACGCCTGCGCCGGCGGCACCTGCCACGGCGGCAGCTGCGCCCGCACCCGCGAGTGCGCCAGCCCTTGCGTCGTCCGCGCCGGCACCGAAGGCGGCTTCGGCGAGCGGCCGCAAGGCCGACGTCGAATGCCAGGTCGTCGTGCTCGGCTCGGGTCCGGGCGGCTATACGGCCGCGTTCCGCGCCGCCGACCTCGGCCAGGACACCGTGCTGGTCGAGCGCTACGCCGCACTCGGCGGCGTCTGCCTCAACGTCGGCTGCATCCCGTCGAAGGCGCTGCTGCACGCGGCGCGCGTGATCGACGAGGCCGCGCACGCGGGTGACTTCGGCATCGCGTTCGGCGAGCCGAAGATCGACCTGGACAAGTTGCGTGCGTACAAGGACAAGGTCGTCGCGCAGATGGTCAAGGGCCTCGACGGCATGTCGAAGCAGCGCAAGGTGCGCGTCGTCGAAGGTACGGGCACGTTCGTGTCGCCGAACGAGATCGAGGTCGTGACGAAGGACGGCACGAAACTCGTGCGCTTCGAGAAGGCGATCATCGCCGCGGGTTCGCAGGCGCTGAAGCTGCCGGGCTTCCCGTGGGACGACCCGCGCGTGATGGATTCGACCGACGCGCTGCTGCTCGCCGACATCCCGAAGAAGCTGCTCGTCGTCGGCGGCGGCATCATCGGCCTCGAGATGGCCTGCGTCTACGACGCGCTCGGCAGCGAAGTCACCGTGGTCGAACTCATGGACCAGCTCATGCCCGGCGCCGATCCCGACCTCGTGCGACCGCTGCAGCAGCGCCTGTCGAAGCGCTATGCAGGCATCCACCTCAAGGTGAAGGTCGCGAAGATCGAAGCCGAGAAGAAGGGGCTCAAGGCGACGTTCGAAGGCGAGAAGGCGCCGGAACCGCAACTGTACGACCGCGTGCTCGTCGCGATCGGCCGCACGCCGAACGGCGCGAAGATCGGCGCCGACAAGGCCGGCGTCGCCGTCACCGATCGCGGCTTCATCCCGGTCGACCGCCGGATGCGCACGAACGTGCCGCACATCTTCGCGATCGGCGACCTCGTCGGCCAGCCGATGCTCGCGCACAAGGCGACCCACGAAGGCAAGGTCGCGGCCGAAGTCGCCGCGGGCGAGAAGAGCGAGTTCGTCGCGCGCGTGATCCCGTCGGTCGCCTACACCGATCCCGAGATCGCCTGGGTCGGCCTCACCGAAACCGAGGCGAAGAAGCAGGGCATCAAGGTCGGCGTCGGCAAGTTCCCGCACGCGGCTTCGGGGCGCGCGGTCGGCATCGGTCGCACCGAAGGCTTCACCAAGCTGCTGTTCGACGAGGCGACGCATCGCGTCGTCGGCGGCGGCATCGTCGCACCGAACGCGGGCGACCTCATCGCCGAAGTCGCGCTCGCGATCGAGATGGGCTGCGAAGCCGCCGACATCGGCCTCACCGTGCACCCGCACCCGACCCTGTCGGAGTCGGTCGGCATGGCGGCCGAGGTCTACGAGGGCACGATCACGGACCTGTACCTGCCGAAGAAGAAGTGACGTCCGTGCGGCGTGTCGCGCATGGCATGCTGATCATGCTGTTCGCGAGTGCTTCGGCGCGCGCGGAATGTTCGCACGCGGCGTATGAGGCGCTGCGCCCGCCCAAGTATCCGGCCGCAGCCGCAGCCGCCCATATGGAAGGCCGCGTGCTGGTGAGCATCATCGTTCACGCCGACGGTCGTGCGACGGATGCCTTCGTGCGCAGGAGCAGCGGCCACGACGAGCTCGACCTTGCGGCGCTCGACGCGGTTTCGTCGTGGCGCTACAAGCCGCGAAATTGCAACGGCAAGCCCGCGGCCGAAGAAGTATGGGTGCCGATCGAATTCAATCTTGACGAGTCGGCTCGCGAAGCTTCCAGCGACGCGGACGGACGCGCATCCACCGGTTATCGCGCCCGCGGGTACACGGTCGAGCGCGACGAAGCACCGATAGCGGCACCGACGGCGCGTGCGATGCTGCAGTTGCTCCGGCAGGATCCGAGCTTCGAAGAATTTCCGGAGCGAGTGCTCGATGCCGTCACGACGATGCGCATGTACGTGCAGCGCCGCGCGCACGAGGCGTACGAAGTGTTCGAATCCTCCGAAGGAGGATGGAGCGTCGCGAACGGCAACTCGACGTTCGTTCTTCGCATGCGCTACGCCGGGCGCGGCGCGAGGGACGCGTTGCTGTATGCGGTAGCGTGCGACGGTCCGAAGGACTGGTGTGAGCGCACCGAGCGGCAGCAGGTGGACTTCCTCGTACGGAATCCACCGCCGCCGATGCCGCCGGCGCCGGATGAACAGCAAGGACGATGATCCGCAACGCGTACGCGGCGCTACAAGATCGCGCTTGCCGACCGCGCTGACGGGGTCCGCGCTCCGGTAAGCGGCGGACATTGCTCGGGCCGGACGACCGCCGGTCGGCCGGCGCTTTTTCAGCGGATGGAGGACGGACTTGCCGGCCGCGCTGCGCGCGTCCGGCCTGCGCAGGCGCTTTGTGGCTCATGACGCAACAGCGAGCCCGAGGATCATCCTTCAGCGTGCGCGTACTTCGCGAGCTCCGCGTTGATCCTCGCTTCGTCGAAGCCGTTGATCTTCGCGCTGCCGATCAGGATCAGCGGCGTGCCGACACCGCCGGCGGCCTTCCATTCCGCCGCGGCCGAGGCCGACTTCTCGATGTCGCGCTCGTCCCACTGCACGCCGTGCGCGGTGAACCAGCTGCGCGCCTTCGCGCAGTAGCCGCAGGTCGCAGTCGCGTACATCGTCACCTTCGGTGCGTGGATATCGCTGAGCGCTTCCTGCGCACCGACGCCGAACGTTCCGGCGCCGGCGACGAGCGCCAGCGCGAGCAGGGTTCTCCGCAACATCGCATTCCCTCCTGAGGGCGGCGCCGGCCGGCGCCGCTGCGCTTCTCAGAGGATGGGCGCGGGCGATAGTTCCCGCGCACGCGTCAGCCGGTCTTGTCCTTGTCCTTGCCTTGATCCTTGTCGCGCGGGGCGGGTGCGGGACGCGGCGTCGGACGCGCCTCGGGGCGTGCCGGCGCCGGTGCCGGCCGCGTCTGCACCGGCGGACGTTGCGCGGCGGGCGGGCGCGTCTGCGCGGGCGGCCGCGTCACCGGCGGGCGTGGTTGCACCGGCGGGCGCGTCACGGGCGGACGCGGCTGGACCGGCGGGCGCGGCTGCACGGGGGGCCGTGTCACCGGTGGCCGCGGCTTCGGCGGCGTGACCGGCGGCTTCGGGCGCTGCGGCGGCCGATGGTCGATCGGCGGCCGCGGCCGCTGCGGCGGGCGGTACACCGGCCGCCAATGGCTCCAGCGGTCGCGATAGCGGTACCACGAGCGCGTGCGGTAGTAGCTGTCCCAGTAGCTGGCGAACGTGAACGTGATGATCGGGATGCCGATGCGCGCACCGTATTCGGGCAGGTAGACGCGGCGGCCTTCGTAGTCGAAATCGAGGTAGTCGCCGGCGACCCAGCCGCGATCGCCGTAGGCGATCACGTCGCACCAGAGGAAGTCGTCGATGCAGCCCTGCACCGCGAGCGGCGTACCGGGCGCGAGCGTGCGGATGCGTGGATAGCCGCTGTCGGGACCGGTGCGCAAGGTCATGCGCGTGGTCGTGTACGCATCGGCGGCGAGCGCCGGGACGGCGGCGATGCCGAGCAGCGCGAGGACGAAACCGAGCAGGCGTTTCATGCGCGAAACCCTCCAGGACGTCGAATACGGCCCGCCCACGATGCGCCGCCGCGCCGCCGCCGGCAAGCGGCGGCGCGCCAAATCAGCGTGCCGCGGCGTCGAACCCGTTGGCGAAGATCGCGTCGCCGCCGATCGTGCACGCGCCGGGCACCTGCGCGTGGGTGAGCGCGATGTCGTCGACGAACCAGCCCTCGCCGGTCTGCGCGGTGTCGGTGCGATAGAGCCAGCGCAGCTTCACGCTCTGGCCCGCGTAGGCCGACAGGTCCACCTGGCGCTGCGTGAACGTGAACTGCGCGGTGCCGGTGAACGCGCCCGAACCCTGCGTGATGCCGCACAGCGAGCCGCCGTTGGTGATCGTGCCCGGATAGCCGCCCGCGGGGGTGAGGCGCGTCCAGGTGGTGCCGGCGTCGGTCGAGATGTCGACCACGCCGCCGTCCCAGCCCTGCTCGATGTCCCACGCGGTCCAGAACGAGAGCTGCGGCGACGTGCCCGCGCTGAGGTCGAGTGGCGGCGTGACGAGCGTGACGCAGAGGTTGTTCGCCGCGGTCGACCAGAAGCTCTGCACGCCGTCGTGCTTGCGCGCGGTCGACATGTGCCAGCCGGCGTGGTCGATCTGGCCGGGCGCGAGGCCCGTCGGCGAACCGACGCCTTCGGCGTCGAACACGGGATCGCCGGGCTCGGCGCCCGATGCGAACGTACCGTCGTGGTTGGGTCCGGTCGGCGTCGCCGACAGGCGGACCAGGTTGCCGTCCTCGCTGCCGTTCGCTGCGTCGCTCGCGCGCACGACGTAATACTGCGGAGCGCCGCCGGCGACGACGTCGTCGGCGAAGGCGAGTGCATCGACGTCCGCGGCGATGCGATGCGCGAGGTCGGGCACGAAGTCGGACTGGTCGGAGCGGTATACCGAGTACGACGCGGGTCCGCCACAGGCCGGCTGCGCGCCGGCCCAGGCGAGATCGACGCGGCACTGCGAGGTGCCCGCGTTGGTCGCTGCGGCGATGCCGGCGAACAGCGGCGGCGCGGTGCAGCTGCCGCTCGTCTGCGCCTCGACGCAGGTCGAGGCCGGTGCGGCGCAGCCGCCGGTCGCGTCGAGCGCGACGACGCGATAGCCGTAGGTGACCGCACCCGACGCACTCGTGTCGGAATAGCTGCCCGCGGCGAGGTGGTCGGCGATCGTCTCGAAATGGCCGCCGCAGCCGCCCTGCGCGCGCTCGACGCGATAGCTCGCGTCCGGCGCGGAGCCGCTCCAGGCGAGGTCGATGCGATGGTCGCCGTTCGGCGTCGCGCCGAGCGTCGGCACCGGTGGAGCGGTGCACAGGTGCGGATCGAGCACGAAGAAGCCTTCGTCGATGCCGGTCGCGATGACGTGGCCGCTGGCGGGGAAGCGGTAGTTGTTCCAGCTGCCGTTGAACGCGGCGCTGTTGCTCGCCGGGTACGTGTCGAAGTACGCGACTTCGCTGAGCCCGGCGGCGGACAGGTTGTCCATGCGCAGGATGCGCACGCCCGCCTCGTAGTTCGACTGGTAGACGTACTGGCCGTGCACGTACTGGTTGTGGTCGATCACGTCGAGCGCGCTGTCGTGGTGGCCGACCAGCACGGGCGCTTCGAGGTCGGACACGTCCCAGACGTAGGTGCGCGCGGCGTGGCCGAAGTTCGACTCGTCCAGTTCGTCGTCGACGAGCAGGTAGCGGTGGTCCTCGGTCAGCCAGCCCTGGTGCGGATAGGCGGCGCCATCGTAGGTGACCGACGACAACGTCACCGGCGCGCTCTTGTTGCTCACGTCGACGATCGCGATCTTGTGCGTCGGTCCGTTCGAGTCGACGCAGATCTCCTTGCCGACGTGCGCGGTGTCGGGCCCCGCGTAGACCCAGCACTGCGATTCGTGCGTGTAGCCCGCGTCGTTGATGCAGCCGGCGAACGTCGGCGAATCGGGCACGTGGATGTCGATCATCTGCAGGCCGCCGGTGTGCGAATCGCCGGGGCAGGTGAGATTGCTGCCGGGCACGTAGGCGAAGCCGGTCGCTTCGTTGATCGAGATCGTGTGGCTGCTGCCGAAAGCGCCGTACCAAGCCGTTTCGGCGAACGTCTGCGCGGTCGTCACGCCGCGCAGGGCGGCCAGGTCGAACACCTGCATGCCGTGGCCAGGATTGTTGTCGCTGACCACGAACGCATGGCCCTGGTAGACGCGCACGTCGCGCCAGACCGAACTGCCGGTACCCGCGTGCGTCGGCAGCTTGCCGAGGTAGGTCGGATGGGTCGGGTCGGTGAGGCGGTAGAAGGCGACGCCGTTGTCGGCGCCGATCAGCGCGTACTCGCTGCCGTCGGTGTCGGTCCAGCCCCACAGGCTGTTGGTGTTGCTCGCGGCGAACTCGGCCAGCGGAACGAACGCGAGCAGGTCGATGTTCGAGCACGGATAGGTGCCGGCCATGCCGTTCACGCACGGCGTCGCATGCATCGGCGCGAGCGGGCGCGGCACCGACGGGCGCGCCGCGAGGATCGCGGCCATCTCGCGTTGCGCGGCATCGGGCGTGGCGGCGGCCGTGGCGAGGGCGAACGGCAGCAACAGGAAGGCGCAGGATGCGCGCGGCGTGGACATCGGCTTACTCCCCAGCAAGGTCGGTCCGTGCCGGTCGTCGCGACCGGCGCAAGCGCGGCAGTCTAGCAGGCGCGGCCGCGGTCGACGTTCAGCGCGCTCGGCGCTTGTCGCCGCGCTCGGGCGCGACCGTGCTGTCGACCACGTCGTAGTGGCGCACGAGCGGTTCCATCTCGAGCAGGTAGTTCTCGTCCTCGGGGTAGTACACCGAGCGCTCGGGGTTCTCGCCGGCGAACGCACGCACCGCGTCCATCGAATCCCACAGCGAGATCAGCACGATCTCGCTGTGCTCGCCCTGCAGGCGCCGCAGCACGGTGACGCCGCGGTTGCCCGGCGTCGCGGCGACGTCCTTGAGCAGGGTCTCGTCGAGATGGGCGATGTAGGCGTCCGCCCGTTCGGCCAGCGTGATGCCCCGCCAGATGCGCGCGATCATGTGCCGTCTCCGATGACGTCGCCGCCATCTTCGCACGGTCCGGGCGCTTTTCGTGACCGGGCCCGGCCGACGACGCTAGCGACGTCGGGCGCAACTGCGGCCATAATGCGGTGGCCCGCCCCGCGGGCGCGGTGGAGGATCGGGATGGAATGGCTCGGCTGGGTGGTAGCGGTGCTCGTGGCCGGTGTCGCGGCATGGCTGTTGCGTGCATTGCGCACCGAACGCGGACGCAGCCACGAGCTCCTGTACGAGAAGATCGACCTCGAGAACGAGCTCGACGCCGCGCGCAGCAGCGCGCCGTCCGACAGCGCCGCGCACGCCGCCGCCCACGACGCGCTCGTCGCGGTCGCCAATCGCCTCGACGCGCCGCTCGGTTCCGCGCGCGCGCACCTCGAGGACGTCGACGCGCAGATCGCCGACTACCGCGAGCGCGTGCGCCAGTTCGACGCGGCCGTGCAGTACTGCCTGCAGCCGGTCGAGATGATCTTCGGTGCCGACAAGGCGACGCTCGACCAGCTCGTGAGTCACGTCGAGGGTGCGCGCCGCAAGCTGTTCGAAGCGCGCGCCACGCTGCAGAAGAGTCCGCTGCACCTCGCCAAGGGGCCGCTCGACGGCGGCCTCGGCGAGATCGACGTGCTCGCCGACTACGCGCGCGCATTGCGTATCCCGCCCGCCGACGTCGCGCCGGCCCCGGCGCCGGCGCAGGCCGCCGACGAACCCACGCTCGCGTCGTCCTGAGGCGATGGCGGTCGCGCTGGTCCTCGGCGCGAGCGGCGCGATCGGCCGTTTCCTGCTGCCGCGGCTGGTCGTCGCGGGTGACGACGTGCTCGCGCTGAGCCGCGCCGTCCGCACGTCCGATGCGCCGCGATTGCACTGGCTGCGCGGCGACCTCGAGCAGGCGTTGCCGCCGTTGCCTGCGCTCGACGTGCTCTACAGCTGCGGTCCGCTCGACGCGTTCGCGCGTTGGTACGCGCGCGCGCCGATGCAGGCGGCGCGCATCGTCGCGATCGGTTCGATGAGCATCGAAAGCAAGCAGGCATCGGCCGATCCGCACGAACGCGCGCTCGCCGCGCGCCTGCACGACGCCGAACGATCGCTCGCCGCGACCGCGCGCGAGCGCGGCGCTGCATGGACCGTGCTGCGGCCGACCCTCGTCTACGGAGCCGGCGTCGACCACAGCCTGACGCCGCTCGTGCGCCGTGCGCGACGCTGGCGCGTGTTCCCGCGCGTCGCCGGAGCGCGCGGGCTGCGCCAGCCCGTGCATGCGGACGACCTCGCCGCGGCCTGCGTCGCCGTCGCCGCGCAGGCGCACTGCGCCGGCCGCGTCTACGCGCTCGGCGGTGGTGAGCGGCTCGCATTCGCCGCGATGCTCGAGCGCGTGCGCGCCTCGCTGCCGTTCCGCACCGTGCCGTTGCCCGTGCCGTTGCCGCTCGTGCGCGTCGTGCTCGCGCTCGCGCGCGCGGCCGGGAGCACGCGCCTGTCGCCCGCGCTCGTCGATCGGCTCGGGCACGATCTCGTCGCCGACGATCGTGCCGCGCGCGTCGATTTCGGCTACGCGCCGCGGCCGTTCCGGCCCGATTCGGCGTGCTGGGACACGACCGTGCCGTTCAGCGGGGATTGAGACCATGTCGGCTATCGCTGCATCCCGGGGGTTTCCGAT
>Ga0207639_10003356_pt1 | contig 10768 bp, 7 predicted proteins | sample KBSCornC32_FD_184299 | JGI IMG/M metagenome (GOLD analysis project Ga0207639, IMG submission 184299) | Corn rhizosphere microbial communities from Kellogg Biological Station, Michigan, USA - KBS Corn C3-2 (SPAdes) (version 2) | ecosystem: Host-associated > Plants > Roots > Rhizosphere > Soil ...
CACGCTGGTGCCGCGCCTGCGCGCGCACGAGGAAAACGCCACGCGTATCGCCGCATTGCTCGATGCGCATGCGCAGGTCACGCGCGTGTACTGGCCCGGTCTGGCGCAGCATCCCGGTCACGCGCTCGCCGCGCGCCAGCAGGCCGGCTTCGGCGCGATGCTCAGTTTCGAGCTCGATGGCGGCGAGGCCGCGATCGAAGCGTTCCTCGATGGCCTGCGCTATTTCTCGCTGGCCGAATCGCTTGGCGGCGTCGAGAGCCTGATCGCGCATCCGGCGACGATGACGCACGCCTCGATGGCGCCGGAGGCGCGCCGCAAGGCCGGCATCAGCGACGCGTTGCTGCGCGTGTCGGCCGGCATCGAGGACGCCGGCGACCTGTGTGCGGATCTCGAAGCCGCGCTCGCGCGCGCCGCGCGCGTGTCGAAACGCCAGGTGCGTGCATGAACGCAGCGCTGAAGGCGTCGTCGGCGCCACGCGGCGTCGCGATCGCCCTGCTCGGCTCCGGCGTGGTCGGTTCCGCATTGCTGCGCCTGCTCGCGACGTCGGCCGCGAATGGCCTGCACCTGGTCGGGGTCGCCAACTCGCGTACCCAGGTCGCGGCTTCGCGCGGCCTCGTGCCCGCGCGCGCAGGCGAGGCCTTGTCGGCGGCGACGCAGGCGCGTGCCGACGACGACCTGATCCTGGCCCTGGAGGCGAGCGGCGCGGCCGAGCGCGCGATCGTCGACGCCACCGCATCGACGCAAACGGCCGCGTGCCACGCACAGTGGCTGGCCGCGGGGCTGCACGTGGTCAGCGCGAACAAGGCCGCACTCGGCGACGCCCTCGCCGGTTGGCGCGCGGTACGCAGCGGTGCGCGCCTCGGCCTGGTCCACTACGGCGACGCCGCCACCGTCGGCGCGGGCCTGCCGGTGCTGTCGACCCTGCGCCGCCTGCGCGAATGCGGCGATCGCCTGCTCGCGCTCGAGGGCGTGTTCTCGGGCACCCTGTCGTGGCTGTTCAACCACTACGACGGCAGTCGGCCATTCTCGCAACTCGTGCGCGAAGCACGCACGCTCGGCTATACCGAGCCCGACCCGCGCGTCGACCTCGGCGGCACCGATGTCGCGCGCAAGCTGCTCATCCTCGCGCGCAGTGCCGGCCACGCGATCGACGCGGGCGACGTCGTCATCGAAAGCCTCGTGCCGGAGGCGCTGCGCGACGTCGGGGTCGAAACCTTCCTCGCGCGCTTCGCCGGCTTCGACGCCGCGCTCGAAGCGCGGCGTGTCGATGCGGCGCGCCGCGGATGCGTGCTGCGCTACCTCGCGCGCGTCGACGAAAGCGGCATCGCGCGCGTCGGTCTCGCCGAGGTCGAGCCGACACACCCCACCGCGCGTCTCGCCGGCACCGACAACCTGTTCGCGCTCACGACGCAGCGCTATCGCACGCAGCCGCTGGTGATCCAGGGACCAGGAGCGGGACCCGAGGTCACTGCACAGGCACTGCTGGGGGACCTGCTCGCGATCCGCGGCCGTGTCGCGCGCGCGTAGCCCGCGTTGCCAAGGGCCATCGCCGCTGCCTTGCAGCTTCCCGGCGCCCTTCCCGGCGGACCGGCGCCTCCATGTCCACAAGCAGGGCCAAACGACGTTAGGATGCACACAGCGCTGCCATGTCCGGGGAGGGATCATGCGACGTCGCCTCGTCCTGCTGTCTGCCGTCGCGTGTTGCGTGGTGGCCTCCGCGCAGATCCTGCCCAAGGATCCGAATGACGACGGCGTTCCGTCGGTCACCGATCCCTCCGTACCGCTGAGCTACGTCGGCAACGACGGCAGCGTGTCGATCGGCGTCAACCGCGAAGGGCAGACCGAAGGCCAACTGCTTGGCGTGTTCGCGCGCAACAACGCGCATGCGCTGGTCGGCCAGGTCTGGTGGGACCGCGCCGGCGCGGGTGGCGCGCAGGCCGACTACAACTGGCTGTGGGGAGGCGATCCGATCGCGGCGCGCGAGCATCCCGACCAGGCGACCGTCAGCCGCCTCAGCTTCGCACTCGACCAGAACGCCGAGCATGACCGCAAGGCCACGCTCGGCTTCGGCGTCGAGCGACGCACGTTCTCGGTCGAGGCCTGGCTCGCACACGGCGTCAGCAGCGCGCGAGCCGCTGGCCATGCATTGCACGACACGACGAACCAGATCGGCGGCAGCGACGACATCGGCACATGGACCCAGGTCGATACGACGACCATCGACACGTTGTTCGAGAGCAAGCCGTACGGCACCGAGATCGGCCTGCAGTTCGGCCACGTGTTCGAACCGTTCGCAATGCGCGTGCACGGCGGCGCGAGCACGGCGGACGGCGATGGCGCGCGCGCGACGACGTTCTCGCTCGGCCTCGACACGCCGCTCGGCACGCGTGGCTGGGGTTTGTCCGCACTGGCCGAGCATGTCGCTCGCAGCGGCGGCGCTGGTGGCGGCGACGACGATCGCCTGTCGGTATTCCTGCGCTACGAATTCGGGCGCAGCGGTTCGTTCGCGCCGACCTCGCAACTGCAGGACCCGGCGTGGATCACGCGTTCGCTCGCGCGCCCCTCGAGCGCGCATCCACGCACCGTCGAGAGCTACCGCAGGACCCGCTCGCAGACGGTATCCGTGACGCACGGTCCACGCCAGTACACCAACCACTTCCCGCTCGCGCAGGCCGACAGCGCGAGCACGTCCGCCGGCGTCGCGACGTCGATCGATGTCGTCGCGAACGACAGCGATGCCGACGGCGATGCGCTCGTCGTCAGCGCCGTGACGGTACCCGCGCACGGTACGGCCGTGGCCTCCGGCGGCACGATCGTGTACACGCCGGTCGCGGGCTTCAGCGGCGCCGATGCATTCGCCTATACGGTCAGCGACGGCCGCGGCGGCAGCGCAAGCGCGAGCGTGGTGGTGAGCGTGGGCGCGCGTCCGAACCAGGCGCCGGTCGCGCGCGACGACGCGGCCACGACCGCGTTCGGCCAGCCGGTGACGATCGACGTGCTGGCGAATGACAGCGATCCCGACAGCGATCCGCTCGCGATCGCAAGCGTCGGCGTGCCCGCCCACGGCACGGTGAGCATTTCCGGCCAGGCGGTCGTCTACACGCCGGCGCCCGGCTACTTCGGTCCCGACGCCTTCACCTACGTCGTCGGCGACGGCCACGGCGGTACCGCGACGGCAACCGTCGCGATCACGGTCCGCGCACAGCCCAATCGCAATCCGCTCGCGCGCCCAGACGCCGCCACCGTCACTTCCGGGCAGATCGTCACCATCGACGTGCTCGCCAACGACAATGACAACGACGGCGATCCGCTGACGGTGGCCTCGCTCGGCGCGCCGCTGCATGGCGCCGTCGCGATCTTCGGCAACCAGGTGCAGTACGCGTCCGCACCCGGCTACGCGGGCCCCGACGCTTTCACGTACACGATCAGCGACGGCCGTGGCGGCAGTGCCAGCGCGACCGTCACGATCAATGTGGTACCGCTGCCGAACCGCCCGCCGGTCGCCGTCAACGACGCCGCGACGACCTCGCTGGCCGCGCCGGTCACGATCGCCGTGCTGGTGAACGACAGCGATCCGGACGGCGATCCGCTGACCATCACGGCGACGACGCCGCCGGCGTTCGGCACGATCGTGGTGTCCGGCGGATCGATCACGTACACCGCGAATGCTGCGGGCGTCACCGGCACCGACACGTTCACGTACACGATTTCGGACGGCCGCGGCGGCACGGCGACCGCGACCGTCACCGTGACCGTCACCGCGATCACGAACCAGCCACCGACTGCGGTCGATGACACCACGACGACGCCATTCGGGCAGCCGGTGACGATCCCCGTGCTGGCCAACGACTCCGACCCGGACGGCGACCCGCTCGTCGTCGCGAGCGTGACGCCGGCATCCAGCGGCACCGCAGTCATCGCAGGCAATGCGATCGTCTATACGCCGGCCGCCGGCTTCAGCGGTGTCGACCGCTTCGGCTACACGATCAGCGACGGTCGCGGCGGTACCGCAGCCGCGTTCGTCTCGGTGATCATTTCGCCGGCGCCGAACCAGCCGCCGATCGCGGTCGCCGACAATGGCGCGATCAACCAGACCGTGATCGCCGTGCTCGCCAACGACAGCGACCCCGACGGTGATCCACTGACGATCATCGGCGTCACACAGCCGGTCAGCTCCACCGGCGGCCCGGCTGGCTCGGTGCAGGTCACCGGCAGCACCGTGACCTGGACGCCGCCGGCGGGGTTCCTGGATGCAGCGACGTTCACCTACACGATTTCCGACGGTCGAGGCGGTACCGCGACCGCGATCGTCAATGTCGTGACGGCGATCCCCTGACGACCGGCGTTTCGAGAGGCGGTGTGGCCTTACAATCCGCACCGCCCCGGTGAGCCCTCGTCGCACATGCCTCAACTCCGCATCGCCCTCGCCCAATTCGATTTTCCCGTCGGTGCCGTCGCGCAGAACGAGGCGCGCATCGCCGCGCTGATCGCAGAGGCGCGCGACGTGCATCGCGCCGACGTCGTGCTGTTCCCGGAACTCGCGCTCAGCGGCTATCCGCCGGAAGACCTGTTGCTGCGCCCGAGTTTCCTCGCCGAGTGCGAAGCCGCCATCGCGCGCATCGCCGCCGGCGTGCGCGGCATCGTCGCGGTGGTCGGCTGGCCGCAGGCGGCCGGCGCGATCGTCTACAACGCGGCGAGCGTGTTGCGCGACGGCACGATCGCCACGACCTATCGCAAGCGCGAGTTGCCGAACTACGCGGTGTTCGACGAACGGCGCTACTTCGACGTCGATCCGGATCGCGACGACTGCGTGTTCGACGTCAATGGCGTCAGCGTCGGCCTGATCATCTGCGAGGACGTCTGGTTCGCCGAGCCGCTCGCGAGCACGCTCGCGGCGGGCGCCGAGCTCGTGCTGGTGCCGAACGCTTCGCCGTTCGAGCGCGACAAGCACGCCCAGCGCGACGATCTGCTGGCGCAACGCGTGCGCGAATCGCGGCACGACGGCATCGGCGTCGGCATCGCCTATCTCAACGCGGTCGGCGGCCAGGATGCGGTCGTGTTCGACGGCGCCTCGGTGCTCGCCGACGGCGATGGCCGCGTGCATCCGGCCGCGCGCGCGTTCGAGGACCACTGGCTGGTCGCCGACTACGACGCGACGACGCGCCGCTTCGCCCCGGTCGCATGGCCGGCCGAGCACGACGAAGGCCGCGATGCGCTGGCCTGGCGCGCGATCGTGCGCGGCACGCGCGACTACTGCGCGAAGAACGGTTTCGACAAGGTCTGGATCGGCCTTTCCGGCGGCATCGATTCCGCGCTCGTGCTGGCGATCGCCGTCGACGCACTCGGCGCCGGCAACGTGACCGGCGTGCGCCTGCCGTCGCGTTACACCTCGGGCCTCAGCAACGATCTCGCCGACGAGCAGGCGCAAGCGCTCGGCGTGGAAATCATGACCGTGCCGATCGAAGCCCCGTTCACCGGCTTCCTCAGCGCGCTTGATCCGGTCTTTTCCGCCCCCGGCTCCCGGCTCCCGGCCCTCGGCCACGACGTGGCCGCCGAGAACCTGCAGTCGCGCTGCCGCGGCGCGCTCCTGATGGCACTGTCGAACAAGTTCGGCGGCCTCGTCCTGACGACCGGCAACAAGAGCGAGTACGCGGTCGGCTACGCGACCATCTACGGTGACATGTGCGGCGGCTACGCGCCGATCAAGGACTTGTACAAGACCGAGGTGTTCGCGCTCGCGCGCTGGCGCAATGCGGTCGCCGGTGCGCCGGTGATCCCGCCCGCGGTGATCGCGCGGCCGCCGTCGGCGGAACTGCGCGAGAACCAGACCGACCAGGATTCGTTGCCGCCCTACGACGTGCTCGACGCGATCCTGTTGCGCCATGTCGACGGCGAACAGTCGCGCGACGAGATCGTGCGCGCGGGTTTCGATCCCGCCGTTGTCGATCGCGTGCTGCGCCTGGTGCGCATCAGCGAATGGAAACGCCAGCAGGCCGCGCCGGGGCCGAAAGTGTCGCGCCGTGCGTTCGGACGCGAGCGGCGCTACCCGATCACGTCAGGCTGGCGCTGATACCGGGGGCGACCGCAGCAACACTTCGCTTCCGGCGGGCTCAAGCCCGCCCGACGTTCGGTGTCGACCATTCCATCAAAGGCCTTGTCCGCATCTTTCCGCGGTCCGCGTCGAAGAGTAGTTCGTGCTACCCGCGATTCGACAGCGGAATCAGCTTCCACCAGTTCGAGCGGTAGCTCGGCCAGCGACCGTGCAGGGACGCGTGGTCCGGATAGTTGAGCTTGAGCACGCGCTCGGCGTCGTCGGCGAGCTTGTCCTGGCCGAGCTTGTGGTAGCTCTGCACCATGATCGCGAGCGCATCGCCGGCCTGCGGCGACTGCGGATAGGTTTCGATCAGCGCCTTCGCGCGGTTCGAGGCGGCGACGAATGCTTCGCGCTTGAAGTAGAACAGCGCGATATTGAGGTCGGCCTGCGCCATGACGTTGCGCAGGTGGACCATGCGCTGGTGCGCATCGGCGGCGTAGGCGCTCTGCGGATAGCGACTCAGCAGGGCGCCGAAATCGTCGAACGACTGGCGCAGGTTGGCCTGGTCGCGCTTGGTCATGTCCTGGCCGACATAGCGCTCGAGGAAGCCGCCGGATCGGTTGAAGTTGATCAGGCCGCGCAGGTAGTACGCGTAGTCGACGTGACGGTGCGTCGGATAGGTCTTGATGAAGCGGTTGACCGTCGAATACGCATCGTCCGGCTTGTCGTCCTTGTACTGCGCATAGGCGAGGTTCAACTGCGCCTGCTCGGTGTACGGTCCGAACGGGAAGCGCGAATTGAGGCGCGTGAAGGAGCGGATCGCAAGATCGTTGTTGCCGGCCTCGAGCCCGTCGACACCCTGTCGATACAACTGCTCGACCGTCATCGAGTCCATCGGGTCGCCTTTCTTGCCGCCGCGATGGAACAGGGAACAGCCGGCCAGCGCGACGAACAGCACGAGCAGCGCGGTGCGCAGGATGAAGCGGAAGCTGGGGGAGACTCGCATGCGGATGGCAGGCTCTGCGATGATGGACGGATGGGGTGACCGCGCGGTCGTGGCCGCCGGAGCGTGCCCGGATCGACCGGCCCGCGGTGCCTCGGGGCACCACGCGGGACACCGATCATAACCTGAAACGTCGCCGGCGCTGGAAGCGTGCGGCGGCAGGACCCGCCAGCAATGACCGAAACCGACTCGCACCTGAACGCACGACGCCTCAACGCGACCATCCCCGAGCCCCTGGCCGGGCGCCGCTTCGACCAGGCGCTGGCGGAGCTGTTCCCGGATTTCTCGCGTTCGCGCCTGACGGCATGGATCAAGTCCGGTGCGGCGCGACTCGGCGGCGAGGCGGTCGCGCCACGCCAGATCGTGCGCGGCGGCGAGGCGGTCGAACTCGACGTGGTGATGGAGCGCGAGATCGGTGCGCAGGCCGAGGACATCCCGCTCGACATCCGTTACGAGGATGCCGACCTGATCGTCGTCAACAAGCCGCCCGGCCTCGTCGTGCACCCGGGCGCCGGCAATCCGGACGGGACCCTGCAAAATGCGTTGCTGCACCACGACCCGAAGCTCGCCGAGATCCCGCGCGGCGGCATCGTGCACCGCCTCGACAAGGACACCTCCGGCCTGATGGTCGTCGCGCGCACGCTGCGCGCGCACACGTCGCTGGTCGAGCAGTTGTCCGAGCGCGACGTGCATCGCCAGTACGCGGCGATCGTCTACGGCGCGATGGTCGCCGGCGGGCGTGTCGACGAGCCGATCGGACGCCATGCGCACGACCGCCTGAAGCAGGCGGTGCGCGAGGACGGGCGCGACGCGATCACCCACTACCGCGTGCGCGAGCGTTTCCGCACGATGACCCTGGTCGAATGCCGCCTCGAAACCGGGCGTACGCACCAGATCCGCGTGCACATGGCGCATGTGAAGCATCCGCTGGTCGGCGACGCCCAGTACGGCGGCCTGCTGAAATTGCCGAAGGGAGCCGGTGCGGAACTCGTCGCCGCGCTGCGTGGCTTCAGGCGCCAGGCGCTGCACGCCGAGAAGCTCGAGTTCCTGCATCCCAAGAGCGGCAAGACGATCGCGATCGAAGCCGAGCGCCCGGCCGACATGGAGGGTTTGCTGGCGGCATTGCGCGCGGACATGAAGGAGCACGGTTGAACGGCGCCGACGCGCTGCTTGTACCGGACTGGCCCGCACCGCCGAACGTGCGCGCCTGCGTGACCACGCGGCTCGTCGCCGGCCACTCGTCGGCGCCATTCGATCGATTCAACCTCGGCGCACGCTGTGGCGACGAGCCGCAGGCGGTCGCGGCGAACCGCATGGCCTTGTCCGCCCTGCTCGACCTGCCGGCGTCGCCGCGCTGGTTGCGCCAGGTGCACGGCGTCGGCGTGCACGACGCGCGATCCGCGCGTGGCGAGGAGGTGGAACCCGAAGCGGATGCGGCCTGCACGCACGAGGCCGGCGTCGTGCTGGCGGTGCTGACCGCCGACTGCCTGCCGGTGTTGTTCTGTTCCGACGATGGCAGCGTGGTCGCCGTCGCCCACGCCGGCTGGCGTGGTTTGGCCGCGGGCGTGCTCGAGGCGACGCTCGCACGCATGGCGGTCGCGCCTGCGTGCGTATGCGCCTGGCTCGGGCCCGCGATCGGCGCGCCATCCTACGAGGTCGGCGAGGACGTGCGCGCGGCGTTCGTCGCGCAGGATGCGGATGCTGCTGCGCAATTCAGCGCGAGCCGCGCCGGGCATTGGTGGTGCGATCTTGCCGGACTCGCGCGCCGGCGTCTTGCGGCGATCGGCGTGCGCAGCCTGCATGGCGGCGGTTTCGACACGCGTACCGACCCGCGCTTCTATTCGTTTCGGCGCGATCCGACGACCGGTCGTTTCGCCAGCCTGATCTGGCGTACCTAGGAAGGGGCTGCGCGCCTAGCGCGCCGACATCGTGCTCGCGATCGCCTGGCCCGGATCGCGGTTCAGCATGCAGTAGCCGAACGCGAGCACGACCGCGGCGAGCAGCGGCCATTTCAGCCAGCCGAGGGCGGCGCCGTCCGCCGCAATCGCGTGCAGCGCGACCGCGCGCGCAGGTTCGGCCAGGTAGCCGCTGGCGCCGGCCGGGATGTGGCCCGGCAGCTCCCCGTTCGGCGTCATCTGGCGCACCAGGCGCGGCAGCATCACGGTCGCGGCGGCGACGAACGTGTCGGACGCGACGCCGATGCCTTGCGCCATCGCGACGATCTCGTCGCGACCGAGCACGTGCTCGAGTTGCCGGGGATCGATCGAGCGCGGTGGCGCGTCGCCGATCCACGAGCGGAACACGCCTTCGAGGCCGCGTTGGCGGAACTGCGCGGCGATGCCGGAGAGGCGGCCGTTGCGCGGGTCGAACAGGGTGTCCAGCAGGATCGCGAGCAGGGCGCGCGAGGCGCTTTCGCCGATCGCGAAGCGCACCGCGATGTCGCGGATGAGGGCATCGAACATGGGCAATTCCTTCACCGGCCGCCGAGGCGGCAGCGGTGGCTGCGGCGGTCTGGACTGGACTGCGAGTCTAGGCCGCTGCGCCGCGCACATTGCCAACGTTTGCAAACGCCGCGGCTTGAACCGGGAGACTTCGTGACCCATTTCACGCACATTCCGGAGTGGTCGGGACTCGCTGCGCGCGTCCGCATTCCCAGGCACGAAATCCGGCGGAGGGCCGATCCGACATGCGCATGGACAAACTCACTTCACGCTTCCAGCAATCGCTCGCCGACGCGCAGTCGCTCGCGGTCGGTCGCGACCACAACATGCTCGAACCGGTGCACCTGCTCGCCGCCCTGCTCGAACAGTCCGGCGGCTCGACCGTCCCGTTGCTGGCGCAGGCCGGGGTCAATGTGCCCGCCTTGCGCACGCGCATCGGGCAGGTGCTCGACAAGCTGCCGAAGGTCGCCGGGCAGGAAGGCAACATCAACGTCTCGAACGATCTCAATCGCCTGCTCAACCTCACCGACAAGCTCGCGCAGCAGCGTGGCGACGCGTTCATCGCATCGGAGCTGTTCGTGCTCGCCGCGCTCGACGACAAGGGCGAGGTCGGCGCGGCGTTGAAGGCGCTCGGAGCGAACAAGGCGAACATCGAGGCGGCGATCGACAAGGTGCGCGGCGGCGAGAAGGTGCAGTCCGAGAATGCGGAGGATCAGCGGCAGTCGCTCGAGAAGTACACGATCGACCTGACCGCGCGTTCCGAGAAGGGCAAGCTCGATCCGGTGATCGGTCGCGACGAGGAGATCCGGCGCGTGATCCAGGTGCTGCAGCGGCGCACCAAGAACAATCCGGTCCTGATCGGCGAACCCGGCGTCGGCAAGACCGCGATCGTCGAAGGACTCGCCCAGCGCATCATCAACGACGAAGTGCCCGAAGGCCTGCGCGGCAAGCGTGTGCTCTCGCTCGACATGGGCGCGCTGATCGCCGGCGCGAAATTCCGCGGCGAGTTCGAGGAGCGCCTGAAGGGCGTGCTCAGCGATCTCGCCAAGCAGGAAGGGCAGGTGATCCTGTTCATCGACGAGTTGCACACGATGGTTGGCGCCGGCAAGGCAGAGGGCGCGATGGACGCCGGCAACATGCTCAAGCCCGCACTCGCGCGCGGCGAGCTGCACTGCATCGGCGCGACCACGCTCGACGAATACCGCAAGTACATCGAGAAGGACGCCGCGCTCGAACGGCGCTTCCAGAAAGTGTTCGTCGGCGAGCCGAGCGTGGAGGACACGATCGCGA
>Ga0207639_10003359_pt1 | contig 10765 bp, 6 predicted proteins | sample KBSCornC32_FD_184299 | JGI IMG/M metagenome (GOLD analysis project Ga0207639, IMG submission 184299) | Corn rhizosphere microbial communities from Kellogg Biological Station, Michigan, USA - KBS Corn C3-2 (SPAdes) (version 2) | ecosystem: Host-associated > Plants > Roots > Rhizosphere > Soil ...
GAAGTTGCCGACCAGCACGCGATCGGTGTGGATGCCGAAGCGCGTGCGCCAGGGCGGCAGCCCCGCCTCGCGCCACCAGGCCGACGCGCAGAGCTCCCGCACCGCCGCCGCGCAGGCCAGCGCCGACCGGCAGGCCGACACCGGGTGGCCGTCGTCGCGGACCGGCGCGTTCCACAGCACCATCAGCGCGTCGCCGATGTACTTGTCGACGGTGCCTCCCGTGGACTCCACGGCGTGGGTGGCCGCCTCCAAATACCGCCCGAGCGCGCGGGCCAGCTCGTCCGGCGACAGCGCCTCGGCGTGGGTGGTGAAGTCGGCGATGTCGGTGAACATGACCGAGATCTCGCTCGGCTCGGCGCCGAGGACCGGGTCGCGGCCGCTCTCGTACAGGCGACGCACCAGATCGACGGGGACGTACTTCACCATCGCCCGCAACGCCGTCTTGGCGCGCTCGACGCTCTCCAGCGCCTCGCGGATCTCGCGGAACGGCGACGCCGCCTCCGGCGCGGCCTCGAACGAGAAGCGGCGCATGGCCTCCGTCGAGCGGACCAGCGCCCGGACGCCGCCGCCGACCGTGCGCGCGCCGAGCAGCCCGCCGAGCCCGATGATCCCCACCACGATCCCCAGCAGCAGGGACAGCCGGTCACGCGCCGCCGCCAGCGGACCGACGTAGGCGCTCTCGGGCACGACCACGCCCAGCAGCCACTGCTGCGCCCGTCCTTCCGCGACGGGGACCAGCGACAGGAAATGCGGGACACCCGAGACGACCATGCGCGTGCCGCCGGTTCCTCCGGCCCGCGCGAACGCCAGCGCGGCGCCGAGGGCTGGCGGCAGGGTGCGCGGCGCGACCCGGAGATCGCCGTCCGGGTCGGGGCGGCCCTGCGCATCGACCAGGACGTACGGATCGTCCAGCCCGAGCCGCGTGATGAGTCGCCCCTTCGTGTCGCACAAGAAGAAGCGATGGGGATCGCTGCCGCCCGCGGGCGAAGTGCCGAGGCGATCGAGCGTGTTGCTCACGATCCCGGCGCGCAGCACGCCCACGAATCGTTCGACGCCTCGCTGGTCTCCGTCTCCGGCGCGGCCGCGGGCGTAGATCGCCTTCTGGACGGTCAGGGTCTTGCGCCGCCCTTGCGGCGGCAGGGCCGCGTCGTGCTCCGCGAAGGCGAGATCGCTCCACAGAGCCTGCCCCCGGGTATCCCGGTGCGCCGCGGCCCGGAAGGTGTCGTGCGCCGTCGGATCACTCGACGGGGCGCCGGCCGCGCTGGCTCCGGATCGGGGGGTAATCTGGCGGCTGATGCCGCCCGCCGCGTCCCGGAGCAACGAGAGCTGCCGTCGCCCCTCCGCCGCCAGGCGCGCGTCGCCGGCGGCGTCGTAGTCGACGAGGCGCGCCGACGTCAGCGTCAGCTCCGTGAGCCCGCCCATCGCGATGAGCTCCGCCGTCAAATAGCGCTGGAGGCTGCCGGGATCCTCGTCGTCGACGATGCCCTCGGCGATCGCCCTTTCGAAGTGCTGGACGGCCTGCTCCGCCTCGCTCAGATCGGCCTCCACCGACGCCACCACCTGCGCCGCGCGCGCCTCCCGGGCCGACTCGCCGACCTGGAGCACGGCGGCGCTGGAGGTCCGCACCGACAGCGCCAGGACGAGCGCCGCCAGCGCAGCCAGCAAGCCGACCGCGAGCGCGAAGAAGCGGGGCAGCGTCATGGGTCCCCTTCGGCGGTGTCTACGACCGCCGTCCCGCGAAGTTACGGCCGGTGATTCAGAACGAGCTGCACAGGCCGACGCCCGAGTACCTGGCCAGCCGAGCGCAATGTTCGCCGACGGCGCAGAACGAGAAGTTGGGATCGCACCGGCTCAGGCAGATGGCGCTGGATTCGCCGGGGCCGGTGCAGATCGACTGGGCGTCGCAGTCGAGCTGCGTGGCGCACGGGATCCCGGCCGTGCCGGTGCCCTGCAGCCCGCACAGCGTGCCGGTGGGGTTGTTGCTGTCGAAGGGGTAGGGGTAGCAGGCGCGGTTGGCGCCGCACTCGCTGCCGAGCAGCGCGCAGGTGATGGGCGCTCCCGGGGCGTCGCTCGCGTCGGAGGCGGGCGCGCTCAGATCGGCGGAGACGTCGGCGACGGGCGCGTCGGTCCCGCTGCCGCCGTCCTTCCCCGTCAGGGCAGAGCAGCCCGCCCACGTCGCGAGCAAGGGCAAGAGGGCGCAGGCGGCCCGGGAGGGGAGGCCAGGGCAAGAGCGACGAAGAGCGGAGAAGAGACTCACGAGGTCCAGCCTACCCGATTTCGGCGCGCCGGCCCGGGCGGCCGGAGCGGCCAGCGAGCCCGTGTCCGTGCTCGTGTTCGAGTCCGTGCTCGGCTCGCGACCTGCTTGAATCATGTTGCGGGGAGCGGACCTGGGACGCGATACGCGGGCCGCTCGCCCGCCCGCGGGCCGCCAGCCGGACACGGACACGAGCATGGACACGAGCACGGACACGATCCCCACGCTGCGCCCTTCGGTGATATTCCCGACCCAACCTCCCCGCGCCGCAGGCCCTTGCCTCTCCCTCACGCCCCGGGTTGCGCCAGCTCGCGACGGATCACTTGCACCTCGCCGTGGCTCGGCTCGAACGTCAGGGCGGCGCGACCCCCGTCGTCCTCGACCAGGAAGCGCCTGATCGGCCCGAAGAAGACCTTCAGCTCCTGGCGGGTGCAGGTGGGAAGGTACACGCGCAGCACCCGCGGATCGTAGAAGCGAAAGAGCAGCGCGCGCCCGTCCTCGGTCCGGACGCGCAGCAGGCTTTGCAGGTGCTGTCGGAGCGTCTTCAAATCGACGCCCGCCACCAGGAAGCAGCCCCAGCTCTGGCCCCAGCCCTCCTCCAGCACGCGTCGGGTGAAGGCGTGATCGCCGCCCAGCTCGACCAGGTAAGGGGCGACGCGCTCGATCTCGGGCGGCAGCGCTCCGCGGTAGAGCGGCGCCTGTGGCCGCGCGCTCCAGCGCACCGCCTCGAACACGCGCTGTCCGCGGGCCGCGTCGAGCAGGGCGTAGACGGAGGCGCCCCCGGTCTCCTCGGCGCGGAGCCACCGCTCGAGGCCGAGCTGCGGCGCGGGCCGCCGATCTCCCGGCTCACCTCGGCGACCGTCGTCGCCGCGGGCGTTGCCGTCGCCGCCGCCATTCCGGTCGTCCTCGTTGCTCATGGTCGCGCGATCACCCTCACCGCGTGCCGGAAACGGCCCGCGCGGCGGCTGCCCGCTGGCACTCGGCGCAGAACGGAACGCCGGCCTCGGCTGCCTCGCGCAGCGCTTGAGCCTGCGGGCCAGGACAGTTGAATTCGGGCCCCTCGTCCTCCAGAGACGCCGGCGCAGGCGCGGGGCCGCGCCGGATGGGCGTGGGCGCCGGCGTCGACGACGCCGAAGACGGGGCCGGCGCGCGCAGCGCCGACGGGCGCTTCGGGGGCAGCGCGACCCTCGCCGCGGGTCGTGCGGCGACCAGCGCCCCGACGGCGATCCGTTGCCGGACGTGCGACAGCAGGTGGTGCTCGCGCACCAGGCCCACGCTGGGGCCGATCCCGTTGTCTCGAACGAACGCGCGCAGGGCGAACGTCGCCTCCCGGAACGATCCGTCGAACAACGCGAGGGCCTGCTCGACGGGCAGCCGCTGCGGCTCGACGGGCTGTCGCCGATCCGCGCCGGCCGTCTTCGGGCCGTCACCGCCCCCGGTGGCGTCCTTCGCCGAGACCGCCGCGTTCGCTTCCCGCGCCGAGGTGATCATTGCGCCGAGGGTCTCTGCCGCCACCAGCCAGATCTCGCCCGGTCCGTGCGTCAGTCGCAGGGCCCGCCATCGCCACCTGTCCGCCATCCGCCGCCGTGTCCTCGTCAGTTCCTTGCGATCAGTTTTTGGCGGTCAATTCTTGGCGGTCAATTCTTGGCGATCTTGCTGCCCTTGACGATCACATCGCCCGTCGCCTTGACGTTCACCTTCCCCGAGCCCTCTATCGTGATGTTCTTGCCCTTGATGGTGATGTCGCCGTTCTTCTTCATCGAGATGGTCGCGTCACCGGTGGTTATCGAGATCTCGTCCTTCACGTTGATGGTCAGCTTCGTCCCGACGCTGATGATCTCTTCCTTGGCGATGCTGACCGTCCGCTTGCCGCCCACGGTCAGCTTGTCGTCGGTCGCGATGTCGACGACCAGGGCCCCGCCCACCGTCAGGTGCTCGTTCGCCGCGATGGTGCGGCTCTCGTTGCCTCCCACCGTCACGGCCCGGGCGGCGCCGACCGTGGTCTGGTCCTGCATCGCGACGGTCAGGGTCCGGCTGCCGCCCACGGTGACCGTCTCGTTGCTGCCGACCGTCTCGGTCCGGCTGGCGCCGATCGAGATGGTCTCGTTGCTGGCGACGGTCTCGGTGCGGTCGTGCCCGACGTGGACCGTCTCGTCGTTGGCGACGCGGGTCTCGCGGTCGTGATCGATGTGACGGGTCTCGTCGTGCTTGATGAGCGCGTCGAGATCCTTCTCGGCCTGCACGTAGATCTCTTCGCTGCCCTTCTTGTCCTCGAAGCGCAGCTCGTTGAAGTTCCCCGGGTTGCCGCCCTTCGAGCTGCGGCTCTTGATGCCGCTCTGGGTCTGGTTGCCGGGCAGGCCGTAGGGCGGCATGTTGTCGCCGTTGTAGAGGCGGCCCGTGATCACCGGGCGGTCGGGATCGCCTTCCAGGAAGTCGACCAGCACCTCCTGGCCGATGCGCGGGATGTGGATCCCGCCCCATTGCGTGCCGGCCCAGAGCTGCGCCACACGGATCCAGCACGAGGCGTTCTCGTCGCGCTGCCCCTCACGGTCCCAGTGGAACTGCACCTTCACCCGTCCGTACTTGTCGGTCGTGATCTCCTCACCCGAGACGCCGACCACGATGGCGGTCTGGACCCCCTCGATGCGGGGGCGGGGCGTCGACCGCGGAGGGCGGTACGGGACCGTGTGGTCGATGGCGGTGAAGCTCCAGCGGAAGTCGCCGCCTTCCAGTTGCAGCGCCGAGCCGCGCCCGCTCGTCTGGACCACGTTGTTCACCACCTCGAACGTCGACGAGACGATCAGGTAGCTCTTGTCTTCCTTCTGGTTCGGGAAGCCGGTCAGCGCGAACACGTCGCCCGCCGACAGCGCCCGCACGTTGCCCGCGCCGCTCACGGTCTCGACGTCGCTCTGCAGGGCTTCCAGGCGGGCCCGCACGTACGACTGGCCGACCTTCGTCTCCTGGTACCCGCCGGGGTAGTCGTAGACCTCCATCGTGCCCAGCTTGTGGTGGGGCGACGAGACCGTCAGCTTGGACATCAGCTCGGCCTTGGGGCGCGTGAAGTCGAAGTCGTCACTCGCGTAGGCGCCCGAACGCCACTGATGCGCCGGCTCCCACTCGTTCACGCACTGCGGGCTGTCCGGCGACTCGGCCCCTTCGGAGTGGAACGGCACCTTCTCGAAGCCCGGGACCTCGGCGTGCGCGCTCGGCGAGTCGGCGATGACCAGCACGTGCCGCTTGGCCTCGTGCTTGAAGTAGTAGTAGATGCCGGCGTTCTCGAAGAGCCGGCTGACGAAGTTGAAGTCGGACTCGCCGTACTGGACCACGTACTCCTGCGCCGGGTACGTCTCGCTGGTCGAGTCGGTGATGTCGGTGAAGCCGTGCTCGCCGAAGATCTTCTTCGCGATGTCGACCACGTTCTTGTGCTGGAAGATCCGGCTGTTGATGCGCGCCCCCAGCAGATAGAACCACGGGTGCATCGTGACCCGATAGCGCGCGTACCGCTCGAACGTTCCGGCGCGCGACATGCGGGTCACGAAGCCGTTGAAGTGGCGCTTGGTGTCCTCGTCCGCGAGGACGACGGTCAGCTTGTCCCCCACGATCTTGCTCATGTCCAGCGTCGGAGACCGCGAGAGCAGGGTGAGGTCGAGCTGGAAGATCCAACCCAGGGACTCCCGCCCGGCGAGGCGCTCGACGAGCACCTCCTCTCCGCCGTCGAACGGGCCCGAGACGGTCAGGTGGTGGGCGGGTGGCATGCGGGCCTGCCGTCATTGTCCACAGCGCGCGCGACGGCGTCAACGCGGCCAGGTCCGCGGTCGGGACGGAAACCGTAGGCGGGGTCTTGTTCCCCGCGGAGAAGGGGCACAAAATCGGCGGCCCGGAGGATGTGCTCCGCCGGGCGACGATGCGGGCCAGAAAGCCAGTCAAGGCGGTAGAAGGTGCGGCGCGCACAGCCGCGGCTGATCATCCCCCTCGCCCCGGCGCGGAGGGCGCGCCCGCGTTTCCGCCCGCGGCCGGCAGCGACGCTCTGCCGGCGGTCATGGTCGGCCGGATGGTGCCGGGCAGCACGGCGCTCGCGCCGCTGGTGGAGTTCGCCGGCAACCTCGCCGGGCCGGTGCGCGCGCGCGCCACGGTCCCGCTGGATCCCGCCACCGTCGAGCAGTCGGTCGTCACCGGTCGAGGCGTGACGCTGGTCTTCGAGAACGGCGATCGGCGCTTGCCCATCGTCACGGGGCTGCTGCAGCCGAGCGAGCCGGCCACGCCCTTCCAGGAGCTGCTCGTGGGCCGTCGCGCCGCCGCAGCTTCCCCCGCTGCCGCCGGTGCGGGGCGGCCGCTCGTGGAGGCGCGGCTCGACGGCGAGCGCCTGGTCCTGGAGGGCAAACGTGAGATCGTCCTCAAATGTGGCGAGGCCAGCATCACCTTGCGGCGGGACGGCAAGATGGTGCTGCGGGGCGCCTATGTCGAGACGTACGCCCGGGGGGTCAACCGCATCAAGGGCGGCTCGGTGAAGATCAATTGATCTCGACGCCGGCCGGGCGGGCGATCCGCTGGGACATTTACGAGGAGCACCTCGACGAGGCGGCCTTCGTGTGGGGCCTTTGGGAGCAGTCCCTCGACGCCGCGAACTACACGCTCGACGAGGTCATCGCCGGGCCTGAGGAGCGCCTGCTCGCCCACCTCGACGGCCTGGTCCTGGGCGGGGTGGCCGTCGCGCAGAAGCTGCTGCTGCCGGCGCTGGCCGACGACGACCCGGGCAAGGTGGCCGCCGCCGCCTGGGCGCTCCTGCAGGCAGAGGACGCCGACCATCTGGAGCTGGTCCTGGAGGCGGCCGCCGCGGCCGAGAAGCGCGAGACGCGCGCGGCGATCGCGCGCGCCTTCGAGCTGTGCCACCGGACCGACCGCGCGCGGCGCTTGCTGCCGCGGCTGGCGGCGAGCCCCCCGAACGTCCAGGCGGTGATCGTCACCGCGGTCGCGGCAGAGGCCGGGGAAGGGGGCGGGGGCGGGCTGCCGCTCGCGACGCTGCTCGAGAGCCGGCATCCGGAGTTGCTGGCGGCGGGGCTGCGCGCGCTCCGCCGTGCGCCGGATCCGGAGCTGGCCCCTGCGGTCGAGGCCGCGCTGAGCTCGCCCTACGTGATCGTCCGCGACGCCGCCATCGAGGCCGGCGTCGTCCTGGGGATGAAGGCGGCCTGGCGCGCCTGCAACAAGCTCGTCGCGCGCAACGCCCCCGGCTGCAAGCTGGCGCTCGCCGTGCTGGCGCTGGGCGGCGAGGCCGTCGATCGGGCCACCATCGTGAAGCGCCTCGAGGTCGAGGCCCTGCGGCGCGACGCCGCATGGGCGCTGGGCTTCGCGGGGACCCTCGATGCCGCCGCGGCGGCGCTGGCGCTGGTGGGCGACGACACGATCGGCGCCGTGGCGGGGGATTCGTTCGCCACCATCACGGGGGCGGCCCTGGCCGGCGACCTGATCATGGTCGGTCAGACCGATGACACCGCGCCGCCGGCGCCCGACGAAGACGAGGACGACGACGCGCCCCTGCCCGTCGTTCGACCGGAGGACGACCTGCCGAGGCCCGATCCGGATCGGCTTCGCGCCTGGTGGACGAAGGCGCAAGAGCAGGCCGATCCCTCGTTCGATCCGGCGCAAAGGTACGTCGGGGGCCGTCCGCTGGCCGGGGACGCCGTGAGGGCCGCCATCCAGTCGGGCCCGACGTGGCGCCGCCGGGTCTGGTGCCTCGAGGTCGCGCGCCGCACCGGGCAGGATCTGGACGGCGGGACCTGGGCGCGGCGGCAGCGCGCGCGCGCGGCCGCCTTCACCGTCGACGCGCGCCGGCCCTGGGCGGCGCCCCCCGCGCCGAGGACCTGAACGTGACGAGCACGGTGGGCGTCGAGATCTCCGCGATCGGCATGGCCTGCCGCCTGGGCGGCCGCGTTTCTGGGCGCGCTCGCGGCCGCGGAATCGGATCGCGCGCGCGAGATCGCGCGGCTGTCGAGCGATGCCTGGCAAGAGGGTGAGGAATACGAGGACGACCAGTCCAGCTCGAACGCCTCGCGTGGTCCCTCCGGTATCTCCCCGCGCTGGCCGGTGTGGCCCGCACCGTGGCCGGCCCGCTGGACCACGACGAGTGGATCGCCGACTCTGATCCGCGCGCCTCGGACAACCGTGGCCGGCCGGCCGCCGATGAGGGTGCGTGATAGCATGGCCAACGTCTTGCGAGCTTCAGCGAAGGGCTCCCGGCCCCGCAGCTCACCGCTTCTTGACTGGCGCGATCGCTTGTCGGGATACTCGGCCAGGGCGACACTGATGATTGCAGCAGGGCAGCACCTCGGCGGGTACACCGTTCAACGACGAATCGGTGGCGGCCAGATGGGCGAGGTGTTCCTGGCCCATCACCGCCGGATCGCGCGGCGGGCGGCGATCAAGGCCCTCATCCCCGAGCTGTCGGCCAAGGATGCGGTGATCGAGCGCTTCTTCAAGCAGGCGCGCAACACCTCGCTCGTCACGCACCCGGGGATCGTCGAGGTGCTCGACTGCGATGTGCACGAGGGGCAGGCGTACGTGGTCATGGAGTTCCTCCAGGGCGAGAGCCTGGGGACCTACCTGAAGCGCAACGGCAACCTGCAGGGCGACCTGGCCTTCCTGCTGGGGGTGATCGCCAACGTGGCGGGCGCCGTGGGGGCCGCGCACGACGCGGGTATCCTGCATCGCGGGCTGAAGCCCGAGAACATCTACCTGCACCTCGGCCCGCCCCCGGCCACGGCGGTGGCGATCAAGGTGCTCGACTTCGGGGTCGCGCAGTTATCGCGTGACGACGGCGGGCCCTCGCGGACCACGCGGGGCGTGCTGCTGGGCGCGCCGGCCTACTTCTCGCCCGAGCAGTGTCGAGGCGCGGGCCGCACCGACGAGCGCTCCGACATCTATTCCTTGGGCTGCGTCTTTTACGAGGCGCTGTGCGGACAGACGCCGTTCGTCTCGCGGTCGGCGGCGGAGCTGATCACGGCGCAGGTCACCGAGACGCCGAAGCCGCCGTCCAAGCTGGTGCCGGACCTTCCAGCGAAGCTGAACGCGCTGATCATGAAGATGCTGGCCAAGTCGCCCGACGAGCGCCCGCGCGCCATGGGCGAGGTGGTCGAGAGCCTCCGCGCGTGCGCGCGCGCGATGGGGATCGACTTCGAAGGCGCGCTGGAGCCGGTCGTTCCCGTGGAGAGGCCCGATTACCTCCAGGCGGCCCCGGCTCCCGACGGCCCCGCGGTCGCGCCCGCCGCGGGCCCCGCAGCGCGGGGCATGCCGCCAGCGCCCGTGGCCATCGCGCCCGTGGTCCTCTCACCGCCTCCCGTGGAGGCGCCGGCCCCCCGGCCCAGCCCACCATTGCCGTCTCCGCCGGTCGCACAGGCGCCTCCCCGGCCCGCCGAGCCCGCAAAGCTGGCAGACCCCGCGCCGCCGCCGGCGCCCGCGTCGCCGGCTCGCGCGCCGGAGGTTCCGCCCGCGCAGGTCGTTCCCCTGGCGGAGCTCATGGCCGCGGCGGCGCGCTCCGCGCCTGGCGCGCTTCCCTTCCCGCAGCGGAGCCCCACCCAGCTTCCGCGTACGAAGATCCTCGAGGACGAGCCGCCGCCTCCCAAGGCGGCGCCAATCGCGACCGCGCCGCCGCGTTCCGCCGCCCTCGATCCGGTCGACCGCCTCAACGCGATGGCCGGAGAGACCATCGCGATACCCAGCTCGAGGAGCGTGCCCCCAGGCGTCCCCTCGATCTCGTCCCACGCCGCTTCATCGAGCACGCCGGCCGGGCTGGCCGGCGGCACGCAGCTGCTGCCGCCCGAGAGGGGGCCGAAGCGGTGGGCCGAGCCGGAAGGTCGGGGCGTGTTCGCCGCTGGTGCCGACGAGCGCCGTGGCGTGCCCCGTCCAGTGCCCGCCGCGGCGGTGGAGACCGAGCGGCTGGGGCCGGTCGCGCGGGCGGCCGATTTCTGGCGCCAGCGTCCGTGGCTGGTCATCGGTCTCACGGCCGCAGGCGTCGTCCTTTGCGTGGCGCTCGCGGCCACGCTGCCGTTCGGACGCGGCTCGACCGCGCCGCCCAGCACCGGCAGTGCGGCACCTGGCCCGGCGGAAGCCAGTCCCGCTGCGGAGCGCGGTCCGCCGCCCTTTCGCGGGGTCCCCTCGGGCACGCCCGCCGGTGAGGCGCCCGCGCGTTCGCCGACTCCGCCGCCGGCGGGGCCCGCGGCCGCGCGGCCGGCCCGATCGGCCGCGCCCGACGGCGCGGACGTGGTTCGCATCGAATTCCGCGGGATCCCTGCGGGGACGAAGGTGACGCTGGACGGCCGGCCGGCTCCTCTGCCCGTGGTCGTGCCCCGAGGTGGCGGAACCCACCGCCTGAGCCTACGGACTCCGGACGGCCTGGAGCAAGCGGTCGAGGTGGACGGCACCAAGGATCGCGTCATCGACTGGTACATCCCGGGCTCCGGCGCCGAGGCCACCGGTGCCAGCGGTGCGCGAAAGGCGCCTTCGCCTTCGCCTTCGAAG
>Ga0207639_10003360_pt1 | contig 10764 bp, 8 predicted proteins | sample KBSCornC32_FD_184299 | JGI IMG/M metagenome (GOLD analysis project Ga0207639, IMG submission 184299) | Corn rhizosphere microbial communities from Kellogg Biological Station, Michigan, USA - KBS Corn C3-2 (SPAdes) (version 2) | ecosystem: Host-associated > Plants > Roots > Rhizosphere > Soil ...
CAGTTCGTCCTCGACCATTGCGAGATCGCCGCCCGGAATCGGCGGATTGCCGCAATGGTCGAGGACGAACTGCACGTCGGGGCAGGCGGCAGCCAGATTGCGGGCGATACCGAGCTGATCGGGACGAATGCAGATGTCGAAGGCGAGCTTGTGGTCTCGAAGGCGGCGGATGTTGTCGCGGAAGACATCACCGGCGGAGAGGTCGTCGGGATCGCCCTGAAGCAACCGGCGAATGCCTTTGATGCGAGGCTCGTCGGCGATGCGCTCGAGGTGGGCGGGGAAATCCATCGATTCCGGGTGACCGGCCATGATGGCGGCCGTGACATGCGGGTCGAGCGCGAGCACGAAGCGGGCCTCGTCCTCGGCCTGCCGGGGCAGGACGTCGACCTCCATATGGATGGCGCTTTCGATGCCGAGCTTGCTGGCTTCGCTCCAATAGAGCGGGAAGTCCCATTGCCGGTTCAGGGGGCCCGCATCGTCGAGCCACGGGTAGCGAAACTTGTCGAGATAGACGAGGTGAAGGTGGGTATCGATGATGCGCATTCGCTGCTCTATGGGGCCGGTGACTCGGGTTGTGGGACCGAAGGGTTCGAACGGCTCGAAGTCAAGGGCCCGCACTTTCCGAAGTTGGATTTTATCTATAAAGAGCGGTCTGCGGCCAACCGGAACCCGCCTTAATGACCCGCATCGTTTCGCTCAAAACTCACGACCTCAGGTTTCCGACCTCAAGCTCGTTCGCTGGCTCGGACGCGATGAATCCGGACCCGGATTATTCGGCGGCTTACGTGATTCTCGAGACCGATAAAGGTCTCGGCGGGCATGGGCTGACCTTCACCATCGGGCGGGGCAATGAGGTTGTCATCGCCGCGATCCGAGCCCTCGCGCCGCGGGTGGTGGGGCTCGAGCTTGAATGGATCTCCGAAGACCCCGGCCGATTCTGGCGGCACGTGACGGGCGACAGCCAGCTGCGCTGGATCGGGCCCGATAAGGGCGCGATGCATCTGGCGACCGGGGCTGTGGTGAACGCCGTGTGGGACCTCATGGCCAAGGCCGCCGGCAAGCCGGTGTGGCAGCTCGTCGGCGAGATGACACCCGAGCAATTGGTGTCGGTGATCGACTTCCGCTACCTGACGGACGCGATCACGCCCGACGAGGCGCTGGCGATTTTTCGCAAAGCGCAGACGGGGAAGGCGGAGCGAATTACCGAGCTCAGGGCGCATGGTTATCCCTGCTACACGACCTCGGCAGGCTGGCTCGGCTATTCGAACGAGAAGCTGACGACACTGGCGACTGATGCCGTTGCGCGCGGCTTCACGCATATCAAGATGAAGGTTGGGCGCGATCTCGACGACGATATCCGCCGACTCGAGATCGTGCGGCGGATCATGGGACCGGACCGCACGCTGATGATCGATGCCAACCAGGTATGGGAGGTGGGGCAGGCGATCGAGTGGGTGAATGCGCTCAAGCGTTTCAATCCGTACTTCATCGAGGAACCGACGAGCCCCGATGATGTCGAGGGACATCGCAAGATCCGCGCGGCGGTTGCTCCGGTAAAGGTCGCCACCGGCGAGATGTGCCAGAACAGGATTCTGTTCAAGCAGTTCATCACGCGCGGGGCAATCGATATTGTCCAGATCGACGCGTGCCGGATCGGTGGACTCAATGAAGTGCTGAGCGTGCTGCTGATGGCGGCGAAATACGGGCTGCCGGTGTGGCCGCACGCGGGTGGCGTGGGCTTATGCGAGTATGTGCAGCACCTTTCCATGATCGACTACATCGCGGTGAGCGGCACGAAGCAGGGCCGCGTGATCGAATATGTCGATCATCTGCATGAGCATTTCGTGGACCCGTGCGTGATCGAGAATGCGGCTTATATGCCGCCGACGCGCCCGGGATTTTCGATCGAGATGAAGCCGCAGTCGATCCGGGACAACGAGTTCCGCGGCTAGAGCGCTGCGGTGAGCTCGGGCAGGATCGCGTTGAGATCGCCAACGAGGCCGTAATCCGCGACGGCGAAGATCGGGGCCTGCGGATCGGAGTTGATCGCGACGATCACCTTGCTCGACTTCATTCCCGCCAGATGCTGGATGGCCCCGGAGATGCCAACCGCGATATAGAGATCGGGGGCGACGATCTTGCCGGTCTGGCCGACCTGCAAGTCGTTCGCCGCATAGCCGGCGTCGACCGCGGCGCGTGAGGCACCGATTGCGGCATTGAGCTTCTGGGCGAGTGGGACAAGGAGCGCGTCGAACTTTTCCTTGCTGCCGAAGGCGCGGCCGCCGGAGACGACGACCTTTGCCGAGGCAAGCTCGGGTCGATCGGATTTTTGCGCGTCCTCGGAGACGATGCGCGAGAGGGTCGTCTCGGATGGACCGATTGCGACGCTCTTCAATCCAGCGGTCGATGTTGGAGCGAAGGCGGAGGCTCGAACCGTGATGACTTTCTTTGCGTCGGTCGACTGAACGGTCTCGATGGCATTTCCGGCGTAGATCGGACGCTTGAAGGTGTCGGGCGATACGATTTCGACGATGTCGGAGATCTGCATGACGTCCAGCAGCGCGGCGACGCGGGGGAGGACGTTCTTGCCGGTCGAGGTTGCGGGCGCGACGATCGCATCGTAGCCATCGAGGGTCGCGATGAACTGGGCCAGGGGTTCCGCGAGCACATTGGGCGGCACGTCAAGGACGTGAACCTCGCCGCCGAACTGCAATGCTGCGGTCAATGCGTGGGCGGTGGCCTCGCCGTCGCCGAGGAGAAGGGTGGTCATGGCAAGACCTCCGCATCCCGAAGGCTTGCGACCAGCTCTGCGACGGAAGCGACGATAACGCCGGCCTTGCGCTCGGAGGGCGGCTCGACCTTGAGCGTCTTGAGGCGGGGCGCGAGATCGACGCCGAGGTCGGCGGCGGAGGTCTTTGCCAGCGGCCTCGAGCGGGCCTTGATGATATTCGGCAGCGAGGCGAAACGCGGCGTGTTGAGGCGCAAGTCGGCGGTTACGATGGCGGGCAGCGGCAGGTCCAAAGTCTGAAGGCCGCCATCGACTTCGCGGGTCACGACCGCCTTGCCGTCGGCGATGTCGAGCTTGCTGGCGAAGGTTGCCTGGCCGCGGCCGAGCAGTGCTGCGAGCATCTGGCCAGTCTGGTTTGCATCGTCGTCGATGGCTTGCTTGCCGAGGAGGATAAGGTCGGGCGCTTCGGCATTGGCGATTGCGGCGAGCGCCTTGGCGACGCCAAGTGGTTCCACGGAGGTGTCGTGCACCACAAGGATCGCGCGGTCGGCACCCATCGCGAGGGCCTGGCGCAGCGTATCCTCGGCTTTGGCGGGACCGATCGAGACCGCAACAATTTCGGTCGCGACGCCTTTTTCCTTGAGCCGTACCGCCTCTTCGACCGCAATCTCGTCGAACGGGTTCATCGCCAGCTTGACGTTGTCGAGTTCGACGCCGGTGCCGTCGGCCTTCACGCGGACGCGGAAATTGGCGTCAACGACGCGTTTGACGGCAACCAGGATCTTCACGCTTTGACCTTCAAATTCTGCGGGTCGTAGAGGGGCTCAAAGCCGATATTTGCCGCGACGGCCTCGTTGGCAACCATCAGCTCGTAGCGACCCGTCTCGGGCTCAGGGTGGCGCACATAGCCCAGCCCGATGGGCTTGCCAATGGTGTAGCCGTAGCCGCCGGAGGTGAGGTAGCCCACGGTTTCGCCGTTGCGAAGGATCGTCTCGCGTCCGAGTAGAACGACGTCCTCACGATCTGTGGTGAACGTGGCAAGCCGTTTCCGGAGAGGCTTGGCCTGCATGTCCCTCAATGCGTCGCCACCGACGAACGGAATATTCGATTTGAACTTCACCGCCCAACCCAGACCCGCTTCGAGCGGGGTGTCGTTGGGCGTGATGTCGCTGCCCCACGCACGGTAGCCTTTTTCGAGGCGGAGAGATTCGAGCGCGCGATAGCCGACCGGACGGATGCCATGAACTCGGCCAGCGGCCATCAGCGCGTCGAAGACATCGCCCGTTGCCGCAAGGGGGATGTGCAGCTCCCAGCCGAGCTCGCCGACATAAGTGACGCGCAGAGCGCGGACATCGTGACCCGCTATCGGCAGGATGCGGACGTGGCCGAAGGGGAACGCTGCGTTCGAAACATCCGCGCTTGTCACCGCACTGAGTACATCTCGGGCACTCGGGCCCATCAGCGACAGCGTGCCGAACGCTTCGGTCACGTCAGCGATGCGGGCGTCCATGCCGCTAGGGATGTGGTCGGTGATCCAAGCAAGGTCGTGCGTGCGGAAGCCGGTGCCGGTGACGATATAGAATTGATCGTCCGCGAGGCGTGCCATGGTGAGGTCGCACTCAATGCCGCCGCGCCGGTTGAGAAGCTGGGTGTAGGTGAGGCGGCCCGCAGGTTTGTCGATGTTGTTTGCGGCGATGGTGTTCAGGGCGGTCGCTGCGTCCTTGCCGGTGATCTCGTATTTCGCGAAGGACGACTGGTCGAAAATACCGACGGCCTCGCGTACGAAGCGATGTTCGTCGCCTACGGCGGAGAACCAGTTCTGCCGGCCCATCGAGTAGATATCGCGGGGCTCGGTACCGGTGGGCGCGAACCAGTTCGGGCGCTCCCAGCCGAGCTTTGACCCGAAGACCGCGCCGTAGGCTTTCAGGCGATCATAGAGCGGCGAGACGATGCGGTTGCGGCCGCTTTCGTATTCTTCGTACGGGTACGCAATCGTGTAGTGCTTGCCGTAGGCTTCGAGCGTGCGCTCCTTGACCCATTCACGGTCGCGATGGAGCGACGAGAAGCGGCGGATATCGACGACCCACAGATCGAGTGGTGCTTCGCCGCGCATCGCCCATTCCGCAAGCGCCCAGCCCGCGCCGCCGGCCGAGGCGATGCCGAAGGCATTGAAGCCCGCGCCCACATACATGTTTGTGCATTCGGGCGCGGCACCGAGAATGAAATTGCCATCGGGCGTGAAGCTCTCAGGGCCGTTGATCATCTGCCGGATGCCGGCGGTCTCCAAAGCCGGGACGCGTGCGACGGCTTGCTCTAGATGTTGCGCGAAATGGTCCCAGTCGTCGTCGAAGAGCTGGAACTCGAAGGGGCGGGGGATGTCGCCCGTGGTCCAGGCAATGGGGTCGGGCTCGTAGCCACCCATCACGAGGCCGCCAACCTCTTCCTTGAAATAGGTGCGCCGGTCGGGATCGCGGAGGGTTGGTACATCGGGCGAGAGGCCCTCGATCTTTTCGGTGACGATGTATTGGTGCTTCACCGGCTGTAGCGGCACGTTGATGCCGGCCATGGCGCCGATCTCGCGGGCCCACTGGCCACCGCAATTGATGACGGTGTCGCAGGCAATTGGACCATCCGTGGTCAGGACTGACGTAATACGAGCGCCATCCATCTCGAAGCCGCTGACGCGAACGCCTTCGAAGATCTTTGCACCGTGCATGCGCGCGCCCTTGGCGAGCGATTGCGTGATGTCGGAGGGGGAGGCCTGGCCATCGGTCGGTAGCCACGAGGCTCCGATCAGGTCGTCGACGTTCATCAGCGGCCAGAGTTTTTTCACCTCGGCGGGGGAGATGAGCCCCATATCCATGCCGAAGCTGCGGGCGGTGGTCGCGAGGCGACGATATTCGAGCCAGCGATCGGGCGTGGTGGCGAGGCGGAGGCAGCCAGTCATCTTCCAGCCGGTGGCGAGTCCGGTCTCGGCCTCGAGCGATTTGTAGAGCTCGACGGAGCGCTTGAGCACCTGCGTGATGGAGGCGGACGAGCGCAGCTGGCCGACGAGACCGGCTGCATGCCAGGTGGACCCGGAGGTTAGCTTGCCCTGTTCCAACAGGACCACATCCGCCCTGTGCTCCTTGGCCAGATGATAGGCCGTCGAGCAGCCGATGATGCCGCCGCCGATCACGACGACCTGGGCATGCGTCGGGAGGGCCATCAGGCGAACCTCTCGCGATACGAGGCGAGGGCGGCGTCGAGCTTGATGAAGTTTTCATCCGCATAGGCCTTGTAGTCGACGCCGGGACGGTCGAGGCGGCCGATGCTGACCAGCGACCAGAGTGCCTCACGCAGCAGCGACGCGGCTTCCATGGCGACATGGGATTTGACGAGCGCGGAGGATGGCGGGCTTTCGAAATAGGATTCCAGAAGGACGGACGATTGGTCGGCCGAGAGCGAATTGTTGGAGCTGAGGTTGGCGAGGTCGAACATGGCGGTGCCGAAGCCCGCATATTCGTAGTCGATCAGCCACAGGCGCCTGCCGTCGTCGATGATGTTGGCGGGCAGCAGGTCGTGATGGCCGAAAGCGATGGGAAGCGGCAACTGGGCGGCTTCGAGCTCGGTGTTGATGGCGAGCCAACGGTCGAAGTCGCCGCTCGCGCCGTCGTCGCGCAGTTGGCGCATGTAGTCGCGGTTCACGTGGAAGACCCAGAACATGAAGCCGGGACCGGAAACGTATCCCGGCATGTTGTGGTGAAACCGCCTGAGGAAACGCGCGACGCGCGGCACATTTGAGCGGATGTCCGCGGAGGTCAGCACGCGTCCGTCGATGAAGCGCGAGACCATCAATCCCGGCTCCGCGTGCACGACCTCGGGTGCGAAGCCCGCCGCGTGAGCAGCGCGCGCCGACATCACTTCGCGATCGCGGAAAACGTGGTGAAAGGGAAAATCGCGCGTGACGCGCACGACATATTTGCCCGACCGGTCCACGACGGTGAAGCTGAGATTAGAAATGCCGCCGGAGAGTGGCGCGATTTCAACCGGGCCGGACCAAATCGGCAGCCCGGCGATACGGCCGTCATTGTCGGACATGATGACGCTTGGAACCTCAGGCGACGCCTCCCACTGGCTACCCGATCGGTCGTGCGGACTCAAATCGAAACTGCCGTTCCAGCCCGAATGGCGACGCAGAAACACCCAAGCGCGGCAAAGGTCTCGCCCATTTACCGTCGTGTTCGATCGGCAAATTCGCAGTTGCCCGAGACGCCAAGGCACGCCATTGTGACGCGGCTGTTCGATGAATTGTGGGGGATACTCAATGCCATACGTGCCGGCCTCGCGGCTTGCCTTGCCTGCCTTGCTGATCGCGGCCCTGACGAGCGGGGGCCTGGCGCAGTCGACTGCGGGAAGCAGCGGTACCGATGGAGCGGCCAGCTCCGCCCCGGTTGCGCTCAAAGCCGGAAGCACGCTCCCCGACCAGGGACGGACCGGCGCCACCAGGGATTTGCTCGTCGACGCACAGCCAGGGCTGGCAGCGGTCGCGAGCGTGACCAAATCGAGCAACGGCAGCGTCTCTTCCGCGCCGGCGTCGGCGGCGCTGACGGCCGCGGTCAAAGGCTATGTGCCGATGGCGCCTGCCGCCGGTGCACCACCGGCCCCGCCCGCCAAGGCGGCAGCGGTCGAAAAGATCGGCGATGCGAGCAAATATCCCTATCGGGCTGCCGGTGAGATCGAGGTCCATTACGGCAACAATTATTACTACTGCACAGCCACGCTCATCGGCCCCAAGACGCTGGCGACAGCGGCGGGGTGCCTGTGGGGTATCGAAGGCGCGCCGGCGTTTGCCGACAGCGTGATCTTTTATCCCGCGGTCAATGACGGCAATGCGCCGTTCGGCACCTATGAGTTCTCCGACTATGTGGTGATGCAGGGCTTCATCGATGCCTTCTCCCATGCCACGTCGGATGGGCCGCTGCCTTATGCGATCGGGCTCGTGCACCTCAAGGAAGCCGCCGGGGACAAGCTCGGCTGGTTCGGTTTCCAGACCGACATCAACGAAAGCTATACCGGCCGCGCCATCACCTATGGCAGCGGCGCGATGCTGCACCAGATGGCGACGACGACCTGCCCGGTGGACGTGGCGAGCATGTATCGCAGCTTCGCGTTCCCGGCTCCGTGTGCGTCCGATGGAAATGGAAGTCCGTTCTATATGGACGATACGTCCGGCGGGGGCGGCAAGATCATCCACGGCTTCAATGTGGAGGCGTTCAACGACGGCAGCACGGGGGAAACCCGGATCAGCCCGGTCGTCTACCAGTGGATTTCGGACAACCGGCAGTGAGGGCGAGCACCATGACTTTCCGTAAGATTCTTGTTGCCGGGGTGATTTTCGCCGGCGCGGTTCTCTCCATCCAGAGCGCTCTGGCGCAGCCGGTGCCGGTCGGGGGTGGCGTCCTCGGCGGAGGAGTGCATCAGTCGCGGCACCCAACGGGTCTCATCAAAACGCCGGCCGACGTGCTGGCGAAGATACCGGTAGTGCCGAAATATCGCGACTTTTTGCCGGTGGCGGTGGACCTCTCGCGCTACTTCCCCAATATCGGTGACCAGGCGCAGCAGGGCTCGTGCGTGGCGTGGTCCAGCGGCTTTGCCGCGCGTGCCTATTATGCCGAAGTGGTCGAGCACCGCGACATCAGCCTGCCCGAGAACATCCCGAGCCCGGCGTTCGTGTACGGCGCGATCCACCAGCCGGGCCCGGCCAACAGCCCGTGCACCGGCGGCTCGAGCGCAGCGGATGCGCTGGAGCTGTTCAAGACGCACGGCGTCGGCTCGCTCAAGGACTTCCCCTATGACGGACGCGACGACGCCTCGGCGTGCGCCTATCTGACCAAGGCGCAGATGGCAAAGGGCACCGATTTCAAGATCGCCGGCTACCAGCAGATGCAAACCTGGGAAGACGTGAAGTCCGAACTCGCGCAGGGCAACCCGGTGATGGTCGGCGCCAGTCTCGACGACGGCTTCATGAGCCTGCATGGTCCGCAGGGCGCGGGCATGTGGACCTCGGGCCCGATCGATCCCAATGCACCCTATGACGGGCATGAGTTCGTGCTGATTGGCTATGACGACCAGCTGCAGGTATTCAAGTTCATCAACTCCTGGAGCCCTGAGTGGGGTGACAATGGCTTCGGGCGCATCAGCTATGCGACGGCGCAGAACCGGATCGATGAGGCGTTCGTCATGCGCATGCCGGGCGATCCGACGATCACGCTGGCACCAGAGGACTACCGGTCGGACGTGCTGAACCAATTCGCGCCGGCGCAGGTAACGGCCCCCGGTCTTGGCGGCGCAAGCGCCCGAGGGCCGGCTGAAGTTGCGGGCCTGTGGTGCGGCAAGGTGGACGTGCTCAAGACCGCGGACGGCAAGTCGGTGGCGCAGGGCTTTGTCGGCACGGAAGCCGAGAAGGCCAAGATCAAGGCGCAGTTCGGTGATGATGTCGACCTCAGTGGTGTCGAGGTCGCACCGTGGCCGTTGTGCGAAACGCGGCTGACGCTCGGCGATACGCTCGGCGGCGACAGTGCGCCGGCGGCGAAGGTGGCCGCTGCTGCCGATGGCACGCAGACGCTGACCGTGAGTGCGCCGGCAAATGCGGGGTACGTCTATGCGGTTGCCTACAGTGCGGATGGGACGGTCAATGCATTGACCGACCTCAAGCCGACGGGCTCGCTCGCCGGGTCGCAGGTGCAGGGGACGCTGGGCAAGGATGCCAAGACGCTGCTCATCGTGGCTTCCGACAAATCCATCCTCGACGCGATCCCGCCGGGCGAGAATGTCCGGGACTTCCTGAGTCAGCTGAGGGACGGCATCCTGCACGGCCAGGCGAGCCAGATCAGCGCCACTCTCGTGAGCTCGCTCTCACCCTGAGAAAGCGGGTAAGCGGCAGGAGGATCGTTCGTGCATGTCCTGATCATCGGTGCGGCCGGCATGGTCGGCCGCAAGCTGACCCAGGCGCTGATCGCCAAGCGAGAGGTCGCGGGCCGGCCCGTCGAGCGGCTGACGCTGGCCGATATAGTGCGGCCCGAGGCGCCTGCGTTCGGCGGCAAGGTCGAGACCGCGGCCATCGATCTCAGTTCCCCAGGTGCCGCAGAGTCGCTGATCGCCAAGAGGCCGGATCTCATCTTCCACCTGGCGGCGATCGTCTCGGGTGAAGCCGAGGCCGATTTCGAGAAGGGCTATCGCATCAATCTCGATGGAACGCGCGCGATACTCGAGGCGATCCGGCTCGAGGGAAGGTCAACTCCCTATCGCCCACGGCTGGTCTTCACATCGTCGATCGCGGTGTTCGGCGCGCCGTTCCCGGAGGCGATCGGGGATGAGTATTTCTCGACGCCGCTCACCAGCTACGGCACGCAGAAGGCGATCAGCGAGCTGCTGCTGAACGACTATTCGCGCAAGGGTTTTGTGGATGGAGTCGGCATCAGGCTGCCGACGATCGTGGTTCGTCCGGGCAAGCCCAACGCAGCGGCATCCGGCTTCTTCTCGAACATCCTGCGCGAGCCGCTGGTGGGGCAGGAGGCAGTGCTGCCGGTGAGCCGCGACGTGCGGCACTGGTTCGCGAGTCCGCGGGCGGCGGTTGGCTTCCTGCTGCATGCGGCTGAAATGGACAGCTCGGCCCTCGGCTGGCGGCGCACGGTTACGGCCCCCGGCCTCTCGGCCACTGTGGGCGAGGAGATCGACGCACTGCGCCGTGTGGCCGGCGAGAAGGCGGTCAGGCTGATCCGCGAGGAGCCGAACGAGACGATCGTCAAGATCGTCGCGGGCTGGCCGCGCAATTTCGATGCCAAGCGCGCGCTGGGCCTGGGCTTTAAGGCCGAGAGCAGCATGGACGAGATCATCCGGGCGCACATCGACGACGAGCTGGGCGGCAGGGTCGGCTGACGTCTTGCAGGCTGTTGAAGCAAACAGGCCGCGCGGCTAGAAGCTCAGGCGTGCGCCGTTCTCATCCCGGATTTGTCATGCTCAAAGCCCTGCTGTTCGCCGCGGCCCTGCTGGCC
>Ga0207639_10003364_pt1 | contig 10755 bp, 12 predicted proteins | sample KBSCornC32_FD_184299 | JGI IMG/M metagenome (GOLD analysis project Ga0207639, IMG submission 184299) | Corn rhizosphere microbial communities from Kellogg Biological Station, Michigan, USA - KBS Corn C3-2 (SPAdes) (version 2) | ecosystem: Host-associated > Plants > Roots > Rhizosphere > Soil ...
CGCCGTGCCGTCCGGCGCCTCGACCGGCGCGCACGAGGCGGTGGAGCTGCGCGACGGCGGCAAGGACTTTCTCGGCAAAGGCGTGACCAAGGCGGTCGATTTCGTCAACGGCGAGATTTTTGACGAAGTGCAGGGCATGGACGCCCTCGACCAGATCGGCGTTGATCGCGCCATGGTCGAGCTCGACGGCACGCCGAACAAGGGCCGCCTCGGCGCCAACGCCATCCTCGGCGTCTCGCTGGCGGTCGCCAAGGCCGCCGCAGAAAGCTCCGAGCTGCCGCTCTTCAAGTATGTCGGCGGCCCCAATGCCCATATGCTGCCGGTGCCGATGATGAACATCATCAACGGCGGCGCCCATGCCGACAACCCGATCGACATGCAGGAATTCATGATCCTGCCCGTTGGCGCCGAGAGCATGGCGCACGCGGTGCAGATCGGCTCCGAAATCTTCCACACGCTGAAGAAGAGCCTCGGTGCCGATGGCCACAACACCAATGTCGGCGACGAGGGCGGCTTCGCCCCCAACCTCAAGTCGGCCGAGGCCGCGCTCGAATACATCGTCAAGTCGATCGAGAAGGCCGGCTACAAGCCGGGGGACGACGTTTGCCTCGGCCTCGACTGCGCCTCGACCGAGTATTTCATGGGCGGCAAGTACGTCATGGAAGGGGAGGGCAAGACGCTCTCGTCGGCCGATAACGCAAAATTCCTCGAAGGCCTCGTGTCGCGCTTCCCGATCATCACCATCGAGGACGGAATGGCCGAGGACGACTGGGATGGCTGGAAGGCGCTGACCGAGCTGCTCGGCAAGAAGGTCCAGCTCGTCGGTGACGATCTCTTCGTGACCAACACCGAGCGCCTGCGTTCGGGCATCAAGATGGGTGTCGCCAACTCGATCCTCGTCAAGGTCAACCAGATCGGCTCGCTCTCCGAAACGCTCGATGCGGTCGATACCGCGCACCGCAACGCCTACACGACCGTCATGTCGCATCGTTCCGGCGAGACCGAGGACTCGACCATTGCCGACCTCGCGGTCGCCTGCAATTGCGGGCAGATCAAGACCGGCTCGCTCTCCCGCTCCGACCGCCTCGCCAAGTACAACCAGCTGATCCGCATCGAAGAGCAGCTCGGCAGCTCGGCGCGCTACGCGGGGAAGAGCGCCTTCCGGGGACTCTAGTCCTTATGCCCGAACCAATGCTCGATCGCATCGAAGGGCGGCGGGCTTTCGGGCACGACGCGGCCAACTACGACAGCGCACGGCCCGAGTATCCGGCGCGGGTGTTCGAGGTGCTGCGCGAGCGCTGCGGTCTCGGGCCATCCACCCGTGCATTCGAGATCGGTCCGGGCACGGGCCTTGCGACCCGGCCATTGCTCGCGGCCGGCGCCACGCTCACCGCCATCGAGCCGGACGCACGGCTCGCGGAGGTGCTCCGGCGGCGGTCGCCGGACCAGCGGCTGACCGTCCTGACCGTGCCATTCGAGGAGGCCGCGCTGTCCGAGGGCGGCTTCGATCTCGGCTGCTCGGCCACGGCCTTCCATTGGCTCAATCAGCGGCCCGCACTGGCAAAGGTCGCTTCGCTCCTCCGCGTTGGCGGCTGGTGGGCGATGTGGTGGAACGTCTTTGGCGATGCCGAGCGGGAGGATGCCTTCCACGAGGCCACCAAAGACCTTCTCTCCGGCCTCACTCGCAGCCCGTCTCAACCGCAGAACTGGCGGCACCCGTTCGCACTTGAGACTGAGATCCGTGTCGCCGACATGGAGTCCGTCGACGCATTCGAGGACATCGGCTTCGAAATCCTGCAATGGACGCTCGTGCTCGATCCGGAGCAGGTGCGGGCGCTCTATGCCACCTACTCGCAGTTCTCGGTGCTGGAGGAGGGCGAGCGCAACCGGCTGCTCGACGAACTCCGCAACATAGCTGCCGCGAAATTCGCCGGCCGCGTCGAGCGCAACATGACGACCGCAATCTACACGGCGCGCCGCCGCTGAGGACGGTCAACCGATCCTTAAGCGTGTTTGCGCATAGTCGGCGGGTTCATCGGGATCGCCTATGTCCACCCGCCTCAAAAAGCCGGCGCTTTGGCGCTCACTGCTTGTCACCCTGCTGCTGATCGGCTTCCAGGTCTACCTGGGCTACAACGTCATCGGCGGGCAGTTCGGCATCGAAAGCCAGAAGCAGATGCGGCGCGACATCGAAACGCTCAAGGCCCAGTCGGCCTCGCTGCAGGCCGAGCTCGATTCCTACCGCCACCGCACCAGCCTTTTCGATTCCGCCAGCCTCGACCCGGATATCCTTTCAGAGAAGGCGCGGGCGCTATTGCAGATGGCCCAGCCCGACGACCTCATTGTTATGACCGACCCGCGGACCGGTTTACCGATTTCCGGTTCAGCACGTGAATTAACCGATTCTGGGTCACCCGTAACAATCGCAAAGGGCATAGACTGATAGCGGCGTTTCTTAAAGCGCTCGCCGCGTTGGCGCCCTTCCTTCGCTTGCATTATATTGCCCAGCGTGGCCTCATCGGGGCCTGAACAGCTCACTCTTACGGAGCTCTGCTGATGGCGCGCAAAGCGGCGGCGAAGCCTACCCTCCCCAACATCCCCGAATTCAGCAAGGACGAGGAGCTCTCCGCCTATCGCGGCATGCTGCTCATCCGCCGCTTCGAGGAGAAGGCCGGCCAGATGTACGGCATGGGCCTCATCGGCGGCTTCTGCCACCTCTATATCGGCCAGGAAGCCGTGGTGACCGGCGTCACCATGGCGAGCCGGCAGGGCAAGGACGCCCAGATCACCGGCTACCGCGACCATGGCCACATGCTGGCGATGGGCCTCGACCCCAAGGCCGTGATGGCCGAGCTGACCGGCCGCAGGGGCGGCCTCAGCAAGGGCAAGGGCGGCTCCATGCACATGTTCTCGAACGAGCACCGCTTCTATGGCGGTAACGGCATCGTTGGCGCCCAGGCTTCACTCGGCACGGGCCTCGCCTTTGCGGCCAAGTACAAGGGCGACGACACCGTCAGCCTCACCTATTTCGGCGACGGCGCGGCCAACCAGGGCCAGGTCTACGAGAGCTTCAATATGGCCAAGCTCTGGAAGCTGCCGGTCGTCTACATCATCGAGAACAACCGCTACGGCATGGGCACCTCGCTCGAGCGCGCCTCGAGCCAGACCAACCTCGCCCGCCGCGGCGAGAGCTTCGACATCCCCGGCGAACAGGTCGACGGCATGGACATCCGTATGACGCACGACGCCGCCAAGCGCGCCATCGAGCACGCGCGAGGCGGGCAGGGCCCCTACATCCTCGAGATGATGACCTACCGCTACCGGGGCCACTCGATGTCGGACCCGGCCAAGTATCGCAGCAAGGACGAAGTGGCGACGATGCGCGCCGAGCACGACCCGATCGAACAGGTCAAGGGGCGCATCCTCGAGAACAAGTACGGCACCGACGAGAGCCTCAAGCAGATCGAAACCGAGGTTCGGGCCATCGTTACGGAAGCGGCCGATTTCGCCACCGCCGACGCCGAACCGGATGCGGCCGAGCTCTGGACGGATATCTATGCGGACGCCTGAGCCAGGCGATGTACGTCGCGCTCGGCATCATCCTGGCTGTGATGGCGCTGCTGGCTTGGCTCGTGGTGATGTACGCGACGCTGCGCGTCATGCTGCTGGTACCGGCCGGCAACCGGTGGCGAGCGTTCTCGCTGCTGCGGCTATGGAGGTTTCAGGAGCTGGACCGCTTCGCGGACGCCTCGGCCGTCGCGCCGCACGCCAACCTCTACCTCAGGGCGTTCATGGTGTTTCTCGGCTGCGCGGTCTGCGGGCTGGTGGTCTGGGGCGTGAGCTTCATCGACGCGCAAAACCAGCCGCCGCCGGAGCCAGCCCCCGCCGTGACGACTCCCTCGCCTCAATGACCCGCAGCGCCGCCGGCGCGCGTACCCAATCCGACCGATAGGCAGATCCCATGCCCAACATTCTGATGCCCGCACTGTCGCCGACCATGGAGGAGGGGAAACTCTCCAAATGGCTGGTCAAGGAAGGCGATACCGTCAATCCGGGCGACGTATTGGCCGAGATCGAGACCGACAAGGCGACGATGGAGGTCGAGAGCGTCGACAGCGGCAAGGTGACCAAGCTCCTCGTGCCCGAGGGCACCGAGGGCGTGAAGGTCAATACGCCCATTGCGCAGGTGCTGGCCGAAGGTGAAGAGCCCGGCGACGCCGAGCCCGACGAGCCCAACATCAAGGAAGAGCCCGCCCCAGCCTCGATGGTTCAGGCCGAAGCGCCCGTACAGGTACCGACGCCTGCGCCAGCCGCCGCGACGGCAGCGCCGAAACTCGAAGTCGCCAACGACCCCGACCTTCCGGCCGGCGTCGAGATGGTCGAGATGACCGTCCGTCAGGCGCTCAACGAGGCGATGGCAGAGGAGATGCGGCGCGATCCCAACATCTTCCTCATGGGCGAGGAAGTGGCCGAGTACCAGGGCGCCTATAAGGTCTCGCAGGGCCTCTTGCAGGAGTTCGGCGCCCAGCGCGTCGTCGATACCCCGATCACCGAGCATGGCTTTGCCGGTCTCGGCATCGGGGCCGCGTTTGCGGGGCTGCGCCCCATCATCGAGTTCATGACCTTCAACTTCGCCATGCAGGCGATCGACCAGGTGATCAACTCGGCGGCCAAGCAGCTCTATATGTCGGGCGGGCAGGTGCACGCGCCGATCGTCTTCCGCGGCCCGAACGGCGCCGCCGCCCGCGTCGGCGCCCAGCACAGCCAGGACTATTCAGCCTGGTACAGCCACGTCCCGGGGCTCTATGTTGTCGCGCCGTTCAGCGCCGCCGACGCAAAGGGTTTGCTCAAGGCGGCGATCCGCTCGAACAACCCGGTGGTCTTCCTCGAGAACGAGATTTTGTACGGCTCGACCGGCCTCGTTCCCAAGGTCGACGACTACCTGCTGCCGATCGGCAAGGCCCGCATCGCCCGCGCCGGCAAGGATGTGACGATCGCCAGCTACTCGATGGGCATGCGCTACGCGTCGCAGGCCACCGAAAAGCTGGTCGCGCAGGGCGTCGATGTCGAGCTCATCGACCTCCGCACGCTCCGCCCGATGGATTCGGACACTGTCGTCAACTCGGTGAAGAAGACCGGGCGTCTGGTAACAGTTGAAGAGGGTTGGCCGCAGGGCTCAATTGGCTCCGAGTTGGCCGCCCGCGTGATGGAGCAGGCATTCGACTACCTCGACGCGCCGGTCATGCGCGTCACCGGCAAGGACGTGCCGATGCCCTACGCCGCCAACCTCGAAAAGCTGGCGCTTCCCAACGTCGATGAAGTCATCGCGGCGGTGAACGCCGTGACTTATCGGAGCTGACCATGCCCACGCAGGACGAGCTCGACCAGAAATTCCTGACTGCCGCCTACGACGAGGCGATGCTGGGCCTCAAGGAGGGTGGCATTCCGATCGGCTCGGTGCTGGTGCGGAACGGCGAAATCATCGGGCATGGCCACAACCGGCGCGTGCAGAAGGGCGATCCGATCCTCCACGGCGAAATGGACGCGATCCAGAACGCCGGGCGGCAGAAAAGCTACCGCGACGTCACCTGCTACACCACGCTGTCGCCCTGCATGATGTGCACCGGCACCATCATCCAGTTCGGCATTTCGCGGGTGGTTGTCGCGGAATCGAAGAATTTCAAGGGGTTCCAGGATGTGCTGGCGCTCGCCGGGGTCGACGTCAAGGACGTCGCCGAGGAACGCTGCACGCACATGATGGCGGACTTCATCGCCAGGAATCCCAGTCTCTGGAACGAAGATATCGGCGAGTAAGGCCATGAGCATCAACATCACCATGCCGGCGCTCTCTCCCACCATGGAAGAGGGCAAGCTCGCCAAATGGCACGTCAAGGAAGGCGACACGGTCTCCTCTGGCGATGTCATCGCCGAGATCGAAACCGACAAGGCCACCATGGAAGTCGAGGCCGTCGACGAGGGCAAGATCGGCAAGATCGTCGTCCCCGAGGGCACCGACAACGTGAAGGTCAACTCGGTGATCGCCGTGCTGCTGCAGGACGGCGAAACGGCAGCCGACGTGAAGGCGCCGCCCCCCGCAGCCGCAACGCCGCCTAAGCCGGAAGAGGCGGCAAAGCCCGAGGCCAAGGCGGCTCCCGCGCCGTCCCCGGCGCCCGCGGCGGCGACTCCGCCGCCTGCGGAAGCGCGCAACATTCCCAAGGCAGAGGCCTCGGGCAAGGCCGACCAGTTTCCGCTCGCCAATGGTGCCGCGGGGCGCGTCTTCGCCTCGCCGCTCGCCCGCCGGCTCGCCAAGGAAGCCGGCATCGACGTCAAGGCCATCACCGGCACCGGCCCGCATGGCCGCGTCGTCAAAGCCGACGTCGACGCGGTGAAATCCGGCAAGGCCCAGCTCAAAGCGCCGACCGCCGCACCGTCGGCGGCTCCTGCTGCAGGCGCGGCCTTCGCCGGCGGCATGACCAAACAGCAGGTGATGTCGCTCTATCCTGAGGGCAGCTACGAAGCGGTGCCCAACGACGGCATGCGCAAGACCGTCGCGGCGCGCCTCACCGAGTCGAAGCAGACCGTCCCGCACTTCTACTTGACGCTCGACTGCAAGATCGATGCGCTGCTCCAGGCGCGCGAACAAATCAATGCCGCGGCGCCCAAGGACAAGGACGGCAAGCCGACCTACAAGCTCTCGGTCAACGATTTTGTCGTGAAGGCGTGGGCGCACGCGCTGCAGAAAGTGCCGACCGCCAACGCCACCTGGGCCGTAGATTCCGTGCTCTACCACAAGCACTCGGACGTGGCGGTCGCCGTGGCGGTGCCGGGCGGCCTCTTCACACCCGTCGTGCGCGCCGCCGAGACCAAGTCGCTGCGGCAGATCTCCGAGGAAGTCAAAGACCTTGCCGGCCGCGCCCGCTCGAGGAAGCTCAAGCCCGACGAATACCAGGGCGGCACGACGTCCATCTCGAACCTCGGCATGTTCGGCATCCGCGAGTTTGCGGCAGTAATCAACCCGCCGCACGGCACGATCCTCGCGGTCGGCGCCGGCGAAGAGCGCGTCTATGCCGACAAGGGGCAGGTGAAGACTGCGAGCTTCATGACGGTGACGCTCTCCTGCGACCACCGGGCGGTCGACGGTGCCCCCGGCGCCGAGCTCCTGGCCGCCTTCAAGGGCCTCATCGAAAACCCCGTGATGATGCTGGCGTGAGGCGGATATGGCGGATCAGAAAGTCATCCTCGCCTATGGCGACAGCCTGACCTACGGCCACGATCCCTCGGGGGCTGGCCGCTTGCCGTATGAAGATCGCTGGCCGACAGCGCTTGAGCGGGGCCTCGGCGGTAAGGCGCGCGTCATCGCCGAGGGGCTAGGCGGCCGTACCACCGTGCACGACGACCACTTCGCAGCCGCCGACCGCAACGGCGCCCGCTTTCTGCCGACGCTGCTCTCCTCGCACGGTCCGCTCGACATGGTCATCATCATGCTCGGCACCAACGACCTGAAGCCGTTCCACGGCCGCACGGCGATGGAATGCGCAAACGGCGTCGGTCGGCTCGTGCAGATCGTCCGCGGCCACGCGGCAGGCGAGGGAGCTCCGGCGCCGAAAATCATCATCGTGTCGCCGCCCAACCTCGGCAAGACGAGCCATCCCGAGATGATGGTGCATTTCGGCGAGGACGCGGCGGTCGCCGAGTCGAAGCGGATGGCCGAGTTCTACAAACTCCGCGCCGACCTCTACAACACCGGCTTCTTCGACGCTTCGACCGTGGCAAAACCCGATCCGCGCGATGGCGTGCATCTCGACGGCCCCAATACCCGTGCCATCGGCGATGGGCTCGTGCCGCTGGTCAAGCAGGTGCTCGGCCTTTGAGCGTCAACGTGACCACCCGGCCGGCACGCAAATCGGACGCCAGCGAGGTTGCGCTGCTGGTCAACATCGCCGTCCACGGCGGCATCGCCGGTGGCTGGGCGCATAGCGACGAGGCAGAGGGTACCTACGATCCGATCGAGGTTGGCCGGCTCGAAATGATGCGGGACGACACCGAGTTCGGCTGGAAAAGCGCCACGATGGCCGAGGTCGACGATGAAGTCGTCGGCATGCTGCTCGGCTACCGCAAGGCAGATGCCTTCACGCCGGTGCCGGCGAAGGTCAAAGGCTTCATGCGGCCGATCGAGGAGCTCGAGGCGGAAGCGAACGGCTCGTGGTTTATTTCGATGCTCGGCGTCCACGCCAAATGGCGGAGCCAGGGGATCGGATCGGCCCTGCTGGAGGTCGCCGATGCCAAGCGGGCAGAGACTAAGGCGAGCGGCGTCTCGCTGATCGTGGAGGAGAAGAATGACGGGGCTCGCCGGCTCTATGACCGGCGTGGCTTCGGTGTGCGCGACAAGCGGCCGATGATCGGTTTTGGCGGCGGCGCGTCGGGCCAGGATTGGCTCCTGATGGTCAAGGATTAGGACATGGCGGACTCTTACGATCTCATCGTCATCGGGGCAGGGCCGGGCGGCTATGTCGCGGCCATTCGGGCCGCGCAGCTCGGCCTCAAGACCGCGATCGTCGAGCGCGAACATATGGCCGGCATCTGCTCCAACTGGGGCTGCATTCCGACCAAGGCGCTGCTGCGCACCGCCGAGGTCTATTCGCACATGACCCACGCCGCGACATATGGTCTCAAGGCGACCGCCTTCGACTACGACCTGCCCGCCATCGTGAAGCGTTCGCGCGACATCGCCGGCCAGATGAACAACGGCGTCCAGTTCCTCATGAAGAAGAACAAGGTCGACACCATCTGGGGCGAGGCAACGATCACCAAGCCCGGCGAAATCCTGGTCGAAAAGACCAAGAAGAAGCCGATGGAGCCGCAGTGGCCAGGCCCCAAGAACCCGCTCGGTCCGGGCACCTACAAGGCGAAGAACATCATCGTCGCGACTGGCGCCCGGCCGCGCGTTTTGCCCGGCATCGAGCCCGACGGCGAGCGTATCTGGACCTATTTCGAGGCGATGAAGCCGGCGACCATGCCGAAGTCGCTGATCGTCATCGGCTCGGGCGCCATCGGCATCGAGTTCGCCTCGTTCTACCGGGCCATGGGCGCCGAAGTGACGGTGATCGAAGTGCTGCCGCAGATCCTGCCGGTCGAGGACGCCGAGATCGCCGCCCACGCCCGCAAGCGCTTCGAAAAGCGAGGCATCCGCATCCTGACGGACGCCAAGGTCAACAAGGTCGAAAAGAGCAAGGACGGCGTCAAGGCCAGCGTTGAGCTCAAGGACGGCAAAACCGAGGTGATCTCGGGCGAATACCTGATCTCGGCGGTCGGCGTCGTCTGCAACACCGAGGGGCTGGGGCTCGAAAAGCTCGGCGTCGAGCTCAACCGCGGCGCGATCAAGATCGATCCCGTCGGCCGCACCAATGTGCCCGGCATCTGGGCTATCGGCGACGTCGCCGGCCCGCCGATGCTGGCCCACAAGGCCGAGCACGAGGCAGTAGTGACGGTCGAAACCATCGCCGGCCAGCATCCGCATCCGCTCGACAAGATGAAGGTGCCGGGCTGCACCTATTGCGACCCGCAGATCGCGAGCGTCGGCCTCACGGAGGCCAAGGCGCGCGAAGCCGGCCGCGACATCAAGGTCGGCCGCTTCCCGTTCGTCGGCAACGGCAAGGCCATCGCCCTCTCAGAGCCCGAGGGGCTGGTGAAGACGATCTTCGATGCCAAGACCGGCGAGCTCCTTGGCGCCCACATGGTCGGCGCCGAGGTCACCGAGCTGATCGAGGGCTTTGTCGTCGCGATGAACCTCGAAACGACCGAAGAAGAGCTCATGCACACCATCTTCCCGCACCCGACATTGTCGGAGACGATGAAGGAGAGCGTGCTTGACGCCTACGGGCGGGCTCTCAATATCTAGTCTCGTCGGGGCTGTGGGCCCTTTTCATGGGAGGCAGGTATGGAAGGTTTCGGTTGGATCGCTTCGATCATCATCGGCGGGCTGGCGGGATGGATCGCATCGATCATCCTCAAGATCCGAACGAACATCTTCATCAACATCATCCTCGGCATCGTTGGTGCCGTGGCGTTGAACTTCATCCTCGATCAGCTCTTCCACGTCGCCTATGGCGGCTTCTGGGGCCAGTTGATCGTCGCCATCATCGGCGCCGGCATCCTGATGGTCATCCTCAGGGCCGCGACCGGCAATCGGAATATCTAGGCAGGAGCGCCTGATGGAAGGATTCGGCTGGCTCGGGACGATCATCATCGGCGGACTCGCCGGCTGGATCGCCTCGGGCATCATGAAGGTCAACACCGGCATTCTGCTCAACATCGTGCTGGGGATTCTCGGCGCGGTGGTGCTGAACGCGGTGCTGGTTGCAATCTTCCACGCCACCTGGGGCGGCATCATCGGCCAATTGATCGTCGGCCTGCTGGGCGCCTGTATTCTGATTGCCATTCTGCGGGCAGTGCAGGGTAGCGCCCGCAAATAGCAGAGCAAGCAGCGGCGGCCGGGCCATCCCGGCCGCGAAAGGATTGAGAGTGGTCACCCTTATCGACCAGAGTCGCCCGCGCCACCCCGAGAAGGCCCATCGGCCCGATACGGAAATCCTGCGCAAGCCGGATTGGATTCGCGTGCGCGCACCGGGCTCCCCTGTCTATCGCGAAACGCAGCAGATCGTGCGCGAGCACAACCTCGTCACGGTCTGCGAGGAAGCCGGCTGCCCGAACATCGGCGAATGTTGGTCGAAAAAGCACGCGACCATGATGATCATG
>Ga0207639_10003367_pt1 | contig 10749 bp, 4 predicted proteins | sample KBSCornC32_FD_184299 | JGI IMG/M metagenome (GOLD analysis project Ga0207639, IMG submission 184299) | Corn rhizosphere microbial communities from Kellogg Biological Station, Michigan, USA - KBS Corn C3-2 (SPAdes) (version 2) | ecosystem: Host-associated > Plants > Roots > Rhizosphere > Soil ...
CTCGTCGACGGCGTGCTGCCGCTCGACGGCGTCTCCGGCGGCGCGACCGGCGCGATCGGCCAGCTCGACCGCCTGCTGGCGGAACTGCGCCGGCTGCGCGCGGGCTTCGCGCACGCGCGCACGCTCTCCGACTGGAGCGCTTGGCTCGCCGAGCGCGTCGACGCGCTGTTCCTCGTCGATCCACGCGACGACGCGGAGCGGGCCGCGGGTGACGCCCTGCGACGGCGCATCGCCGAGCTGTCGCGGCAGGCGCGCGACGCCGCCTTCGTCACGCCGCAGCCGTGGCCGGTCGTGCGCGAAGCCCTGCTCGGCATGCTCGCCGAATTGCCGGACCGGCAACCGTTCCTGCTCGGCGGCGTGACGTTCTGCGGACTCGTGCCGCAGCGTTCCATTCCGTTCAAGCTGGTCTGCCTGCTCGGCATGAACGAGGGCGAGTTCCCACGCAGCACCGCCGATGCGGGACTCAATCGCATGTCCACACATCCGCGCCGTGGCGATCGCGACACGCGCAGCGAGGACCGCTACCTGTTCCTCGAGGCGCTCATGGCGGCGCGCGAGCGCCTGCACGTCAGCTATGTCGGCACCGGCGTGCACGATGGCAAGCCGCGCAACCCGGCCTCGCCGCTCGCGGAACTGCTGCAGTTCCTCGATGAGCAGCACGCGATCGCGACACCTTCCGCGAGCGAGCGCCCCTGGCTCGTCGCGCATCCGTTGCAACCGTTCGACGCCCGCTATTACGAGCGCGATGCATCGGGCGCGCCCGCGCACGACGAACGCCTGTACTCGTACGACGCGACCTGGCTCGTGCCCGCGCGCAGGGAAGCAGGCGCGCAAGCCCCCTTCATCGAGCCCGCATCGCCGGCAGGCATCGTTGCGCGTGCGCGGAACGGCGAAGTGTCACTGCAGGCGTTGCGGCGCTTCTGGCGCGATCCCGCGCGCGGCGCGCTCGATGCGGCGGGAATCAGCCTCGACGCCCTCGACGACGAAGCGTGGCCCGATCGCGAACCGCTCGAGTCGCGCGTCGCACCCCTCGAACGGTTCGACCGACGCCTGCTGTCCGACGCGCTGGCGGCCGGCGCGGCCGACTTGCCCGAAGCCCCGCCGCACTGGCTCGCCGGATCGGGCCAGTTGCCGGTCGGTGCGATCGGCGCCGCGACTTACGCGGGCGTGCGCGAGGCCGTCACGCCGATGCTCACCGCCGCGGGTGAGTGGCTGGACGGCGCCGCACGCGCGGGCGTGCAGGCGATCGACATCGATCTTGGCGACGGCGTGCGCCTGGCCGGGCGCATCGACCGTCTGTTCCGCCGTGACGATGGCCGACTGTTGCTGTTCGACGCGAAGCCCTCCGGCGAGTCGGGCCTGCGCGAGTGGCTCGCGTTCCACATCGACTGGGCCGCGCTCCGTCTCGCCCGTGGCGATCGCACGGCAGCGGCGTTCTTCGATTACGACAAGGCGCGCGGTCGCGCCCGGACGCCGCCGTGGCTCGACGCGATGCTCGCCCAGGATCCGGAGCACCTTCAGGCGGGCCTGCGTCGGCTCATCGAGCTGTGGCTCGGCAGCGAGCGCCAGCCACTGCTGTTCTTCCCGCGCACCGCGTGGGCGTACGCCACCACGGTGCCCGAGAAACGCGTCGATGCGGCGCGCAAGGCGTGGCTCGGTGACGAGAACGAGCGCAAAGGTGAACGCGACTACGCGCCCGGCCATGCACGCCTGCTCGCGCGCGACCTCGACCTGTTCGACGACGCGTCGGCCGCGCATGCCGCGTTCGACGCCGCCGTCGCCGCCGTCGCGGACGTGCTCGATCCCGCACACGCGGTGCTGTTCGCGCCGCCACGACAAGGACGCGTCGCATGACGACGCCCGCGCACGTTCCGCTGCAACCGCTCGACTGGCGCACGATGGCGCTCGGCGGTCGCACGCTCATCGAGGCGAGCGCCGGCACCGGCAAGACCTGGAGCATCGGTCTCGTCTACCTGCGCCTGCTGCTCGAGCGCGACGTCGGCGTCGAGCACATCCTCGTCACCACATTCACGGTCGCCGCCGCGCAGGAACTGCGCGAGCGCCTGCGCCAGCGCATCGTCGAGGCCGAGCAATGGCTGCAACGCCATGTCGACGACGCTACCGATGCGTCGGCGCCGACCGAGTCGCCGCTCGACGCGTATCTCGCCGAGCGCTGCCGCGAACAGGGTTGGGCCGGGCGCGCCTTGCGCCGCATGCGCGTCGCGCGCGCCGACATCGATCGCGCGCCGATCTCGACGATCCATGCGCTGTGCCAGCGCATCCAGCGCGACTTCCCGCTCGAGAGCGGGGCGGCGTTCGGCGAAGAGCGCCTCGTCGTCGACGAGGACCTGCGTCGCGAATGCGTCGAGGATTTCTGGCGCCGCCGCTACCTCGTCGACGCCGTCGGCGCCGACGAGGGCGGGGCGTTGTTCCGCGACGGGCCCGAGGGCCTGTTGCGCGATCTCGGCACGATCGCCGCGTCGGGCGACGACTGGATCGAACCCGACGGTCTCGCAGCGCTGCCGGATCGGGTGGCGCGGCTGGCGACCGCGGAGCACGTGCAGGAGCTGCGTCGACTCGCCGGCGACGGACGCCTGTACGACGGTCGCAAGCGCGCGCTCGCCGAGCGGCTCGCCAAGGCCGCGACGGCCCTCGCCAATGCGCCGGTTTCGCTCGAAGCCCTCGCGGACGCGCTAGACGACTACTTCACCGACGCGAAGATCGAGCATCAGCAGTCGCCGACGGCCCCGTTGCGGCTGCGTGAGCATCCGCTCGTGCGCGAGCTGCAGGCATTGCGCGAGACGCTCGCCGCGCGAACGGTCCTCGCGCGCGGCCGCGTGATCGCCGCGGCCGCGCAGGCGTGCCGCAGCGGAATTCCCGAACGCGCGCAGCGCCGCGGCGTCGCGACGTTCGCGATGCTCGTCGATCGCATCCACGCGCGCCTCGCCGACGCCGTGCACGGGCGCGTACTCGCGGACCGCCTGTTCGCCGCGTTCCCGGCCGCGCTCATCGACGAGTTCCAGGACACCGACACGCGCCAGTACGCGATCTTCGATCGCATCTATCGCGACGCCGGCGGCGGGGAGCGCGGCAGCCTCGTCATGATCGGCGATCCGAAGCAGGCGATCTACGCGTTCCGCGGCGGCGACATCGGCGCCTATCTCGCGGCGAGCCGGCAGGCCGGCGCGCGCCACTCGCTCGCGACGAACCAGCGGTCCGCGCGCCGCCTCGTCGACGCGCTCAACGCGCTGTACGGCGAAGGCGGCGGCTTCGGCACGTCCGGCATCGACTACCAGCCGGTGAGTGCGGCTGGCCGCGCCGACCGCCAGCCCTATTGCATCGACGGCGTGCCGCTCGCGCGCCCGCTCGTCGTGCACCTGTTCGGCGCCGCTTGCACGGACGGCAAGCCGCCGGCGCTGGCGCGCGTGCACGAACTCGCGCTCGACGACTGCGCGAACGACATCGTCGAGCGCCTGCGCGATCGCTCGCGCACGATCGACGGCCGTCCGCTCGTACCCGGCGACGTCGCGGTGCTCGTGCCGACCAACCAGGACGTGCTCGCGATGCGCCGCCGTCTGCGCGAGCGTGGCGTACCGTGCGCAGGTGGCGGGCGCGGCAGCGTGTTCGACGGCGAGGCCGCCGCCGATCTCGAATTGCTGCTGCACGCCGTGCTCGACGCCGAGGACGAGCGCGCGGTGCGGGCGGCGCTCGCGACGCGCCTGCTCGGTGCCGATCTCGCCGCGCTGGAGCAGTGGACCGCGCGGCCGGCTGCGTTCGAGCGCGAGATCGAGCGATTCGCCGAATGGCGCGAACTCGCGCGCCGGCGCGGCGTGCTCGCGCTGCTGCGCGCGGTGCTGGAACGACGCGCGAGCGCCGTGCTCGCGGGCGCCGACGGCGAGCGCCTGCTGACGGACCTGCGCCATCTCGGCGAGCTGCTCGCGGCGGAAGAGGCGCGGCAACACGGCCTCGAGGGACTGATCGCCTGGTTCGCGACGATCCGCCGCGACAAGGGCGACGACGACACCGCGGCGACCGACGCGCGCCAGCTGCGCATCGAGAGCGACGCCGCGCGCGTGCAGATCACCACGATCCACGCCAGCAAGGGCCTCGAGTATCCGATCGTCTACCTGCCGCTCGCGTGGCGCGTGCAGGATCTTTCCGGCGCGCGCATGCCGCGCGTGCTGCGTTTCCGCGACGAGGCGGGGCGCCTGCGCATCGACGTCGGCTCGGCCGACTTCGTCGCGAATCGCGCGCGCCATCATCGCGACGCGCTCGACGAGCGCCTGCGCCTCCTCTACGTCGGCCTGACGCGCGCGGTGCACGCGCTGCACGTGTACTGGGTCGATCGCGGCTGCGTGCCCGACGACGGCCACGTCGACGCCGCGCAGGCGTGGAGGGTGCCAGCGATCGACGTGCTCATCGATGCTGCGCGGCGGCGCGCGGGAACCGTGCGCGGCGAGCAGGGCGTGCGCGAGTTCGCGCTGGGTACGGCGGTCATCGACGTCGTCGGTCCGTGCGCCCCGACGCCAGGGTGGCGCGCACCGGACGAGGAACCGGATGCGCCGCGCACGGTGCAGGTGCCGGCGCCTGCTTTGCGCCGCTTCGAATGGCAACACAGCTTCAGTTCGATGATCCGCGGCATCGCCGCGCGCGTGCAGGACGAAGCCGGTGCGTCGGACGAAGCGACGGCGATCGATGCGGACGTCGACGCCGAGTCGCCGATCGAGGATCCGCGCCTGTCCGCGCTGCAGGAATGGCGCGGGCCGCGCTTCGGCGACGCCGTGCATGCGATGTTCGAACGGGCCGAGCCGCAACCGCTGTGGCCGACGCAGCGAACGCTGATCGAGCACGAACTGCTCGCGCAGGGTTTGCGCGTCGCCGCGGGCGACGCCGACGCGGTCGAGCGCATCGGCCGCATGATCGATCGTTGCCGCACGACCGATCTCGGCGGAGGCCTGCAACTCGCCGCGTTGCGCGACGGGCAGCGTGTGGTGGAATTCGAGTTCCAGTTTCCCGCGAACGAGGTGTCGGTCGCGCGCCTGCGCACGCTGTGCGAGCAGCACGGCGCGCCGCATGTCGTGCCCGCCGTGCTCGATCGGCCCGTATTGAACGGCATGCTCGGCGGCTTCATCGACCTCGTGTTCGCCTGGGACGGCCGCTATCACGTGCTCGACTACAAGACCAACTGGCTCGGCATCTCGCTCGCCGACTATTCGGGCGCGGCGCTCGACGACGCGATGCGCGCGCATCACTACCCGCTGCAGGCGCTGCTCTACACGGTCGCGCTGCACCGCTACCTGCGAGCGCGGCTGCGCGGGTACGGGCCCGCGCGTGACCTCGGCGGCAGCTGGTACCTGTTCGTGCGAGCGCTCGGATTCGAACCCGGCAGCGGCCTCTGGCGCCGGCAGTGGCCGACCGCGCTGATCGAGGCGCTCGACGACGAATTCGCCGGTGCCGGCGAGGCTGCCGCATGAACGTGCCCGCGGAACGCGCGCTCGATCTCGGTCTTGCCCAGTGGGTGCGCGAGCGCACGGGTTCCGACGCGCTCGCGCGCGCGGCGCAAGCGGCGAGCGCCGCCGAAGGGGAAGGCCACGCATGCGCGCGCCTGGCCGGGTTAGACGACGCCGGCATCGATACCTTGCGCCGCCACGCGTGGGTCGGCGCCGGCGACGCGTTCCGCCCGTTCGTGCTCGATCAGGAACGCCGCTTCTGGTTGTGGCGGAACTGGCGACACGAGCAGCGCCTCGCCGATGCGCTGCTCGCGCGCTGCGCCGCGCGCGCGCAGCCGCTCGCCGACGCCGTGCTCGCCGTCGACATCGCGACCTTGTTCGACGGCAGCGACGCCGAGCACACGGCCGACCAGCGCGCGGCGGTCGGCGCGGTCGCCGGCTCGCGCCTGTTCGTGCTGACCGGCGGCCCCGGCACCGGCAAGACGACGACGGTCGTTCGCATGCTGCTCATGCTGCTGCGGCATGCGCGTGCGTGCGGTTTGCCCGAACGACCCCTCGTCGCCCTCGCGGCGCCGACCGGCAAGGCGGCGCAGCGCCTCGCGCAGGCGATCTCGCGCGGCAAGGACGATCTCGCGCCTCGCCTCGCCGGAACCGCGTTCGATGGCCAACTCGATGCGATCCCGCACGAGCAGTCGCAGACCCTGCACCGCCTGCTCGGCTACCAGCCCGCGCGCAACCGCTTCGCCTACGGCGTCGAGCATCGCGTGCCGGCCGATATCGTCGTCGTCGACGAAGCGTCGATGGTCGATCTCGCGACGATGCGCCAGTTGGTCGAGGCATTGCCGACGTCGTCGCTGCTGATCCTGCTCGGCGACCCCGACCAGCTCGCGTCGGTCGACGCGGGTTCGGTGCTCGCCGACGTCGTCGCAGGCGCCGCGTCGCCGGCGTCGCCCCTGCACGGGCACGTCGCCACGTTGCGGCGCGTGTGGCGCGCGGGTGGCGACCTGCAGCGCGCGATCCAGGCCGTGCGCGACGGTGATGCAGGCGGGATCGAACGTGCGCGCGACGCAGCCGAAGGCGCGTCGTTGCGCGCCTGCGCGGATGCGGCGGCGCTGCACGCGTGCGTCGACGCATGGCTCGATCGGCATGCGGCGGCGCACGCCCGGCTGTTCTCCGACGCGATCGACCCTGCTTCGGCCTTCGCCGTGTTGCGCGGCAGCCAGGTGCTGTGCGCCTTGCGCGAAGGCCGCTTCGGCGCCGCCGGCGTCAATGCGCGCATCGGCGAGCGGCTCGGCGTGCGGCACGGCTTCGACGCGGCGCAGACCTGGTATCACGGCCGTCCGGTCATCGTCACGCGCAACGACTACGCCCACGGCCTGTTCAACGGTGACGTCGGCATCGCGCTCGCGGGCGAGGGCGGCGTGCGCGTCTGGTTCGAGACCGCGGCGCGCGACGGCGAAGCGTTGCGCAGTTTCTCGCCGCGGGTGCTACCCGCCTGCGAGACCGCCTGGGCGATCACGATCCATCGCAGCCAGGGCTCCGAGTACGACGACGTTGCGGTCGTGCTGCCGCCCGACCCGCAGCACCGGCTGCTCAACCGCGAACTCGTCTACACCGCGATTTCGCGCGCACGGCGGCGCGCCGAACTCTGGGCTACCGCGGCGGCACTGCAGGCGGCCGTCGCGCGCCGCGTCGAACGCCACGGCGGCTTGCGCGCGCGCCTCGCCGGGTCGCCGCAGCCGCAGCAGGGCAGCCTGTTCTGAGGCCTGCCGCGGCATCTGGAGACTCGGGCGCCGCACTGCTAACCTCGCATCCCTCCCGCCGATACGAAGCGGTGGCGCGAAGCGCGCCGCCGCAGCCGCATGAATCCATCCGCTCCGCGTTCACACGACACGATCCGCGCCGTGCTCTGGCAAGGTGATCACCTGCACCTGCTCGACCAGCGGCTGTTGCCGCGCGAGGAGGCGTACGTCGACTGCCGCACGTCCGACGAGGTCGCACAGGCGATCCGCGACCTCGTCGTGCGCGGTGCGCCGGCGATCGGCATCGCCGCGGCCTGGGGCGTCGTGCTCGCGGCACGGCAGGATCGCGGCGGCCTCGACGCCGCGCTCGCGCGCCTGCGCGCGGCGCGGCCGACCGCGGTGAACCTCATGTGGGCGCTCGACCGCATGCAGCGCGCGATCGCACGCGACGCCGGCACCGATGCGCTCGCCGGCGAAGCACAGGCGATCCAGGACGAGGATCTCGCGGCGAACCGGCGCATGGGCGAACTCGGTGCGGCGCTGATCGCGCCGGGCAGCGGGGTGCTCACGCATTGCAACACGGGTTCGCTCGCGACCGCGGGCTACGGCACCGCGCTCGGCGTGATCCGCGCCGGCGTTTCGGCCGAGCGCATCGGGCAGGTGTTCGCCGGCGAGACGCGGCCGTGGCTGCAGGGTGCGCGCCTGACCGTGTGGGAGCTGCTGCGCGACGCGATCCCGGCGACGCTCGTCGCCGATTCGGCCGCGGCGCACCTCATGAGCACGGGCCAGGTGCAGTGGGTCGTCGTCGGCGCCGACCGCATCGCCGCCAACGGCGACACCGCGAACAAGATCGGCACCTACCAGCTCGCGATCGCCGCGCGCCATCATGGCGTGAAGTTCATGGTCGTCGCGCCGTCGTCGACGGTGGACATGGCGACCGCGAGCGGCAACGACATCGAGATCGAGCTGCGATCGCCGGACGAACTGTTCGGCTACGCCGGCCAGCGCACCGTGGTCGAAGGTGCGCGCGCGTGGAACCCGGTGTTCGACGTGACGCCGGCCGCGCTCATCGACGCGATCGTGACCGAGCGTGGCGTCGTCGAGCACCCCGACGCCGCGCGCATGGCCGCCGTGTTCGGCGCCGCCTGATCGATCGACGAAGGGGCCCGGGATGGCATTGCGTCGGCAGATCCTCCTGTTCGCGATCAGCGGCGTGCTCGGCTTCGTCGTCGATGCGGGCATCGTGCAGTTCCTCGTGCGCGAACTCGGCACCAATCCGTACGGCGCGCGCGTCGTTTCGTTCCTCGCCGCGGCGACGACGACCTGGAGCTTCAACCGCACCTACACGTTCGCCGGTCACGGCGGCGGCAGCCGTCGGCGCCAGCTCGTGCGCTATCTCGTCGCGATGGCGTTCGGTTTCGCGCTCAACTACGGCGCCTACGTCGCTTGCGTGCTGCTCTGGCCGCTGGTCCGGCAATGGCCTGCGATCGGCGTCGCGGCGGGTTCCGTGGCGGGTGCGATGGTCAACTTCCTGAGTTCGAAATACTGGATATTCCGGCCGCAACGGCCGGGCTCCGCCGGGAATCCCGCGGGTGACGCTAAGTCCCGTTGAAATCAGGGAAAAAACGCTGTTTCGGCAGCCTTCGTGTGGTATCATTTCACGTTGTTTTCGCGCTCGCGGAACGGCTTCGCCCGAACCCCTTCCGCCGCCGCGCCGGACGCCGTTCCCGGACCCCCGGACAGCAGCGGCCCGGGCGCGATGCGCACCTCCCGAAATCGGACTTTTTGAGGTTCCCGGATGGCTGAGCTGGCCAAAGAAATCATTCGCGTCAACATCGAGGACGAAGTCAGGAAGAGCTACCTCGACTACGCGATGAGCGTGATCGTCGGCCGCGCGCTGCCCGACGTACGCGATGGCCTGAAGCCCGTGCACCGCCGCACGCTGTACGCGATGCACGAATCGAACACCTCGTGGAACCGCCCGTACGTGAAGTGCGCGCGCGTGGTCGGCGACGTCATGGGTAAGTACCACCCGCACGGCGACTCGTCGATCTACGACGCGCTCGTGCGCATGGCGCAGGATTTCTCGATGCGCTACACGCTCATCGACGGCCAGGGCAACTTCGGTTCGGTCGACGGCGACGAAGCGGCGGCGATGCGTTACACCGAGTGCCGCCTCGAGCGGCTCAGCTCGGAACTGCTCGCCGACATCGACAAGGAGACGATCGACTATCAGCCGAACTACGACGAGAAGGAACTCGAGCCGACGGTATTGCCGACGCGCATACCGAACCTGCTCATCAACGGCTCCGCCGGCATCGCGGTCGGCATGGCGACGAACGTGCCGCCGCACAACCTCTCCGAGGTGCTGTCGGCCTGCATCGCGCTCATCGACGATCCGGACCTCGGTTTCGACGACCTGCTGCGCCTCGTGCCGGGGCCGGACTTCCCGACCGCCGGCATCATCAACGGCTCCGCCGGCATCGTCGAGGCGTACAAGACCGGGCGTGGCCGCATCCTCGTGCGCGCGAAGGCCGAGATCGAGAGCGACGACAACGGCCGTGAGACGATCGTCGTCACCGAGATCCCGTTCCAGGTCAACAAGGCGCGCCTGATCGAGAAGATCGCCGAGCTCGTCAAGGAAAAGCGCATCGAGGGCATCTCCGAGCTGCGCGACGAGTCGGACAAGGACGGCCTGCGCGTCGTCATCGAGGTGCGCCGCGACACCTCCGCCGACGTGTTGCTGAACAACCTGTTCCAGCAGACCCAGCTGCAGGTCACGTTCGGCATCAACATGGTCGCGCTCGTCGACGGCCAGCCGCGCACGCTCGGCTTGCGCGAGATCCTCGACGCATTCATCCGTCATCGCCGCGAAGTCGTCACGCGGCGCACGATCTTCGACCTGCGCAAGGCGCGCGCGCGCGCGCACATCGTCGAAGGCCTGACCGTCGCGCTCGCCAACATCGACGAGATGGTCGAGCTCATCAAGACCTCGCCGTCGCCGGACGAGGCGAAGCAGCGCATGCTCGCGCGCCATTGGGAGCCGGGCATGGTGCGCGCGCTGCTCGCGGCCGCAGGCGCCGACGCCTCGCGTCCGGAGGACCTCGATCCGGCAGCCGGCCTCAAGGCCGACGGCTACCAGTTGTCGGAGATCCAGGCGAAGGAAATCCTCGAGATGCGCCTGTCGCGCCTGACCGGGCTCGAGCAGGAGAAGCTCAGCGACGAATACCAGGAGCTGCTGCGGACGATCGGCAAGCTGATCGAGATCCTCGAGAACCCCGACGTCCTGCTGCGCATCATCCGCGGCGAGTTCGTCGAGTTGAAGGAGCAGTACGGCGACGCGCGCCGCACGCTGATCCAGGCAAGCCAGGAAGACCTCGACATCCTCGACCTGATCGAGCCGGAAGACGTCGTCGTCACGCTCTCGCACGCAGGCTACGCGAAGCGCCAGCCGGTGAGCCTCTATCGTGCGCAGCGTCGCGGCGGCAAGGGCCGCTCGGCGACGAACATGAAGGAAGAGGATTTCATCGAGCGCCTGTGGATCGCCAACACGCACG
>Ga0207639_10003374_pt1 | contig 10743 bp, 4 predicted proteins | sample KBSCornC32_FD_184299 | JGI IMG/M metagenome (GOLD analysis project Ga0207639, IMG submission 184299) | Corn rhizosphere microbial communities from Kellogg Biological Station, Michigan, USA - KBS Corn C3-2 (SPAdes) (version 2) | ecosystem: Host-associated > Plants > Roots > Rhizosphere > Soil ...
TTCTTGATGTTGATCTCGCTCGCGAGCGAGATCAACATCAAGAACGGCTATCAGCTGGGCGTGGACCTGATCTCGTGGCGGGCCGCGCAGTATCTCGAGGGCAAGTCGCACAACCCGGGCTACGTCTTCAATCAGAGCAAGTCCTACTTCGAGCACGGGGATCCGCCGACGCTGGCCATCTACAACGACTACTGGTTCGGAGCGGGGCATTCGCTCAAGCCCTATCGTTGGGACGCGACTCGACAGCCTTGCGTCAACGTGGGGAAGTCACAGTGCGTCCGGATCTTCGTGGCTGATCCGAACTTTCCAGCCCTGGCCAGCGAGATGCCCAACGCGGACGGCACCCGGGCGAGCGATCGCTTCGTCGAGATCTCCGACGACGGTGACGAGTACTTCTACCAAGGTGACGTCACCTATCACGGGTACGTCTGGTCGGGCGGTCGCATGATGGTCGAGCCGGGACACGTCTACGACCACCCGCAGGTCACCCCGTTCAACTCGCCCTACCTCCTCGGGCACCTGGGCTACTTCATGGTCGTGGGCAGCTCGGGATCCGTCAGCCAGGTGACCGACACCAGCGGACGCACGCTGTTCGAGCCGGGGCTCTCGGGTGTCCCCACCCGCTGGGATGAGATTCGCCAGAACGACAGCCTGCGGATCCCGGACCTCGCGCCGATCGCGCTGACGGACGTCGTGCCGGGCTTCCACAGCCAGCTCCTCGTCGGTCGCGGCGCCGGCGCCAACCACACCTACGAGCTCACGACCAGGCCGGGGGTTTCACCCGGCACCTACGTCCAGGCGTCCTTCAACGCCGGCACCATGTCGTCGCGCTTCATGTTCCCGACGACGGGCGGCAAGCCCGATCAGGTGATCGCCCACGACATCAACACGACGAACCGTGCGATCTCGTTCGCGGTGCCCGCCGGCAGCGTGGCGAAGGCCATCACCTGGACGGTCTCGGGCGCGGAGAGGCAGCGCTGGATGGAGCTCGGCGATCTCGGCATGTCGCCCGCCCAGGCCATCAAGATTCAGAGCATGAACAACGGCCGGCGCGCGCTCATCGACAACAACGGCCCGACCACGACCACCCATCTTCGCGTCAAGGGCGGACCGGGCGGCGCCGTGGTCGATCTGGGCACGGTCGCCATCCCGGGCGGCAGCAGCCAGATCGATCTGCTGGGGCCGAAGACCACGCTCACGATGAGCGGCGCGGTCAGCGGCAACAACGGGTGGCTGACGGCGCCCGTCACGGTGACCCTGACGACGGAAGATCGGGGCGGCTTCGGCATCGCCGTCACCGAGTACAGCACCGACGGCGTCACCTGGACCGCGTACGCCGGGCCGTTCCCCTACGCCACGGAGGGGGCGACCACGCTTTATTTCCGGGCGCGGGACAAGGAGGGCAACGTCGAGCCGACCAACATCCAGGCGTTCAAGATCGACAGCCAGCGGCCAGCGACGACCGGCTCGGTCAGCACGACGAGCGGCGTGAAGCTGACCTACGGGGTGACCGATCCGACGCCGGGCTCGGGGGTGGCGGGCGTTCACGTCGTGCAGGGCGGCATCAGCTCGACCTTCCTCACCGCGGCGTCGGGCACGGTCACGCTGGCAGGGACCTGCTCGGCGGTCGAGCTCTGGGGAGAGGACGTCGCGGGCAACCTGTCCACGCCGCACCTCACCTTCGCCGACACGACTCCACCCGTGTTCACCACGTCGCCGCCGGCCACCATCAACACCACGCTGTGCACCGTTGCGGCCGGCCTGAACCTGGGATCCGCCACGGCGACCGACGACTGCGGCGGGGTGACCGTGACCAACAACGCCCCGGCGAAGTTCCCGCTGGGGACGACGATCGTCACCTGGACGGCGACCGACGGAGCCGGCAACGTCACCACGAAGACCACCACCGTCTTCACCGAGCTGGGAGACGACGTGTCGTGCTGTCCGACCGGCAGCAACATCATCGTGGGGACGCTCAGCAACGACACGCTGAACGGCACCAGCGGCGCCGACTGCATCCTTGGTCGGGGCGGGCAGGACACCATCCGCGGCAACGGCGGCAACGACGCCATCAGCGGCGGCGAGGGGAACGACGATCTCCGCGGCGGAGACGGCAACGACTGGGTGTTTGGTGGAACCGGCCAGGACACCATCCGCGGTGAGAACGGGAACGACACGCTCTCGGGCGGCGACGGCGACGACCAGGTCTGGGGCGGCGCCAACGACGACTGGCTGGGCGGGGGGCAGGGGCAGGATCACCTCTACGGTGAAGCCGGCAACGACACCCTCGAGGGTGGAATCAGCGACGACGTCCTGGACGGGGGATCCGGCAACGACTTCCTGCGGGGGGGCGCCGATCACGACACCCTGTCGGGCGGCGGCGGCTCCGACATGTGCGTCCAGGATGGCGGTGACATCCTGAACGCCTGCACGGCCGTCGCGCCCTGACGTGAGGCCGTCGTGAGTCGAGGCCCGGGCCTTCTTCCGAAGGTCCGGGCCTCTTTTTATTCGCTGTTGCGCAACCAGAGACGCGCTCGCCAAGTACCAGGAATGCCTCCGGTTACCTGGTCCTGACCGCGCGCCGGGCGCGGCTTTTCGCGGGTTCTGGCCGAATCCAGCGGTTGCGCAACGGTCGCGGTTGCAACGGGGCCGCGCCTTCGAAACCACCACGCCACCGGCGCCGATCCGCGCGATCTTGGCGGTATCAACGTCGTTTTTCGCTGGCTCTGTTCTTGCTCGAAGGCAGAGACGCCGAGACACTCGACGCAGAGGCTCGGCAACCCACCAAGGAGTCCCCGCATGCGACCTTCGCGCACACTGTTCCGGTTCGGTGCTTCGACCGCTGGCCTCGCCCTGCTGGTCGGAGGCGCTTGCAGCAACGGCCAGGACGGTGGGAGCACCGCCAAGAGCCTGCTGCCCGATGACGTGCACGCCATCGTCTTCATCAAGCGCGCGGCTCGGAACAGCACCGGGAACGTGTTCGACTACGACAGCTACCTGCCGGGCGGTGCGCTCATGAAGCTGGAGCCGCCGTCTCCGAACGGGAAGCTGACGGACCTGACGGCGCTGGCCGCCGAGAAGGCCAACGCGGCCAACCCGGGCGCCGGCGTCAGCTTCGCCGACGCGGACGTCATGGCGTGGGACCTGTCCTTCGACGCCACGCAGATCGCGTTCTCGGCGCGGCTGGCCGGCGAGGGCCACTACCAGCTCTTCACGATGAACGTCGACGGGTCGAACCTGAAGCAGCTCACCGCCGACGATCACGACTACGTCTTCCCGACCTTCCTGCCGGGCCACAAGCTCATGTTCACCACGAACGAGAGCGTCGAGGAGGGCTCGCCCCAGTTCCAGGACGAGTACGAGCGCGCCACCACCGCGCAGGTCGGCACCATCAACATGGACGGCACGAACATGGCGCTCGGCGCCCGCAACGTCTCGCACCGGGTGGCGCCGTCGCTGCTGGCCGACGGGCGCGTCATCTACACCGAGTGGCGGCACCTGGGCGAGGTCAACGACGGCCACCTGCGCCTCATGAACCCGGACATGACCGGCATGAAAGAGGCGTTCGGCAGCGAGCTGGCGGCTGGGCAGGTCTCGACCAACAGCTACCTGCGCGCGCGCTACGTCGATAGTTACCAGACGGCGAACGGCCGGTCCTCGTCGCGGGTGATCGCCATCGGGACCTCGCGCGACCGCACGCTCCAGGCCGGCAAGCTCCTCCTCATCAGCCTGGGCGAGAGCGAGGAGACGTCCAGCGTGATCGACCTGACCCCCAACGTCCCGGGCGGCCGCACGCCGTCCTATGACGGGGTAGGCCGCTTCTACGACGCCGAGCCGATCGGCACGCCGGCCGGAAACACCTTCCTGGTTTCGTGGGCCGACGGCCCCGTCGAGTCCGAGGTGCTGTCGATGGCCAAGCTCGACGCGAACTTCGGCCTCTACGTCTTCGACGCCGTCAGCGGCGTGAAGCACCCGCTCTACGACAACCCGAAGCTGTGGGAGATCCAGGCGCGCGCCCTGAAGGCGCGACCCGAGCCGGCCGTCACCCCCTCGCCGATCTCGGGAGAGGGCTTCGTGGTCGGCGCCATCGACGTCTACAACACCAGCCTCGGGGACGTCAGGAAGGGTTTGGTGATGCCGACCAGCACGACCCCCGGCAACGCCGTCAAGGTCCGCCTCATCGAGGGCTTCTCCGGCGAGGAGGGCCCCCGGATGTTCGGCTCGACCGAGTTCGACGGGGCCTCGCTGTACGGTGAGGTCGACGTCCAGCCCGACGGTTCGTTCCAGGCCCTGGTGCCCGCCAACGTGCCGGTTCACATGCAGCTCATCGACAAGTTCGCCATCTCGGTGGCCAACGAGGACATCTGGGTCAGCGGCCGCCCCGGCGAGCAGCGGACCTGCGGCGGCTGCCACGAGGATCGCGCGAAGATCCAGCCGGCGGTGGCGGGGCAGACCATGGCGCAGGTCCTCGGGCCGGTGAACCTGGACGCTCCGCGCGCCACGCGCATCTCGATGGACTATTCGTACGGCAAGGTGCGCGGCGTGCCGTGGGACAAGGCCATCCAGCCCATCTTCGACGCCAAGTGCATCAGCTGCCATGACGGGGATCCCGCGAAGGCCGGCAACCGGCAGTTCACGGTCATGGACATGACCTCGGGGACCCAGCAGACCTTCACGTTCGACCTGCGCGGGCAGAAGCTGGAGGTCCTGGTCGGCGAGAAGATGTCGGGCGACTACACCGCCTCGTACATCTCGATCTTCGGGCTCGGCGAGATGCTGGGTGAGGACAACGTCATGATCACCCCGCCCATGCCGGGCGACTTCAAGAACGGCCTGGCGGCCAACGCGGCCGGATCGCCGGTCATCCAGAAGGTGAACCCCGTCCAGCAGTTCCCCACCCCGAACCCGGCGGTTCACCGGTACGACACGGCGCCGCACCCGACGACGGGCGACGTGCCCCTGACGCCGGCCGAGTACTACCTGCTCGGCCTCAGCATCGACATGGGCGGCCAGTACTTCTCGCGTGAGAACAAGGAAGAGGCGATGTACTGATGCGCTCTTTCAAATCGTCAATCACCACCACCATGCACGCAAACAACGAAGGCAGCGGAGGACCAAGGGTCATGACCACGCTTCACCTCACGACGTCGCCGCGTTTGTCGCTCGGGCGCCTGGCCGCGTTCGGTCTGGCGGGGTTCCTGCTGTTCGGCGCCTCGACGGCGCAGGCCGGCCGCGGGAGCAGCCCGCAGGCGGTGGCCTCGGCCATCCGGTCGGGCTCCCCCGACGCCATCAAGTCGGAGCTCGAGCGCTCCGAGGTGCTGGTCTGCGCGGCCTGCGTGGACTACGTGCTGCCGCTCATCGACCACCAGGACGAGAGCGTGCGCGAGGTGGCGGGCTGGTGGCTGGTCCGCCGCGGAATCGGCCGTCAGGTCTTCAAGGACATGCTCGGTCGGCTGAGCCAGCCCGACTCGGTGAAGGCGCGCAACGCCGCCGACATCCTGGGCTCGTTCCGCTCGGCGCAGGCGATCCCGGCGCTCGGGGCCGCGCTGTCGAACCCCGTGTTCACCGGCGAGGCGCGGGTCGCCATGGCCAAGGCGCTCGGTAGCATCAGCCGACCCGCCTCGGCGGCCCCGCTGCAGGCGGTGCTGAGCGACTCCGACCCGCTGGTGCGGGCCGCCTCGCTGGCGGCGCTGCGCAAGGTGCAGGGCTTCAACGACGGCTCGGTGGCGGCGGCCCTGCTGGGCGACAGCGACGCGAACGTGCGCGTGCAGGCGATCTTCACGGTGGGCCAGCTGCGCACCACTTCGGCCGCGCCGACCCTGGTGCAGGTCCTCCAGAACGACGCCAGCCCCGACGTGCGGAAGCGCGCCGCCTGGGCGCTCGGCCACATGAACGCTTCGGCCTCGGTGGCGGCCCCGGCCCTCACCCAGGCCGCCGCGAACGATCCGTCTCCCTTCGTGCGCTCGCTGGCCCGCGCGGCGCTCGCCAACCTCGGCAAGTAACGGCTCTGGATTCCGTCGACCACAACCGACTCGCGCGGGGGGACGAAGCCCCTCCTCACTCCGTCCCCCCGCGCACCTTTATATTGGTTTCGCTTCGCGAAACGGCGGGGAGGCCAGCCTCCCCGCCCCCGCCGGGCAAAGCCCGTCGGGCCCCCCACCCCTCTCGGGGCGGCGCTTTCGCGCCGCTTGTTGCTCGCTTCCGTACCTTGCTGAACCGACACCATCGAAATGTGTGCATCAGCGGTTGTCGCCTCGAAATCCAGGGAGTCGCGTCCGGTGCCCCTGTTATCATGGTCGGGCATGCGGAATGACCTTGGCCGTAGCTTGGGGGTCGGTGTTTCGTTGCTCGTGTCGCTGGCGGGCTGTCCGCTGAAGAAGCCGGTCGAGAAGCACTACTACGACCAGCACATTCAGCCCGTCTTCGATCAGTCGTGCACCGGCAACACGTCGCCTTGCCACCGCGTCGATCCCGAGACCGGCACCGCGCTGGGGAACCTGGATCTGTCGTCGTACGAGTCGGTCCACAAGCGCGCCGATGTCCTGCGAAAGTACGGCAGCTACCCGTATCCGTTGCTCCTGCTCAAGGCCATCCCCGAGAGCATGGTCACCATCAACTACGCGGGCTCGGCGACCGCCCTGAAGAGCGAGATCACCCACGTCGGCAACAAGACCATCGGCCTCAATACGGACGCCTTCTCGCAGCTTCTCAACTGGCTCGAGGCCGGTGCGAACCGGGACGGCATTCCGCCCGCGACCGCCGCGAATCAAGGGTCGGGCGACTGCAACACCGCGCTGCCACCCGACCGCGACCTCTCGATGGTGAACACGGGCAGCGCCGCCTACCAGGCGTTCCTCGACGACGTGATGCCCAAGCTCAAGCAGTCGTGCGCCTTCGCGACCTGCCACAGCTCGCCGCAGTCCGACTTCTACATCACGTGCGGGGACGATGATTCGCAGCGGCGGTTCAACTTCCTGCAGGCCTCCGACTTCGTGGCGCCCGCCGGCAAGGCGCCCGAGCAGAGCGAGATCCTGCTGCGGCCCCTCTCTCCGGCCGGCGGCGGCGTGAGCCACACGGGCGGGATCTTCTTCCAGTCGCGCAGCGACGAGGGCTGGCTCAAGTGGAAGGCCTGGGCCGCCGCCGTGCAGGCCGATCCCATCCCGGCGCCTCCGAAGAGCGCGGGCCAGGTCTTCTTCGAGGCGAACGTGATGCCGATCCTGCTCCAGCGCGGGTGCGCCCTGGAGGGGTGCCACAGCCCCGACGGATTCAACGATCTGCGCCTGCGGCCCGGCGCGCAGGGCTTCTTCGCGCCGTCCGCGCTGAAGCGCAACTACGACACGATGGTGAAAGAGTTCATGGCGCTGGACTCGGTCGACGTCCGGCAGTCGCGCGCGGTCAAGAAGAACATCTCGCCCCAGGCGGGTGGGATCACCCACCGGGCCGGCCAGCTCCTGCAGAGCGATCTGCTCGACCCGGCCAAGGCGAACTGTCCCACCTTCGACCCGGCCAACCCGGGCGCGGCCGGCCCGTTCTGCGTGTTCCACGAGTGGCACCGCGTGGAGCGCGCCGATCGCGCGGCCGCCGTGTCGCCGATGGCGTCGGGCGACGTGCTGCCGCTCGCGTACGTCATCCGTCCGCCCGACGCCGATTCGCTGCTGGAGTTCGACACGTTCCGGGGCGGCGCCGATCTGATGGTCGCCGACGCCACGCTGGGCGCGAACGGCGCGATCACGAAGGTGGGCAACTCGCGCAGCGTGCTGGGCGGGTGCGCCGGGCTGCAGGCGGGCGTGGCCGACGTGCGCGGGCCCGAGTGGAGCTACGACGGCACGAAGCTGATCTTCGCGGGCCGGGCCTCGGCGGCGACGGGCCTCGATCTGTACCTCATCGACGTGGCGGGCGGCGGGACCTGCCGCGCGCTGACCAGCGATCAGGGGCGCATGGTCGGGGCCGTGAAGGTCCACAACTTCGATCCGGTGTTTGCCCCGAACGGCGCCGTGGTGTTCGCGTCGACGCGGGCCGGGACGGTCACGCAGAAGACCTTCCTGCCGAACGCCGACCTGTTCCGGTCCCAGCCCAACATCGACTTCTCGGCCGTCGAGCAGATGACCTTCTTGCTGAACTCCGAGCTGGGCCCGGCCTTCATGCAGGACGGCCGGGTGTCCTTCACCGCCGAGAAGGCGTCGCCCGACTTCTATCAGCTCTCGGGGCGACGCATGAACTGGGACCTGACGGACTACCATCCGTTGCTGGCGCAGCGGGCCCAGTCGACGAGCACGTTCAGCGACGAGCTGGTGGACTCCGTCGGTTTCACCCAGGCCACCGAGATCCGGGAAGGCCTCGATCGCAACTTTCTCCTCATCCTGTCGAACGTGGGCGCGCGGGGAGGCGCCGGAGCGCTGGCCACCTTCAACCGGTCCGTGGGGCCGTTTCAGAAAGGGCGGGGCGATCCCGATCCCGCGGATCGGACGAAGGACGCGAGCGATCCGACCAAGGCGCTGGACAAGGCATTCGTGAAGTCGCTGGTGATCGTCGATCCTCAGGCGACGGGGCGGGCCGGCACGGTCGGCGCCTATCGATCGCCGTTCTCGCTGCCGGACGGACAGATCCTGGCGTCATACGATCCCGCGGTCACCGATCCGGCGACGGCGATGCCCAAGTACAGCCTGGTGTCGGTCGACGTCACGGCCAGCACGATGCCCGCGCTGGCCATGGGGCGCCCGGCGCGCACGATGCTGCTGACCGACGCCAGCCGGTCGATCGTCGAGGCGGTGCTCGGGTACAAGCGCGCCGAGACCGAGCTGTTCCACAACCTGCCCCAGCTCGTGTTTGGCGGGCACGCGGGCGCCCCGGCGGGCATCATGCATTTCCCCGACGTGCCCATGGTCGCCACCCTGCTCGAGTCGAACCTGCGGCGGGGGCGCAACGTGCAGGCGCTCGATGCAGCGGTGGGGTTGCGCGTCTACGAGGATCTGCCGCCGCCCGGGCCGAACCCGCCGACGGGAATCATGGGCTCGCAGGCCGTCTACTCGAACCGCACCCTGATCGGCACCGCGATGTTCGAGTCCGACAAGTCGCTGAAGGTCTATGTCCCGGTGCAGAAGCCGCTGATCCTCGAGCTGGTCGACGCCAGCGGCGCGTCGGTGCTGACCATGACCGAGGAGCACCAGGTCGCGGCCGGCGAGTACGTGACCCCGGGCGTGCCGCGCAAGCTGTTCAACGGGATCTGCGGCGGCTGCCACGGCAGCGTCTCGGGCGAGGAGCTGGACGTCTCCGTCACCCCCGACGCCTTGACCGGAGCCTCGGTCAGCAAATCCCGCGACATGGAACCCAAGCCCCTCCAGTGAGGGTCGTTGAAGCCGGCGCCCTTGGGGCCTCGGGGCTCGGACCTCGGGCCTCGGGCCGGAGGTGCGGATCGCGGCGGGCTCCGGCATCGACGGTCGGCGCGATCGCCGTCGGGGTGTGCCTGGGGGGCGCGCTGATGTCCTCCAGCGTGCGGGCGGGCGAGGTTGACGATCCCTGGTTTGGGCGTGACAAGGCGCTGCACTTCGGGGCGACGGTCACCATCGCGACCGCGGGCTACGGCGGCGCGGCGTTGGTGACGGACGACCGTACGAAGCGAGTGGTGGCCGGCGCGTCGCTGGCCATGGCCGCCGGAATCGGCAAGGAGCTGTGGGACCTCGCCGGCCACGGCGACCCTTCGTGGAAGGATCTGACCTGGGACGTCATCGGCACCGCCACCGGCGTGCTGACCGCGCGCGCGATCGACTGGCTCATCGGCTGCGTCGCGGCTCCTCCCTGAGCGCCTGTGCGCGGGGCGTCCCCGCCCCCGAGGATGTCTCACCCAGCTCCTCGAGGAGGAAGTCGCGCAAGGCCACCAGCTTTCGCGACGGTTGCCGGGTCTTGGGATAGACGAGGCAGAACCGTCCCTCGGACAACTTCTCGCGCGGCAAGAGAGGGACGAGCGTCCCGGCCTTCACGTCGGCCTTCGCCAGGAAGCTCGGCAACCACCCCAGGCCGGCGCCCGCGCGAAGGGCGTTGTGCACGAACTGGAAGTCGTCGGCGAGCGCCACGATCTTGCCGGGAACGGGGTGCATGCCGCGAGCGAGCGCGAACATGATCCAGTCGTGCGCGGACGTCTCCTCGAGGACCTTGGGCGTCCCCCGGCGCGCCAGATAGGTGGGCGAAGCGTAGACGCCGATCTCCACCGGAGCCAGGCGGCGCGCCACCAGGGAAGAATCCGCGGCCATCCCCACTTGCACGCGAATGGCCAGGTCCACGCCCTCGGCGGTCAGATCCAGCCGTCGATTCGTCAGACGGAGGTCGAGCCGGATGGCCGGGTAGCGCGCCGTGAACGCCGGCACCAGCGGCGCCAGGACGTGATTGCCGAAGTCGTTGGGCGCGGTGATCCGAAGCTCGCCCCCGGGCTGGGCGCCCCTTTCGGGGAGCTGTGCGAGCGTCTCGCGTAGCTCCTGCAGGGGCCGGCGCGCGCGTTCGAGCAGGGCCAGGCCGGCCGTGCTGGGGGACAACCGGCGCGTTGTCCGGTGGATCAGGCGTTCGCCGAAGTCGGCTTCGAGCGACGCGACGGCGCGGCTGAGGGTCGAGCGGGGCACCCCGAGTCGGCCTGCGGCGACGGAGAAGCTGCCGCTGTCCGCCACGGCGACGAAGCAGCGGAGGGCATCCAGGCTGAGGGCTTCGGAGGAGGTCGAGCTCATTTGACCGATTATGGAACAATATTTTCCCGAA
>Ga0207639_10003376_pt1 | contig 10738 bp, 13 predicted proteins | sample KBSCornC32_FD_184299 | JGI IMG/M metagenome (GOLD analysis project Ga0207639, IMG submission 184299) | Corn rhizosphere microbial communities from Kellogg Biological Station, Michigan, USA - KBS Corn C3-2 (SPAdes) (version 2) | ecosystem: Host-associated > Plants > Roots > Rhizosphere > Soil ...
GATGCCCCCGTGGCCCTTCTCAACATGACGTATGGCGCGGCGGCGGATATAAGGTTCTGCGATCTGTTCCATCTTGATGGCGCTCTGAAGACGGGTGTAAACACCGATCTTTTCAAGGCCGGCCTGCAGCGCCATACCGTTGATAACGGTGGCCAGCATCCCCATATAGTCGCCGTGTGCCCTTTCGATGCCTGTCTCGGCTTCGTTCATGCCCCGGTAGATATTCCCACCGCCGATGACGATCGCGACCTGGACACCTAGCTCCACGATGCCTTTGATGTCTTTTGCGTATTGAGCGATAACTGCGTTATCAAAACCAAAACTTTTATCTCCCATCAGGGCTTCTCCGGACAATTTTAGCAAAATACGCTTGTACTTAGGCACCATGGTAGTTGGACTCGTGATTCGTGAGATGTTATCCCTTTCGGGCTTCCTGAGTGCGAAGATAAAAAAAGGCCGTCTAATTTTTTAGACGGCCCTGATAATTTATCCTAATTGAACTCTCTTGAACTGGGTGACCTTTGCGGAAGCGTCGATCCCTTTCAGATAGTCGCCGACCGTCCTGGAAGCATCCTTTACAAAGGGCTGAGCCATGAGGGTATTCTCCTTGAAGAAGGCGTTGAGCTTGCCGACGGCGATCTTGTCGATCATTTCGTCGGTCTTGCCGGCCATCTTGGGGTCGTTCTTGATCTGATCGGTTACGATGTCCTTCTCGCGGGCTACCACTTCTGCAGAAACGGAATCCGGATCAACTGCTACGGGGTTCATAGCGGCGATCTGCATGGCCATATCCCTTCCGGCGTCGAGGACGGCAGGGCTATTCTTTGTCAGGCCAACGAGGACACCCATACGGTAGGCGCCGTGGATATATGCGGCAACGCCGTCCGCATCCACTCTTTCAAAACGGGCCAGCTGGATCTTTTCGCCGATACGGGCTACCTGGTCATTGATCTTATCGCCAACGGTTGCGCCGTCCAGCGGGGAAGCCAGCAGCTCTTCGAGGGTTTTTACATTACCCTTGAGGGCTACGTCTGCAATGCTCTGTGCAAAAGCAACGAAATCGGCATTTTTTGCTACGAAGTCGGTCTCACAGGCGACGGTAACGATAAAGCCGGTTTTGTTGTCGGCGGTAGTCGTTGCGATGATCACACCTTCTTTTGCTTCACGGTCGCTACGGAGGGCGGCGACCTTCTGTCCCTTCTTACGGAGGTAGTCGATGGCTTTTTCGAAGTCGCCATCGCTTTCTACCAGTGCCTTGCGGCAATCCATCATACCTGCGCCGGTGGTCTGGCGCAGCTTGTTGATTTCTGCTGCTGTTATAGTTGCAGTTGACATATTTTTATATGTTTAGATGTTCGTGTTATAAGGACCTTTCGGCCGTATCAGGGCTTTGGGTCCTTTATATCGTCTGTCGCTGCTGATTAGCGGGGCGCGCCGGTGCGGCGGGGACCGGAGTTCGGAACCCTGCGTTTGGGCTGGCTGGTGCCTTTCACTTTCTCACCACGTGCACGGCTGGTCTCGCTTTCGGCTTCTGCCTGGATGCGGGCGGCCTTCCTTTCGTTCTCGTCACTGCCTGCTTCTTCAACGTCCTCTTCCTTGGCGGCTTGTCTTTCGGCCAGGCCTTCAGCGATAGCGGCGGTGACGTAGTTGACGATGATCGCGATGGATTTCGTAGCGTCGTCGTTGGCCGGGATAGCGAAGTCTACCTTGTTGGGGTCGCAGTTGGTGTCGACCATGCCAAAGGTGGTGATGCCCAGGCGCTTGGCTTCTGCCAGAGCGATGTGCTCGTGGCCGATGTCAACGATGAACAGCGCGGCGGGAACACGACCCAGCTGAGCGATACCACCCAGTACCTTTTCCTTCTTGTCCTTCTCGCGGGTAAGGGTGAGACGCTCCTTCTTGGTGATGCTGTCGAACGTACCGTCGTTCAGCATTTTTTCGATGCTCTGCATTTGCTTGACGCTCTTGCGGACGGTGTTGAAGTTCGTGAGCATACCACCCAGCCACCTTTCGGTAACGAAGGGCATGTTCACTTTGCGTGCGCTTTCGGTAACGATCTCTTTCGCCTGCTTCTTGGTGCCGACGAACATGACCTTCTTACCGCTCTTTGCGATCTGTTTCAGCGCGGCGGCGGCCTCCTGGAGGCTTTCGGTGGTCTTGTTCAGATCGATGATATGGATACCTTTCTTCTCGGCGAAGATATAAGGCAGCATTTTGGGGTTCCACTTCTTACGCAGGTGTCCGAAGTGAACACCGGCTTCAAGGAGTTGCTGTTGTAATGAAGTGTTATTTTCCATTGTATGAGTTTATTAAATATAACCGGAGATGCTCTTTTCCAAAAATTAGCGCATCTCCGGTTAAGCGCTAATGATTTTTCTATCGGCCCTTTCCAGGGCCTTTTGATTATTTCGGTGATTAGGCGGACACAGGGTCCGGGTCTGTTAACGTTTGCTGAACTGGTAGCTTCTTCTTGCTTTCTTGCGACCGGGTTTCTTACGTTCAACTGATCTCGGGTCGCGACGCAGGAGACCGGCTGCCTTCAGCGCGGGGCGAAATTCTGCGTTCACTTCGAGCAGTGCGCGGGCGATGCCCAGCTTGGCTGCTTCGGCCTGGCCTTTCATACCTCCGCCGGCGGCGTTGATCTTGACGTCATACTTGTCAATGCCTTCAACCGTCTTGAGCGGCAGTTCCACCTGGTTCTGCAGATATACGAGGGAAAAATAGTCCTTATAGTTTTTATCGTTGATCACGATCTTGCCTTCACCCCTGGTGAGGAACACGCGGGTTACTGCCTCTTTACGACGACCAACTGCATTTTTTTGCTTTTCCATTGTCTAAAAAATTAGAAAGTTAACGTTTTGGGTTGCTGAGCCGTGTGCGGATGCTGATCGCCGGCATACACGAAAAGTTTCTTGTACATCTTGCGGCCCAGACGATTCTTCGGCAGCATGCCCTTAACGGCCCTTTCAATGACGGCGTCGGGGCGACGTCTCAGAAGGTTCTTTGCAGCCTCTTCCTTCTTTCCGCCGGGGTAACCGGAGAAATTCAGATAGATCTTGTCTTCCAGCTTGTTACCGGTAAAGACAACCTTGTCGGCGTTAATTACTACGATGAAGTCACCGCAGTCAACGTGTGGAGTGTAATAGGCCTTGTTCTTACCGCGGAGAATGGCGGCAATTCTGGAACACATACGACCTACGGTTTGATTAGTACCGTCCACAACGTACCAGTCGCGTTTAACGGTAGCCTCGTTCGCATGTTTGGTTGTGAAATGTAATTTGCTCATTTTCTTGTGTTTTTACATTAAACTGTAGCTATCCCTACAGCCGTTAAATGATTATCCTCCCGGGGGCGGACAGAGTCCAGCCTTTTGAAAGGAGTGCAAAGGTACTTTTAAATGGGGCGATGTTCCAAGAAAAATGAGGGGTATTTTGGAGGGGACTTTGTAATTTATTGATTTACAATAAATATTTTGATTGATTTAAAAAATAGATAACCTGGCGCGCGCCTCAGGTCTGTCCCGGACCCGACCCGCCGCGGCCTACTGGCCGGAGGAAGACCGCACATAGGTCTTCACATAGAGGTCGCAACACGGATCATGAATGACCAGGGTATCACCACTGACCGTATACTCAGAATACAGATGCGGGGGAGTGAACACGAGCATCGGCAGCGGATCGGCGGGGCCGCCGGGACTAAAGATAAATTGAAAGGTGCCGGAACCGGTAGTTTTGGCATTGGTTCGGGTCTGCCAGGTGGAGTCGGAGTTCAGCGATAACAGACAGACCGAATCTTTGGGGGGATAGATCGTGCTTCCGGGAAAGCCGCCGACGGCCTTTACCAGGAGCCACTGGCCGATGATGGAATTTTTCGGGTCAGAGGAGGGTGCGCTGTGTTTGGAGCAGGCGGCAAAGGTCAGCAGGGACAGACTGAGGAGCAAGGGTCGCATGGTTCTTTTTTTAGCTTGACATTGGCGGCGGAAAAAGCGTTGCATTACAGCCGGGGCCGTATCTTCACAAAAATTTTTTTACATGACCACGTCCACACCTATCCTGTCGCTGGGGCGCAGCAGCTTTGGCGACCCTGCCAACAAAGGCCATCTTTTATCTGACGAGGAGGCGCATGCCCTGTTGAATGACTGGGTGCCGAACGAACGACTGCGGCTACACATGAAGCAGGTGGGCGCCGTCATGAAAGCGTGGGCGCTGGAGCGTGAGGGGGCCGACCAGCAGGAGGCGCGGAAATGGGAGCAGGCGGGGCTATTGCACGACGCCGACTGGGAGAAGCATCCGGGATCGCACTGCCGCGTCATCATCGAAAAGCTGGAAGAGTTGAATGCAGACCCGGAGGTCATCCACTGCATCGCCTCTCACGGACCGAAATATTTCGGCGTCGAGCCGCAGAATACGATGGACAGGATGATCTATGTGTTCGACGAGCTCTCGGGGTTCATACACGCAGCCGCGCTGATCCGGCCAACCCGATATGAGGGAATGGATGTGAAGGGTATCATGAAGAAGCTGAAGACGCCGTCATTTGCCGCGCAGGTCAGCCGGGATGATATCAACGACGCCATCGGACGGATCAGCGTGCCGCTGGAAGAGATCATCCAGTTCATTATCGATCATCAAAAAGACGTGGTGTAGTTTTCGGTGAGTGCCGGGCGCGCGCCTAAAAGTCGATCCCAAACCACTTCTTCCTTTCTTTCATCTGGTATTTATCGTAGTTGAACTTGTAGAGCTTGCCGGGGCGGTGGGGCACGTCTGTCTCGAGCTCGCCGGTGTCCTCGAGCAGGTCCATCGAAAAGAATTTCTTGCGGAAGTTGCGGCGGTCGAGCTTGACGTCGAGTATGGCCTCGTAGAGGTTCTGCAGCTCGCGCAGGGAGAACTTCTTGGGCAGCAGACTGAAGCCGAGGGGGTGTTCCTGTATCCGTTTTTGGAGCCAGGAGTAGCAGACGTCGAGGATCTTGCGGTGGTCAAAGGCCATCTCGGAGAGCGTGGTCACGCGGTGCCAGTGCAGCTCGTTATCGTGGATCTTCAGCTGGTGGTGTTCGATATTAATGAGGGAGCAGTAGGCGATGGTGACGACGCGGGCGGCGGGGTGCCGGGCTACTTCGCCAAAGGCCTTTACCTGTTCGAGGTATACGTCGTCCATGCCTGTACGTTCGCGAAGGATACGATAGGCCGCCTCGTCGAGGTCTTCGTGGTTGTTGACGAGATCGCCGAGCAGGGACCACCTGTTCTCGTACTTCTCCAGATCGGATTTGATCAGCAGTACTTTCAGTTCGTTGTCGTCAAAACCAAATATCACGCAGTCGACGGAAATACCAATGATCCCATCGTTCTCCAGCTGGCGGAGGATGGTCTTTATATTCTTCTGACTGGCGGCAGCATGATCCGTTGGAGACGGATCGTCGTTAGGTAATTTTTCCGTGTTCATTCAATAACGAATGTACAAATTTAGAGGGCGATTCGCTTAACTTTATACCATAAATTCCACTTATGTACTCGTCAGACCAGACCCATCAACTCCAGAAACACACAACAGAGCTGCTTGCACTCGCCCAAAGATCAAAACCGGGCCTGGAGGAGTGGCTGGAAAAGGGCGCTAAGAAAGGGGACCATCTGGAACAGCTGAGGGACGTATTGCGCTTTCACGAGTACCGTTATGCCATTTTAAATGACCCGCTGATCTCGGACTTCGAATATGACACCTTATACAAGGCGCTGGAGAAATCCGAGGCGGCGCATCCCGATCTCGTAACGCCTGACTCCCCCACCCAGCGGGTGGCCAGCGGGCTGACGAAGGAATTCCCGACGACTCAGCACCTCGTGCCGATGCTGTCGCTGGAGAACTCCTATAATGAGGATGACCTGCTGGACTGGGACCGGAAGGCCCGGGAGCTCACGGGGCTGGAAGAGCTGGAATATTGTATCGAACCCAAATTTGACGGCGCCAGTATTTCCCTGACCTATGAGAATGACCGGCTGCTGAGGGGGGTTACGCGGGGGGACGGTGTCGCGGGTGACGAGATAACGACCAATATCAAACAGATACGGTCGGTGCCGCTGTCCGCCGCTTTTTCCCGCTATGGCATACAGCTCGTGGAGATCCGCGGGGAAGTATTGATGAACAAGAATAGTTTCAAAAAATATAACGACTCGCTGGCCGAGCAAAATCTGCCGCCGCTGGCCAATCCGCGGAATGCGGCGGCCGGTAGTCTGCGGATAAAGGACCCCAAAGAGGTCAGCCGGCGGAATCTTGAAGCCTTTCTTTACCACGTCGCCTATTTTACGACGATAGAAGGCTTTCAGATAGTGGACGGGCATATGGCCGCGCCCGGGGAAGAGCCTACGGGAGAAACGCAGGAAGGGGAAAAACCGGCCGCCGCCAGGTCAAAAAGGCCGGCCGAGCTACCGGTGCACGAGGCGCTGAAGAGCCACAGCGGATCTTTAAAGATGCTATGGGACCTCGGGTTCCGCAGTCCGCAAAAAGAGCGGCGGGTAGTGAAGGGGATCCGCGCCGTCGTCGACTATTGCCACGAGTTCGAGGCGACGAGGGATGAGCTTCCCTACGAGATAGACGGTATGGTCATCAAGGTCAACTCCATTGCCCTGCAGGATAAGATGGGGATGACGACCCACCATCCGCGCTGGGCCATAGCCTTCAAGTTCAAGGCCCGTCAGGCGACCAGCACCCTGCGCCGTGTAGAATTTCAGGTCGGCAGGACCGGAAGCATTACGCCGGTGGCAAAGATCGATCCCGTGCCGCTGAGCGGGGTCACAGTCAGCTCGATCTCCCTGTTCAACGAAGACGTCGTCAGGGAAAAGGACCTGATGATCGGGGATCAGGTGCTCGTGGAGAGAGCCGGAGACGTCATACCATATATTGTCAAGCCGCTGACCGAGGTCAGGACCGGCAATGAGACGCGTATCGTATTCCCGACCAAATGCCCGGTCTGCGATCATCCCCTTGAAAAGCCGGAAGGAGAAGCCGTATGGCGTTGTGTCAATATCAACTGCCCGGCCCAGGTAGTCGAACGGATCATCCATTTTGCCAGCAAGGATGCCATGGATATCCGAAGTTTTGGAGACGCCAATGTCCGCAAGTTCTATGAGCTGGGTTTCCTGAAGGACATACCGGGGATCTACCGTCTTCCGTATGAAAAGATACAGACCCTCGAGGGTTTTGGCGCCAAAAGCGTCAGTAACCTGCAGTCTGCGATAGATGCGTCCCGGCAGCAGCCGCTGCACCGGCTGATCTTCGGTCTTGGTATCCGTTATGTCGGGGAAACCACGGCGAAGACGCTGGCCGCGGCGGTGGGCAATCTGCGGGAGTTTGCAGACTATTCGCTGGAAAGCCTGCAGAATCTGGAGGATGTCGGGCCGAAAGTGGCGACCAGCGTATATCAGTTCTTCCACAATCCCGACAATCTCCGTCTGCTGGACGACCTGGAAGCACTCGGACTCAGTCTGAAAAGCCAGAAATCCGCGCCAACGGGCGGAGGCAACCTGAATGGGCAAACGTTCTTATTCACCGGGACCCTTACCCGGCTGAAAAGGTCGGATGCCGAGGAGACTGTTGAAAACAACGGAGGGAAGCTGCTGAGTGGCGTAAGCAGTAAACTTAACTACCTGGTAGTGGGTGAAGACGCAGGCAGCAAGCTGGAAAAGGCCAAAAAAATACCGTCGATCCAAATACTATCGGAGGACGAGTTCATCAGACTCCTTGCGGTCCCGGGTGCCGGTTCCTAACAGTGACCATTGGCCTGGCGAGGGACCCCGGCAAAGCCACGCAAAAAGCACGCGGCGCGCCAAAAACATATAAGAATATTTTCTTACGTTACTGGTAAATCGAAATTCTTTTTCGTAACTTTAAGAAAATTGATAGGCATGATTAGAAAACTCACCGGCGAAGTGTGGAAACCATTGCAGTTTCCCGGCTGGAAACAACTCCGAAAAAAGTATGCACTATCTTCCCAGGGCCGTGTTGCCAGCTACTCGGAAGACGTGCTAGCCGATGGAAAATTGCTTAACGGCAGTTTGACCACCGGTTACAAGACATTGAACCTGCACAGGCCAGGCAATAACGGCACTCTCTACATTCATCGTGAGATCGCCCGTTTGTTCCTGCCGAAGTCGACGCAGAAACACAAGTATGTGATCCATCAGAATCACAACAAGCTGGACAATGCCTCGAAAAATCTGAAGTGGGCAACGCTGGAAGAAATGATCGACCATCAGCAGAAGAGTCCTGCCAAGATCGCTTACAAGAAGGTTCAGGCGAACCGCACTGTAGGATTGAAGCTGACTGCATCTCAGGTGAAAACGATCAAGAAGACGCTTACCAGCAAGAACAGGCAGCTGACCATTAAGAAGCTTGCCGAAAAGTACAAGGTCAGTGAAATGACCATGTATCGGATCAAGAGTGGGGAGAACTGGGGAAGGATCAAATAAGCTCCTTTCCATTCCCGGTAGTAAAAGAAAGAACCGTTAGACAGGCGTTAACCGACAGACCGAGAAAACAAAACTATGCTGCAAGCTTCCACGGTCAAGTTCCTGAAAGACCTAAAAAAGAACAACAACAAGCCCTGGTTTGAAAAGAATAAGCAAGTTTACCTGGATGCAAAAGAGGATATCGAACTTTTTGTAGAGCAGGTGATCGAGGGTTTTGGTAAGATAGACGCTGATATAAACCCCCTCCACCCGAAAGACTGTACCTACCGCATCTACCGCGATGTCCGTTTTTCCAGTGACAAAACTCCTTATAAAATCAACATGGGCGCTTACCTCAACAAGGGCGGCAAAAAATCGCCGACAGCCGGTTATTACATGCACGTAGAACCGGGTCGGAGCATGGCCGGCGGCGGTCTGTGGATGCCCATGGCTCCGGAACTCAGCAAGGTCCGGCAGGAGATAGATTATAACTATGCGGAATGGTCGAAGATCATCGGAGACCGAAACTTTAAGAAGGTCTTTCCGGATGGCCTCGATCAGGAAGAGAAATTGTCAAGGCCGCCGAAGGGCTATGACGACGAGAACCCTGCCATCGAGTTCCTGAAACTAAAAAGTTTTATTGTAACCCGGACTTTTACGGATGCCGAGGTTCAAGCCAAATCCTTTCTGAAAGAAATCATTAAGACCTTCACGGCGATGGATGTTTTTGTTCATTTTCTGAATCGCGCACTCGAGTAACAACTATTTTAACGCCGGATTCCGTCCGGCATGACCTTATACACCGAAAAAGTAAAGCCCCCGAAACCGGGGGCTTTTACGTTCCGCAATTTTGTCCGCGGCAAGCCGGGCGGCCCCGGGGCCGCGGGGCCGCGCGAATGAAATCGTCCTACAGGAGGTTCTTTCCGACGAGGTATTCCGCTATCTGTACCGCATTGGTAGCAGCACCTTTCCGGAGGTTATCGCTTACTATCCACATATTTAGTGTATTGGGCTGGGTCTCGTCCCTTCTAAGCCTTCCCACGAACACTTCGTCGCTTTCGTGTGCGTCCCTGGGCATGGGATATTGCTGGGTGGCAGGATCGTCGACGACGACCACACCGGGAGCTTTGCTAAGCAGCGCTTTTACTTCTGCCAGGTCGAAGTCGCTCTCAAACTCGACGTTGACAGATTCGCTGTGACCGCCCATAACAGGGATCCTGACGGTTGTCGCCGTAACCCGGATGGAATCATCGCGCATGATCTTTTTGGTCTCGTTGACCATTTTCATCTCTTCCTTGGTATAGCCGTTGTCGAGGAAAACGTCGATCTGGGGGATGGCGTTGAGGTCGATCGGATATTTATAGGCCATCTCGCCCTGCACACCCTTTCTTTCGTTCATCAGCTGGGTCACGGCCTTGACGCCGGTGCCGGTGACGCTCTGATAGGTGGATACGACGACCCTTTTGACCTTGTATCGTTTGTGCAGCGGATTGAGGGCGACGACCATCTGGATGGTGGAGCAATTGGGGTTGGCGATGATCTTGTCTTCGCTGGTCAGCGCGTCGGCGTTGAGTTCGGGCACAACCAGCTTTTTGGTGGGGTCCATGCGCCAGGCGGAGGAATTGTCAACGACCGTAATGCCTGCTGCGGCGAATTTGGGCGCCCATTCCAGGGAGGTGCTGCCGCCGGCGGAGAAGAGGGCCACGTCGGGTTTGGCGGCGATCGCGTCGTCGGCACTGACAACCTTGAATTTCTTTCCCTTGAACTCTACTTCCTTGCCGATGGACCTTTCAGAGGCTACGGGGAAGAGTTCTGTAACGGGAAAATTCCTTTCTGCCAATACCTGTAACATTTTTGTTCCTACCAGGCCGGTGGCGCCTACAACTGCGACTTTCATTTTTTTTCTGTTTTTGTTTATAATTCGGGGCCGCGGGTCTGTTGGCCGCGGGCCCGTGCTAAAAAAAAGAAGCCTTCCACTGCGGGAAGGCTCTTATTATCTTGTCATACAAAACAACTAAAGCTTTTCCCGCCGCGGGAAGCACTTCTTAGCCTGCTTTGTATGTTTCATTTTTGTCATTACGGGGCCAAAAGTAAAGAGGAAGATAAATAAATCCAAATTTTTTCTTTGGACCGCCGGTTCACCGCGGTTCACGCGGTTCACGCGGTTCACGCCGCGGTTCACGCCGCGGTTCACGCCGCGGTTCACGCCGCGGAAAACTTAAACCAACTTGATATCAAAATTAACCAACTCCACAAACTGCCGGATCCTCGCGTCGATATCCGCGCGGGTGAGCTCTTTCAGC
>Ga0207639_10003377_pt1 | contig 10737 bp, 4 predicted proteins | sample KBSCornC32_FD_184299 | JGI IMG/M metagenome (GOLD analysis project Ga0207639, IMG submission 184299) | Corn rhizosphere microbial communities from Kellogg Biological Station, Michigan, USA - KBS Corn C3-2 (SPAdes) (version 2) | ecosystem: Host-associated > Plants > Roots > Rhizosphere > Soil ...
GCGCTTTCACGAAACGTACGGGAAAGAGCGGTTTGCGATCCTGGGGATTCATGCCAAGCAGGGAGTGAACACCATGGACGGCTACCTGCAGAAGAACCCCAAACCCTGGGCGAACCTGCCCGACACGAACGGCAAACTCGAAGAGTCCTTTGCCGTCCCGCACTACCCCGGCGTTTACCTCTTCGACCGCCAGGGCAAACTGCGCTTGGCCATCCCGTTTCGCCCGGCAATGGAATCCGCCATCCGCAAGCTGTTGCAGGAGAATTGAACAGGAGCAGACAGAGTCGATGCGACCGACAATCAGGGCGAAGTCGTGCAATTTTGCTCGCGAGCGGTGTCGGGAACATTTGCGGATCAAGGAAGGTTTTGCGTTCAATGCGACCAACCTCCTGAAACAGACCTGTCAGCGGTGGATCGATCTATTCGCCGACTACAACGCGCGAATTGATCTGGTTTACGTTGAGCCAGCATTCGAGCGTCTGCTCCAACAGAACAAAGAGCGCCGCAATGCCGTGCCCGAGAATGTCATTCGCAAGCTGGCAGCCAAATGCGAACCTGGCCTGTCGATTGTCGGCGTCGCGTTCGCCGCATTGTGCGTGTGGTTTACGAAAATAGTTATCAGTTGTGATCAAGAAATGTTGTTTTTTATGTCTGTTGCGATTATTAATAATCTTGAATATTATTCGTTTGTGATATATAATTCCAATGAATGGCGATTTTTGCGAAGTCGTACAGCAGCTTCAGTTTCATCCATTTTCCCCAGGCCGAAAACGGGCCAATGGGAGTCCTTCATGACCGCAATTTCAGTTGATTCGCTTTGTCGGTCGCTCAACGCGCGAAGGCGTGAATTGAAGATGTCCTTTAAGGTTGTCGCAAAAAGAAGCGGCGTTTCCGCACCGACCGTCGTACGTACCCTTTCCGGGCACAATCCGAACGTCAGTTTGGAGAATTTAGCGGCGATCGCAGATACGCTCGGAATGGACGTGGCATTGACCGAGCGGGCGCCCGCGATTGAAATTCGTGAGCAACAAGCTCGCAGCAAGGCCCGGCGACTCTCGAAGATTGTCCAGGGGACGCTGGGACTTGAGTCGCAGGTGATCGATCCCTCTTCCCTCGATGCCATCGCAAAGCAAACAGCCCATGAACTTCTAGCCGGACCGGCGCGGAAATTATGGAGTGAATGATGGCCGGCTGGGAGTTGATCGAAGGCGAAACCCCGATCGACCGGTCGTATCTCAAGGACATGACCACCCAATAACGGAATGGCCAACAGAAACAAGCGGTACCGGTTCCGAAAGCGTCATCCGGTCGGAATATCTGATTGCGATCAAGGAGGCGGACCAGGGGAAGATTGACGGACTGATTCAGCTTCATCGCCAATACACGCCGTTGCCGAAAAAATGATCCGCTGCATTCGCGATGTGCCACCCATTTTGAAGGGGTTGCGGAAATTGCAGCAATGAAACGAGAAATCATTTCAGTGCAGGAGCAGCAATTCCAGATTTACGTCGATTCAAAAAGCGTGTTCAGCGCGTCATTGTCGAAATTATCCCACACGTCGCCGTTCGACCAGAGCAATGTGTTGTTGATCCGTTTGGCCGTCAATCCCAGCAGTTCACCATCCAGTCCTTGAAGAATGGTGCGGGTCACCAGTTTGACGTGGCTGACGGCGCCATTCGTGTCGGTCAACGTGATCGTCAGCGGGACCGCATTCGTCTGCGTCCAGACAGAGCCGTCCTGCCAGGTCACGGTGTTGCCCGAGATTGTCGCCAGGTCTCCCGGGTACAGATCGGCGAATGCCGTGGTTGGACTTTGCATCTTGCCCAGCGATGCTCGACCGAAACTGTCGACAAACGCCACCTGCTCGGTTCCGTTTTGAATGAAGTGGACGGCGATTCCCGCGGCGTTGGTGTAGTCGGTCACGGTGATCGCCGTGGTCGGCGCCGTGATCGTCCAGACGGTGCCGTCTGTCCAGACGACGGAAGCGGCGTTCGCTCCGATCGTGGCCACATCTCCGGGAAAATAGGGAGTCGTCGCCTGCAGGGCGTTATTGACCGTTCCCAGCGACATGTGGCCGGTCGCGTCGACGAAGATCACGGTCGTCATGCCGATCTGAATCAGATGGACGGGAATGCCGAAATTGTTGACATAATCGGTCTCGTAGATCTGGCCTGGTGCCGCGGCAATGGTGGTCGTGCCCGCGCCATTTTTGGTTCCTTGCAGCATGAGGTTGTAATTCCAGTTCCAGCCGTCCTGCCAGATCAGCTCGCCCGGAACGATCGTCGCCGATTCGTTCCAGGCGGTGGCAAACACCTGCGTGGGGCTGATCCAGTAACCTGGAGATTGCTGTCCCAGGCAGTTGACGAACGTGAGCGACGTGCCGGTCTGTATGACGTGCGTGGCCGCTCCGCGCGGGTTCGTGTAGTTGGCAGCCAGATCGAGCTTCGTCCAGGTCTGGCCCGCGAACGGGCCGGCCGTGAAAGTGATGCTGCTGTCCTGATACGTTCCCACGACGGCATTCCCCATCAGAACTTGTGATGGAGTCACGATGATGGTCGCGGTCGTCGTCGTCGCGCCGCTCACGAGCGTTAACTGATCGCCGTTCTGCGTGATCGAGGCCAGCGTCAGGGGGCCCATATCGTTATCGACGGAGTATTCACCGGCGAACGCGGGCGCGGTTGACGGCACCCCATTGGGAACGGCAACCGCATTGGCCACTTGAATATTCGTGCTATGAATCGACAGCTTATCGGGTGGCGCACCGTTGCCGTGATAGCTGTTGTCGACGAGCAAAATTGTCGGCGTATGAAATCCCGCCGAGGCGTACGTCGCACTACCCACGACCTCCCAGTTGCTGCCGCCGGCAGACTGCGAGACCAGATCCAGCGAGACGACAGGCGTACCGGTTGTCGAGCCGCCCCAATCCACATTGAGCGTGAAGGCAGCCGGGTCGGTTGCCGCCAGGAACACGAAGCCATGCTGCCCGCCGGCGGCGTCACTGTTGGTGCCGTAGTCACCCACGACCGTATTGCCGGAAATACCCTGCGAGACCAGGAATTGCGGTGCCGACAGATCGGGCGCATCGAGCAGCGTGAAGGCGTCGGTCAGAATATTATAAATGAATCCGTGGCCGTTATCGTCGCCAGGGTGTTCATAGTTGCCAGTGACATTGTTTCCGGAAATTCCCGTTGGGATCGTGTTCTGGCCTCCAGGCACATCCAGCGTCGCGTACGTGCCCGCTGGCAGGTTGAAAATGAATCCGTGCCGGGCGCCGGTGCTGTCGATCTGGTAGCCGCAGACGTTATCGCCAGAGACGCCCGTCGCGGCCACGCTCACCGCTCCGCTGGAGGGGAAAGGACCATTCAGCGTCGCACCACCGCCACCTTTCAGGTCAATCCAAAATCCATGCGTCCCTGCGCTGTCCGTATACCAGCCGCAAACAATGTTGCCGGAGACGCTGGTCGCTGAAGACGTCATGACTAAAGGCTGGCCCTCGATGAATGAATTGTCGAGATATTGATCGAGGTCGGTATACTTCTCCGACGGGATATCGTAGAGAAAGCCGTGGGACTGGCCGGAACTGTCGATCGAATAGCCGGCGACCGTATTGCCGGAAATGGCGGTCGCAACCGTAAACGGCGGAGGCGTCGTTGCCACCGGTGCGAGAATGGTGTAGGCGCCCGCCGAGATGTCATAGAGGAATGCGCGTGAGCCTCCCTTGTTGCAATTTCCCACGATGAAGTTGCCGGAAACGGCCACGGCGTTGGTCGCGCTGGCGCCCGGTACGTTCAGTATCGTAAAGGGTGTCGGATTGCTGGCGTTGTAGGCGAATCCACTGAAGCCAGCGTGATTCGCCGCGTTGAAAAAGCCTACAAATGTCTTACCGTCGGTGCCGACGACCTGCGTATCGGTTCCGTTCGTTTCGTCGAACGTGATGAACTGCGACGATTCGGTGAATGTCGCCAGCACAATGTTTCCGGTGCTGGTTCCGGCAGTCGCATTGATAATCGTTGACGGCGTCGTATCGGCCAGCGGGCCGGCGGAGAGCAGGTCGCGCTGTTCGAGCAACTCGACGCACGCCGCCACGTAACCGGTGGCCTGCGGGCTCCGGCGGCGGGCTCGGCCCCAGGCTCGAGAGCGCGCCCTCGCGCGAAGATCGGATGTGCGGCCCACGAGTGAAGTGCAGGCCTGACGAACGAGACGTGACCAGGCAAACGAGACCATGCTGCGGCTCCGAAAAAATTAGGCGATTGATCGCGACTGTCATCAGGCACTGTGACGGCCTCGCGGTTGCCAGTCACGCACCCTGTTAAATGCAATCCGCGACGAATCGTCTCTACGCGCAGGAAGAAAAGTCGGATTTCGCGATGGCGAAAGTAGGGTGGGCTTTAGCCCACGCGTCTTGTTATTGCAGCGCACCTTCAGGTCGCAGGCCCGACCCCGGCAGGGGTCGAATACATTAGCCGGGGGTTGAGTCCGCCGCTTTCAGGCGGACGATACCCCCGGTACGAAGAACGAGGCATTGTCGACCTCGGCAGGGGTCGCGTCGGCACTCTCGAGCGGCCTTGCATTTTTAGCCGGACGATCACGTACCAAGACCCGAAGCCGAGCTGCACAGGCAAAGCGGCTGTGACTCCTTCCGGCGTCGGTCTTCGAACTCCCGCTCGAAGGTGCATGAGAGAATTGATTCGCGTGGGCTAAAGCCCACCCTACCTGAATGTTCGCCAGAGATTCCTCATCTCTCGCGGCGCGGCAGCAATTCTCCGGCGGCCGTGTCGCCGATGTGACGGATCGCACAGAGCGCATCGCGGGCCAGCTCGTCGCGCGTGGCGTCGAACGGCTCTTTCCCGATCAATTCCAGGCCGCGGGCCAGATAGTCTGCGGCGGCCTCGCGCTGACCCTGCCATTCCGACCCCAGGGCCATGAGCATCAGTTCCTCACCGCTCAGTGTTTCATTGAGTGCGGCCGATCGTTCGAGAGCCAGGACGGCGGTGGAATAATGATCGCACAGGGCAGCTACGGCGGCCAATCGCACCCAGCCGCGCGCGCCCGAACGCGTCAGGTTGTCTTGCAGCCGCAGGAGCCGCGCCGGATTCGGCCCGGTTGTCAGCGACAGCCGCAAGCACCCCAGTGCCGATTCTGTCGCCGAGGGATGCTTGTGGCCGAGTTGGAGTGTCAGGCTGCCTCCGGTTGTAAATTCGGCCGGATCCTTGAATTCGAAAACCGCCTCATGCGGCCTTCCCATCGCCGGGTAAATCGCCCAGCCTGAGTCGTGAATGCCGGGCGCCTCGAGAATTCGATTCAGGCGATATCCGAATTGCGAAAAGTCGGTCCGGGCCGCGTGCAGGAGAATCTCTTGCTGCGGATCGTATTTGCCGGCAGCGACCGGAACCGCCGCCACGTGCGTCAGAACAAAATTGCCTGCCGTATCGCGTCCCGGTCCGCCGTTCGGCAGACTCGGGTCATTCAGTGCTTCGAGCCGAAAGCCGGTGATGCGCTTCTGTGTGACGGGGAGGGTGATGTCATACACAGCACCTGCTGCCAGAGGGCCCGTGGCAACGATCGCTTTGTCGGGTCGTGCCGTCAGTGTGACTCCGCCTGAGGCCCGCATTTCAGCGGGCATGACAGCCGTCCATTCCACCGCGCCCACGGCGTGATTGAGCAGCAAGCGCGCGAACTCGTCAGCGTAATCGTTGCCGGCGGGGTGGTCGGCGAGCTGTCGCTCGTAGATCTTCACCGCCGTCCAATATTCTTTCTCGGCCTCGTCCGGCCGATTGAGGCGAGTCAGCGTTTGCGCACGCAAGCCATGGTCCCTCGCGCTGTCGGAATTCAATGCCAACCTGCGGTCGAGCGCCTCGAGGAAGCCGGCCGTTCCGTGTTTTTCACCGGCCGGCGTGGCATCGAGCACGTGCAGCGTGCGGTCGAAAGAGGCAGTCGCCAGTTGCATTCCATCGGGGCTCCAGGCCGCGGCAATGATCTGATTGGGGTGCGTGGCGAAACTGATGACTTCGGCGCCGGTGGCCGGGTCCCATAGCTTGACCTCGCGGTCCATGCCTGCCGTGGCGATACGCGTGCCGTCGGGGCTCCAGGCGATCGTGTACAGAATCTCGACATGCCCGGCCAAGGTCGTCGTCAACTTCTGCGAGGCAACGTCCCAGATGCGGGCCGAATTATCCCAACTGCATGAGGCGACGCGTCGGCTGTCAGGGCTCCAGCAGACGGCATTGACCATCCCCTTGTGGCCCGTCAACAGGGCCGTTTCCGTCCACCCGGAAGTCTCCCAGATGCGGATCGTGTTGTCAGCACTGCACGTGGCAAGCGACTTGCCATCGGGGCTGAACGTGAGTCCCAGAACGCTTGACGTATGACCCCGCAGCGTCGCCGGCTTTGGTCCGACGTCATCCGCCGTCGGCAGCTCGTGCATGTCCCTGATGATGGTGGATCCATCATGACTGCCCGAGGCCAGTTGCCGGCCGTCAGGGCTGAAGGCCAGGGCGGCAACGCCGGCCGTGTGACCGCCGATCGTGGCCAGCAGACGTCCGGTCGATTCCTCCAGAATGCGAATGTTTCCGTCTTTGTGACCCGTGGCGATCCAGGGCTGGTGGGGATGCCAGCAGAGGGAAAGGATCCAGCCGCCGTCGCAGGAGTAAGCCGCCGCTTCGCGCCCCGCGGCGACATTCCACAGGCGCAACGTCTCATCGTTCCCGCCGCTGGCGAGCCAGCGACCGTCGGGGCTCCAGGCGAGACATTTGGGATAGGCAGTATGCCCCTGCAATTCGGTGAATTCCTGAACCCGCGCCGTGTTCCAGATCTGAACGACGCCGTCACGGCCGGTCGACAGCAAATGCAGGCCATCGGGGCTCCAGCAGGCGCTGGTGGCAGCCAGCGTGTGACCGCGAAATGCGGACTGCGGTTTTCCGGATTCCACGTCCCACACCAGCGCCGCACCGTCCAGTCCGGTCGACGCCAGCCGCCGGCCCAACGCGTCGAAGGCCACCGAAACGACCTCGCCCGTGTGCCCGCGAAAACGGCGCAACTCGCCGCCGGTCTGGGGGTCCCAGAGCTTGATCGTCAGGTCGTCGGAGGACGTACAGGCGATGCATCGACCGTCGGGGCTCCAGCGCAGGCATGGGTGCCATAACTGATCGTTCCACTTGCGGATCTCGGCGTGAGTTTGTGCATCCCAGAGGCGAATCGTTCCGTCCGACGACGCCGAGGCGATTTGCATTCCGTTCGGGCTCCAGCGCGCCGAATGATATTCTCCGGCGAGCCCGCGCAAGACCGCCGTCTCGCGCCGCTCGCCGGTGTCCCACAGGCGAATCGTCTGGTCGCTGCCGATCGAGAGCAGCTGCCTGCCATCCGGACTGAATTCGACTGCATGAACTACGCCCTGGTGACCGGCCAGTGTGGCCAGCCTGCGGCCGTTGGCCGCATCCCACAGGCAGACGGCCGCCTCATCCCCCGCTCCGGCCAGGATCGTCCCGTCGGGGTTCCAGCCGACAGTGCGGACCGGACCCAAATGATCATGCATTGCGACGAGCAGGCGTCCTGTCCGGGCATCGCGGATTTCTGCGCCGCGCAGCTTCGTGGCGATCGCGAAACGGCTTCCGTCCGGGCTGTACGCCGCCATCTCGATCGGGCCGGCTGCCTCGCGCAGCGTGAGCTCCGACCGCGAGAAATGAGATGCCAGGTAGAACCATTCCCAGCCGCGGACGTCACGCGCGGCGACAGTGCCCGGCTCGGCGTCCCGTTCCAATCCCGGACGCCATTTCTGCAACAGGTCCTGCATCCGCCGCGCGCCGGTCATGCCTTTCCAGGCGTGCTCCGCCATGCTCATCTGGGCGAAATACAGGTTCTGACGAACGGTCTCGGCGCGCTCGTTGGCCACCTCCCGGGCGGCTTCCGCCTGGCGGCGCTGGTCGGCTTCACGTTCGCGCAATTCCCGTTCGTTGTGCCGCGCAGCGATGGCGTCGTCACGCGCAGCGACCGCTTTGCGGCGGTCGATCTCTCGCTGATTCGCCAGATCGGTCATCTTGAAGGCGGTGATCGAAGCGGCGACGGCGCCGGCCACCAGCAAGAGGCCGATGATCGACAGCGCCACCGCCAGCTCGCGGTTGCGCCGTGCCCAGCGCCGCATTCGCTCGACGAGCGACGGCCGGCGGGCACGAATCGGCTCGTCGTCGAGAAACCGCGCGAGATCGGCCGCCAGCGCGGCAGCCGTCGGATAGCGATGATCGGGATCGCGATCAATGGCCTTGTGGATGATGGTCGCCAGATCGCGCGGCACGTCGGGATTGAGTTTGTCGAGTCGCGGCGGTTCGGTCGTCGTGATCTGCTTGACCAGTTTGTGGCGTTCGATTTCGTCGTACGCAGGCCGCAGGGCCGCCAGTTCGTAGAGAGTCAGTCCCAATGAATAGACGTCGCCGCGGGCATCGGCCCGATTGTCGAACGCCTCGGGCGACATGTACCGGAACGTTCCCAGCACGTCGCCGGAGTGAGTCAGGTTCTGCTGGTCGTCGGTTTTTGCCAGTCCGAAATCTGCGACCCACACCGTGCCGCGCGTGTCGAGCAGCAGGTTGCTGGGCTTGATGTCGCGATGCAGAATTCCCTGCTCATGCGCGTATTGCAATGCGCCGGCCACCTGGCTGCCGATCTGTGCGATGCTCTGCCAATACGCCGGAATCCGCCGCCTGGCCCCCGAGCGGACCTCGCTGTGCCCCGGCAAAACGGCGGCCAGATCGGACGCGGGATCGGTGTCCGAGAGAGACCCGAGAACCACGGTGCCGTCGCCGGCGGCAGCGCCCGGTCGTTGGGGAACTGCACCGTCGGGAGATCGGTCGGGGTCGCCGTCCCACGAGATGGTGTCTGAAAACTGGCCACCTGAAAAACGGGCCTCTGGCGGAACTGCCGTTCCGGCGCCATCCTGCCGGATGGCCGTCAGGTTGCCGCGTCCGGCCATCAGCGAGCGGGCACATTCGGTCGGCGACACGTGCTGTTGCGGCCGGCGAAACTCTCCCTGAGGTTCGCGGGCGGCAGGGCCGGTATCGCGCGAGCGCTGCAACTCGCGGAGCACTTCGTCGAGCCCCAGGCCCTGGATGAACTGCATCACGTAGAACTGCATGCCGGCGTGTTCGCCCACGCCGAATACGGGCACGATGTTCGTGTGATGCAGGCGCGCCGCCGCTCGCGCTTCACGCTCGAACCTCTGGGCGAAGCGGGAATTACTTCGCGCCTCGAGCGACAGCAGCTTGAGCGCCACGTGCCTTCCCAGCGACAACTGCTCGGCTTCGTAGACGATGCCCATGCCCCCGCGCCCGACTTCGCGGATGATGCGGTAATCTCCCAGTTGATCGAACGGAGCGGCGGCGCACGCTTTCTCGCCGCCGACGGCTCCCTGAGATTCGTCTGCGGGAGCAATGCTTTCGAGCATCGCCATGGCGGGGAGCACGGCGCGGATTTCATCGGCCAGGTCTGGAAACTTCTCGATATAGTCGGCCAGCGCAGGGCGTTCGCCGCGGCGGTACCGTCCCACGAATTCCTCGGCCAGCCCGAGTACGATTTCCGATTTCTCAGTCGTCGTCATGCCTGCTCCCTGCTGGCCGTTATTGCAACCTCTCGAAGCCGGGTATGCGCTCCAGGGCCTCGCGCAAGCGCTTGAGCGCCCGTAAATACCGGCTGCCGACTCCCGCCTTCGACATTCCCAGCGCCTGGGCGATCTCGCTCATGCTGAGCTGCTCGAAATGCTTGAGAGCCAGCACTTCACGGTCGACCGGATCCATGGCATTAAGCGCTTCCTGCACGAAGATGCGGGTTTCGGCTTTGACCGCCACTTGCGAGGGAGTCGACAATTGCCCCAGGAGCTGTGCGGCCAGAGAGACCGAATCGGCCTCGGGCAGGCCGCCGCGGTGCAACGACACTTCACGATCGGCGTCGCGCATCCGCGTCCCCAGGTGCCGGCGATGCACTTCGGCCAGCTTCAACCCCGTCATGTGCCGCAGCCACAAAAAGAACGGCAGGCCGGGTTTCTCGGCAAATTCGGCCAGGCGCTGGGCGACCTCCAGAAACGATTCCTGCAAGACGTCCGAATCGTCGATGCGGCCTTGTAACCGGCGGCTGAGCCGCAGCCGCATCATCCGCTTCAGCCGATCGCGATAGCGGCCGAACAACTCGCGCAGCGCCGCCTCGTCGCCGGCGACGGCCTGCTGCACCAATGTCTGATTCTCGTCGGAATCGCTCATATTGCCGGGTCGTTCATGATTGCATATCGCCATATCCTCTATAAATGCGGTTCGCGGCCGATCGTCTCTGAAGAAATCGGATAATTTCCGGATTTTGGGGAATCCGGGCCCGCCCTCTCATCGTACCCAGAATTCCTGCCGCTTGCCCGTTTCAGTCTGGGGCCGTCGCATCCGCGGCTTTGGCTCTTTTCAACACGACCAGAGAGCGTTGCGAGCCGGGCGCGGCACTGAATTCCCGTGGATGCTCCAGGCTGCCCCAATGGGCCCAGCAGATTTTGAGACGATCGCCGTCCCATTCATAAATCCCAGCGACAGGCAACCCCTTGTACGGGCCTTCGGTGAGCAGGCAGTCAATGGTCTTTGGCGACTTCGTCGGATCGAGCTTGTACGTTCCTTTCTCGAAACGGTCTGCGGGCTGCTCGGTGTACGCTCCCCTCTCGAAAGTGACATTCCACAGAGCAATATCCTCTGGTGCAGTGATCTGTCCATCCCGCATGCT
>Ga0207639_10003379_pt1 | contig 10736 bp, 10 predicted proteins | sample KBSCornC32_FD_184299 | JGI IMG/M metagenome (GOLD analysis project Ga0207639, IMG submission 184299) | Corn rhizosphere microbial communities from Kellogg Biological Station, Michigan, USA - KBS Corn C3-2 (SPAdes) (version 2) | ecosystem: Host-associated > Plants > Roots > Rhizosphere > Soil ...
TCGCGTCGAGTTCCCCTTCGAGCGTCTGCAGGCTGCGGCGCAGGATGTGCGTGACGTCGCCGACGTGCAGGCAGGCGTAGTAGTTCGCCGCTTCGATCCAGTCGACGTCCGATGCGTCGAGGAACAAGGTCTGCCCGCGGTTCTTGACGACGAGGCGCGTGACCGGGCGTCGATCGGGCGACGGTTCGAGCGCGAGCCGGCTCTTCGCCCGCTGCAGTGCACGCGCGAATCGCGCGTCGTCGAACGGCTTCAGCAGGTAGTCGAGGGCGCCCGCGTCGAACGCGCGCAGCGCGTACTCGTCGTAGGCCGTGACGAAGATGACCGCCGCCGGCATGTCCGGGCCCATGAGCTCGAGCACGTCGAAGCCGTCGCATTCGGGCATCTGCACGTCGAGGAAGAGGAGATCCGGCTTCGTGCGCCGCATCTCGTCGATCGCGGCCTGGCCGGAGTCGCACTCGACGACGGCGCCGACGTCGGGATCGCGGTCGAGCAGCAGCGCGAGGTTGCGCCGCGCGATCGCCTCGTCGTCGACGACCAGCACGCGCAGCGGCGCCATTCACGCCTCCCGTAGCGGCAGCGTCACCACGACGTCGACGCCGTCGGTGCCCGCACGCTGCAGCACGAGGTCGGAGCGGTCACCGTGCAGGATGCGCAGGCGCGTGCGCAGGTTGCCGAGGCCGACGCCCGTGTGCGTCGCGTCGAGGTCTTGCTGGGTGCACGGCCCGTCGTTCGACACGCTCAGGCGAAGCGTGCCGTCGCGGCCCGCGCCGGCGATGCGGATCGCGCCGCCGGACACGCGCTTGGAAATGCCGTGCTTGATCGCGTTCTCGACCAGCGGCTGCAGCAGCAGGTTGGGTACCTTCGCGTCGAGCAATCCGTCCTCGATGTCGAGATCGACGCGCAGGCGATCGCCGAAGCGCAGCTTCTGGATGTCGAGGTAGCGCTGCAGGTATTCCACTTCTTCGGCCAGCGTCACCTGCGCCCGGTTCGAGTCCTCCGACGCGCGACGCAGGAACTCGCTCAGTCCCACGATCATGTTGACGGCGGCGCCGTTGCGCTGGTCGCGCACGAGGCCGGCGATCGCGTTGAGCGTGTTGTACATGAAGTGCGGTTCGAGCTGGCGGCGCAGCGCGGTGAGTTGCGCCCGGGACAGCTCTTCGTTGAGCCGCGCCGCTTCGGTCGCCTGGCGCGCGATGCGGTCGCGCGCGTCGAGCAGGTAGATCACCGTCAGTATCAGCGCGTAGGCGATGAAGAACGTGAAGAACTGGTAGACGAGCGACGTGCTCCACGTGTTCGCGAACGTCGGCCAGCGCTTGTTCGCCCACGGGTTGAAGAGCACCTGCAGCCATGCGGACCACGATTCGACCATCGCGCTCATGATCACGAGCATGGCCAGATGCACGCCGACCGCCTTGAGCGTGGTGCCGCGGAAGACCGGATAGCGTCGCGCCAGGTCGATGATCAAGGGCGTCGCCAACGCCCACGGCAACCACAGCGCCAGTTCGGTGGTGAAGAGCGGCAGCCAGGAATGCGTCCTGCCTTCCACCACGCGCATCACGATCACGGTCTGGAGTGCATCGAACAGCGCACCGGCGCCCCAGGCGCCGGCGATCCAGGGCCAGCGTGTCCGGTCCGCATAGGGTCGGAGGTCGATCATGGCGGGCACGATACAGCAACGCGGAATCGACGAAGTCGCATATGCAGCGAGCGGTGGCATGCATGCAGCGAACGGTCTGGTTGCCCGCGGGTGCGACGCCTACGCTGGCCCCGACGTTTCGGAGTCGATGTCGCCAGGTGCGCGTCGCCGCGAAGCGTTCGATTCAAATCCCATCCATCGAAGGAGATCGACCATGAAACACCTCGTCGCTTCGGTTCTACTGGCCGCCGCGTTCGCCGTGCCGGCCTCGGCTGCACCGTCCGCGGATTCCTCCGCCGTCACCGCCATCAAGCAGCTGGGGCAGGACATGGGCGACGCGATGGTCGCACTCGACGTCGAACGCATCGACCGGATGTTCGGTGACGACTGGATGACGATCGGCCAGTCCGGCAGCGCCTACACGAAGGCGGAGCTGCTGAGCGACATCAAGTCCGGCAAGAAGAAGCTCACGTGGTTCGAACTGCGGCCGATCGACGTGCAGGTCTTCGGCGACGTGGCGATCGCCCAGGGCAACGTGCTCGAGAAGCGGGTCGTCGACGGCCAGGAAACGGAGATGGAACTCGTCTACCAGGACGTCCTCAAGAAGCGCGAGGGGCGCTGGGTCGTCGTGCGCAGCACGGGCGCCAAGGTGAAGTGACCGGCGGCGAAGCCGTTCGCCCAACGGACCCCGCGTGCGAGGCGGGCGACGCCTCGAACGCGGGCGTTTCCCGCGAACCAAACGGAAGCCAAACGCGTCGTGCGAACCCGGCGCGCGATTCAGTTTTCAGCCAACCACGGCCTGAATAATTCCGCCCCGCCGAACCTGAACAGCGGTGGGAGGCCGCCATGGGCAATGCAAAGCCGCGTATCCAATGCGAGTCGATCGGCCGCCTGGCCGACGAAATGGTCACGATCGCCGAGCGCATCCACGCGCGGCTGGCGCACGGCGACATCCTCGTCTTCGCGGGCGACGACGGACTCGTGTACATCGATGTCCCGGACAACGCGGGCAAGGTGCCGACACACTGGATCGCCGGCACCTTCCGTCTCGGCGAGCCGTTCGAGGCGATCATCGAGGACCTGCGGTGCCTGCGCGACAGTCGTCGTCGCGACTGGATGCTGGAGTAGGCGCCGCGCGCGGTCGCGATGAGGCGTGGAGCGGCGTGCGCCCGGGCAAGGCGACGCGATCGGCGATCCCGCGAGGCGTCGCTTACAATCGCACCTTCGCTCTTGCCGTCCAGGAAACATCTTGGCCGTGGATCCGCACGAACCCGCGCAACAGGCGGTCGCTCGATCAGCCGCCTTCTCGGTCGCGCCGATGATGGACTGGACCGATCGCCACTGCCGGTACTTCCATCGCCTGCTCGCGCCGCACGCGCTGCTCTACACCGAGATGGTGACCGCGCCCGCGGTCATCCACGGTGATCGCGCGCGCCTGCTCGGTTACGACGAAGCGGAGCATCCGGTCGCGTTGCAGCTCGGCGGGTCGGAGCCGGACGAGCTCGCGGAAGCGGCGCGCATCGGCGCCGAGCTCGGCTACGACGAGATCAACCTCAACGTCGGCTGCCCGTCCGACCGCGTGCAGTCGGGTCGCTTCGGCGCGTGCCTCATGCGCGAGCCGACGCTCGTGCGCGAGTGCGTCGCGGCGATGCGCGAAGCGGTCGCGCACCTCGCCGTGCCGGTCACCGTGAAGTGCCGCATCGGCGTCGACGACCAGGACGAATACGCAGGCCTCGCCGGGTTCGTCGAGGCGGTGCAGGCGAGCGGCTGCGACACGTTCATCGTGCACGCGCGCAAGGCATGGCTGCAGGGCCTGTCGCCGAAGGAGAACCGCGAGATCCCGCCGCTCAACTACGCGCGCGTGTACCGGCTCAAGCAGGACCACGCGCGGCTCACGGTGGTGATCAACGGCGGCATCGGCACGCTCGCCGAGGTCGACGAGCACCTGCGCCACGTCGACGGCGTCATGCTCGGCCGCACCGCCTACCACGAGCCGTACCGGCTCGCCGAGATCGAACATGCGCTGCACGGCACGCCGCTGCCCGAGCGCGACGAGGTGCTGCGGCGGCTGCGCCCGTACGTCGAGGCGCACCTCGCGCGCGGCGATCGGCTCCAGCACATCACGCGCCACATCCTCGGCCTGTATCAGGGCCTGCCCGGCGCGCGCGGGTACCGGCGCGTGCTGAGCGAGCAGGCGCATCGCGCCGACGCGGGCTGGGACGTCGTCGAGGCCGCGATCGCGGCGCGGCACGCGGGCGAGCGGTCGTTGCGCGCGGCGTAGCGCGGCGGGTCGACGGGGCGGCAGGTCAGCGTCGGGTCGAGCGTTTCGGCGGCCGTGCGCCACCGCCGACGTCGCGCACGCAGTGTTCGACGAACGCGACGAACGCGCGCACCTTGGCCGGGATGAAGCGGTTGCCGGGGTAGATCGCGAAGATGCCTTGCTCGATCGCGGTCCACGCGTCGAGCACGCGTACGAGGCGGCCGTCGGCGAGATCGCCCGCGACGACGAACTGCGGCAGCAAGGCGATGCCGGCGCCCGCGCGGCATGCATCGAGCAGGGCGAGCGCATTGTTCGAGCGAACGCGCGGCGGCACGCGCAACGTCTCGCTGCGGCGGCGTCGCCGCAGTTCCCAGCGGTCGGCGATCGCGCCGACGTCGAGCACGAGGCAGGCGTGGCGTTCGAGATCGGCCGGGCGACGCGGCTGGCCGGCCGTCGCGAGATAGGCCGCGCTCGCGACGAGGACGCGGCGGCTGTCGCCGAGACGGCGCGCGACGAGGCGCGAGTCGCGCAGTTCGCCGACACGGATCGCGACGTCGAACGCCTCCTCGACGAGGTCGACGTTGCGATTGGACAGGTGCAGGTCGAGCTCGAGTTCGGGATGCGCGGCGACGAACTCGCCGATGCGCGGCGTGAGGTGGGCGAGGCCGAGCCCACTCGGGATGCTCGCGCGCAAACGCCCGCGCAACGCCCCGCCGGACGCGCTCGCGGCCGCTTCCGCTTCGGCGATTTCGGCGAGCAGGCCTTCGCAGCGCGCGAGGTGCGTGCGACCCGCCTCGGTGAGCCCGACCTGGCGCGTCGTCCGTTGCAGCAGGCGCACGCCGAGGCGTGATTCGAGCGCGGCGACCGCGCGGCTCACGCCGGACACATGCATGCCGAGGCGGACCGCCGCCTGGGCGAAGCTGAGCCGGTGCGCGACCTCGACGAAGCAGGCGATCTCGGCGAGCTGGTTGCGGATCATTGTTGTCGTGCACGCAATGATGATTTCGCTGGGAGCCAGTTTATCGCAGGTAGGAGCGGCCGTATGTTGTACCCGCCCATACCGCTGGAGACACCCGTGCCGCTCGTCACCGTGACCGTACGCAAGCCGACCCCGCCCGCGCGCCGCCGCGCGATCCTCGACGCCGTGCACGACGCGCTCGTGGCGAGCGGCGTGCCCGCGACCGACCGTTTCCAGCGCGTGCTCGAGCTCGATCCGGCGGATTTCGTGTTCGACCCGCGCTACCCCGACCTCGCCACCGACCGCGGCGACGACTTCGTGCTGGTCGAGATCCTCTGGTCGGTCGGGCGCAGCGTGAAGGTCAAGCGCCAGTTGCTGACCGGCCTGCTCGCGGGGCTCGCCGCGCACGACATCGACGGCGAGCACGTGATGGTCGTGTTCAAGGAGACCGCGTGGGAGAACTGGTCGTTCGGCGGCGGGCGGATCCTGCACGCATGAGCCGGCTCGCCGCGCCGCCGCTGGACGGCGTCGCCGGCGCGCGCGCGAACCGGCGCGTGATGGCGGGCGCGTTCGTCGTGCTCTGGTGCACCGGCTATCCGGCCGGGCTGATCGCCGTGCAGCACGCGGCGCCGTTCACGATCCTGTTCCTGCGCTTCGCGTTCGCCGCGGTGATCTTCGCGGCGATGGCGCTGGTCGCGCGTGCGCAGCGACCGGGGTGGCGCGAGGTCGGGCACCACGCGGTCGTCGGCGTACTGTCGCTCGCGGTCTCGTTCGGCGGCATCTACGAGGCACTCCGGCTCGGCATCGGCACCGGCGTCGCGGCGTTGTTCATCGGCGCGCTGCCGCTCGCGACCGCCGCGCTCGGCCTGCTGCTCGGCGAACGCCTGCGCGCCGTGCAGTGGATCGGGCTCGCGCTCGGCCTCGCTGGCGTCGTGCTCGTGCTGCAGGGACGATTCGGCGGTGGTGCGGCCGACCTCGACGCCTATGCGGCGGGTACCCTCAGCCTGTTCGCGCTCGCCGCGGGCACGCACTACCAGAAGCGCCGCGCCACGGTCGCCGACCTGCGCGTCGGCCTTGCCGTGCAGCATGCGGTCGCCGCGCTCGCGCTGCTGCCGCTGGCCGTGCTCGCCGAGCACTTCCGCATAGACGCGAGCGTGACGTTCGCGGGCGCGCTCGCCTGGCTCGTGCTGGTCAATTCGATCGGCGGCTTCGCGCTGCTGTTCGCCCTGCTGCGCGGTGGCGCGGCGACCGACGTCGCGACCCTGTTCTTTCTGATGCCGCCGATCACGGCGCTGATGGGCTGGCTCGTGCTCGGTGAGCGGCTTGCGCCGGCGATGCTGCCGGGTTTCGCGCTCGTCGCGTTCGGTGTCTGGCTCGGTACGCGCGCGCGCTGAAACCGCATGAGGCGCGGGCGCGCCGCCACGGCTGGCGCCCGGGCGCCACCGCGCTGCCCATTTTCGGCCCGCGTGACGTGATTCCACGCGAAATAGCGTATTGGGAATCAGGACCGCTCCGCACGACGTCGGCGACGAGGATGGGCATGGAAAGGCAGGAAGCGGGGCCGGCGTGCGCCGAGCCCGGGGAGGCGCCTACGGGCGGAAGCAACCGTACACCCGTGGGGCCGAACGCGACGGAGCGCATGGAGCGTGTCGACGCGCCGCCTGCAGCGCCGATCGGCATCCGCTGCCTCGCCTGCGGCAGCGACGACCTCGACGCGAGCGCCCATCCGCGCGGCGACGAGCCGGTGCGCTGCCGCGCGTGCGACGCGTGGCATACCTACCTCGAGCTCGAAATCGCCGCGGTCGAGGCGATACGCCGCGAGCGCGCACGTCGCTCCGGCGCCTGAACGGCGTCGGCCCGGCGCGCGTGGCGCGGCCGTGAACCGCTAAACTCGCGGACCCGATCCGCGCCACCGGCCCTCGATGTCCCTCGTCAATCTCGTCAACGTCGACTATTCGGTCGGCGGCCCGCTGCTGCTCGACGGCGTCGATTTCGCGATCGAACGCAACGAACGCATCTGCGTGGTCGGCCGCAACGGCGCCGGCAAGTCGACCCTGCTGCGCCTCGTCGCGGGCGAACTGCGCCCCGACGACGGCGAACTGCGCGTGCAGGGCGGCGTGCGCGTGGCCAAGCTCGCGCAGGAAGTGCCGCACGACGTCGACGGCAGCGTGTTCGACGTCGTCGCCGGCGCACTCGGCCATCTCGGCGCATTGCTCGCCGAATTCCATCAGCTGAGCCACCACCTCGATGTCACCGGCAACACCGACGCGCTCGCGCGCGTGCAGGCGCGCATCGAGGCCGAGCACGGCTGGGACCTCGATCGTCGCGTCACCAACGTGCTCGAGCGCCTCGAGCTGCCCGAGGAAGCGGCATTCTCCGCGCTGTCGGGCGGCATGAAGCGCCGCGTGCTGCTCGCGCGCGCCCTCGTGCTCGATCCCGACGTGCTGCTGCTGGACGAGCCGACCAACCATCTCGACATCGAGGCGATCGCCTGGCTCGAGCGCCTGCTGCTCGACTTCGCCGGCAGCGTCGTGTTCGTCACGCACGACCGTCGCTTCCTGCGCGCGCTCGCGACGCGCATCGTCGAGATCGACCGCGGCCAGCTCACGAGCTGGCCGGGCGACTACGACAACTACCTGCGCCGGCGCGAGGAACGCCTGCACGCGGAGGCGCAGGCGAACGCGCTGTTCGACAAGAAGCTCGCGCAGGAAGAAGTGTGGATCCGCCAGGGCATCAAGGCGCGCCGCACGCGCAACGAGGGCCGCGTGCGCGAGCTCGAGGCGATGCGGCGCGAACGCGCGCAGCGGCGCGAACTCGGCGGCACGGCGAAGCTGCAGGTCGGCGTCGCGGCCGCGTCGGGCCGTCGCGTGATCGACATGGAGGACGTGCGTTTCGGCTGGAATGGCCGGGTGATCGTCGACGGCTTCTCGACGACGATCCTGCGCGGCGATCGCGTCGGCCTGATCGGCGCGAACGGCTCGGGCAAGACGACCCTGTTGAAGCTCCTGCTCGGCCAGCTCGCGCCGCAGGCGGGCGAGGTGCGCCTCGGCACGAACCTCGAGATCGCCTATTTCGACCAGCATCGCGCGCACCTGCGCGAGGACCTGAGCGCGCTCGACAACGTCGCCGAGGGGCGCGAGTACATCGAGGTCGGCGGCGCGCGCAAGCACGCGCTCGGCTACCTGCAGGACTTCCTGTTCTCGCCCGATCGCGCGCGCGCGCCGATCACCGCGCTGTCGGGCGGCGAGCGCAACCGCCTGCTGCTCGCCAAGCTGTTCGCCAAACCGTCCAACCTGCTCGTCATGGATGAACCGACCAACGACCTCGACGTCGAGACGCTCGAACTGCTCGAGGAACTGCTCGCGGCGTACGCGGGCACCTTGCTGCTCGTGTCGCACGACCGCGACTTCCTCGACAACGTCGTCACGAGCACGCTCGCGCTCGAAGGCGGCGGTCGCGTCGGCGAGTACGTCGGCGGCTACAGCGACTGGCTGCGCCAGGCGCCGCGCTCCGCGGTGGCGCGCATCGGCGTCGGCAAGGAGCCGCTGCGCGACAAGGCGCCGCGAGGGCGCGCGGCGACCGATGCGCCGCTCGCGGGCGCGGCGGCGGAGGCGAAAGGCGCACCGGCGAAGCGCAAGCTCAGTTACAAGGAATCGCGCGAGCTCGAAGAATTGCCGGCGCGCATCGACACGCTCGAAACGCGCATCGCGGCCCTCGGCGTGGCGATGCAGGAACCCGGCTTCTACCAGCAGGACGGTGCGCGCATCGTCGCAGCGAACAGCGAGCTCGCGACGCTGCAGGGCGAGCTCGACGCCGCCTACGCGCGCTGGGCCGAACTCGACGCGTGACGCTGCGGCACGCGCGTGCAGGGATTGGGTGATTGCAGTCACGATCCGCGCCGTGCCGAACGGCGAGAATCGCCGCGCCCGCTGCCGCCGGCGGCGTCTTCCACGAAGGGATATCGATGATGAGACCTGCTCCGCTGCTGCTGTCGTTGCTCGTCGTGCCCGTCGGTGCGAGCGCGGTGGACGACGCGATCTTCGCCGACGGATTCGACCGCGCGGCGCCGGTCGTGCTCTACACCGACATCGTTTCCGGCCCGACGACGGGCGGTGAAGGCGGCAAGGGTGCGTACCTGTCGTTGTTCGGCCGGAACTTCGGCACGGGCGGCCTCGGCACGCGCATCAAGGTCTACGTCGGCACGGCGGAAGTCGACAACTACCGGTATCTCGGCCCGTCGCGCGGGCGCGACGACGTGCAGCAGGTCACCGTGCAACTCGGCGCGCTCGGCGGCCAGGCCGCGGGCGTCGCGTTGCCGGTCACGCTCGTCGTCGACGGCCTGTCGTCGACGATCGCGTCGGGCTTCACGATCAATCCGGGACGCATGATCTTCGTCGACCCGGTCAACGGCGACGACGCGACCGGCGTGGTGGGCGACATCGCGCATCCGTTCCGGCGCGTGCAGGCCGGCGGGGATTTCTCCGCCGGCGCCTGGGGCCGCGTGCGTCCGGGCGACGTCATCGTCCTGCGCGGCGGCAACTACGTCGATCGTGGTTTCGAGGACTATTTCCTGCGCTTCATGATCCGCACGAACGGCCTGCCCGATCGCAGTTCGGGCACGGCGCCGACCGGCGCGATCGACACCGGACCGATCACCCTGACCGCGTATCCGAACGAGGTCGCGAGCATCGCCGGCACCGCGACCAACAACCCGAGCGGTGCGCTGGCCGGCCTCAACGGCGAGAACTACCCGCTGGCCGGGAAGTGGATCGTCATCGCCAACCTGCGCATCGAGGGCGGCGGCTACGACGGCCCGGTCAACCAGGAAATCCACGGCGACCACTGGCGCGTCGTCAACAACGAGCTGACCGCGACGACCGGCGTGACCTCCGGCGCGAGCCCGTCGCGCATGGGCGGCATCACCGGCAACGGCCTCGACGCGCACTGGCTCGGCAACCACATCCACGACATCCAGGGCAGCGAGAACGAAGCGCACGGGATCTACATCGACGGCGAGGGCAGCTACGACATCGCCTGGAACGACATCCACGACATCCACAGCGGCAAGGGCATCCAGCTGTTCGCCAACGGCGGCAACGGCTCGGACGTGATCGACGACGTGGCGATCCATCACAACCGCGTGAGCCGCGTGACCCAGTTCGGCATCAACGTGGCCGACGGCTCGCGCGACCGCATCGCGATCTACGACAACATCGTCACCGAAGCGGCCGCGGCCGGCCTGCGCTTCAACACCGTCGACCTGCACGGCTGCCGCGTGTACAACAACACGTTCCACGGCAACAACACCGCGAGCGGCGACGTCTACGGCGTGCTCATGAACGACTGGGGCCTGCCGGCGGACGCGCTGGACGTGCGCGACAACATCTTCGTCGCGCGCTCCGGCACGCACTACTTCGGCGGTTCCGTCGGCTTCGACGGCACCGAAGGCGTGTTCGCGCGCAACCTCTGGTTCGGCGGCGACGACGGCACCGCCATCGATTCGGCGGCGCTCGTCGCCGATCCGCACTTCGTCGCGCCCGGCACCGACTTCCATCTCGCGGCAGGCAGCCCGGCGATCGACGCCGGTTCGGCGGCGACCGCGGCTCTCGTCACGACCGACTACGACGCGCGCGCGCGGCCTTCGGGCGCCGCGATGGATCTCGGCGCGCTCGAATATTCCCCCTGAGCAGGGTGGTGTGGACGGCGGAAGCCGCGAAGCTTTCCTGGGCGACGAAAGCGGGCAGGGCGGATCAAGGCGCGTAGCGCCGACTGCGCCGCAGGAGCGGCGCGAACGGCGAAGCCGGGTCCGAAGGACCGCTGGGCGGGAAGACCGGCGTCATCCACCGCTTGCACGGCTTGATCCCGCCTGCGCGCTCGCGACG
>Ga0207639_10003386_pt1 | contig 10721 bp, 8 predicted proteins | sample KBSCornC32_FD_184299 | JGI IMG/M metagenome (GOLD analysis project Ga0207639, IMG submission 184299) | Corn rhizosphere microbial communities from Kellogg Biological Station, Michigan, USA - KBS Corn C3-2 (SPAdes) (version 2) | ecosystem: Host-associated > Plants > Roots > Rhizosphere > Soil ...
TCCGCCATGTTCGACCTGCCCCTCGATTCGAGAATCAGCCTCGAAGATACCCAGGAATTCCACCAGGCGCTGATTGGCTCGGGCGCCCCCATCAACGAAGTCAATACGCTGCGCAAGCACTTCAGCGCCGTCAAGGGAGGCCGTCTCGCAATTGCCGCTTCTGACGCGCTGAAAGTTTCATTGCTGGTTCCGGATGTGCCGCTGCGGACGCTCGATGCGCTCTCATCCGGGCCGACCTCGCCAGACCACTCCACAGTCGACGAGGTACATGAAATCCTTGTGAAATACGATCTCGCCCCAAAATTCGCGCCGTCAGTGCGCGCATTTTTCGAGCGCCAGGATCTCCCCGAGTCTCCCGGAAACAAAGCCTGGCGTCCTCCGTTTCTGTCCAGGTTTCAACGTGTCGATAACTCGCAGCCGCGCCGTTTCACAGCCGCTGTCAACCTTACCGGCGAAGACGAAGCTTTTCGCGATTCCGTTTTCGAAGTGCTTCTATCCAGCCACGACCTGGTAGAAAGCGCGCGCACACTGGCCCAAAAAGCTGGATACTTTGTAGCTGTCGACAACTCCTGCGACGACTGGGATTATGCGGATGCGGCCCGCTACCTGCTGAATCGATTTCACGATTTGCGCTCACAGCATCGTCGCTTCTGTCTGATTTCGGGCGGCGAGGTAACGGTTACTCTCAATCGCACTCCGGGCGCTGGCGGACGCAACCAGCAATTCGCGTTGGCGTGCGCACTTGAGCTGGCCCACTATCCCGACGAAATGCTGACAGTGCTCAGCGCGGGTTCAGACGGCATCGATGGAAACACGCCCAACGCCGGCGCCATCGCCGATCCCACCACGGTGAAGCGGGCCGTAGCCTTCGGTTTTGATCCTCAGGAGTCTCTCCGCAGCTTCAACGCATGTCCGCTGTTTACGGCACTGGGAGACACGGTGGTAACGGGGCCTACCGGCCAAAATCTGCGCGATCTGCGGCTCATGATCTCGGACAAGCCCTGAAACAAGAAGGTTTTTCTTTGTGCCGGTTCGCATCGGAATCGACAGCCGGGCTATGATGGAACTTCGACTCCGATTTATCTTCAACGCTCCTCAGGAATACAAGTGACCCGAAAAGTAAGTCCAAAAGGCGCTGACAAAACGCCCGACATACGGGCTGTGGCCGCATTGGCCAAGGTCTCGATCGCAACGGTTTCGCGAACCATCAACGGCTCGCCGGTGGTAAGTGAGAAACTCTCCAAGCGTGTTTGGCAGGCGATAGAGCAGCTGAATTATTTCCCCAATACTCACGCCCGTACCCTGGTTTCAGGGCGCAGCCGTCTTTTCGGGATCATTGTTGAAAATATCACCAATCCCTTTTTTCCTGAATTGATCCAGAGCTTCGAAGAAATCGCGGTTGCGAACGGCTACGAGATTCTGGTCAGTTCCTCCAACAGCGACCCGGCTGTTCTCACGACCTGTGTTCGCCGCATGCTTGAGCGCAAGGTCGAAGGCGTTGCGGTGCTCACTTTCGGCGAAGAAGAACCCGTGCTCGATCAACTCTCCTTCCACGATGTGCCCGTGGTTCTCGCAGAATTCAAGCTATCTGAACCAAAGGCCAGCACCATTGTCCTCGACTACACCACCGGCATTCAGGCTGCGGTAAAACATCTTGCCGCCCTCGGCCATCGCAAGATCGGGTTCCTCGCGGGGCCTCACAAGTTGCACTCCGCCATCACCCGTCAGAATGACTTCGTGACGGCCATGCAGGAAAGCAAACTCCCTGTACAAAAGAAGTGGATTATCGAGTGCGATCACACGCTCAAGGGCGGTGTTGCCGGGTTTGGAAAACTTCGTGAACTCCCCGGCCAGCCCACCGCAGTCATCTGTTCGAACGACATGACTGCTATCGGCGTTTTGCGTGCGGCTTACATGCAAGATCTGCGCGTCCCGCAAGATTTGTCGGTCATCGGACTCGACGATATCGACTTCGCTGAATTCACACTGCCGCCACTTACCACGATCCGCCTCTCCCGCTCTGATCTTGCGCGTGCGGCATTCGATGCACTCCGCCAGCATGGAGAAGAAGCTGGAAAAGCGAATCCTCAGCGCGAGTTCCTGGTGTCTACCAGCCTCGTTGTACGTGGATCGACGGCGCCCCCACCAGCCGACGCGTGATCTGCTTTTCCTTTGATCTCTGCGCTTAGACCTGTGTCAGTTCCGCGTCTTCGAGCTCGAGCTGCTGCCTCCGCATCGATGCGATTTCTGCAAAGGTCTCGTCAGCAGCCATCCTGCGGTCCGGATAAATTCGTGGTTGACCGAATCGTATCTCCGCATAAAAACTGGGCGAATGGAGAGTCTTCCATAGATGCGGTGCAAAGTTTGCGTCGCCGAACCAGCACAGTTCTCTCTCCGGCGAGCCGTCACTCGGTACATACCGGATCGAAGCGGCAGTTACGGGACTACCTGATCGGATACCGGGTTCGAAAAGCCGCGAGCGAAACCGAAGCAGGTTGCCATCCGTACTCGTACCCTCCGGAAAAAATACGACTGGGATCTTAAGTTTCAATCGTTCGGCTATCGTACCTGCGACCTTCTCCGCACTCGCAAGGCTCGAGCGATTGATGAACATGGTCCCGCCGACCCGGGCCGCCTTTCCAAAGTAAGGCCACGAATCAATCTCCGCCTTGGCCACAAAGAAACATGGCATCGTCGCGCTGAGAACAATAATGTCGAGATAGCTGAGATGATTGCTGACCACTAACCCTTCTGTCGGGATAGAGCCTTCGACTTTGCAACCTATGTCCATACTGCGCAGCACGTGCGCGCAAGTCTCCTGCACCCATCGCGCCCGCTGTTCAAGCGTGCGAGGACCGCGAAGGCGCATGAGCCAAAACCGCACGATGCTTGCGATCACTACGGAGGCCAGCGCCACAGCACGCCGGAATGCGCGCGGGTTCATGGCGTCAGAGGCGCGAGGAATCGGTTGCGCGCTGCTGCAGGAAGCATTTTCAGATCGAGCAAGGTAAGAAAGTCGATGGTCCCAAATTCGCGGTCCCACGCTGGAGGAGCGCAGATGCGCGCCCCAATGGTCAGATATGTCTTCAATAACTTGGGAGCCTTAATCGGCATCGAAGCCTCTTGCTGCGCCGCGGCTGTCTGTGTCTCCGCGCCCTGCTGCTCGGCGGGGCAACAATACGCTGGAGTTGGAACCGTCTCAAATTCTGGAGAAGCATGGTAGCGAGCCAGATCGCGATACATCTGCCAGCCCTCACTAGGGTTCCTTGAATTCAGAGACGAGCAACCCACCAGGTAACGAAGCCCTATCTCGTTAGCATACTGCGCAATCCCGCGCCATAACAATGTAAGTACCTCAGGAGTCCGATGCTCGCGATCAATGGAGGCGCGGCCAAGCTCTAATATGTCGCGACGTAAAGGTTCATAGGGCGCGAACTCAAATTCCTGCTCGGAGTAGTAACCGAGATTTGACGCCGCAGTAGACCCGGATTGCATGCGATAAGTCCCGACCACCCGATGATCCGCCTTGTCTTCAACCAGCAGGTGCTCACAGAAGATATCAAAGTCGTCAGTATCAATTCCTGTCTCGTACGAACGCTGCAAACCCTCGCCCATTTCGATGTTGAAGACCTTGAAACGCAACCGGCATGCGGCTTCGCGATCTTCAGGACTTTGCGCCAGCCGCAGCCGGTACCGTCCAACTTCCGCATGAATGTGCGGCTTGGCCGGCATAACCGGCAGACCTGAAAAAACAATGGAGGGTTGAGAATCCACCGGAGTGGTGGTCTGAGGTAATAGTGCGAGAGGAGCCTTCTGCCCTGCTTGCGCGATCACAGGAGTAGTATCCGCCACAAATTGTAAGAGGAAGTTAAACCGGGCGCAAAGAATCTGCAAATAATCGCGGTTACCAATTGATGAGTTAGTAACAAAAGAGCCTGCCACTGAGGCAGGCTCTTAAGTCGAACGGTGATCTATCTCACCTACTTATACTCAACCTCCGGCGATTGAAGGTATCACCAGCACCTCATCGCCTTCCTGGAATGCATACTTATCGTTGCCAAGGAATCGGATATCTTCCTCATTGACATAGAAGTTGATAAATCGCCGAATCTGTCCATCTTCTCCGCGCAAATGTTGACGCAGCGCAGGAAAGCGACCCTCAATATCAGTAACCAGTTCAGGAAGATTCGACGCCGTACTCGAAATCTCCCGCACATTGTTGGTGTGCTTTTGAAACGCATTAGGCAGCAGAACTCTAACGGACATTTGTTTCTCCAGCCAGGCTCAATCCCTGGTTTGCAGCGTTGCGCTCTTCCACGAAGTTCTCAAAATCCGTAAGACGCGGGCGAATCGCTGCGCTCTGCGCGTAAGCCCCGTCCAGGCAATCCGTCGTCTTCAGCCCGTTTCCGGTGATGCACGTGACCGTAAGCTCGTCTGCCTTGATGCGGCCATGCGCGTAGAGTCGCGCCGTGACTGCCGTGGTTACGCCGCCAGCCGTCTCCGTGAAGATCCCCTCGGTCTCCGCGAGCTCCTGAATTGCTGAAACGATTTCGACGTCCGAAACATCCTCTGCCCATCCGCCCGTTCCGCGAATGACGCGGGCTGCATAGATACCGTCCGCCGGGTTCCCGATCGCCAGTGACCGCGCGATCGTGTTCGGCCGCTGCGGCTCGATCACATCGGTGCCGCCTTTTACAGCCTTCGCGATCGGAGAGCATCCCGTGGCCTGCGCTCCAAAGAACCGCACCGGCTTCTCGTCAACGAGCCCAAGCTGAATCAACTCATTGAATGCCTTGCGAATTTTCGTAATCAGCGAGCCCCCGGCCATGGGCACAACTACGTTGTCCGGCAGTTTCCATCCCAACTGCTCGGCAATCTCGAACCCAACCGTCTTCGATCCCTCGGCGTAGTAGGGCCGAAGATTCACGTTGACGAATCCCCAGTTGTAACGATCGGCGATCTGCGAGCACAGGCGATTCACATGATCGTAGTTGCCATCCACCCGAACCAGCGTCGCGCCGTACACCTGCGTGTTCAGAATCTTCGCCGGCTCCAGATCGGCAGGCACCAGGATGAACGTCTTCAGTCCCAGGCGCGCCGCATGCGCTGCAACAGCGTTTGCCAGGTTTCCGGTCGAGGAGCAGCCCACCGTGTCAAAGCCAAAGTCCTGCGCGTTCGCCAGCGCAACAGCCACCACGCGATCCTTGAAGCTCAGCGTGGGCATGCAGACGGCGTCGTTCTTGACGTAGAGATTCGTCGCGCCAAACTGTGCGCCCAGCCGCGGAGCCTTCACCAGCGGCGTCAACCCTGAAGGTGTCTGCGGAACATAAGTGTCCGAGACAGGCAGCAGCGCACGGTAGCGCCACATATCTAGCGGGCCCTGGGAGATTGTCTCGCGGGTAAAGCGGGTGCGGGCATACTCGAAGTCGTAGGTCACTTCGAGCGGGGAAAAGCACTCATCGCAGATAGAAAGCGGCTGATGACCATAGGTCTTGCCGCATTCCCGACATCGCAACCAATACGCAGTCGTCAAAGGTCCCTCGCTGTATGCGAGTGACATGAGAATGCCGAGCGCGTGACGTGCCCAGGAAAGAAAGAACGTGAATTGACTCGAAACTGCCTGCGAAGCTGCCAAAGCAAAGAGTGCTATTGCAGCCCCCGAATCTCATGTTCCCCGTCTCCGGGCAAGAGTTGACACCATACTCCCGTTTTGCGCGGGCAGGTTGTCGTGGCGTCACAGGGCTCGTCCCTCAGCCACTCTGCATGAAACTCAGGCTTGCCCTTTGGGGGCAAACTTGAATGTTTAGTTTGTATCACAGCCTCGAGGAGCCTGCAAGTGGCCTCACAGCGAACGGCAGCCAAAACCATTTGAATGGATCAATTTGATGCCGGAAATGACGAAAGCCAAGGTGCGCTGTCATCCTGAGAACCCGCGGGTTTGGGGCCCCATGAACGACAACAGTCGATCATGGGGTTAGCGGGGCGAAGGATCTGCTTCTTCTTAACGCGTTCGGCACAATTCGGACGTTGGGGCTTACCCAAAGCCTGCACAAGCGTCGGTCGGCAACGATCCCCTCTCACCGTTCCGGATGAATCCACACCGCATTCCCCCCACCCGACACCATCCTCACGTCCAGCACCGAACCCCGATCCACCGTCTGCTTGGTGAATTCGGTATGCGTCGCATGTGTCCCCGCGTCCGCAGCGTCCGCATAAATCTCTGCGACGTACTTCCCTGCTCCAAGGAACTGCAGCGGCACCTTCACCGTCCGCGCCTCGTAGTTGGTAATCGACCCCACATACCAGTCCTTCCCGCTGCGCCGAGCCACGGTGACGTTCACCATCGGCCGACCGGCAATCACCCGCACCTCGTCCCACGTCGCTGGAACCTGCCGGATAAATTCGAAATCGTGCTGCCCGGCATAGTGCTCGGGAAAATCAGACACCATCTCCAGTGGGCTCTCGAGAACAACGTAAAGCGCCAATTCATGCGCTCGCGTGTTCGGCGCCATCGGCTCCTTATCCCGCGACACAAATTCTTCCCGCGTCACGTTTCCAAATGCCCCCGGCGTGTAATCCAGCGGCCCCGCCAGCATGCGCGTGAAGGGCAGCGTTGTGTTATGCACCGCCGAAGTCCGCGCGCTCCATTTCAGATATTCCTTGCCCATCACCCCTTCGCGCGTAACCACGTTGGGCCACGTCCGCCGCAGACCATCCGGCTTGAACGCACCATGAAAGTCGAGCATCAGGTGATGCTCAGCGGCCACCTCCGCAACGTGCCGGTACCAGGCCACCATCTGCTGATCGTCGCGATCCATGAAGTCGATCTTCACGCCCGCCACTCCCCACTTCTCAAACAGAGGAAATGCCTGGTCAATGTACTTATCGACGGAAGTCCAGTGCGACCAGAGCCAGATCCCTACATGCTTCTCCTTGGCATAGCGCAGCAACTCCGGCATATCCATGTTTGGATCTACCTTGGTGATGTCAGCCAGCGCCGCATAATCGGTCGGCGTCTTGCGGTCTGCCAGCGCCCACCCCGCGTCGATCAGCATGTACGCAAATCCCGACTTCGCCGCAAAGTCGATGTAGTGCTTCATCGTCGCCGTGTTCATCCCCGGCTTCGTGCTCATGCTGGGAGCGGATTCGCCTGACCACCAGTCCCACGCCGACTTCCCCGCACGGATCCACGAGGTGTCGGCAATCTTCGAAGGCGGATTCAAATTCAGCACCATATTCGACTCAATCAGCCGCCCCGGCTCGTCGCCAATCATCAGCACACGCCACGGCGTTGTGACCGGCCCGTCGCCCTCCACCGCGATCTCGTGATTTTCAATCCGCGGCGAAAGCTCCGCGCGCAAGCCAAAACTTGCAGTCCCCTTGCGCAGATACATGCCCGCGTAGTTCTCAATATCTGCCTCTGTGACACCAACCCAGCCTGAACCCGGAACCTCCGCCAGCAATGGCAGCGCGATCAACCAGTCATGGTGAATCCCGCTCACAGGACGCATCTGGTAATCATCTTCGTACGACGACTGAAAACCATCCACGACCAGTGGATAGAGCGTCGCGTCTTTGGCGAAAGTGAACTCGGTTAGTTCATGTTCAATGCGCACGTTGCTCAGGTTCGCCTGCGCCGGTACGATATACCTGAACGCAACTCCATCGTCATACGCTCGAATCTCAATGGAAAGTCTTCTTCCCGACGCATCTTCAAAGTCCGCAACCGTCGAGTTGTAGTGATCCCGCACCGAACTCGTCTTGCCAACCGGAATGGTATACGTCTCATCGTGCTGGCCAGGCCGCGCGTTCACCTTGCGCATGCCCGATCCCAGCGCTGGTTGTCCCTGCAACTTCAGCCCGAGCACGCTTTTATCTATGAGCGGTTTGCCGCGGAACTGCACAGAGTAGTGAATGTCCTTGCTTGCCGTTCCCGTTGTTACTGGTTTCATCGGAGTGTCAGAAAGCAGCAACACAATTTGCCCGTCCGGCGATTTCACTTGGATCGCCGTCGCATCCGGATTCTGTGCCACCGCGAAACTTCCGCTCAACAATACAAACAAGAGAGGGTATAAAAATGTGCGTCGCATCTCGTCGGGATGATATCACCGCCTCCAGAAGATCCATTCGCTACTGCGGTTACGACAGAGGGAGCAGCAGCCTTCAGTCTGCTGAACTCATGCGCAGACACCCAACCATGCAGATACCAAACCAGGCCTTTAGGCCTGGGCAGTCCGCGTGGGGTAAGTTGGAAGATCCATTCGCTCCTGCGGTTATGAACGGAGGGAGCAGCAGCCTTCAGGCTGCTGAAATCATGCAGACACCCAACCCAGCCTTTAGGCCCGGCGGTCGGCGTGGTGTAAGACATGTCTTCCCTCCAACGCTGTCATATCTGCAGTTGCCTTTCAATCTCTACGACGCGACAAATGCCAGCTACCTATCGACTGAATAGTTAGTTCCAAATTTGAAGGATTCTGCCTTAAACCGTAATTCAATTCCCTTTTCGCTACATCTCAACGCTTTGATTGCTGCTGCAAACTCAGGTCGAATGGATGCCGACGACAAAGCAAGCCGCGCTGATTGAATCAAGGCTGGGCAAAATGTCGTGCTGTTGGAAGATCCATTTGCTCCCGCGGTTAAGAACGGAGGGAGCAGCAGCCTTCAGGCTGCTGAAATCTGCAGACGCCCCACCAGGCCTTTAGGCCCGGCGGTCGGCGTGGTGTAAGACATGTCTTCCCTCCAACATTGTCATCCCGACCGAAGTGGAGGGATCTGCAGTTGCCCTTCAATCTCTTTGACGCGACAAATGCCACCTACCTATCGACTGAATAATTACTCCGAGTGTTCGGTTACTCGCTAGGAGGCTGAATTTTGACTGAAGATCAGCGCCTTGAGGCAGTTCATCCGCAGAATTATTTGGCGCACGATCCTTCGGTCTTCAGCCGAAGCAACCCACAGTGTCTGCACCGACGGGTAAAAAGCGGATCGAAGGCAAAAGCGGAAAAGAAGAAACGCTTCGCACATCTCGGACAGGGCCAGGTTGCCATCTCCCGCACGAAGAAAACCCAGTGTGCGACGAACGCGATAAGAAGCAGCCCAACTGAAACGGCGATTGCGACCCGCACAATAAGGGGCGGATACTGATCACCCAGCGTAGTGACGAGTAGCAATACGGAGACAACCAGCCCGCCAGCAATCCAGCCCTGACGGATCAGAAGACGTCGCCTTTCCGTATAGAAGCTACTCCACTCGTCAAGATAACTCTCATCGCCACTTGCCGCTGAAGCCAAAGGCCGCAACTCGTCCATGGTGCCATGTTAGCCGGTTTCCAAAAACCAAACGATGATTCTGGGCGTGTCGAGGGCAATCCGAATTTCAGCAGTAGCTCATGACTCCGGTAGACGGCGGTCACCTTCTGACAAGAACACCATTTCTCGTCAAGCCCCGTCCTGCAAGATTTCTCCCAACCCCTTCATTCCACTGCGCAAAAACTTTTGCTGCTTTTGCATGTAATATGTCTCTCCCGTCCCACAATGGAATCGTGAAGAGGTTCGCAAACTGCCGCCGTGCGCTCGTGCCCGTCTCTTTGGATGCGACACTGTTTCGGAAGTAAGTCCAGCAGGAAGAGGACTCTACGGCAAGGTAAATCCTTACAGGACTTTGGCGCTACCCTCTTCCTGCAACACCATGAATCCAATAGAACTTACCCGGAAAGTCCGGGGTAATAGGGGTCCCCGAAGTCACGACACGAGAGCGATCCCAATCCGATACCGGAAATACGCCGAACCGAGTGGATTCTGTCACACCAAGCAGTAGCCAGTTAGTTCGTGTAAATCCTCACGTAGTCCACCTGCATATCGCCCGGAAACACGGTCGTCCCATCAACATTGCCCGGCCAGCTTCCGCCCACCGCCAGATTCAAAATCACGAACTGCGGGCCTTGATCGAAGGGCCACGTGCCGCTCTGCGAAGTCGAAGTGAATGTTTCATACACACTGGAAGGATCGTCCACGTAAAACTGAACCTGTCCCTTGGTCCAGATCATGCCGTAGGTATGCCATGCAGCCGCTGAGAATCCAGTTTCGGTAAACGGAGTTCCAGCATTCAGGCCAGTGCCATGAATCGAACTCTGCACCCAATCGTGCCCGGCGGGAACGCCATTGATCGATGGGGTGGCACCATTGATATGCTCCATCACATCCAGTTCGCCGCATGCCGGCCAGCTCAGCGTGGCGATGTTGTTGCCGAGCAGCCAGAACGCCGGCCACATCCCCTGGCTCTCCGGCACCTTGATGCGCGCCTCGATCCGTCCGTACATGAAGCTGAACTGCCCCTGCGATTTCAAGCGCGCGGACGTGTACGTCGTACCCGAAGGGTTGCGTGCGGTGATATGCAGTATTCCCGTTGTATCGACATACGCGTTCGGATTGTTCGGATCGCATGGTGCGGTCGCCGAGCCAGCCGCGCAATAGGTTTCCTGCTCGTTGTTGCCACAGCACTGGTAGCCAGTGTCATAGGCCCAGTTCTTCGAATCCGGCAGAGCAATGCTGCTTCCGGAATTTGAAAACTCGTCGCCCCAAACCAAAGTTCCCGAAGCAATATTCGGACTGAAGCTCTGCGACGCAACCGTACTAGCGGAAGAACCGGAGGCCGTGGCAATGGCTTTTACAGTAATGTTTGACGCAACAAGAAAGGGTGCCTGATACAACTGCGACGCGCTC
>Ga0207639_10003387_pt1 | contig 10720 bp, 9 predicted proteins | sample KBSCornC32_FD_184299 | JGI IMG/M metagenome (GOLD analysis project Ga0207639, IMG submission 184299) | Corn rhizosphere microbial communities from Kellogg Biological Station, Michigan, USA - KBS Corn C3-2 (SPAdes) (version 2) | ecosystem: Host-associated > Plants > Roots > Rhizosphere > Soil ...
CTTCGGAAAATACGGCTCAAGCCGCGCCATCTGCTCGTCCGTCAGCCAATATAGGTCGCTCAAATCCAGTCTCCTCACGGACCCTGAATCAGATCGGGGAGCTCAGATCAATGGGTCCTGACCCTAGGCCGAAGTAGGCGCCGGCATTGCGGGATTGTCGGAAGCGGCCCACCTCATCCACCGCCGCGGCGAACGCGGCCGATGTTTGCACGCCGACCTCCGGGATGGTCATCAGGATTTCGCAGGCCTGCGACTGGCTGGCGATGATGCGCAGACGGCGATCCATTTCCTTGATCTGCTCGACCAGTTCAGCGCGCACCGTCAACAGGGACGCGATTGCCTCGCCCAAGCCGGGAATGTGAGCAGCGTGCATGATCCGCTCAAGGAATGCTTTTCCTTGTCCGGGACCAGGGCGGTAGCCGAACGTGGCGCAAAGGCCGCGGATCATGTTATCGAGCCGGACGCGTGCTTCGACCAGATGGCCACGCGCGGTGATCACGCTGCGCACGCCATGGGCTGCCGGAGATTTGACGTGCACTTCCTTGTAGAACCCTGTCCGCGCAAGTTGCGCGAGCCCGGCGGCATCGTGGTGGTCGGTCTTGTTCGCCTTCATCGCCTTCAGGCTCTGGTGCGCCTGGCGGGCATCGATACACACGATCGGCACGCTGAGTTCGCGTAGGCCCAGGCAGATCGCCGGCGACATGCGCCCCGTCTCAATCACAGACAGGAAGACGGTGTTCGTGCCGCCTTTCGTGCGCTCGATCAGCCGCCCGGGATCCCCCTTTTTACCCGCAAGCCGGATGCCGTGCGGTGTGCTTTGAGATAGGTCGCATCGATCATGACGGTCTTGCGGGCGGCACCCCTGCTCGCCAGGCCATCGATCATCGCGACGAAGACGCCCTTGTCGCTCCACCGCTTCCAGCGGTTGTAGAGCGCCTTTGCCGGGCCATACGCCCTCGGCGCATCCCGCCATCTCAAACCGTTGCGAGTCACCGCCTCTTCTCATTCATCACCCAGAACTAGCGCGGTCGGCCGCTCGTCTGGGCGCCAATCACGCGGCGATGCGATCAGATACGACAAGTGCCGCAACCGTCGCCGCAGCTGCATCGTAATTATGTTCCGCAGTCTCAATTGCGAAACAGCAAATCTTAGTTGTAGCTCGTCAAGGTGGCAGATATATAAAGCCTCCTCTTATTCATTTCATGTCATTGCCAAGAACTTTTCCTGCCCGCTCAGATAGAACACGTATAACGTCCTTGCGTGATTTCGATTTGAGTTCTTCCACGATGTCAACAGTCTCGTTGAGATGAACGACCGGACCATCGCCGATAGCATCAAGGCAGGCCAAGGCAACGTTGCGAGGGTCCGCGCCAGGCGCATTCGGATCATCGACGGGATAGCCCTTCCGTCCAAGCTGGGGCGTCTTGGTCACGCCCAGCATCATCACCGAAACATCGACGCCCTGGGGCGCAAGCTCGAACCATAGCGCTTCAGCAAGATTCCGCTGGAAGGCCTTTGATGCTGAATAAACCGCCACGTACCCGGTTCCCACCTCGCCGGAACCAGAACCGACCAGCATTATCGCTCCGCGCTGCCGATCGGCCATGAACCTGCCGAAGTGATGGATCAGCCGGATCTGACTGGTAATGTTGAGCTGCACTAACCGGAGGTGTGCTTCAACATCCTGCGCGATGAAAGCGCCCAACGCAACACCGGATCCAGCGTTGCAAATCAGCATCCCGACCTCGACGTCGGTGACCGCGGCCGCAACCTGATCGGCCGCTTCCGGTACCGTGATATCAAGCGCTAATTCCCGCACTTCAACGGGTGTCTGATCAACGATACTCTGTTTCAATGCCTCCAACGGCTCGGTCCTGCGGGCGACCAGCAAGAGATTGACACCGTCGTGCGCCAGCGCCCGAGCCAATTCAGCGCCCACTCCTTCAGAACCACCAAGGATGACTGCCCAAGGTCCATATTTTTCTTTATACATGGTGTGCCTTTCGTACTCCGGTGTCCTTCCCGACCTCAGCGATGCGAATAGCCGCTAATATCTCAGTTTGAACGAGCAGTTCAGGCCAACCGACATGTCGGACGAAATCGGCATGCGCCTTCAGGGTATAGTCCAGCCCTCCGCGCGGAGGCAGGCAACTGAATTAAATTAGGCCGACCGCAAGCCTGAATTTTCGAGAATGCTTCATGGCAGGGATCATGTCCGTGTCGCCGGACACCAACAAAATGCGATCACCGTCGCCCTCATCTCAGGATTTGTGGCCTCCGGCAATCTCGGGGGAGGGGGTTAACACCGGCCGCGGGCCAAGCGCGTCCGGGAACTCACGTCGTTTGCAGTTCTGGAATTTGACAGGCTGCATCTATGCCAAGCACATGTGCAGCGCGGCCGAGACCGATCCAGCCCGCACAGCAATAGGTCAGATCGACGATCTCTGAGTCGCTAAGGGCAGCCTTCAGTTCAGCCCAAAACGCTTCGTCGGCGGAAAGTGATCGCGGTTCGGTGCCCATTTTCTGCGCGAAGCGTACGGCGAGGCGCTCACGAGCGTCGAGCATGGACAGATCGCCCGCCAGGACCGCCTGGTAGAAATTCTCGTCGGGCTCATCTCCCGTTTTGTTGATGCTGCCTTCGACACCCAGTAGCCGGACATCGCGCGCCGAGCGCCAGTTCATACAAATGGTGCAGCCGTTAATCACCGCAGTGGCAATGCGCGCCGCCTCAAATAGCCGCAGCGGCAGACGGGAGTGCTGATAAGTGGCATGGGAGAACCCCCCTGCCGCTTTCAACAGTTCGGGCAAATACTGGGAACTGAGATCGCCTAGCGGCTGCCCTGGCTTTTGCTCGAAAGCTACACGCATTGATTTCTCCTCTCTCCAAACCAGGCCCCGCTTCGCCGTCGCGTGGCGCTTCCCAGCCGGGTTCGGCCAAGCAAGCCAGTACTACACTGCTCCATGCATATAATCCACGTAGGAGTTGGCAGGGGCCAAGCGCCCACGAGCAGGCAATGCTCCTGAGGATTATAATGGATGGTTTATTGATGCACTTGAACAGAGCTGTAGCTTCATCGGGTAGATACCGGCGGCAAGGTAGCCACGACTACGCGAAGCGGAGGTTTCGCCAGCGATTTTTCAGGGAGGGTTGGGGCTTCATCTCCACGACGAAGCCCCAACCACAACCTCAAACCTGTACCATTGATGTTGACGGCGAAGAATTACGTTAGCACCCACCCTCGATTCATGGGGGGGGGCATAAGACTAGAACTTCACCTCAAGCTGTCCCGAGATGATGCACGGGGCGTCTGGGATGATGTAATCGCTGGTTCCGCTCGAAGTGCCGTATACGCCCCCTCGTCACAGACCTTTTCATCCCTCCAAATCAGATGACTCGCTCGATGGATGGTAAGAGGGGCAAAACCCCGGGCGCTCAGGCGAGAGCGCAGACTTCGGGTAGATACGAGCCGTTACGTTCACCTCGATGAGGCGGTTCAGTCCGCGGTCGAGCGTGTTTCGGCGGCTATCGCTTCCCTACTCCATGGCGCTGTCGATCGGCCGGCACAGCCCAATATCAACGTCTTCTCAATAGGCTCACCGACGCTACTGACGGGAGCCGGATTCGGCTTCACGGGCACGGTGACCGCTCGCGGAGCGCCAACGCCTAAGAGGCTGGTCTAAGAGCCTGTCTTGAATCTCAAGCGTAACGAGCGATGCGCCTGATGAGGACGATGGCAGCAGCGGCATAGAGTAGGGCAGTTGCGGATTTGATGGTTCGCTCGAAGTCCTTGGCCAAGCGGCGATTGCGGTTGAGCCCTGCGAAGGTCCGTTCGACCACCCACCGTCTGGGATGGACGACGAACCCGGTCTGGTTGGCGAATTTCCGGACGATCTCTATCGTGATGGAGGTGGCGTCCCGGACGCGATCGCTGCTGCAGGCGATGTCGGCATAGGCATGCTCGATCAAGGGGTGACGCTGGCGTGATTGCCTGAGCACTGGCGGCCTTGGCTGACCTGTTCATCTCGTGCGGTCCGCCCGCACATATACGGTCCGATAATGGCGCCGAGTTCATCGCCAATGCCGTCCAGCAATGGCTGGAGCAGATCGGCGTGAAGACGCTCTACATTGCCCCGGGATCGCCATGGGAGAATGGCTATAATGAAAGCTTCACCGGGTCGCTTCGCGACGAACTGCTCAACGGCGAGATCTTCTATAGCCTCGCCGAGGCCAAGGTGGCGGCGGCATTACAACACCGTGCGCTCGCACAGCAGTCTTGGATACCAGCCACCGGCCCCGGAAACGGCGACGCCCGCTCTTCCGGTGCTCACCTACTGGAAGTAGGCTGCGCGCCGGGTCACGAAAAACCACCATTTTCGGCTCGTCGTCATCTGAATGTTGATCCGTCCTAAATTCGGCGGTCTGATTTCATGGTCGTTAGCTGACCTTTTGCCAACTCTATCATCTGTTCCAGTACTTCCTGCTGCGGGCGAGTGACCTCGCCCGCAGGACGGCCTTCGATGCATGGCATCCGCGCTGACCGATCGGTTTGGCTGGGGCGCAAGCCAGAAATTATTGATCGCCAGCCGGCGAAGCCGTATCGTTCACGCAGAGAAAGAAGGCGACCGGTGGTACAGCGGGCATGCCAGCCAGGAGGAAACATGGCCGAGGCCAGAGACATGCTCGCAAAGATGGATGGCCTGCTGACGACGCTCTACGACGACATTCACGCCGACACGCCATGGACCAAGGCTCAGGAGCTTCTCCGGGTTCGCATGCAGGCAAACAGCGTGTGCCTCCGCATGGTGCAGACGGCCAGCCGGCACCGCGAGCATCTCTTCGCCGCGGGCCCCCTCGTCAACCAGCACACGATCGCCGAATGGGAGAACTGGGCCAATGGCGAGCTGGGCCCAGTGCCGCTCAAGCCCGGCGAGCATTGCGTCGTCGACTGGTCGAACCAAAATCTCGACCCAGCTCTCGCCGACATGCTGAGCCGGTTCGGCACCCGCACCATGCTGACCATGTGCATCGATAAGTTCGGCGGGATGGAATATTACCTCAACTGCGATCGCGGCTCGACCGCACCGGAGTTCGACACGCAGGACATCGCCTTCTTCCGCATGGCGGGCGGGCATTTCGGCCGCGCGCTGGGACTGCGGCGAAAGCTGGCGACCTATCATGCGTTGAGTCAGTTCAAGTCGCAGGCGCTGGACAGACTGTCGACGGCGATATTCATGATAACGCCGTTGGGCGAGTTCCACGCGCTTAACGAGTCGGCCCAACGCCACGTCGCGGCCGGCGATTTCTTTTTCGCGCGTAACCGGAACCTGCATCTTCATGATCAATATGCCGATCGCAAGCTGCAGGAGTCGATCCGCTCGCTAATCAGGGCCGATGGCGAGCCCAGCTCCCGGATATTGTCCGTCTCGGCGCCGGAAACGGACCGCAAGCTGGACCTCTTGATCGTGGCGATGCCGACACACTCCCTGCTCACCGACAAGAGCGAGACGTGTGCGCTGCTGTTCGTCAGGGACGATATCTCGCTGCGATACGAGGATGTCTCCCTGCTGCAGACCTTGTTCTGTCTGACGCCGACCGAGGCGAAGATCACCATCGACCTCGCCAATGGCCGGAGGATCGATCAGATCAGCACGATGCTCGACATCAGCAAGCATACCGTGCGCGCGCATCTGCGCTCGATCTTCCAGAAGATGGGCATCAACCGGCAGGCGGATGTGGTGCATGTCCTGTCGAACAGCGTGATCCCGCTGGGACGCCGGTCGCCCGCCTTTGCCGCTGGGGGGTGCGACGGCAAACCAAGGTTGCGTTCCTCGCCCGGCTGAATGGCGCCGGTCGAGCAGCCTCACACGAAGATGTCGTATGGCTCCCCGCCGAGGAGCAGGTCGCCGAAGATCCGCCCGTAGTTGCGATGCTGCGCGGCGGCGTGCTGGCGGCCGGTCAGCATGTTGCGATAGATGCGGCCCATGTTCGACTTGTCGTAGACGCCGCCGCCGCCGGAAAGGGTCAGCATGGCCTCGGCAAGCTTGACGCTGCGGTCGGCGACGCTGGCGCTCTGGAAACGCATCATATGGCGCATCTCGATCGGCGGCATCTCGTTGCGCTCGGCATAGTCGAGCATGATCTCGAAATTGGCGAACATCGACTTCTTCATCTCGTCGATACCGGCCACCGCCGATGCCACCGCGAACTGCGCGTCGGGGTCCTTGGCCGTCTCGCTGCCCATGAACACCTTGTCCTTGGCATAGGCGGTGAACAGATCGACCATGTGCTGCAGCGCGCCGATCTGGCCGCTGGTGATCGCGCGCATGAAGATGAGCTGGTGCGGCATCGCGAACAGGGGATGATGGTTCACCGCCTTGCCGGGATTGTTGCCCGTGAAACCGTCGATGAACCGGTGGGTGCGGTATTCGGGCACGAACGCCCTGTCGACGACGATGTCCTGGCTGCCCGTGGCCCTGAGCCCGGTGGTGCGCCAGCTATCGTCGATCTTGGCGTCCTTGCGCGGCAGCAGGAAGGAGCGATAGTCGCTCGGATCGCCGTTGACGAAGCCGCCGAGGAACGTCCAGTCGCAATGGTCGCAGCCGCTCGAATAGGACCAGCGGCCAGAGAACTCGTAGCCGCCTTCGATTGGTGTCGCCTTGCCGCCGGGCATGTAGGGCGAAGCGACGAGCACGGACGTGTCCTGTCCCCATACGTCCTGCGCGGCGCGATCCTCCATCAACCCGATATGAAGGCTGTGGACGCTCAGGATCCCATAAATCCAGGCGACGGACATATCGCCCTCCGCCAGAGCGATCTGCACTTCGGCCAGGGCGCGCTGGCCCAGCTCGTATCCGCCCCAGCGCTTGGGCTGGAGGACGCGGAACAGGCCCGCCTCCTTCATTCTGCGAACGGTATCGGAATTGACAACACGGTTCGCCTCGCCCTCCACCGCACGTTCGCGCAACAGCGGGATCAGCGCGCGCGCGCGCGCCACGATCTCCTGTTCGTCGACAATGATATCCTGCACATCGAACCGGGACGCCATGGAGCTCTCCTTATTCGGGCATTTGCCCGGTGTTCCCCTTGGATATGGACGGAGAGAAAGGCGTACATCGTCAAAATCAACTATGACGGAACTTGCGTGTTCGGCAGGACCATTTTGCATGTCATCACGTCGATGCCCGTCTAGTTTGTTCGGGGTATGCGCCGCGACCGCTGGAAAGGCCATCTAAGCGCCGGAACAGATCTTGATGGGAGGGACATGTGGTCAAGCCGCTTCAAAAGGGAATTTCATACGGCTTCGGCGGGATCGCCGTCTTGCTCGCAACCACGAGCCTGGGCGCCGGCGGCGCCGCTGCGGCGCCGCAGACGGACGGAAAGAGCGCCGCCATGCCGGTGGACGATATTGTCGTCACCGCGCGCCGCAAGGAAGAGCGGATCGACAAGGTTCCGGTCTCGGTCAGCGTCGTCAGCTCGGACGTGATCCGGCGGCAGAACCTGACGAGCGTGCAGGATGTCCAGTATCTTGCGCCATCGCTCAACGTCAGCACCAACACTGCGCGCAGTTCCAACAACTACACGCTGCGCGGTCAAGGCACGACCTACGGCACCGATCCCTCCGTTGTGGCCTATTTCGCGGAGGTGCCGGTGCCCGGCGGCGGCAACGGCAGCGGTGCGCTGTTCGACATGGGCAGCGTCCAGGTGCTGAACGGTCCGCAGGGCACCCTGTTCGGCCGCAACTCGGTGGGCGGCGCCATCCTCTTTTCGCCTGCCCGCCCGACCAACGAACCGGGCGGCTATGCTCGCGTGGGATATGGCAATTACAGCAATTTCCAGCAGGAGGCGGTCGCCAACGTCCCGCTGATGGACGACAAGCTACTGCTCCGCGCCGGCATCTGGCACCGCACCCGCGACGGCTTCACCCGGGACACCGCGACCGGCCGCGACTATGACAATATCAACGCCACTGCGGGCCGCGTCTCACTTCTCTTCAAGCCCGGCGGCGGGATCGAGAACCTCTTCATCTTGAACTTCAGCGAGAACCGCGAGCATGGCACGGGAACCGTCATCTCGCGCGTCAATCCCGACGGGCTGGCGGCATTCCTCTTCCCGACCTTGCCTGCCATCGCCGCGCAGCAGGCTGTGCTGGGTCCCCGGCACACCGCGCAGACGCCGGGCGTGAGCGACCATCAGCGGATGCTTCAGCTCATCAACACGACGACGATCCCCGTGACCGACGACATCGCGCTCAAGAACATCATCAGCTACACGCAATTCCGCTCCAACGTCAGTTCCGACGTCAGCGGCACGCAGCTCCCCATCCTCTACTTCCAGCGGACGCCCGATTGGGGCGGCCCGCAGAACAACAACCAGCCTGCGATCAATCAGTTCACCGAAGAATTGCAGCTGTCCGGTTCAATCGCCGAGAAGGCGCTGCAGTGGACGGTCGGCGGCTATTTCCAGCACAACGCACCGATCCACACGCTGCAAAGCCTGGTCGCGTTCGGGGGTCCCGCCGTCCTCACCGATCGCGGCGACCGATTGCGGAGCCTCGCCGGCTTTGCGCAGGGTACGCTTGACGTAGGCGCGCTGGTCCCAGCGCTACAGGGCCTGAAGATCACCGGCGGCTATCGCTACAGCTCGGATCGCCGCCGCGACTATGTCGATTCCTATACGCGGGTCGGCGAGTCCTTCACGACGGGCGGCTCCTGCGCGCTCACCACCGGCAATTATCCCGACTGCCGCCTGGATTATGCGCGCAGCTTCTCCGCCAGCACGTACACCGCCGCCGTGGAATATCAGCTGGCGCCTTCTACAATGATCTACTTCACGGCGCGCAGCGGGTTCAAGAGCGGCGGCTTCAACCTCGGCGCGCCGCCAAGCTCGGGCTTCGCCGCGTTCGAGCCGGAGAAGGTCAAGGACATTGAAGCAGGTATCAAGTCGCGGCTGACGCTTCGCGACACCGCGCTGCAGTTCAACCTTGCCGCATTCCGCGACAAATATACGGATATCCAGCGGCCCCTGCTAAAGAACTTCGACGGCATCGTCACAACCTATGTCATCAATGCGACCAGCGCGGTCATCAAGGGCATAGAGGCGCAGGCGTCGGTGCGGCTGCCGCTCGGCCTTACCTTCTCGGGCGCCTATTCTTACACGGACTCGCATTACGGGACCTTCTTGACCGATCAGGGCGACTTCACCGGTTTCCCGCTGCCCTACACGCCCAAGCACAAGGTCAGCGCGACGGCGGAATATGCGCGCTCGCTGGGCGCGGAAAACGGCGACCTCCGGCTCGGCGTGAACTACACCTACCAGACCAGCTACCGCAATCTCGACGTCCTCGACCCGGATGTTCGCGTGCCGGCCTATGGCCTCCTGAACCTCAGCGCCGGGTGGGAGCGGATCATGGGAACGCCGATCGATCTCGAACTCTATGCCCGCAACATCACCAACAAGCTCTACGTCATCGGCATGGGCAATTATTACTACAGCCTCGGCTTCACCACGAACGTCTATGGCGAGCCACGCATGTTCGGCGGAAGCCTCACCTATCATTTCGGGAAATAGCGGAGAGAGATACAGATGAAGACTGCGATCATCACGGGCGCGGGCAGCGGCATCGGGCTGGCGACAGCGGTGCTGCTTGCCGAGCAGGGCTACAGGATCGTCGGCGTCGGACGCGACGAGGCCAAGCTCGCCAATCTGACGACGAAACTGGGCAAGGGCCGAGGTCGACGACATCGCGGCGACGATCGCCTTCCTGTGCTCGCCGGGATCCGCGATGGTAAACGGCCAGTCGGTCGTCGTCGACGGCGGCTGGACGAATACCAAATATCTGAGCCCGCGCGCGATGGAATCGGTGTGGATGGAACGCCCGGCCGAGTAACTCGGTCCTGCCCGGATCGGATCATGGGGGCTCGTCTCGCCTCCCATGATCCGACAGGGTTGGCCTAGAACCGCAGCACGACGCGGCCATCGCCCTTCGACCGATCGCCCCGCGATGGGCTTCAGAGAGCGCGGGATATCGGCTTTGACGGCCTCGGTTCGCTGCCCCTTTTGGGCGGAGACCGCGCGGGTGGCGGGTTCCCTCGTCCAAGCCCAATCCCTCATCCCGGCCATCGCCGGAGACCTTCCGGGCGGCGCCGAGAATGGCGTGGCGAGGCATTGAACCTACACGAAGGCGGGACCGCACCGGCTAGCGGTCCGGCTCATCGGACAATATTCTTGCAGAGGGGCGCCCCGCCTCGCTCGCGGGTCGTGCAGTTCTCCCATGCCACTTATCAGCACTCCCGTCTGCCGCTGCGGCTATTTGAGGCGGCGCGCATTGCCACTGCGGTGATTAACGGCTGCACCATTTGTATGAGCTGGCACTCGGCGCGCGATGTCCGGCTACTGGGTGTCGAAGGCAGCATCAACAAGACGGGAGAGTGAAACTACCAAATATGATAATTGGAAGTCAACTGGCTGTCATTTGGGAGCCATAAATCGGCACACTGGGAACTTAGCTTTGCTCAACCGACCTTGAGACCCTCTTGGTTCCAGGCTACGCTCGCACTTTAGGGCCGTCTTGCTCCTGAACGGTCGGGGATCTGTGAACCGCGCCGGGTTTGCCGGAGGCTCCAACTTCTGAGTAAGTGGAGCCGATATGAGCAAAACGACGAACAAGTTTGCACCTGAGGTTCGCGCACGGGCGGTGCGGATGGTGCTGGATCACGAAGC
>Ga0207639_10003391_pt1 | contig 10717 bp, 8 predicted proteins | sample KBSCornC32_FD_184299 | JGI IMG/M metagenome (GOLD analysis project Ga0207639, IMG submission 184299) | Corn rhizosphere microbial communities from Kellogg Biological Station, Michigan, USA - KBS Corn C3-2 (SPAdes) (version 2) | ecosystem: Host-associated > Plants > Roots > Rhizosphere > Soil ...
TACGCCGTCGCGCTCCTGATCACGTCCCAATAGATGCCGATCTTATTGTTGTAGAGGTTGTCGGTAGCGAGCGCGCCCGTTGGTGTGGCCAGCGTTCCGCTCTGTCCGGCAACGTCCGTAGAACGCCACAAACTAAAGGTCGCAAAGGCGAAAATGAACGCAGTTATGATAGCAAGCTTGAGCTTGTACATGATCCCTCCAATTGTGCCGGGCACTGCCTAGAGCAGGTGCGAATAGCGTTTTTTGATCAGGTTACGGCAACGGAACAATCTTGATTTGAGATTGCTGACGCTGATGTCGAGCATCTTTGCGACGTCGGCGAGCGGATTGTCCTCCGAATAGACGAGCGTCATTGCGACGCGGTCCATCGGGTCGAGACCACTGAGCACACGGTCGGCCATTTCGGAGGCAGCGAGCTGCTGCTCCGCGGTTCGGTCGCGTCCATCGACGATCGTCTCGACGTAGTCCACTTCGTCCGTTGTCATCTCGGCAAAAAGGCTCTGTCCGCGTCGCTGCCGCCGGCGAAATTCGTCATAGCAGATGTTCACCGTGATCCGCGTGATCCAAGCGGCAAAGGAATTTTCCTCACCGCCGCGATACCGCGAGAGCGATGTGTATGCCTTAACAAAAGCCTGCTGCACGTGCTCCTCAACCTCCGGACGCTCAGAGAAGAATCGGCCGACCGTCCGCGTGACATGCCGTTTGTACCTGTCAAAGATCTCGGCAAATGCCGTTTCGTCGCCATTCAGGACAAGCTCGACCAGGGCGTCATCGGACGTCGGGCGACTGTCCGAAAAGCCGACCACCGGAAGTTGAGCTTCGCTTTGCAAGGTTGTTGTAAGGACCTCGTTGAGCATTGTCGTTGAATGTGCGTCGTGTGACAACTTGCCCGTTATTCCTGCGGCCGACGCCGATCTCCGCCGTTCTCAACACGGTACCCCTGCGGCACGGTGAATAGATCTGCCGACGGCTCTGCACGCTTGATGTTCACCAACTGAAATAGGTGTATTCCTTGGACAGGGTCCTGATGCATAGCTTGTATAACGAGCTGGAGGTCTGGGGAATAACATTTTTCGTCGACAACTTGCAGAGGCTTTACGTTACCGATCGCACCGGCCGGTATTTCGTGCTCGACCCGCGTAGCCTTACACGAGATACCCTCGATCGTCTTGATGCCATCGTCGATGACCTTGTCGTTGCCCGAGCCTTCATCAGGCAGCGGCGCTGTACGGCCGGGGCCTAACGGAGTTGTGCGTGCCGTGCTGTTATTCGGGTCGATAAAATACTGCACACCCGCGACCGGGTCGTTGATAAAGACTAGCTGCTGTGGCTTCTTGTCCGAGCCAAGTATATTCACGCCGGCGACATCGCCGAGCGGCTGCTCGCGCCGCGTCCGACCGAGTTTGTCCCTGTAGATCAGCCCGGACATTTCCTTGGTGACCAACGTGCCGTCCATCAGCATCTTCGTGTCCTTGATCTGCGTTTCCGCAGAGAACGGCTGGCCTGGAACAACCTTGTCGCCGAAGCGGAGTTCCGCACCGATGAATTGTGCATTAGGCGGCGGTGGCGGCGCACCAGGTTCGCCCATACCGCGTCCATCGCGAGGCGCATCCGGTCCACGCGGCGGACGAGCTTCGTCCTTGCTCAGTACGCCGTCGTGATTTTTGTCCATCTCGTTAAAGACCACCTTTGCCGCAGCGGCGAACTGCTCGCGCGTCAGCGACACTCCATTCCTCAACGCTCGGTCAAAGAAGAACGGTGGCAACAGGTCCATGCCTTCAATTTGGTTGCCTTGGCCGCCGTCGATTCCATTTTTACGCTGGCGATCGCCACCCGGTTGCCCGCTCGCGGGCGGCGGCGGTGCCATGCGACCCTCGTCGGCGTCGATCACTCCGTTGCCGTTGCGGTCGAGTGCGGCGAAGGTGCGATCGATCGACGCCTGGAATTCGGCCTGATCGACATTTCCGTCATTGTTGGTATCGACGAATTTGTTCCACTCGTTGCGTGGGCCTGCGCCTCCGGGTCCCTCAGGACCTCGCCCGAGTCCCTGTCCGGGTCTTCCAGGCTGTCCTCCCGGAGGTGGTCCGCCCTGACCGCGGCCGGGCTGCGGTGGCCGCTGCGAAAATCCTGCTGCGGCTAAAACCAGCGTGAGTATGACTGCGAATAATGATTTTGTATTCATGACTCTCTCCAAATAAAAACTTACTGACGAATAAATCTAATCGCGTGCGTGAGGCCGTCGTCACCAACGAGCACCTCCGCGTCTATGAGCTTGCTGGGATCGTTCACGGTCGGCACGACACCAAGCGAAACCATCATTGAGCTCGGCACTTTTACACGCACAAGCTGCCCGCTCTCCGGACTGCGTGCATATGCTAGAGCGATAAAGTCGGATTTGATCTCTGCGGCGGCCGTCGTCGATTTTTTGGCTAGCAGCGTTTTGGGCAGCGAAACCGCGCGTGTCCGCCGCACAGCTTGAATGGGCTTTCTCGCAAAATTATCGTTCTGCTTAACGGCGGCTGTTGAAATTGCCGGCTGCTGTTTTACGTCGGCCGCGGTTACGTTTGCGCTCTGTGCGGGATCGGCAGACATCGCAGACGGCTGCGCGTTGATGCCGTCTCGCCTTGCGGTCTCGGGTGCCACTGTTCTCGAGCTATTTGCGTAAAGCATCAACCCGACAAGGACCGCCGCGGCAGCGGGCACGCCGATCATCAATAACCTTCTGAGAAAATTCGGCGGCCACGGTGACTTTGCCGACTCAGCGTTACGGATCTCTCGCTGCACGCTCCACCAAAGTGTTGACGAATCCGCGATCTCGTCCGCGGCTGTATCACCCAGAGCAGCGTCGCGGGTGATCTGCCGCATCAATTTATCGAGTTCCTGATCTTTCATAACACGCGACAAGTAATTGTTGTCGGGCAAAAGACGCACGAGATGAATGTCCGGTTTCAGCTTTTTTCAACTGTCTTCCTGCCGACAAGGGCTACGTGACGCTGTGCTATACTCCACAATTCGCCAAAGGGCAGGTAAGCTAAACGTTTGAGCAAGATAGAGATAATTCCACTGGGCGGTATCGGCGAGTTCGGCATGAACTGCATGGGCATTCGATACCGCGACGAGATGATCATCGTCGACGCGGGAATGGGTTTCCCCGAGGAGTCGCCGTATGGTGTGGACATCTCTGTGCCAAACTTCGACTTTCTGGAGGAATATCGCGACGATCTCACAGCGATAATCCTCACCCACGGTCACGAGGACCATATCGGTGCATTATCGTGGATCCTCCGCAAATTTAACCTGCCGGTCTACTCATCAAGATTCACCCTCTCGCTCGCCGAGAAGCGGCTCGAGGAATTCGACATGCTGGGCGATGTGATGCTGCATCGCGTCAAGCCGAAAGATGTTATCGAGATCGGCAGCTTTAAGATCGAGTTCATCCACGCGTCTCATTCTCTTGTTGAGTGCTTCTCGCTCGCGATCCACACGCCAGAGGGCACGCTCATCCACACCGGCGACTACAAGATCGACGACACTCCAGTCATTGGCCCGCCGTATGATCTGAAGACGCTCAAGCGCATCGGGGACGAAGGCGTGCTCGCGCTGTTATGCGACTCGACGAATTCGACAGTTCCCGGACGCACGCCGTCAGAGCAGGCGGTCGTCCCCGCATTTGAAGAGATATTCGAAGAGACGCCGGGACGGCTGTTCGTCTCGACATTCTCATCGTCGCTTCATCGGCTCCAGATCATTTTCGACATCGCGCACGAGTTTGGCCGCAAGGTCTGCGTTATCGGCAGGTCGATGCAGAAGAATGTCGAGATCGCCCTTGAGCAGGGAATCCTGAAAACGGGTCACGAGCTTCTCGTAGATCTCGGCACCGCTCGCTCGCTCGATGACGACGAGATCTGCTATCTAGTAACTGGCTCGCAGGGCGAAATGCGGGCCGCACTCTGGAATCTCGCCACCGGCAGCTATAAAGGTATGGAGATCGAGCCGGGAGACACGGTAGTACTCTCCGCCCGCATTATTCCCGGCAACGAAAAAAACATCAGCCGCCTTATCGGTCACCTCTACAAACGTGGTGCCAACATCATTGAGGAAAAACGCCGCCTCGTCCACGTCTCTGGCCACGCGTCGCAGGAGGATATTCGCATAATGGTCGAGACCGCGCAGCCCAGATTTGTCGTGCCGATACATGGCGAATACCGCATGCTGTTTCGACAAAAGGAATTCATCAAAAACCACGTCGCCGGATACGACGATCACGATATTATTCTGATCGAGAATGGTAATGTGCTCGAGATCGATCAGCATGGCGCGCAAGTAGTTGCCAAGCACGACCTGCACAAGACCTTTATCGACGAAGAATCGATGGATGAGATCGATTATGAAACCGTCCGCGATCGTAAAAAACTCGCCTACGGCGGTGCCATTTCGCTTGTCGTGACCCTCGATAAAAAGACACACGAACTGATTGCCGAACCGCAAGTCTCGTTTCAAGGCGTAGCTAATATCGATCCGATGAATGGCTTTGGCCGGCAAGCACAGGACGCGATCCGCAAAGCAATTACCGACATGAAACGCGAGCACATCGTCGACCGTTCCTACTTCAAAGAGAATCTGCGTGTCGAGCTAAAGCGTTTCGTCCAGCGCGAGATCGGCACAAAGCCCGTGATCGTCACGACCATCGTTGAGGTTTGATCCGAACTTTTAAACCGCATAGGAACATAGAAACATAGAAGGTTCTTTCTATGTGCCTATGTTCCTATGTGGTTAAAATCACCTTTTATGACCGAAGTACGTGACCGCATCCTCCAGCTCGAAGCTGGATCCCGCTTGCTTGAGCCGAACGCGCTTGAACGGGAAGCCGCTCGTGATCAGGTGGTCTTGTATGCCGAGAATTTTCTCAGCAAGGTCGACTCACTAAAGGCCTACAACCAAACCGAGGACAAGGGTGTCCATCTTCTCGATTCGCCGATCAGCGAGACGGGCATAGATATCAGCGACGCGATCGAGTTGATCCGGGAGAACGTCGACCGCCCCGGTCTCAATCCTGCATCGGGCGGGCATCTCGCGTATATACCGGGCGGCGGTATCTATTATTCCTCGCTCGGGGATTACATGGCGGCGGTTTTCAACCGGTACGCAGGGGTGTTCTACGCATCGCCGGGTGCGGTGCGTATGGAGAACATGCTCATCCGTTGGCTGTGCGATGTCGTTAGATATCCCGCGGACTCACACGGCAACCTAACCACCAGCGGATCACTCGCGAACCTGATCGCCGTCGTTGTCGCTCGTGACGCTAAGGACATCAAGTCAGCCGATATTCCACGGTCGGTCATCTACCTCTCAAAGCAAACACACCATTCCATCGACAAGGGCATACGCGTAGCAGGTCTCGGCGAGTGTCCGATCCGTTTCATCGAGCTAGATGAACGCAAGAAGATGCGAGTCGATGACCTCCGGCAGCACATCGAGGCCGATAAAGCCTCCGGGCTGAATCCATTTCTCATCGTCAGTTCCGCCGGCACGACAGACGTTGGTGCGATCGACCCGCTGCCCGAGATCGCCGCTATCGCGAAAGAGCACGGCCTGTGGCATCACATCGATGCCGCATACGGTGGTTTCTTTATCCTTACCGACGAAGGCCGGCGAAAGCTCAAAGGCATTGATCTCGGTGACTCCATTGTCATCGATCCGCACAAGGGCTTGTTCCTGCCGTACGGTCTCGGCGTTGTGCTGGTCAGGAATGTCGAGGACCTCAAACGCTCGTTCAGCTTTCATGCCAACTACATGCAGGATGCTTTCACGGGTATCGACGAGCTTTCGCCCGCTGAATTGTCGCCCGAGCTGACCAAGCATTTCCGTGGTCTGCGTCTCTGGCTGCCGTTAAAGCTGCACGGCGTCGCCCCATTTCGCGCATGTCTGGATGAGAAGCTTGCTCTCGCCAAGTACTTTTACGAGGAAATTCAAAAGCTCGGCTTTGAGAGCGATCTCGAGCCGGAGCTTTCGGTGGTCACCTATCGCTGGCCCGCATCGAAGGGTGGCACGGACGAGTTTAATAAACAGATCCTCGAGAATGTTGTCGCCGACGGGCGCGTATTCATCTCATCAACGATCCTCGACGGCAAGTACACCCTGCGGCTGGCGTGTCTGGCATTTCGCACTCACCTCAAAACCGTCGACACGCTGCTCACGATCCTGAAGGAGCAGGTAGATAGATTGTCGGCGTAAATACACACGTCTAAACGGCTTTACCGCACACTCACCGCAGGTCTGAGGTGCGCTTCTTCATTGTCGCCAAAGCGCACGTCATTAATTTGTGATGTGGCTTTTGGGATCGACAATTCTCCTCTTCGCCGAACAACCATCCGCTGGCTCGTCCGAGCACATGGTCGCGATCTTCTTGATCGAGGTCATGTTGATGCTGCTTTTTGGCCGTTTGCTCGGTGAGCTGATGCAGCGTGTCGGGCAGCCCGAGGTGATGGGGCAACTCATCGCCGGTATCGTTATAGGCCCGTCTGTCTTTGGCGCGATCACGCCGGAGCTTTACAAGGTCGTCTTTCCCGATGTCGCCGCGCAGACGAAGATGATCGATGCCATCTCACAGATCGGCATCCTGATGCTGCTAGTTCTGACCGGCATCGAGACGGATCTGAAGCTGGTCGCAAAGGTGCGCAGCACGGCGTTTTTCACATCGGTCGCCGGGATCGTCTTCCCATTCGCGTGTGGATATGCGGTCGGTCAGTACCTACCGGACGCGATGATCCCCGACCCGACGAAGCGTTTCGTAACATCGCTATTCATCGCGACAGCTCTCTCGATATCGTCGGTCAAGATCGTCGCCATGGTGATCATGGAGGTCGGATTCCTGCGGCGCACCGTGGGCCAGATCATCCTCGCGTCAGCGATCCTCGACGACACGATCGGCTGGATCATCATCGCGGTGATCGGCGGCCTCGCAACCGCAGGAAAGGTCGACATTACAGGTGTCGCCGGGGCGTTCGGCGGCACGATCGCATTTCTCGCCGTGAGCTTTTTGCTTGGCAGACGAGCGGTCGCGTTCGTGATCCGCTGGATCAATGACAATCTCGCGATCGAGATGCCGGTGATCACCGTCATTCTGATCCTGATGATCGGAATGTCATTGATCACCGATTGGATCGGCGTCCACACTGTCCTGGGAGCGTTCGTGGTCGGGATACTCGTCGGCGAATCGCCGATCCTCACCCGTCATATTGAGGAGCAACTTCGTGGATTGATCATCGGATTCTTTGCGCCGGTGTTCTTTGCCGTAGCTGGGCGTGAGATCGATCTGAGCGTGCTCAAGAATTTGGATCAGATCGGTTACGCACTCGCATTCATCGGGATCGCGAGCGTTGGCAAGATCGTCGGCTGCTATGTCGGTGCGCTGCTCGGCAGATTGGATCACAGGTCGGGTCTAGCGGTTGCCTTGGGCATGAACGCTCGCGGCTCGACCGAGGTCATCGTGGCGACAATTGGCCTGAGTCTCGGAGTACTGAATCGCGATATATTCACGCTGATCGTCGTCATGGCGATCGCAACAACTCTCGTCACACCGCCGCTGCTAAGGTGGGCGTTGATGCGCATCCCGCCGAGTGGCGAGGAGAAGAAACGACTCGAACGCGAAGAGGCTGAGGCGACCGAGTTTTTGCCGAATGTCGAGCGGCTCCTCGTCACCGCCGACTCAAGCGCGAATGGTGCAATGGCATCGCTGCTCGCCGGGCGTCTCGCCGGTAGTCTCGGGATGACGACGACCGTTGTCGAGGCGTCGAAGCACAAGAAAAAAGAGCCAAAGGTGAAGCCAGGCGAGATCGTAAAACAGCAGGCCGAGATCACCGTGCAAAGCAATCTCGGTAACGACGAGATTCCGGACGCCACGCCCACCGTCGTCGTGGAGCAAGCAGAAAAGAAAGAGGTCGTCGCGACGGCTCTCGAGACGGCGCAGAAAGGCTTCGAGATGCTATGCCTTGGGCTTGATACCGCAAGCATAAACGGCCACGGTGATCCGGTCGCGGAGATACTCAGCAGCTTTGAGGGGCTTTCGCTTGTCGCCCTTAGCAAAGGCAAGGGGATCAAGGAGAAGAATGTAGAGAATCTGAGCGTGCTCCTGCCCACGATCGGTGCCGATTACTCGATGCGTGCCGCAGAGATCGCGGTCGCTTTGGTCAAGGGCGGCTTTGGTCGCATCACGGCGTTTCATGTAGAGCCGCGACTGTCGGAGCTGGACGTGCTTCGGCATCCGGACGAGGTCCGTACCGCCGGCCGTCGTTTGCTCAAGGACATCGAGAAGCTCGGTAAACGTCAGGGCGTCAAGGTCGTGCCCTGCAAACGCACGAGTGCTGACGCAAACAAGGCCATTCTAAAAGAAGCAAAGTCGGGTGATTACGACCTCGTCGTCATGGGCGTAAAGATGCGTCCCGGCGAGACCGTTTTCTTCGGCAAGAGCGCCGCCGCGCTCTCAGACAGATCCCCCATCTCCGTGCTGTTCGTCAATTCGTAAAGCAAATCGTGTACAATCCGCATCGATGGATTGGAACGACAAACGTGTATTCCTCACCGGTGCGTCGAGCGGGATCGGCGAGTCGCTGGCGCTGGACCTTGCATCTCGCGGAGCTGTGTTTGGTCTCGTCGCGCGGCGAAAGGAGATGCTCGACGATCTCGCGGTTCAGTGTGAGGCCGCGGGCGGTCAAGCTCGCTCGTTTGCATTAGACGTCGCTGATGCGGGCGCCTTGAGAAAGGCGGCGGATGCGTTTAGGGCTGAATTCGGGCACATCGACATCATGATCGCGAACGCGGGCATCAGCGGCGGTAATTCCGAATGTCGTGAGTTTCAACCCTCGGCTGTGAAAGCTGTGATCGACACGAACCTCATGGGTGCCGTCAACGCCGTTGGAGCCGTGCTGCCGGAGATGCTCGATCTAGGCTCGGGGCATCTTGTCGCGATCTCGAGCTTAGCTGGCTTTCGCGGCCTCCCTAAATCCGCTGCATACTCGGCAAGCAAGGCCGCGATGACGGCGTATTTTGAGAGCGTAAGGCTGGATGTTCAACGGCGCGGTGTCGCGGTGACGATCATTCAGCCAGGATTTATCCGTACGCCGCTGACCGGCGGCCGCAAGGCAAAGATGCCGTTCCTGATGGAGCTGGACGATGCTATCCCGTACTTTCGCCGTGCCATCGAGCAAAAGAAGCGCTTTGCCGCATTCCCATGGCAGCTCGCAACTTTAGTCCGCATCGCCCGATTTCTCCCTGCAAAGTGGTACGACGCAGCCGCGGGACGCGCGACTTTCAGAGAATAGATTGACGCACGGGACCAATCAAAATACCATCTTTATATGAGCATCACAGAGATCGAGACAGCGATAACACCGCTTCCATCGGAGGAGGTTGATACGCTTTTAGCGTGGCTGGAGGAATATCATGCGACATTGTGGGACGCTCAGATCGCGCGCGACCTAGACGCTGGCCGACTGGATGCGCTCATCAATGAGGTTGAGACGGAGCTTGCGGCAGATCTGGCAAAGCCGCTATGAGACATTTCACTCTCCCACGTTTTTGGGAGCACTATCGCCATTTGCCAGTTGCGATTCAGAAACTCGCCGACAAGAATTACCAACTCCTCAGGTCAGATCCAAAACATCCATCACTTCACTTCAAAAAAGTCGGACGACGGAAACAACTCTGGTCGGTCCGGGTGGGCGCCGGATTTCGGGCGCTCGGCCTGAAAAAGAAGACGGCATTGTTTGGTTCTGGATCGGGTCACATGCGGACTATGACGCTTTGATCTCAAATTAATTCGGATCAGGTTGATTCCCGAGCTGATCGATTTTTGGAAGGAAGTATTGGCAACGAACTGGAAAAGCAGGACCCGAAGCGCGGCCGAGGAAACATGAAATAACTCCAGCCTTGCTCCGTTTATGGTCCTGCCTGCGGTTGTAATAGTTTGAATCGACTCGTCAATCCAGCTCCCGAATGGCAGCGACGCGCCCGCTGTGCTACATTTTCCCTAATCGAGACTGCCCTTACTCACTGTGCGGGCTACTGACACTTCCTCTTAATGGATCTACTACAAGCAATAATCCTCGGCATTGTGCAGGGGTTGACGGAGTTTATACCGGTCAGCTCGACTGCACATCTTGTGTTCGCTTCGCGGTTTGTGAATCTCTACAACGGCGATCCCGAATTGACTACCGCGACGATCGCGATCATTCAGTTGGGTACGCTGGTGGCGGTGTTTGTGTACTTTGCGGGCGACATTTTAAGCATCACCTCCGCTTTTGTCCGCGACCATTGGAACCTGCTCTTCAACAAGCGAAAGATGCGATTCTCGGGCGGAGGCGGCGTGAGGCCGCTGCGCCTTTCCGAGGAATCGTGGCTCGGATGGCTTGTGATCATCGGCTCGATACCTGTTGGCGTCGTTGGGCTGTTGGCAAAGGACTTTATCGAGGGTCCCGGGACAAAAAATCTTTGGGTGATCGCGACAATGATGATCGTGATCGCGATCGGCCTCACGCTCGCGGAGATCGTCGGCAGCCAGCGAAAGGACATTCGCCATCTCGGCCTCGGCGACGCTCTCGTGCAGGGATTTTGTCAGGTGCTTGCGTTAATGCCTGGCTCGAGCCGCTCGGGCTCGACGATCATGGGCGGATTGTTTGTCGGTGAGAAACGCGAGACCGCCGCCCGCTTTTCATTTCTG
>Ga0207639_10003397_pt1 | contig 10706 bp, 9 predicted proteins | sample KBSCornC32_FD_184299 | JGI IMG/M metagenome (GOLD analysis project Ga0207639, IMG submission 184299) | Corn rhizosphere microbial communities from Kellogg Biological Station, Michigan, USA - KBS Corn C3-2 (SPAdes) (version 2) | ecosystem: Host-associated > Plants > Roots > Rhizosphere > Soil ...
ACTCCTCCTCCAGCCTGGCGAGCTGGCGCCGCAGCACCGGCACCTCCTCGATCGGCGCGCTCAGCGCCTGGCTGGTCCAGAGGCCGGCATGGACGCCGATGCCGTTGATCTTCCCGTTCTCGCGCAGCGGCACGACGATGAGGTCGAGCGGAACCCGCCGGTGGACCGGCGAGCGCAGGTCCGCCTTGGCGATGAGCGGCTCCTGGCCGCCCTGCTCGAAATAGCGGATCGCGCCTTCGCAGCCGCCCTCGTCGGTCGGATCGTCGAGGTTGCGCATGATGCCGAGCCGGTCGGACGGCGCCGCCGCCGGCCGCTCGACCTCGTAGCCGAGCAGGGTCATCGCGCCGTCGGCGAGCCAGTGGAGCAGGGCCCGGCCCTCGTCGTCGGCGACGTCCTCGGCCTGCTCGTGCATCTTCTTCTGCATCGCCCGCCAGTCGGTGACCGCCGCGCGAACGTCGGCGAGCACCCGGCGCAGCTCCGCGGCGAGCTCGGTGCGGCCCTTGGCGTCGGCGCGGTCGACCTCGAGATACATGATCGATTCGCGCCGCTCCTTGTCGTCGCAGAGCGGCTCGATCCCGGCGAGGCAGCCCTGCGCGTCGCGCGTGGCGCAGACCACGGGGTGGAACAGGCGATGGATGATCAGTCCGCGCGCGGCGATCGCCTGGGCGACGCTGTCGACCAGGAAGGGCATGTCGTCGTTGACGACGCAGATCCGCATCCGCCGCTGGCCGAGCCTGGTTCCGGTCGATTCGATGCGGACCAGGGCGGTGCCGCGCTGCCGCTTGCCGGCGCAGCCGGCGACGAATTCGGCCGCGGCGCGGCAATCCTCCTCGCCGAAATCCTTGAGCTCTCCAGGCAGGGCGCCCGCGCACAGGGCGCTGCCGAGATTGTCCAACAGGCGCTGCGGCGCGCCCGGTCCCGCATCCATGTTGCCGCTGGCGTCGGCAACATTATCGGCCTTCATAGACTCCGCTCCCGGATTTCGGGCGCCGGCGCCCGCATTCGCCGGGCGCTATAGACCCGCCCTCGCCGCGGCGGCAAGGCCGGGGCCGGGCGGATCGCGTCACTCGACCTCGATCGTGCCGCTCATCCCGAAGGCGGTGTGCATCGTGTGCGTGCAGCGCAGGTGATAATGGCCGCGCGCCGGGGTGACGTGCACGTCGACGCTCTGGTTGCCGTGCACCTCGACCTTGCCCCGTTCGACCGGCCCGCTGACCCCGCTCGCCGCCGCGAAGAATTCGGGCGCGGCGAAATTGTGGCCGCCGTGCGACGTGTTGACGAGGTGCAGGACGACGGGCTCGCCGGCGCGCAGCCGGATCGTGCTCGGGTTGAAATCGAAATTGGAGAGCGTGACCTCGACGGTCCGGGGCTGGGCCTGAACCGCGGCCGGGGCGGCGAGCAAGGCGAACGCAAGCAGCAGACGGGCGCGCATGATGACCTCCTGATCCTTCCCCCCGCGCCGCGCCTCATAGAGCAAATGCGCGCCTGCGCCTACTCCCAAGGCCGGGCGCAGACCGTGCTTGCGTCGCTCGGGCGAAGCGGCGAAGAGGCCTCCATGCCCGCCGCCATTCCCCCCGCGCTGCGCGAAGCGGCCAAGGTCTCCAAGGCCTGGCCCTATGAGGAAGCGCGCAAGCTGCTGAAGCGCTATCCGGACGGGCCGCCCGCGGGCGGGATCGTGTTCGAGACGGGCTATGGGCCGTCGGGCCTGCCGCATCTCGGCACCTTCCAGGAGGTCGCGCGCACCCTGATGGTCCGCCACGCTCTCGCCGAGCTGGTCGACTGGCCGAGCCGCCTGATCGCCTTCTCCGACGACATGGACGGGATGCGCAAGGTGCCGCCCGGCGTGCCGCACCAGGACATGATGCACGCGCATCTCGACCAGCCCTTGTCCAAGGTGCCCGATCCGTTCGGCTGCGGGCATGACAGCTATGCCGACCACAATAACGGCATATTGCGCCAGTTCCTCGACCGGTTCGGCTTCGATTACGAGTTCCTCGCCTCGTCGGACTGCTATGCCTCGGGCCGGTTCGACGCGGCGCTGAAGAGCGTGCTTCGCCATTACGAGGCGATCATGGAGGTGATGCTGCCGACCCTCGGCGAGGAACGGCGCAAGACCTATTCGCCCGTCCTTCCGATCAGCCCGAGGAGCGGCAAGGTGCTGCAGGTGCCGATCGAGGTCGTGGACGCGGAGTCCGGGCTCGTCGCGTTCGAGGAGGAGGGGGAACGGATCGAGCAGTCGATCCTCTCGGGCGGCGCCAAGCTGCAGTGGAAGGTCGATTGGGCGATGCGCTGGGTCGCGCTCGGGGTCGATTACGAGATGTCGGGCAAGGATCTGATCGACAGCGTCACCCAGAGCTCGAAGATCGCCCGCATCCTCGGCGCCCGCCCGCCCGAGGGCTTCAATTACGAGATGTTCCTCGACGAGAATGGCGAGAAGATCTCCAAGACCAAGGGCAACGGCGTCACCATCGACGAATGGCTCGCCTACGCGCCCGAGGAGAGCCTCGCTTTCTACATCTACCGCGACCCCCGGAAGGCGAAGCAATTGAGCTTCTCGATCATTCCGAAGGCGGTCGACGAATATGCGCAATTCCTGGCGGCCTATCCGGACCAGGAATGGCACAAGAGGCTCGGCAATCCCGTCCATCATGTCCATGCGGGCGCGGTGCCGCCGGCGCGGATGCCGATCAGCTTCGCCTTGCTGCTCAACCTGGTCGCGGTCGCCTCGACCGACGACAAGAAGCTGCTCTGGGGCTTCGTCCGCCGCTACGCGCCCGAAGCCTCGCCGGAGACCCATCCCGAGCTCGACCGGCTGATCGACTTCGCGCTTGCCTATTTCCGCGACTTCATCGCCGATTCGCTGCGCCACCGCCCGGCGAGCGCGATGGAGGCGGCCGCGCTCCGCGATCTCGACGCGCGGCTCGCCTTGCTGCCCGGCGATGCCGATGCCGAGACCATCCAGACCGAGGTCTACGAGGTCGGCAAGGCGCATCCCTTCGAAAGCCTGCGCGACTGGTTCCGCGCGCTCTACGAAATCCTGCTCGGCACCGACCAGGGCCCGCGCATGGGCAGCTTCATCGCTCTCTACGGCATCGCCAACAGCCGCAAATTGATCGCCGAGGCGCTCGCGCGGGAATGACCTGCATCATTGGATCGGGAGGGTCACGCGGAAGCAGGAGCCGCCGTCGGCGCGCGGCAGGCACTCGACGTCCCCGCCGTGGCGGCGGGCGATCTGGCGGACCAGGCTGAGGCCGAGGCCGACGCCGCCCTCGGCCTCGCTGGCCCCGGCGCGGCGGTAGAAAGGCGTGAAGATCGGCTCGCGTTCCGCCTCCGGAACGCCGGGGCCGCGGTCGCAGATGTCGAGCACGAGCAAATCCCCTCCGGCCTGACCCAGGCTCACCTCGATCGGCGGCGCGCCGTGCCGCGCGGCATTTTCAAGCAGGTTGCGGACCATGCGGCGGAGCAGCCTGGGCTCGCCCTCCAGCACTAGGGATGATGCGCTCAACGACGCGCCCGCCCGCGCGCATTCCTCGGCGAGCAAAGCGGTCAGGTCGACCCGCTCGAGCGTGCGCCCGGTCTCACCCGAGGCGTCGAGGCGGCTGGCGAGCAGCAATTCCTCGATCAGCTGGTCGAGCTCGGCGATGTTGCGCGCAAGCTCCTCGCGGATCGGCCGGGAGGCGCCCTCCTCGAGCAGCTCCGCCGCCATGCGCAGCCGCGCCAGCGGCGAGCGAAGCTCGTGCGAGGCATTGGCGAGCAGGCTCTTCTGGGCGCCGACCAGGGCCTCGATCCGCTCCGCCGCGCGGTTGAAGCTGGCGGCGAGCCGCGCCACCTCGTCCCGCCCCTCGACCGCGACCCGTGCCGACAGATCGCCTTCGCCCCACGCGTCCACCTTCTCCTGCAGCCGCTCGAGCCGGCGGGTCAGCCGCCGCACCGCGGGATAGGCGGCGATCGCGACGACCACCCCGGTCGCGAGGAACATGAACAGCATGCGATGCGTGCCGCCCAGCGCCCGCGGATCGTAGAAGAAATGGAGCAGCACGAAGAGGCCGGTCGCGACCATGATGCTTGCGACGAGCGTCAGGTAGAAGCGAACGTAGAGGCGCTGCCCGGCGCCGGCGGGATCCTGCTCAGCCATCCTGCACCCGCGCGAAGACATAGCCGGTGCCGCGGACGGTGAGGATGCGCCGGGGCTGCCTGGGATCGTCCTCGATCGCCGCGCGCAGCCGGCCGATATGGACGTCGATCGCGCGGTCGAACGGCTCCGGCGTTTCGCCACGGGCCGCGTCGAGCAATTGCGCGCGGGTGAGCACCCGCCCGGCGCGCTCCGCGAGGACGAGCAGCAGGTCGAATTGATGGGCGGTCACCGGGCGCGCTTCGCCGTCGATCCGCACCGCGCGGGCGCCGCGATCGATCTCGAGCCGCCCGAAGCGGAGCGGCGCCGCGTCCCCGGCTGCGGCGAGCGCCGGCCGGCGCAATATCGCCCGCAGCCGCGCCAGCAATTCGCGCGGCTCGAACGGCTTGGGGAGATAGTCGTCGGCGCCGAGCTCAAGCCCGACCACGCGGTCGAACGGGTCGCCTTTGGCGGTCAGCATCAGGATCGGGATCGAATCGCGCGGCGGCGCGGCGGCGCGGATGCGGCGGCAGATGTCGAGCCCGTCGCCGTCGGGCAGCATCAGATCGAGCAGGATCGCCGCGAACGGGTCGCCGCCGACGCTCTGCAGCGCCTCCAGGCCCGCCGCACCCGTCCCGACGTGATGAAAGCCATAGCCGTTCCGCGCGAGATAGGCGCCGACCATGGCGGCGAGGCGCTGGTCGTCCTCGATCATCAGGATGCGCTGTGTCATGCTCGGTTTCGCCCCTGCGCGCCGCCGACCCCATGGATCGAGCCCGGCGGCCGCGCAGCATAGGCTTTTCATCCGTTCAGTGCATATGGCCCTGCATATGCGCGAACAGGCGCGTCCGTTGCTCGGGGGTGAGCATCTCGGCCGCGTCGGCCAGCGACTGGACGAGACGCCGCGAGTTGGCGTCCAGCTGCCGGATCTGCTCGACGCGCAAAGCCTCGAGCGCCGCCCGGTCGACCTGCGGCTGCATGAGCAGTTCGTGCGCCCGCTCGTGCGCCTGGCGAAGCTGCGCGTGCATCGGCGCCATTTCGGCATGGGCGGAGCGGATGATCGAGGCGAGCCGCGCCTTCTGCTCGGGCGTGCCGTCGACGAGCACGCGGTCGACCATCTCGCCGATATGCCGGTCCGCTTCCGCCGCATCCATATGGCCGGCCATGCCATGATGGTCCATCGCGCCCTGCGCGGCGGCCGCGAGCCGGGCGCCGCCGCCGCTGGCCGCGGCGAGGCTCGCGACGATGATGCCGGTCATCACCCAGCGCCGCGAGCGCAGCGCCCGGGCCTGGATCTGCGGGGAGACGGGCCCGCCGCCCTGTTCGTCGTCGAATTTCATGCTTGTGCCTTTCCTGAAACCGGATGCGGGCGGGAGCTGCCCACGCCAGGCGTCTAGGCGGCGGCTTTTTCGCGCGGATGTGCGCCGGGTAAAGTTATGTAAAGGCTCGCGCGCGCTAGCGAATGGAAGCCGGCGGGAGCAGGCCGCTCCGGCGCAGCGTCGCGATCTGCTCCGCGGTCGCATATTCCTGGAAGATGAGCTGCCCGAACGCCCGGGGAAGCATGACCAGCCCGCTCGATCCGGCGCTGAAATTGTTGGCGCCGCAGAGCGAATCGGGCAGCGGGCGCGTCGCGATCTCCGCGCCGGGCGCGAGCGTGCCCTTGTAGACTCGCACGACCCGCAGCCGGCCGGCGCGCTCGGGGGTCGAGCCCTCGATGGCGACGACCTCGGCCACGATTTCGGCGTTCGCGTAAAGCCGGCGCGTCGCGGCCTCCAGCTCCGCCTGCGACGGCGGCTGCGGGCGCCGAACCATGGTGCAGGCGGGGGCCGGCTGCGGCAGGAGCGCCAGCAAGGCGCCGGCGAGCGCGATGGCGATCCGTCTCATCGGCCGATGGTTACACCTGCGGAACCACTTCGGGCAAGGCGCGGCTCAATCGAGATGATCCTGCCGGCCGACCCCATAGGCCTCGCGCGCATGGCTCCGAAGCGCGGCGACCTCGGCCGGATCGTCGAGGCGGAAGAAGTGGACGTGGTTGCGCGGCGAGATCGTCTCGATCTTGCTGAAGAGCGGGTCGTCCGCCCGCCGCGCCAGCACCAGATGGCCGACGACCCAGTTTCGGCGGATGGTCAGCTGGGCGAAGGACATGCGGACCTGGAAGGCGATGCGGGTCTTCTCCGGCAGCACGGTCACCGGCCCGAAGCCTTCGAGCATCGCGACGAAGGCGTCGTAGATCGCCCGCACCCTCGCCGAGCGGCCCTCGAAATGGGTCGCAAGCTCCGTCGTCCCGCAGGCATGGCTCTGGTTGGCGTTGGCGAAGCCGCGGCCGCAACGCGCGCAGCGCCAGAGAGGACGATGCTTCCGCTTCATTGCAGCGAGTCTAGGGGGCCGGCGCGGCCGCGCCAACCGGCGCGGAGCCTAGTTGAGCCGCTCCAGCAGCTCCTCGAAGGCCTTCAGCGAACGGATCTCGCCGTCCATCCGGAACGCCTGGCGCAGGGCGTCGCCAACGCCGGCGTGGACGGTGGGCGGCGCCACCTTCACGAACCGGCGAGTCGAGGTACTAGCCATGGCCTTCATGGACGAATTCCATTCCTTCACAATGCGATTAACGTATGGTCGAGGGCCCGGTTGCAAATGTTGCGCCCGCTCAACAGAAGCGCGCAGCGCTGTTGCAGGAATGAGACGATTGTTTTCATGAATCTTAACGAGGCGATCGGGCGGGCGCGGGCGCACGCGCCCTTCCTTGCGATGCAGCTCGATCTGCTGCCGAGGGTGGCGGCGCCGCTCGGGCAGGGCGACCTTGCCGCGGCGCTGGCGGCGGCCGCCGATCCGGGCGAGGCGGGGGTGATGGCGGCGGTGCGGCGCGAGCGCAGCGGCCATGCTCTGGCGCTCGGCATCGCCGACCTCGCCGGCGCGATGGACTTGCGGGCTTTGCTCGGCGCGCTCTCCGATCTCGCCGACCGGCTGATCGCGCGGGCGCTCGCCGCCGCCTTCGAGGAGCGCACGCCCGGCGAGGCGGCGCGGGGCTTCGCGATCCTCGGCCTCGGCAAATTGGGCGGCCGCGAGCTCAATTATTCCTCGGACGTCGACCTGATCTTCCTCTACGATCCCGAGACCCTGCCGCGCCGCCCGCGCGAGGAGGCGGAGCAGGCGGCCTTGCGCATCGGCCAGCGCGTCGTCGAGATCCTGCAGAAGCGCACCGAGGAGGGCTATGCCTTCCGCGTCGACCTTCGCCTTCGGCCCTCGCCCGAGGTGACCCCGCTCGCTCTGCCGGTCGACGCGGCGATCTCCTATTACGAATCCGCGGCCCTGCCCTGGGAGCGGGCCGCCTTCATCCGCGCCCGGCAGGTCGCCGGCGACCCCGCGCTCGGCCGCTATTTCCTCGAGGCGATCCATCCCTTCGTCTGGCGGCGCACGCTCGATTATGGCGCGATCGGCGAGATCGGCGCGATCAGCCGGCGGATCCGCGACCATTATGCGCAAGGCCAGGCTTTCGGCCCCGGCTACGACCTCAAGCGCGGCCGCGGTGGCATCCGCGAGGTCGAGTTCTTCATCCAAATCCACCAGCTCATCCATGGCGGCCGCGAGCCCGAGCTGCGCGCGCCGGCGACGCTCGATGCGCTCGCCGCGCTGACCGAGGCCGGGCGGATCGCGCCCGACGATGCCGAGATGCTGGGCGGCGCCTATATTCTGCTCCGCACGATCGAGCATCGGCTGCAGATGGTCGACGACCGCCAGACCCACAGCCTGCCGCAGGATGCGGCGGCGCTCGCCAATGTCGCGCAGCTCCACGGCCTGGCGGACGGGAGCGCGCTGCTCGATCTGCTGCGCCCACATGTGGCGCAGGTGGGTGCCCTCTACGACACATTGGGCGGGGACGGCGGCGAAGCGCGCCTTTCGAAGGAGCCGCAGGCGCTCGACGCGCAGCTCGAGGCGGCCGGCTTCGCCGCGCCGGCCCAGGCGCGGGCGCGGATCGAGGGGTGGCGCTCGGGCAGGATGCGCTCGCTGCGCACGCCCGCCGCGCAGGACGCATTCGAGGCGATGCTGCCGGTGCTGATCGAGGCGCTTGGCGCGGCGCCCGATCCGATGCGCGCGATCAACCGCTTCGACGACATCGTCGCCGGCCTGCCCGCAGGGGTCAATTTCTACCGCCTGCTCGAGGCGCGACCCGGCCTCACCCAGCGCCTCGCCGCTTTGCTCAGCCACGCTCCCGCGCTCGCCGAAACGCTCGGCCGGCGGCCCGAATTGCTCGACGGCCTGATCGATGCGAGCGCGTTCGAACCGGTCGGGCCGGTCGAGGCGCTCGCCGCGCGCTTCGCCCGCGCCGACCGCCGCGGCGAGGATTATCAGATGCTGCTCGACCGGGTGCGGCGCCGGGTCAACGAGACCCGCTTCGCTTTGGGGGCGCAGGTCGTGCTCGCCCGTGCCGATCCGATCGCGGTCGGCGAAGGCTATGGCCGCGTCGCCGAAGCGGCGATCCGGGTCCTTGCCGACGCCACCATCGCCGAGTTCGAGCAGGCGCATGGCCGCGTGCCGGGGGCGCGGCTGGTCATCCTCGGCCTCGGCCGGCTTGGCGGCGGCGTGCTGACCCACGCCTCGGACCTCGATCTCATCTATCTGTTCAGCGGCAGCCACGAGGCCGAATCGGACGGCCCGAAGAAGCTGCGCGCCACCGATTATTTCAACCGGCTCGCGCCCCGGATCGGTGCCGCGCTGAGCGTGCCGACCGCGGCGGGGCCGCTCTACGAGGTCGACACGAGGCTGCGCCCATCAGGCACGGACGGTCTGCTCGCCATCTCGCTCGACACCTTCGCCGATTACCAGCGCCACAAGGCCTGGACCTTCGAGCATATGGCGCTGACCCGGGCGCGGCCGGTCTATGGCAGCGAGGCGGACCGGGCCGCGCTTGCCGGGATCGTGGCCGGCATATTGGAGATGGAGCGCGACCCGGCGCGCGTCGCCGCCGACGCCGCGCGGATGCGCGCCGAGATCGCCCGCCACAAGCGGCCGCGCGGTCCGTTCGACATCAAGCTCGGGCCGGGCGGCCTCGTCGACCTCGAATTCGCAGTCCATACGCTCCAGCTCACGCACCGGGTCGGCCTGGTGCCGCGCCTGTCCGAGGCGATCGGCGCGCTCGCCGCGGCAGGCCTGGTGCCGCCCGAGACCGCGGATGCCCACCGCCTGCTCACCCGCCTGCTCGTCACCCTGCGCCTGGTCGCGCCCGATTCGGCCGAGCCGCCGCCCGCCTCGCGCGATCTGGTCGCGCGCGCCTGTGGGACGGAGGGCTGGGAGGAACTGCTTGCGGCCCACGAAGATGCGCGGCAGAGAATAAGCGGGTTGTGGGGCGCGGTGACGAGGGCGGTGTGATGCTGGTCGAAGGCGACAAGGTACCCGATGTGAAGCTGGTCGGCATGGACGGCGCGGCGGTGAGCCCCGCCGACTTCAGCGGCCAGAAGCTCGTCCTCTATTTCTATCCCAAGGACGACACTTCGGGCTGCACGCGCGAGGCGCAGGATTTCACCGCGCTCGCCAGCGAGTTCGAGCAGGCCGGGACTTGGATCCTCGGGGTCTCCAAGGACAGCCCGCAAAGCCACGCCAAGTTCGCGGACAAATACGGCCTGCGGGTGAAGCTCGCCACCGATCCGGACGGCAGCGTCTGCGAGGCGTTCGGCACCTGGGGCGAGAAAAGCCTCTACGGCCGCAGATATTTCGGGATCGAGCGCGCCACCTTCCTGATCGACCGCGACGGCACGATCGCCGCGATCTGGCGCAAGGTGAAGGTGCCGGGCCATGCCGAGGCGGTGCTCGCCGCGGCGCGCGAGCTTCCCTAAGCCGATGAATAGCCTGCCTCTTCGCCTGCGCGGCAGCCGCCGCCGGCGGGGAACGCGGCGGCGGCCGAGCCGTTTTAGGGCGATGCTCAGCAATCGCCTCCTCTGGCCCGGAATGATCGGCGTCGCGCTCGCGGTGGGGATCGGCGTCCAGATGGGCGAGAGTGCGATCGGCTCGATCAATCCGATCCATTTCCAGGGCGCCGCGCCGCCGGTCGCGGCGATCGATCCCAACGCGCCGCCCCCGGCCGCGGCCCCCACTTACGCCGATGCCTATGGTTGGCAGCAGGGCGATGCGGCGCGCCAGGCGGAGCAGGCGCGCTACGAGGATTTCGACTATCTGCCGCCGAGCGTGCAGCGAGTCTCGCAGCCGGCGCTGCCGCCACTGCCGCGCGCCCCGGTCAGCCTGGCGCCCTGGCCGCCGGGCCGGGTCTCCTCGCATCCCGACGTCGAGCGCTACACCGACTATCCGATCGAGACGAAGCCCGCGGCCGAGCGCGCGCCCGCGGCCGCACCAGAGCCTCCGCCGGACCAGCCCGACGCCGATCCCTCCGGCAAATAAGGCTTTGCCGTCCATCGCCGAAGCCTGCCGCACGGTGCTGCTGGCCGCGGCGCCCCGCGACAAGGTGAAGGCGGCCCGTGCCGCCGCCCGGGCCTGGCGGCAAGGCGCGCTCGCGCATGAGTTCGACGTGGCGATGCCGGACCGGCCGGCCCGGCCGGATTCGCCTGTGCTGCTGCCCGCCAACCGGATGCCCAAGCGCGGCAGGGCG
>Ga0207639_10003402_pt1 | contig 10697 bp, 13 predicted proteins | sample KBSCornC32_FD_184299 | JGI IMG/M metagenome (GOLD analysis project Ga0207639, IMG submission 184299) | Corn rhizosphere microbial communities from Kellogg Biological Station, Michigan, USA - KBS Corn C3-2 (SPAdes) (version 2) | ecosystem: Host-associated > Plants > Roots > Rhizosphere > Soil ...
TAGCAAACTGTCCTGTTACCAGGCATGATCCCGCCGGTATTGGTGAAGAGGCAAATAAAGGATTGGGTACGGTGGTCGCGCCCGGGGGAGCCTGGCCTGTACTTAAATATCCTATACCCAAATAGTTGGTTTCAAAAGCCCAATAGCCCTGCAACTTATTTGCATTTAACGTAACGGTTGAATCTTTTACTTTATAACTTTTAACATAGGTATTGAACCCGATAAAGGAAGCCACTGTTGCATTGAGTGTTTGCCCAAGCGCCCTCATGTAAATATCATAATTCTGGTACGCCAGCGAAACCCTTAGGTAGTTGTAAGTGCCAGCTGCAAAGTTTTTTACTGGCACACTTAAAAACGTTTGGTTATTACCCGCAAATTTTGAATTGGAAAAATCAATGGCGTTGGATCCACCGGTAGTAACCTCGGGAGCCTTGTATAAAACCGCTCCTGCGCCCAGTGCGGTAAACGGCGAGCCGGTCATTTCAACATAATGAGCGCTCATGGTATTAAAGCGGGGCGATTGTCCTGCATGTCCGGCAGGCATCGCAGCTGGTTGTCCCTGGCCATTAAGCCTTACCTGTGTGGAGTCAAATTTAAAAATGAAATTCACATTCGCAGTTCCTGTTCCGGAACCATTGTCCATACTGGTATCTTTTTGGCAGGATTGAAATGAAAGCATAGCAATGCATGCTACAATGATAATTGCTGGAGACTTCATAGTTGGTTTGTTTTAAGTTAAACGAAGGAGGAAGCCATTTATTTCACAATTATAATGCCTCGATAAGCTGCAGAAGCTGATTTAGCATTTCTTTAGTAAAATCAAGGTGCGTGACCATTCGCACCTGTGTAGCAGAAATGGCAAGACATAAGATATCGTACTCTGCCAGTTTTTTGCAAAACGATCCGGGGTTATAGGAACCACTTACTTCAAAAATGATGATATTGGTTTCTACCGGCATTATTTTGCCAATAAAATCCTTCTTACCAAGGGCCGCCGCAATTTGTTTTGCGTGCTGGTGATCTTCTTCAAGACGTGCTATATTATTTTCCAATGCATAAATACCAGCAGCTGCCAGGTAACCCGCCTGCCGCATGCCGCCACCAAATACTTTACGAATTCGCCTGGCTTGTTTAATGAGATCCCGTTTACCCAAAAGCAGGCTGCCCACCGGGGTACCCATGCCTTTGCTAAGACAGATGGAGATACTATCGAACAATTCACCGTATTGTTTGGGCGTTTCATTTTTGGCAACCAGTGCATTCCAAAGCCTTGCCCCGTCTAAATGCAATGCCAGGTTATTGCTTACGCAAACTTCTTTTATTTTTTCAAAATCGGTAAAATCATAGCAGCTTCCGCCGCCGCGGTTGGCAGTATTTTCGAGACTAACCAGCCTGCTTCTTCCTTTGTGTACATCATCGGGATTAACTGATTCAGCAACCTGTTCGGCAGCAATTCTTCCCCTGTCGCCGTCCAGCGCCTTTACCTGGCAACCACTATTAAAAGCAATGCCTCCACCTTCATAAATGTACACATGACTCACTTTGTCGCAGATCACTTCATCACCGGGCTGGGTATGGCATTTGATGGCTATCTGGTTGGTCATGGTACCGCTTGGACAAAAAATGGCAGCGGGCATGCCAAACATTTCGGCCGACATGGCTTCCAGTTTATTAACCGAAGGGTCTTCGCCAAAAACATCGTCGCCCACCCTGGCTTTAAACATGGCTTCGAGCATGGCCGGAGAAGGTCTGGTAAAAGTGTCTGAACGTAGGTCTGCTATCATGAAGCAAATATAAGATTCGGAAAGCAGATACAGGATGCTCGATTCTGGACACTGGATACTTGATGCTGGATTTCTGATACTTGATTAGTGCCACCGACACAAAAAGCTGTTATTGTTTTGGGCGGCCAGAGGCCAGTATCTTGTATCCTGTATCCAGTGTTTATCCACCATTCATCCCATTTATACACCTTCATTATGAAATCCGGCTAAGATTTACTAACTTTGCACACATTTTTAAGTGGAATATGATGCATTAACCAATCATTTGCAACGTTTTCCAAACAAAAGATGTCTTTTGGATGTTCTATTTAGTAATTAATACAAGACAATGAGGCAACTTAAGATCGCAACGCAGATTACCAACCGTGATTCACAGGCAGTTGAGAAATATTTGCAGGAAATTTCCAAAATTTCGATGATCACCCCTGAAGAGGAGACCATTTTGGCCCAAAAGATCAAGATGGGAGATCAGCGTGCTTTGGACAAATTGGTGCAGGCCAACCTTCGTTTTGTGGTATCTGTGGCTAAGCAGTATCAGCACCAGGGCCTTTCTCTTAGCGATTTAATTAACGAGGGTAACCTCGGATTGATCAAAGCGGCACAACGCTTTGACGAAACCAAAGGTTTCAAATTCATTTCTTACGCTGTGTGGTGGATTCGCCAATCTATACTACAGGCGTTGGCAGAGCAGGGCAGATTAGTCCGCTTGCCACAAAACAAAATTGGCACTTATAACAAAGCTAACAAAGCTTATATGGCTTTTGAACAGGAACATGAAAGAGAGCCATCAACAGAAGAGTTAGCTGAATTACTGGAGATGAGTGAGACAGAGATCAACAACATTTTTCAAAGTAATACCCGTCATACTTCCCTTGATGCACCCGTGCATGAAGCTGAAGATGTAGCCATGGGTGATCTGCTGAAAGGTGGTGATGAAACTGATGAGGATGTAATGCACGATTCATTAAAGAATGAGATCCGCAGGGTTTTAAAATCTTTGAGTCCGCGTGAAGCAGAGATCGTGAATGCTTACTTTGGTTTAGATGGCGAAAATGGTGTTACCATTGAGCAGATCGGCCAAAAGTATGATCTGACCAAGGAACGCATCCGCCAGATCAAGGAAAGAGCTATCAAACGTTTACAGAAAGCCCGCTACAGCGGCGCATTAAAAGCTTATTTAGGCTAATACCAAGATCAACTCTTTTTAAATACCCCGGTTTAACACCGGGGTATTTTTTTTTCAGGAGCAAACCAACTGTTGCAATTTCATAGGGTAATGAACCAACCCGCCCCGTTATTGTTAGAATGTTAATGATGCGTTTATTTTACCAGGCCTAGCGCTACTTCATCAAAACCAAGTAAATTTGTAGCATGAAAAAATGGATGTTCTTTATTGCACTAACGGCTCTCTTTTCCTGCGAAAAAAATATTGATTTCAAATTAAATGATGCCGAACCGGTCCTGGTGGTGGACGCACAGATCGAAAATGGCCAGGAGCCCACTGTTGCTTTAAGTAAAAGCCTCAGCTTTTTTAGTGCGATAAGTCCTGAAATATTGTCCAATTCATTTGTTCATAATGCCGAAGTAACCATGAGCAATGGTACGCTCACCCATAAACTGAAAGAATATAAAGTGTCTGCTGGTAACGGCTATTTTATTTATTACTATGGTGTGGATCCTGCAAATATTACTACAGCTTTTTATGGTGAATTTAATAAGACATACAACCTCACCATAAAATCAGGTGATAAGATCTATACGGCCAAAACAACAATACCCGCACTGGCAAAAGTATTCGACAGCTTATGGACAAAGGCTCCTCCGCCAAATGTAGATACATCCAAAAGAGTACTGATGGTGAGGGCTATTGATCCGCCGGGTCTTGGCAACTATGTAAGGTATTTCACCAGGAAGAACAGCGGACTTTTTTTGCCAGGTTTTAATTCAGTGTTTAATGACGAAGTGATTGATGGTACTACTTATTCGGGGCAGGTTGACCAGGGCGTGGATAGAAATAACCCGATCCCGAACGGAGACGAAAAGTTTTTTGCCAGGGGCGATACCATATCTTTCAAACTATCCAATATAGACAAAGCAACTTATACATTCTGGAACACCTGGGAATTTAACCAGCAAAGTATTGGTAATCCTTTTTCGCAACCGGGTAAAGTGATCGGTAATATCAGCAACGGTGCACTTGGTGCATTTTGTGGCTACGCTTCGCAGGTGGGTACAATTATAGCCCGCTAAGCCATAACACTAAAAATATTCCTTTACATTCGTAATAAATAATCAGCAAATATTCATGTCAACAGAAAAAGTACATTGTTTAATAATAGGATCGGGACCGGCAGGATACACAGCAGCCATTTACGCGTCAAGGGCAGGATTGAACCCGGTGCTTTACCAGGGCATTCAGCCGGGCGGCCAGTTAACCATTACCACAGAAGTAGAAAATTATCCGGGTTACCCAGATGGTATACAAGGACCGGAAATGATGATCCATTTTGAGAACCAGGCAAAACGCATGGGTGCCGATATCCGCTACGGACTGGCAACAAAAGTTGACCTGTCGACCAGGCCGCTGAAAGTAGAAATTGATGAAGATAAATGGATAGAAACTGATGCACTGATCATTTCAACCGGTGCATCGGCAAAATGGCTGGGCATCGAAAGTGAACAAAGACTGAATGGTTATGGAGTAAGCGCCTGTGCAGTTTGCGATGGTTTTTTCTTTAAAGGAAAAGAAGTGGCTATTGTTGGCGCAGGTGATACTGCAGCGGAAGAAGCAATTTATTTGTCCAAGATATGTGCGCAGGTGCATATGATCGTACGTCGCCACGAAATGCGTGCCAGCAAAGTGATGCAGGACAGGGTGGTTAACACGCCCAATATAAAAGTGTACTGGAACAGCGAAACCGATGAAGTGATCGGCGATAAAAAAGTAGAAGCAGTTCGTATCAAAAATAACCAGACGGGAGATACACAGGAGATCCCGGTGAGTGCTTTTTTTGTAGCCATTGGTCATCAACCCAATTCGGATATTTTTAAAGGCTGGCTCGATATGGATGAAGCAGGGTACATAAAAACTATACCCGGTACTTCCAAAACAAATGTGGAAGGGGTATTTGCATCGGGCGATGTGCAGGATAAGATCTACCGGCAGGCTGTAACAGCAGCCGGATCGGGCTGTATGGCTGCGCTGGATGCGGAGCGGTATTTGAGTGAGAAAGGATTACATTAATTAAAAAGTCAAAAATCAAAAGTCAAAAATCAAAAACCATCATAGTTTAAGGTTAATAAATTATCAGGTATCATTTAAATTAAGACCTTTTTACTTTTGAATTTTTACTTTTGACTTTACATCCATGCTTACCATCAACCTTCATAATCTAACCTTTCATTCTTTCCACGGATTGCATGAAGAGGAGAGCGTACTGGGCAATACATTTGTTGTAAATGCCTCCCTGTCTTTTGAGGCTGATGAAAAGATCAGCGCATTGGATCAAACGGTAAACTATGCATCGGTTTACAAAATAATCAAGGAAAGAATGTTGCATGCAACGCCCTTGCTGGAAACACTGGCACAGGAGTTGGTACAGGAAATACATGAATTTGACAGCCGCATCAGGTCTATTTCAGTTTCTGTGGAGAAAAAAAATCCACCGATACCAAATATAGAAGCTTCGGTAAGCGTTACTTTTAAAAAAGATTTTTAGATTGAAATTATTAATTCCGTTACTCCTCTTTACCTGCTCCACCTTCTTCAGTTTTGGACAGGATATTAATGCACTCATCAAAGAAGGTAACCGGCTCGAATCGGTACCCGATGAAAAGGGAGCATTCCGTAAATTTAAAGAAGTGCTTAAACTAAGCGCCACCAATATTTATGCATTGAATAAATGCAGCGAACTCTGTAGTCGCATTGGTCAACGCGAAACCGTAAATACAAAATTGCGAAGTGATTATTATGCGGCCGCTAAAATTTATGCCGAAACAGCATTGAAGGTTGACCCTGCAAACTCCGAGGCAAATTGTGTAATGGCCATTGCCCTCGGCAGGTCATCCATGAGCAAGAGCGGCAGGGATAAAATTGAGAATGCCAAAGAGGTAAAAAAATATGTGGATGCCGCCATTGCCGGTGATAATAGAAATTTTAAGGCCTGGCATGTGCTGGGCAGGTGGCAATACGAGATCAGTAATTTAAACGGACTGGAAAGAGGACTGGTAAAGCTTTTTTATGGGGGATTGCCACCGGCAACTTTAAAACAATCCATTGCTTCTTTCGAAAAAGCCAGGGCATTGAGACCCGAGTTTCTGCTTAATTATTATGAGATGGCGAAAGCTTATAAGGATAACGACAATAAAGCCAAAGCCATAGCCTACCTGCAGTTGCTGATCACACTCCCCAACCAGACAGAAGACGATCCCGCTATTAAAGAAAAAAGCAAGACACTTATAAAAGAGTGGCAGTAACAAAAATCCGTGTTGAGCGGTATGTTGCAGAGCATCTTTTAGCGTAACTTCGAAAACTAAAATCAGGTTATGACTAAAATAGTAAGCAGCTTTTTTATCTTGTTCATTTCGGTAGTTACGGTAAATGCGCAGGAGGAAACAAAAATAGTTTCAAAGTATGATCCCTATGCCTTGTTTGCACCAAACTTTTATGCCACAGGCGGCACCATCAGCCGTGCGGCAACAGGCGAACCCAATGTAGGTTACTGGCAAAACAAGGCCGATTACCAGATCACCGCAACATTGAATGATGTTACCAATAAAATTTCGGGGTCTGTTATCATTACGTATAAAAATAACAGCCCGCATGTATTACCATTCCTGTGGTTGCAGCTGGAACAAAACCTTTTTAATAAAGACAGCCGTGGGCAGGCACGTATGCCCATCGACAGCCGCAGCCGTTATGGTGACAGCAAAAGTTCATTCAATGGCGGGCATAAAGTAACCAGTGTTACTTATGAAGATGGCACAGCTGCCAATTATCTTATTACCGATACAAGGATGCAAATACGTTTAGCAAAACCTGTTAAGCCCGGTGGCGATGTGATCAAATTAAAGATCGCGTTCTCCTTTACGTTACCGGAGTATGGCGCCGACCGCTGCGGTATCTTAAAAACAAAGAACGGTGATATTTTTACTGTTGCACAATGGTATCCCAAAATGTGTGTGTTTGATGATGTGAGGGGATGGAATACAGATCCATATCTTGGCCCAAGTGAATTTTACCTGGAGTATGGCGATTTTGATGTGGCAATAACTGCACCTGCAAGTCATATCGTTGTATGCAGCGGCGAATTGCAAAATCCTGCTGAAGTATTAACCACTACACAGGTTACACGATTAGAAGAAGCAAAGAAAAGTGATAAGACCGTAATGATAAGAACAGAGAAAGAAGTTACTGATCCTGCTTCAAGGCCGGCCGGAACAACGCTTACATGGAGATATAAAATAACCAATGCAAGAGATGCCGCATGGGCTTCTTCCAAAAGTTTTATATGGGATGCTGCTAAAATAAATTTACCCAGCGGAAAATCCTGTTTGGCAATGAGTGTTTATCCTGTTGAAAGCAGCGGCAAAAAAGGCTGGGGCAGGGCAACAGAATATACAAAAGGCAGTATTGAGAATTACAGCAAACGCTGGTACGAATTTCCTTACCCTGTTGCAACCAATGTGGCGAGCAATGTGGGTGGCATGGAATATCCCGGTATTGTTTTCTGTGGCAATAAAGCAACAGAAGCAGGTTTGTTTGGCGTTACCGATCATGAATTTGGTCATACCTGGTTCCCGATGATCGTAGGAAGTAACGAACGCAGGTATGGCTGGATGGATGAAGGCTTCAATACTTTTATTAATTCCATCGCCGACGATGATTTTAATAAAGGCGAATATAAAAATCCACCAACAAGTATGCAAAATATGGCCGGTTACATGTTTGGCGAACGCACCGAGCCGATCTTTCTAACGCCCGATGCAATGAAGGAAGGCAATATCGGTATCGCATTATATTTTAAACCCGGGTATGGATTGGAATTATTGCGTAACGAGATATTGGGCCCCGAACGTTTTGATTATGCATTCAGGACTTATATTAACCGCTGGGCTTTTAAACACCCAACGCCATGGGATTTTTTCAGAACGATGGAGAATGCAGGGGGAGAAGACCTGGCCTGGTTCTGGAAAGGATGGTTCCTGGAAAATTATCGTTTGGATCAATCTATTGTTTCTGTGAAATATGAAAAGGATGCTGCAGCAAACGGCGCCATTGTTACCATTGCCAATTTGGAAGAAATGGCCATGCCGGTAAATATCAGTTATGAAACAAAGAGCGGGGTTAAAGGCACATTGAAATTACCGGTGGAAGTATGGAACAACACCGCGGTGTGGAAAGTAAAACTGCCCACTACTGAAGAATTAAAATCGGTGGACATTGATGCAGCAAAAGTTTTCCCTGATATCAATTTCGCCAACAACAGCTGGAAATCAAATTAACCATGAAATACAAGCATGTATTTTTTATTTGGCTTTTGGCAGACGCGTTTTTAGCACTGGGCCTGCTGGCCTTTGCAGTGTATGAACAATTTTCGGGCGGCAGTAAAAACGACCTGGAAATGTTTGTACTGTTTGTGCTGTATGGTATTTTAGTTTCGCTGCCTTCGCTGGTTACTATGCTGATCTTTCATTTTGTGTATTCAAAAAATGTAAAAGCAGGAACTGACCACAAGCCGGCTTATATAATTTTGATCATCTCGATAAATATTTTGTACCTGGTTGTGGGGCTATTTTACGGTATGACGAGTGAGTTCAATTATTTTTATATCGCCAGCACGCTGGCCGGGTTACTATCTTTTTACCTGGTTGACAGGGCGGTTAAGAAGAAGCTGCAACCAGCGAAGGTTTAAGCACATTTTCATTATTTAATTGTAAAAAAGTGCCCCGCTTTAAGCGGGGCACTTTTTTTGCTTGCATAACCTGCTGGCAAAAAGTCTGAAAGATGTAACATTTTTTTGCAATTGTATAACAGGAAAAATAGTACAATGAGTCAACTTTACTGCACATCATAAAAACCATTCATATGCCTTTACTCACTATCATAATTGTAATTCTTGTTGTTGGCGTGCTGCTGTACCTGGTGAATACTTACCTGCCGATGGACAGGAAGATAAAAAATATCCTGAACGCTGTTGTGGTGATCATTTTGGTAATATGGTTATTGAAAGTATTTGGGCTGCTGAGTTCGCTAAACAGTATTCACACGTAAGCGTTAACAGGAGAAATCAACTCTTTTTATTTAAAAAAAACTCCATGGAAAAGAAAAAAGATGACAGTAATCTTCCCGGCCGCAAAGCGGTAATAGAAGAACAGGTTGCTTTTGAAGCCGAAACCTTACCAACGGTGTATCCCCCGGGTGAAGACATTTATAACAGGTCTACCAAAGTAGCCGATGCAGATCCTGAAAACAACAACAAAAAGAAAGAAGCGATCGAACTGAACAGCAAAGGAGAAACAAAAAATGAAAAAGATTTTAAAGACGACCGTTCAGGCGATGACCTTGATATTCCCGGCGCCGAATTGGATGATGAGCAGGAAGTGATTGGCAGCGAAGACGAAGAGAATAATTATTATAGTTTAGGTGGCGATAACCATAACGACCTGGAAGAAGATAAGGGTGAATAAAATTATAAATTGTTTACCATGAAAAAAATTTTAGTTGCACTTGATTATGGACCTACTGCACAGCAGGTAGCGGAAGCCGGCCATGCGCTGGCACAGGCAATGATCGCAGAAGTAGTATTGCTGCATGTAACAGCAGAACCGGCTTATTATTCTTCCGCCGCATATTCGCCGATTATGGGGTTTATCGGCTATGGCGACCTTGATCTTTTACAGCCCGAAACCATGGAGAATATTAAAAATGCATCAGTTGATTTTTTAGAAAGATCAAAAGAGCACCTTGGCGATGATACCATCAAAATATTAGTGAAAGAAGGTGATACTGCTGATGCCATCATAGATGCGGCAAAAGAAACAGGTTCCGACATCATTGTGCTGGGTTCGCATAGCAGGAAATGGCTGGAAGCAGTTGTAATGGGAAGCGTAACAGAAAAAGTATTGCGGCATACAACAGTACCGCTGTTCATTATTCCTACAAAAAAATAAATTTAACAGACCCCGTTTAAAATCGTTGGACATATCCTCTTTTATAACCGGCAAAAACCTTACACAATGAAACAGATCACGATCAATAGAACTGCCAACGCACTGCAGGTTGCCGCTGCGATTTTTCTTTTGGGTAATTCTTTTATTGCACCCGCAAGCAGCTCAAAACAAGCCCCGGTGAATAAGGTCATTAACAATGTGAAGCAAAATGATGAAAAGAAAACTAAGCTCAACAGTTATGATGTGATGGCCTCCTATATTTATGAAGTGGCAAGTGAAAGATCAAACCAGCCATGCTATTTGTATCCTGCAATTTCTACAATAGCTTCCGGCACTGTTGAACCTGTACACATTATTTTGCCATTACCCGCAAAAAAAACGAACCGGTAAAAATATAACAGCCTTTAATTGAAGCCCTGTAAAATAAAACAGGGCTAAAGATGAGCAGTACCATGAACAAAATATACCGTCATACCGAAAGAGGGTTTGAAAAATTGAGTTCAGCGGGCATTGCCATATTGGGAAATTCAATTGCTTTTATTGCTGCATTGTGCGTGGTGGCTTTCTGGTTGCTCAACAGGAATTTTCATACAGAACATATCAATGATACCATCAGGGATGGCATTTTCGGGTTCACTTTTTTAAGCATGTTCATTATACAAAAATCCTTTAACCGCTTCTCGGCTGCAGTGCATATCAAAATAAATGAACTGGTGGTGTCGCATGAACCGGCGAGCAATG
>Ga0207639_10003405_pt1 | contig 10694 bp, 11 predicted proteins | sample KBSCornC32_FD_184299 | JGI IMG/M metagenome (GOLD analysis project Ga0207639, IMG submission 184299) | Corn rhizosphere microbial communities from Kellogg Biological Station, Michigan, USA - KBS Corn C3-2 (SPAdes) (version 2) | ecosystem: Host-associated > Plants > Roots > Rhizosphere > Soil ...
GGGCCGAGCTGTCTGTGCGCATCTCATCGTTGCGCCGGCTCGACAGACCGCCAGTCTGCCTTCGCCGTCGCGCCTCGATCTGCACACAGACAGCTCGGTGACACCTATGCCTACTTGTTCAGAGTATCCCTTACGGCATGTACATGCCGCCGTTCACGTGCAGGGTTTCGCCCGTGATGTAACTTGCGGCCGGCGATGCGAGAAACAAGACCGCCTGCGCGATGTCGTCCGGGGCACCGAGCCGGCCGAGCGCAATCTGGCCGAGCAGCGCCGCGCGCTGGTCGTCCGACAACGCCCGCGTCATGTCGGTATCGATGAAGCCGGGCGCCACGACGTTGACGGTGATGCCGCGCGAGCCGATTTCCCGGGCCAGCGACTTGGAGAACGCGATGATGCCCGCCTTGGCGGCCGCGTAGTTGGACTGGCCGGGATTGCCGGTCAGGCCGACCACCGAGGCGATGCTGATGATGCGCCCCTTGCGCGCCTTCATCATGCCGCGCAGCACCGCCTTGGAGGTGCGATACACGGACGTCAGGTTGGTGTCGAGGATCGCCTGCCAGTCCTCGTCCTTCATGCGCATCAGCAACTGGTCGCGCGTGATGCCGGCGTTGTTGACCAGGATCGACGCGGCGCCGAATTCCTTGCCGATCGCATCGATCAGCGCTTCCACCGCCGCGCCATCGGTGACGTTCAGCGCGCGGCCGACACCGCCGTGCGCGGCGAGGCGCGCGCCGATCGCCTGCGCGCCGGCTTCGCTGGTCGCGGTGCCGATCACTTTCGCGCCGTGCGCGGCGAGCACATCCGCGATCGCCGCGCCGATGCCGCGGCTGGCGCCGGTGACGAGCGCGACTTCTCCATGCAGCACTGAGCTCATCGCTGATCTCCTTGACTCGTTGATTGCATTGCTGACGGCCACACCAGCGCCTGCGCGACGATCACCGAACTGCCGTCGAACGTCGCTGCGGGCGAGCCGTGCAGTACGTAGCCGAGCGCCAGCGCTTCGCTGACGCGGCGGCAGAATTTGTCGTCATCCGGGCCGGTCAGCAACCGATAGACCGGCAGATTGTTCGGCGGCGCGTTCATGGCGACGTGTCTGCCGTCAGGCTTGCCAGTCTTTTGCCGCCTGCATCAGCTCGGCGGGCGCACCCAGCGAACGCCCGTCGAGCGTGCGCTCGATGCGCTTGAGCAGGCCGGTCAGCACCTTGCCGGGCCCGCACTCGCCCACGCGCGACACGCCGCGCGCGGCCAGCGCGCGCACGCTGTCGGTCCAGCGCACCGGCGAATACAGCTGGCGCGCGAGCCCGCCGCGGATCGCGTCGAGGCTGTCGTAGGATGTTGCTTCCACGTTCTGGATCACCGGAATTTTCGGCACCGACCAGGCGATCGATTCGAACTTGCGCGACAATTCGTCCGCCGCGCCGCGCATCAGCGCGCAATGCGACGGAACGCTGACCGCGAGCTTGACCGCCTTCTTCACGCCGACTTCCGCCAGACGCGCAATCGCGCGATCGACCGCGGCCGCATGACCGGCGATCACCAGCTGGCCCGGCGCGTTGTAGTTGACCGGCGCGACGATTTCGCCGTTCGCCACCTCGGCGCAGATCGCCGCGATCTGCGCGTCGTCGCCGCCGAGAATCGCCGCCATCGCGCCGACGCCGGCGGGCACCGCGGCTTGCATCAGGCGGCCGCGTTCGGCAACGAGTCCGGCCGCGTCCTGCAGCGACAGCACGCCCGCGCACACCAGCGCGCTGTATTCGCCGAGACTGTGCCCGGCGAGCAGCCCGGGCGTCGGGCCGCCGACCTCGTGCCACACGCGCCACACCGCCACGCCGGCGGCGAGCAAGGCCGGTTGCGTGTTCTCGGTGCGGTTGAGCGCTTCTTCCGGACCTTGCTGCGACACCGACCACAGGTCGACGCCGGTGCCGGCCGATGCTTCGTCGAAAGTCGATTTGACCACGGCGAATTCACTGCCGAGTTCGGCCAGCATGCCGAGCGATTGCGAGCCCTGGCCGGGAAACACGAATGCGAGATTCGATGCGGAAGTCATGGGTTACCGAAGGGAAGATCCAAAACCGAATAGGCGGCGATCAGTAGCGCAACAGCGCCGAGCCCCAGGTGAAGCCGCCGCCGAACGCTTCGAGCAGCAGCAGCTGGCCGCGTTGCACCTTGCCGGAGCGCACCGCGAAATCGAGCGCCAGCGGCACCGAGCCGGCCGAGGTGTTGCCGTGCTTGTCGACCGTGACGATCACGCGTTCCATTGGCATGTCCAGGCGCTTGGCGGTGGCCTGGATGATGCGCAGATTCGCCTGATGTGGAATCAGCCAGTCGATCGCGTGGCGGTCCAGGCCGTTCGCTTCGAGCGTCTCCTCGACCACCCGATCGAGCGTCTTGACCGCCACCTTGAAGACGTCGCTGCCCTGCATCAGCACGCGCACGCCGGCGTTGTGCTCGTTCGGCTTGAAGCCGACCGACACGCCGACCGGATTCCAGAGCAATTCCTTGTATCCGCCATCGGCATGCATGTGCGTGGACAGGATGCCGGCCTCGTCGGAAGCCTTGAGCACGACCGCGCCGGCGCCGTCGCCGAACAGCACGCAGGTGGCGCGATCGCTCCAGTCGAGCATGCGCGACAATGTTTCGGCGCCGACCACGAGCGCGGTCTTGACCGAGCCGGAGCGGATGAACTTGTCGGCCACCGTCAACGCGTAGATGAAGCCCGAGCAGGCGGCGTTGACGTCGAACGCGGCGCAGCCGTTCGCACCGATGCGATGCTGCAGCAGGCACGCCGTCGAGGGAAAGATCAGGTCCGGAGTGGTCGTGCCGACCACGATCAGGTCGATCTCGCTGGCCTTGACGCCCGCGGACTCGAGCGCCGCGCGCGCGGCGCCTTCGGCCAGATCGCAGGTGGTCTGGCCTTCGGCGGCAATATGCCGTTGACGGATGCCCGTGCGCGACGCGATCCACTCGTCGGAGGTATCGACGAGCTTTTCCATGTCGGCGTTGGTGAGGATCCGTTCCGGCAGAAAGCTGCCGGTACCGGCAATGCGAGCGTAAGTCAGAGCAGTTCCCCGGAAGAGAAGTTCGGACCAATAGGCGCGTGCCGCCGCTTCGCGGCGGAGTGTCGCCAAGCTCGACCGTCCCGGTCGCGCCGAGCAACTTCGTCACGGGCATCCTGCCCGCGACCATCGCCCTCGCGCGCGATACGTTTCAACGCATCGCGCACGAAGCGCTCAGCTCAATCTTCGTCGCGCACCGCGGACTTGTCGTCGATCACCTTGCGGCCACGGTAGTAGCCATCCTTGGTGAGATTGTGGCGCACGTGCACTTCGCCCGAGGTGGGGTCGGTGCCGAGCTGCTTGGCGGTCAGGGCGTCATGCGCACGGCGCATGCCGCGGCGGGACGGGGATTTACGGCTTTTGGCTACTGCCATGACACTTTCTCCGGAATTACACGATTATCTATCTTGCGACTTTCATATTCTTTAACACGGCGAACGGATTCGGCTTGTCCGTCTCCTGCGCCGGCTCCGGCTCGTTCCATACGGGAACGACCGGAGCGGATCCCGGCTTCATCGGCACGACCGGCAAAGCCAGGATCAATTCATCCTCAATCACGTCGGCCAGCCGCAACTCGCTGTCCGACAGCAGCAGCGGCTCGTATCCGCCGGGCAACCCGGCTTCCTCGGATTCCTGCGTGATCAGTCCAAGCCGCGTGTCGACGTGCACCGGCAAGCCGAACACATCGAGCGTGCGCTGGCACAGCAACGGCAGCGTCGCATCCGCGCGCACCTGCAACAGCGCCACGCCGAGATCGTCTCTGCCGAATTCGAGGTCGAAGGTCACTACGCCGTCGGCCGCGGCCAGGCTATCCCGCAACCGTGGCAGCGCCGAGAGTGGCATCGTACCCTGAAACGAGCGCCGCGCCTGCACCATGCGCCATGGATCGACAATTTCTGGGAAGCCCGCATTCATGGCGCGCGCGATGGTAGGTGCGGCGGCGCACAATGTCAATGAAAACCGTCGTTTTGCGCCGCCGTTTTGCCCTGGCTGCGGGCATCAGGCAGACTGGCGCATCGCCTCGGGGGGCCGTGTTCTCGTGCTGTACCTGCTCATTGTTGCGCTTGCTTTGACCGTGCTGATGCTGATCGTCGGGCTGCGCGAACGCGTGTGGCGCCGCAAGCAGGCGACGATCCGTGCGCTGCTCGACGGTGCCGATGCTCTCGAGGCGCAACTGCAGCAATGCCGCCAGCGCATGCAGCGACTGCGCGAAATGCTCACCGTGCTGCCCGAGGAAATGAGCGCCGACGCCGACACCGCGCTGAGCGCCGACGGCAAGGTGCAGGCTGCGCTCCGGGACCTGCTCGCGCACCGGCTGTGGATCCAGCAGAACGCGACGTCCGCCAGCCAGCAGCAACTGGACGCGGCGCGCACCGCGTTGGAGCAGTCGAGCGCCACGCTAAGCGCGCAGATCGAGCGCCTCGGCGCGGTCGCCGCCGACCTCGAGCGTGCGCAGAGCAGCGCGCAGTCGGTCGGCCCGCGTCGCGCGCCATGACGCCGCTGGCGGACCTCGACCTGGTGCTCGCATCGACCTCGCGCTACCGGCGCGAGCTGCTGACGCGACTGACACCAGGTTTTCGCTGCGTCGCTCCTCAGGTGGACGAGACGGCGGGCGCGGACGAGTCGCCAGCGGCCCTGGCCGCGCGCCTGGCGCAGGCCAAGGCGCGCGCGGTGGTCGCCACGAACCCGGGTGCGCTCGTGCTCGGTTCCGACCAGGTCGCCGACCTGGATGGCCGCGTGTTCGGCAAGCCCGGCACTGTCGAAGCCGCGCAAGCGCAGCTGCGCGCCTGCGCCGGACGCGACGTGCTGTTTCACACCGCCATCTGCCTGATCGATGCGCGCGTCACGCCGTGGCGCGCACACGCCGCGCAGGACACGACGCGCGTGCGCATGCGTGCGCTCGATGCGGCCGAGATCGAGCGTTACGTGGCGCGCGAACAACCGCTCGACTGCGCCGGCAGTTTCAAATCCGAGGCGCTCGGCATCGCGCTGTTCGAGCGCATCGAGACGCTCGATCCCAGCGCATTGGTCGGCTTGCCGCTGATCGCGGTGTGCCGGCTGCTGCGCGAGTGTGGCATCGGCGTCATTTGAATCACGGCGCGTCTGCGGCGCAGCCGGCGTCGGCAGCCGGCGCATCCGTCGCGCCGGTGTTTCCTGCGAACCAGCGATAGCGCTTGCGCCCGTCGTACAGATCGAGCGCCGCGACCGGCGCCAGTCCGGCCACGCGCGCGCACAGGCTGCGCATCCAGGCGGCGCGGTCGCGTTCGCGCCGCGCGCTGGGCTCGGCCACCAGCAGCACGCGGCGGCGTCCCGGCTGGTTGAGCGCGGCCTCGCCGCGCTGCCACGCGGCCAGTTGCGCCGAGCGCCCGTGCTTGGCGTTGATCGGATGATCCAGCGCGTAGACGGCGCGGCCGCCGTCCAGCGCGAAATCCAGTTCCGCCGCGAGCATGAAGTTGTCGGCGACCAGCACGTCGCCCGCGTGTTCCGGCTGCTGCAGCAGCGCACGCGTTTCGCCGGCCGCTTCGGACCAGCCGACGAAGTGCTCCGGAAATGCCTTCACGCGCGCCAGCAACGCCGCGCCGCCCGGCAGTGCCGCGCACGCGAGGTAACCGAATGCGGCAACGCTGCCGAGTGCGAGCAGCAGCAGCGTCGCCGTGCGCAACGCGCGCAGCCCGGCGGACGCCGCCCGCCGCAGCAGCAACGGCGCCACCAGCAGCAACGGCAGGTAGCCCGGCAACGGCCAATGCACGCGGAAGCGCGTGTCGTCGGCGAAACAGCCGAGCACGAAGTACGCGACGATCGGCACGGCCGCGCAGATCGCGAACAGGTCGTACGGCGCACCCTCGCGCATGCGCCGCAGGCAATGCCATGCCGCGTACAGCAGCAGCGCGTAAAACAGCGGCGTGCACACGAGCGCCTGTTCGATCGGCTGCACCAGCGCGTCGGCGTGAAAACTCCACGGATTGCGCTCGACCAGCTGGAAACCCAGCGCCACCCAGCCATGCGTGGCGTTGAACACCAGGCTCGGGACGAGTCCGAGCAGGCCGAGCGCCAGCGCCAGCCACAATCCCGGCACGCGCCACAGCGCGCGGCCGCGCGGCGTGATCGACAGGAACGCCACACCGGCGAGCATCAGCATCGCCGCGCGGTAGTGGCACAGCCATGCGCACCCCAACGCCGCGCCGAGCACGATCCAGTCGCGCCGGCCACGCTCGCGCGCCGCGCGTTCGAACGCGTCCAGCGCGAGCGCGCTGGCGAATGTCAGCGGCACGTCCGGCAGCGCGAAGATGCCGAGCGTGCCGAGCAGCGGCAGCAGCAGCGTCAGCAGCCCCGCGCACCAGCCGTCGCGCGCGTCGAACACACGCCGCCCGATGCGCACCATCAGCAGCGGCAGCAGCGCGCCGAGCAGCAGGAACGGCGCGCGCATCGCGAGTGCGCCGTGGCCGCCGAGCGCCTCGCCGAGCGCGATCAGCCAGGCGGTAGCCGGCGGCAGGTCGCTGTAGCCCCAGGCCGGATGACGGCTCTCCTGCCAATACCAGGCTTCGTCGCCGAACGGCGCAAGCGTGGCCGCCAACACCAGCTTGACCAGCAGGATGACCGCCCATGCCACCCAGAACGCCGTTCGCCAGCGCGCGGCATCCGGCGCTGGCCGGGGAACCTCTTGCGCGTTTACATTGCCTATACTCGCCCGCATGCATCCTTCCACGCCATGAACAATCCGCGCCTGACGCCCGTGACCGCGCCGCCGCCGCTCGACTCCGCGCTGAGCGCGGCGCTCGCGCGGGCCTTGCAGCAGGTGAACAATGTCGTGCTTGGCAAGAATCCTCAAGTGCGGCTGGCGTTCGCGTGCTTCCTCGCCGGCGGCCACCTGCTGATCGAGGACCTGCCCGGCGTCGGCAAGACCACGCTGGCGCACGCACTCGCCGCCACGCTGCACCTGTCGTTCCAGCGCGTACAGTTCACCAGCGACCTGCTGCCCTCCGACATCATCGGCGTAAGCGTCTACGAACGCGAGCACAGCACGTTCAAGTTCCACCCAGGGCCGTTGTTCGCACAACTCGTGCTGGCCGACGAGATCAACCGCGCCACGCCGAAGACGCAGAGCGCGCTGCTCGAGGCCATGGCCGAGCAGCAGGTCACGGTCGATCGCGTCACGCATTCGCTGCCGGCGCCGTTCTTCGTGGTCGCCACGCAGAATCCGCTCGATCTCGCCGGCACCTATCCGCTGCCGGATTCGCAGCTCGACCGTTTCATGTTGTGCATCGGACTGGATTACCCGGACCGCGATGCCGAGCGCGCGCTGCTCGCGGCCACCGATCGCCGTGAACTGATTTCCCAGCTGCAGCCCTGCCTCGACGTTGCGCAGATCGAGCGCATCCGCGCCGCGGTGGCGGGCGTGGTGGTCAGTCCCGCGCTGATCGATTACGTGCAGGCGCTGCTCGCGGCCAGTCGCAGCCATGCCGACATCCGCGTCGGGTTGTCGCCGCGCGCCGGCATTGCGCTGCTCAGCGCCGCGCGCGCCTGTGCCGTGCTCGCCGGCCGCAGTTACTGCCTGCCCGAAGACGTGCAGACCGTGTTCATCGGCGCAACCGCGCATCGGTTGATTCCCGGCGGCACCAGCAACCAGTCGCGCGATCAGCTCGCGTCCGCCCTGCTGGCGAACGTGCCGGTGCGCTGAACGGCGCCGGCACGTGGACCTGCACGGCACGCTCGCCGCCCGCAAGACGCAACTGCTCGAACTGGCCGAGCGACGCCTGCCCGCGCTGACGCGCCTGAAGCAACCCGAAGCGCTGCCGATCCTGCTGCATCGCCGGCGTATTTACGTGTTGCCGACGCGCTTCGGCATGATGTTCTCCGCGGTGCTGCTCACCATGCTGCTCGGTGCGCTGAACTACAACAACAATCCGGCCATGCTGCTGACCTGCCTGCTGGCCGCCGCTGCCTACCAAAGCGTGTTCCAGGCGTTCCGCGCGGTCGACCGGATCGAGTTGCGCGCGTTGCGCGCAACGCCGTGCCATGCCGGCGAGGCACTGCATCTGGACATGCATTTCCACACGAACGCGCGCACGCGCCACGGCCTGCGCGTGCAGGTCGAGGGCATCGAAACGGTGTTCGACCTGGCACCCGACACGCCTGGACGGGTGCGCATCGAACTGCCAGCGCCGCAGCGCGGCTGGCGGCGCCTCGGGCGCATCCGCATCTGGAGCGAATATCCGTTTGGCCTGTTCCATGTCTGGAGCTGGCTCAATCCCGAGTTTTCCGCGCTGGTGTACCCGCGCCTCGAAGCAAACCCGCCGCCATTGCCGCTGGCCGGCAGCGACGCGCAATTGCATGCCGTGCGCCGCAGCGGCGACGAGCTGGCCATGCTGCGCGGCTACCATCCGACCGACGCGCTGCGCACGATCGCGTGGAAGGCCAGCGCGCGGCACGACACGCTGCTGGTCAAGGAATTCGAGCAGCGCCGCGGCCACGACACGCTGCTCGACTTCAACGAGTTGCGCGGGCTCGGCCGCGAGGCGCGCATTGCACGTCTGGCGCGCTGGGTGTGCATGGCCGAAGCGGCGCAGGTGCGCTACGCGCTGCAATTGCCGGACGAACGGCTCGGCCCCGGACTCGGCCCCGAGCACCGGCACGCCTGTCTGCGCGCGCTCGCGCTGCTGCCCTCCGGGCGCGAAGCGGCGAGCGCCGGCAACCGGCAACCGGCGCCATGAAGCGCGCGAGCACCGTTCCAGCGCGCCTGAACGGGCTGCAGTTCGGCCTGGTCGCCGCGAGCGTGCTGGCAGCCGTCGCGCCACACCTGCTGCGCATGCCGGCATCGATCGCGGCACTGATTGCGGTGCTGTTTGCCGGACGTTGCGTCCAGTTCGCGCGCGGCGGACGGCGCATCCCGACCTGGCTCAAGGTTCCGCTGGTGCTGATCTTTCCGGTGCTCGTGGTGTTCCACTTCGGCAACATCTTCGGTCGCGAACCCGGCAGCGCGCTGGCGTGCGCGATGCTCGTGCTCAAGCTGCTGGAAACCGACAGCCGCCGCGACGCGCGCGCCGCAGTCTGCTTCGCGAGCTTCGTACTGATGAGCGCACTGCTGTTCGACTCCGGTCTCGGTTTCGCCTTGCTGCTGTTTGCGGTACTCGCGCTGTTTCTGGCCACGCTGCGCGAGCTGGAACCGCGTCCGGCCGACGCGCCGACGCGCAGCTGGCGCATCGCGCTGCGCGATGACCTGCGCGGCGCGGCGCTCGTGCTGTTCAGCGCGGTGCCGCTGGCGCTGTGCGTATTCGTGTTCTTCCCGCGCCTGGGCTCGCCGCTGTGGGGCGCGCCGACCGATACCACGATAACCCGCACGGGTCTGGGCGACCACATGGCCCCGGGCGCGATCCAGGAACTGCTGATCGACGACAGTCCGGCGTTCCGCGTCAGCTTCGACGGAGTCCCGCCGCCGCGCGCGCAGCTGTACTGGCGCGGCCCGGTGCTGTGGAATTTCGACGGCACCGTCTGGACGCGCCCGGAGTATTTCGCGAGCAGCGGCTCAGGCACACCGCAGGTGATCGGCATGACAGTGAGCTACGAAGTCACGCTCGAACCGACCGATCGCCGCTGGCTGCTCGCGCTCGACGCGCCGGTCACCGTTCCCGACGGTGCCGTGCGCGGCGCCGACATGAGCCTGGTCAGCCGCTCCACGATCGATCACCTGACGCGCTACCGCGCCACGTCGGCGACGCATTACCGGCTCGAGCCGACGCTCGACCGCCAGCATCGTCGTCTGGCACTGCAACTGCCGCCGGGGTTCAATCCACGCGCGGTGGAACTGGCGCAACGATGGAGAACCCAGCTTGGCAGTGACGACAAGATCATCGGCGCGGCGCTGAACCTGTTCCACGAGCAGTTCTCCTACACGTTCAACGCGCCGCTGCTCGCACGCGATTCGGTCGACGATTTCCTGTTCGGCGAAAAACGCGGTTTCTGCGAGCACTTTTCCTCCGCGTTCACGTTCCTGATGCGCGCCGCGGGGATTCCGGCGCGCGTCGTGACCGGTTACCAGGGCGGCTTCTTCAACGACGTCGGCGACTACCTCGTGGTGCGCCAGTCGGACGCGCATGCCTGGTCGGAGGTGTGGCTGGAAGGGCGCGGCTGGGTGCGCGTGGATCCGACCGCGGCGGTCAGTCCCGAGCGCGTCGAACTCGGCGCCGGAGCGGCCTCGGCCGCCGAGGCGCGCTGGTACCAGGCCGGCTGGCTGCGCGCGCTGCGCAACCAGTTCGACCTGGTCAATCGCGTCTGGAACGACGCAATCGTGCAGTTCAACGCGCTGCGCCAGCAAAGCCTGCTGACGCCATTCGGCATCGACAAGGCCGACTACGGCAACCTGATGGCCGTGCTGATCGGCACGAGCTCGCTGCTGCTCGGGCTGTTCGCGTGGTGGACGTTGCGCGCACCACGCGGCCCAGCCGACCCGCTCGACGCGGGCTACGCGCGCCTGTGCGCAAAGCTCGCGCGCGCCGGTGTCGCGCGCACGCCGTCCGAAGGTCCTCAGACTTACGCGCAGCGCCTGTCGGTCGCTGGGCTGCGCAGCGCAGACCTGCATGCGCTGATCAATGCGTATGTCGAGCTGCGTTATGCCTGTGCCGCGCCTGCGCCCGAAGCGGT
>Ga0207639_10003413_pt1 | contig 10690 bp, 10 predicted proteins | sample KBSCornC32_FD_184299 | JGI IMG/M metagenome (GOLD analysis project Ga0207639, IMG submission 184299) | Corn rhizosphere microbial communities from Kellogg Biological Station, Michigan, USA - KBS Corn C3-2 (SPAdes) (version 2) | ecosystem: Host-associated > Plants > Roots > Rhizosphere > Soil ...
ACCTACATAATTACATCAGCTTCTTGCTGTTGTTTGTCCCACGTATTGCTTTTACCCAACTCTCTAGCCTCCTAAGAGTTCTCCCGTCTAAAACCTAGCTAACTCACATCAGCCCTCGTCGTGATCGATTGGGCACGAGCCCAGGGACATTACAGACGATTACACGCACTGAACGCCGCCGCCGTGTAGCCAATTTGTGGACGAGATTTTTGAAATTCGGCGTTGGCCCATCCTCCACGTTTTTGTTAGATCCCTTAGAATCCTTAGAAAATTCTAGGTTCTGGCGATCTCTTGGCCAGCAGATTCGGCCTTTTAAAATTTGGCCCACGCTCGGTCGTTTCATGACGCTGTTGAATGCAATAACTCCTCACGAGACCCGTGAGGTCGAAACTCCGTCAGAAATGTTTTCGAGCTGCGCCTCATATATATAAGGACACGAATCCATCGAAAGCCTGAGCCTCGGGTTGAGACTTGACTGGATTCCGTCCGTGACTGGTGTTTTGTGTTGACTATCTTCGAGGGTATCGAAAACGACGACTCTTGAGGACATTATCCCCAATCACTCACTCACGTGTCTCAACGTAACAGTACAACTGATTCGGCTTGCGTTTGAGCATTCCAAGGTTTGGGCAGGATTCTCCGAAAAGGAAAGAGTGCATTGTATCAACGGAGGGGTTAATTCCAATATTGCGTCAAAAGCGTGACTGTCAGGAATTCCTTGACGTCCTCCGCCGAAGAGACATAATACTCACCACCGAACCTGGGCCAAACGGCGATGAGGCCGTTCTCCTCTACTCTTGCCGGAAGTCCACTTCGGCTGGTGATTCTACACCTCCCTAGAGTGATATTTCCTGTAGTTTCTCGCCGTCAGCGAACGGCTAACTCCGGCCCTTTTCTTCTCGCAGAAAAAGGACCTCTCACGCAGGGGGAACCTGAAATGTCTACCCTGAAAATTCGACTCTTCGGAAAGTTCAGCATACAGAGAGACGCTGAACCAATTAAGGGTCTAGTTGCCAATAAGGAGCGGGAGTTACTAAGTTATTTGCTGATTCGTCGTGATCGGTCCCATGCGCGCGAGATGCTCGCTAGTGTGTTGTGGGGCGACACTTCCACCGAGAAGTCAAAAAAATATCTTCGGCAAGCGTTGTGGCACGTGCAAGCCGCTCTGCATGTTGAAACGTCCATGAATCCCCAGCTGTTTGTAGTCGAGCAGAACTGGGTCCACGTTAACTCACAGAGCGAACTCTGGCTTGATGTGGACGTCTTCGAACGCGCGTTCGCTGCGACGCAGGGAATCGCCGGCGACCAACTCGACAATGCAAGTGCGCAGTTATTAAAGGAGGCAGTAGAGGTTTACAAAGGCGATTTACTTGAGGGTTGGTATCATGACTGGTGTCTCTTTGAACGCGAACGGCTGCAAAACGCTTACTTAAGCATGCTCGAAAAGCTGATGAGTTATTTCGAGGCGCATCTGGAATATGAGGCAGGCCAGCGGTGTGGCGCGACGATTCTCCGCTACGATCGCGCGCATGAGCGCACCTACCGGCAGTTGATGCGTTTGCAGCATATGGCGGGTGACCGAACAGGCGCACTGCGTCAGTATGAACGGTGTGTCGCAGCGCTCGACGAAGAGTTGGGTGTGAAACCAGACCAACGCACGACAATTCTTTACCAAAAGATTCGTAATGACGGCATCAACGAAGCAAAGCCACTTAGTGTCAAATCAGCCGCCCTTCAAGCAGTTTCGCTGCCCGAAATTCTTGAGCGCCTCAAGAAACTCCAGCTGATTCTGGCAGGCGTGCAGAAACGGGTACAGCAAGACGTTACTGCGGTGGAACAGACGCTTGAGACAATGAAGGAGGCACTCAAGAAGACCCATTGATCGTCTTTTTCATCATTCAAAAAACGACCTCAACACGCATGCCCATTAAGTCGTTGCCGGCGCGCATCTTTTGACTCTTGCCTCGAAGACTTCCCTCTCGTTGGTACCTTCACCCTTCACTAGCGCTCCACGCCGTGTTCACAGCTAACCAATAATATTTCGTCAACTTCAAAATAAGACGGAACCGCAGACGTATCCACAGACGCTGCCGCGTCACTTCGTCTGTTATACGAGGCATGCAGTAGCTGCCAGCTCAATAGATGATAACGCAAGCAGGCTATCTGTTTTGTCCTGCACGGAATGGAATGGACAAACCATCGTCTACCGTACAGTCGTTCATCGTCAAACTATGGCTGGATGAGTTTGGCGACGAGATGGGCAGGCATGTCTGGCGTGGATACATCACGCACGTGCCGGATGGTCAGCGACGTTATTTGAAACGATTAAGCGATATTGACGACTTTATCAGAGAGTATCGGATCGAGCTGAGATTCGAGTGCGGGCCCAGGTCCCGGTTACTGGACTGGTTAAAACGCTGGACCAAAGGCTTTTGATCAGTCGCTTGCGAAAAGACTTTGGCGAGACGGCGGTGCTCACAGTCACCTTACCGACATGGCGGATATACATGCAATTCAAACGACCTGTGATGCAGTAGTCAGGTTGCTGCAGGAATCTTATCGCGCGGATCTCATCGAGCCGCAACTCAACTTGCAATTCGAGGTTTACAGCACTGAGGACTTCAAAAATCACATGGCGTCAGGCGTGAGCTTGTTTCTCTATCGTGTGTACGTCAACCAGAACCAACGCACACCCGTCGTTCGCGCCAGTGATGGTAAGACAAGGCGCCCCTCGCTGCCTCTCGACCTGCATTTCTTTCTGACAGTTTGGGGCACCAAGGCTTCGCTCCAACATGCAATTCTGGGTTGGGCCATGCGAGTGTTGGAAGACGGGTCGGTCGTACCGGCGTCGTTGTTGAATGGCGTAAGGAGGAATGTGTTTCGCGATGATGAAACAGTTGAGGTGGTCGCCGGGCAGTTAACCAATGAAGAGTTGATGCGCATCTGGGATGATCTACCGACGGAGTATCGCCTGTCGGTTCCATATATCGCACGGATCGTTCGCATTGAATCGGCAATCGAAGTTTCACCGCCTTCGGTCGTCAGGCAGAGACAGCTCGAGTACGGCGCGGTGCGTACCTGAAATGATCAGTTACCAACCACTCGAAACAGTTATCCGCACCCCACCGTTGGGGCTGCGGTGTGTAGACATCGCAACCCGCGCGCCGGTGACGGAGGGCCTAAGGATCACCGCAACGCTCAAGAACGGTGCGGGGAAAACGGTTTTGGCCACGCCGACTCCTTCCGGTGTGCACGCTTTCCAAAATTTGCCTGGCATGCATGACTTCGAGTACGGCGTGCAGAATTTAGCCTCGAGTATTAGTCCACCGTTGACCAGCCCGCCGTTTGGAAAAGACTTTGCTATTCAAGTCGAAGATAACGCGGGCCACTTTCTTCCCTGGGGATTAGTACTTACCTTACCTCGTCCCGAGATTGTCACCACACCGCTCTTTTCGGCGCCAAGCCGTCTATCTGTTCCTGGTTTCATAGCCATTCGGGGAGGCCTGAAGGACAAAGGCCGGCCACCGCGTGCCGACGGCTCTCTCAAGTTCGCGAAGTTCGCGCTGATCAAGGCACAGTACAACGTACCAAACGCGGCTGAGTATTTTGCGCTGGCTGACGCGCGTGGGCAGTTCGTACTTTTTCTACCGCCCCCAAATCCCTTGCTGCCGCCTTCAGGCATCGCGCCCTCATCGCCAAATGCAGCCGGAAAAAGGACTGTAACCGAACTACGTTGGCCTCTGACGCTGACGGTTTTTTACGAACCTGCAAGACAGAAATTTATTTGTAAGCGCGCCGACGGGCGCGTCGACATCATTACAGGACTCACGAATGTTCCGGAGTCGATGAATGGCCTGCGTTGCTATCCGGATTTGCAATCGCTGCTGGTCCAAGCCACGGCGCGCGCGTATGCCACCGCGTCGGGACCTGCCACGGCTACGTTGGAACTCAATATAGAGTTTGGAAAAGACCTGGTGGTTCGCACCGATGGCGGAGATTTCAATCTCTGGATTGAGCCTTAGCCTTGGTCGCCATCTTCATAACTGAAAGAGAGGTTTCCCAATGCCAGAGTATCTCGCGCCAGGTGTTTACGTGGAGGAAGTCAGCTATCGCGCTAAGTCGATCGAGGGAGTCAGCACAAGCGTATGCGGCTTTGTTGGACCAACCCGCTATGGTCCTGTCGGAGGAGAGCCGGAACTCCTTACCAGCTTTGCGGATTTTGAGCGTATCTACGGCGGGTTGGAAGGCTTGCAGTTTGAACTGGGAGATACGACGACGACTGCCACGGAGGCGCAAATCAATTACATGGCCCACGGGGTGCGCGCCTTCTTCGATAACGGCGGCAGCAAGCTTTATGTCACGCGTATTTATGAGCCGGATAGTGAAGCGGAAGACGCGGGCCACGCCCGCTTCGCAATTGGTTCTCCAGCGGGCATCACGGCGCGCTTTCCCGGCCGTGCCGGCAATATGCGCATTACCTTTACCGTGAAGACCAGTGCCAACATCCTGAGCGCTGATCTCGAGGAGAGACCGCGCTTGAGTGGCGCAGACGAATTTGACCTGGTCTACGTTCACCAGCTGAGCATCACCAGTCCGCCAATAGCAGAAGGTTTCTATGACGTTGGTCGAACCGGGAGTCAACTGAATCTTAGCAACAGTTCGGTGAGTGCCTTTGAAGTTTCGCGCTTCAATCCCGTTTCCGCTTACAGCGTTCATTTGGTAACCGTTTCTGTCAATGTGCGGCGCGCCGGATCAACGGAAGACGAATTGATCGGGACTTTTTCGCTTCACCCTTTGAGTCGAAACGCACTCACTAACTACTTCACCCGCAATCCGGATTCGCGCAATCGTTTCCTACACGTGCCTTTTGCGTTTGAGGATTTTCCGACAAGCGGCTCGGCCCTCTTCGCATGGCTATTCGGGACCGCTATCGACAGCGTGATCGATCGCAGTGTTGCACCCGATACAGAGCTGACGGCGGGTAGCCCGGACATTCCCCGACCGCGCGCCTCAGAATTGGAGAGGGTCTACACGTTGGCGGGCGGAAGCGACGGGCGTCTTCCAACGGCCAACACCTATAAAGGCAGCGAAACCGGTTTGGAGAAGACCGGTCTTGAAACCCTCGCTGATCTGGATGAGATCTCTATCGTGGCGGCGCCCGGCTACTCGAGTCATGCTAACCAATTGAGCGCAGCGCAGCACGACAGTAGAGCCGGCCAGATTACGCAACACCTGCTTACGCATTGCGAGCGAATGCGTTATCGCGTCGCTGTGCTCGATTCGCCGGACAACTTCCTGCTCTCCGAAGTTCGAAACTTCCGCGGCAAGTTCGACTCGAAGTATGCGGCACTGTATTACCCGTGGATCACCGTACTCGATCCCACCGATCGTGATGGACGACGCGAGATCGAACTGCCACCGAGCGGTTTCGTGGCCGGTATCTACGCCAGAACCGATACTGAGCGCGGAGTGTTCAAGGCCCCGGCCAACGAGATTGCGCGTGGCGCGATTGGCTTCGAGATACTCCTCAATAAAGCACAGCAGGACATCTTGAATCCGGAAGGCATTAACTGCTTCCGGTTCTTTGAAGGGCGCGGCTTTCGGCTTTGGGGCGCGCGCACTATTAGTTCCGACCCGGAATGGAAATACATCAGCGTGCGTCGTTATTTCGCTTACCTGGAACACTCCATTGACCGCGGCACACAGTGGGCCGTGTTTGAAAACAACAGTGATCCGCTCTGGGCCAATATCCGGCGTACGGTCGAAGATTTTCTCTTTAACGAATGGAAGAACGGCGCGCTTTTGGGACTCAAGCCCGAAGACGCCTTCTTCGTCCGTTGCGATCGGACCACGATGACGCAAAACGATCTCGACAATGGCCGCCTTATCTGTCTGGTTGGAGTGGCCGTCGTCAAACCCGCAGAGTTCGTTATCTTCCGCATCGGTCAATGGACCGCTGATCGGAAGGTGTAGTTTCGCCACGGATGAATCACTGAAAGAAAGGAAAGAAAGATGGCAGTCCAACGAGACAATCCCTACGGCGCATTTAATTTTCGCGTCACTGCCGATCGCTTCGGCGACGCAGGCTCCGTGCAGGGAGGTTTTCAGGAGGTCAGCGGTCTGAGCACTGAAGTAACCGTCGCAGAGTATCGCAACGGGAACGATGCGGAGAACCACGTGCGCAAGATCGATGGGATCTATAAGGCCGGCGATGTCACGCTTAAACGCGGCGTGATGGGAGCCAACAATTTCTTCACCTGGATCCGGGACGTGCGCGACGGTGTGCAGGCCAACATGCGTGCGACCGTCACCATCGAGTTACTTGACGAAGCACACACCGGGACGGTAATGACGTGGACACTCACCAATGCCTTTCCCAATAAGTACACCGGTCCAACGCTTAACGCCAAAGGCGGGACGGATGTCGCGATGGAAGAGTTGGTCTTGGTCTGCGAGAAGATCGACGTGACCTGATCCTCATGATGCCAGCTGCGAACATTCGCCTGCCCGGAGTCTATTTCCTGCCACCGCCTCGAGTGGGTGGTGTGGGTCTGCCTCCGCTTGACGTAGCGGCCTTCGTCGGCTTTGCCGAACGTGGGCCGCTCGATACTCCGGTGGCTATCACAGATTTAGAGGCCTATCGCTCGGTATTCGGCGGAGATCTGGCCGTCGCTCGGGAAGCACGCGGACAAACGATCTACGCCGCATTGCCGATGGCAGTAGCTAATTTCTTCGGAAATGGCGGACGGCGCTGCTACGTCGTACGCGTAGCCGGCAAGCAAGCGACACCGACACGATTTCACATGCCGGCCATGGTGGCGATTTCTGGTTTGCAGGGAGCGAGCGCCTCATCACCAGGCACACCAAAGTTGGTTTCAATCCGCGCCTCATCTGCCGGTAGCTGGTCGAGAGAGTTGCGCGTTGGCACCAGGCTTCAGGTAACGCCTCTTCCGGTTTCTGCCTTCAGTGTCACCACCGATCACCAGCTGTCATGGTTGACTGGTAGCGCTCCGGAGGCAATCCAAAACGGAGATGTATTGCGCCTCACATTCCCGGACGAGAGCCAATGGCTCTTTCCAGTCAGTTTCATTGAGAGACCATCCGACGCCACACCGAGCACCCCCGTCAATGTCATCGCTAACTTCGCCTCGCAATTGGCCCGAGCCGAATTCAGCAGTCCGCCTGCGTTCGTCCAGCACGTGCGGCGTTTGACGATGAACGAGGGCGAGACGCTCGATGTGACCGGCACACTCTCTATCAGCCAGGACGAAAGTGAGTTTGCAATCAACGGCACTGATGCAGATCAAATTAACGTGGAAGATGTGCTGCATCTTGAGACGAGCGACCGCTCGCAATATCTGTTCGCCGTCTCGGATGTTGCCGTGTCGGATGCTGGAGGCTCGCCGTCCGGTTCCAAAATAGTAACCAGTAACACCAGTCTGGTGCGGCTGCCTGTTGCGCCTCTGGCAATGCCGGTCTCGCCGTCGCTGCGACGCGTAGAGCGGTTGCGTTTTGATTTGCTGTTGCGGCAGGGAAAGCGGCGGCTCCCGACGCTTTCAGAGTTGTCGTTTAATGCCGGCGCAAACCGCTGGGACGGCGACAACCAGCGGCGTTCCCTGCTCTCTCAGTCGGCGGCACGCTCCGAAGCCACTCGCTTCTGGGGTGAGGTTGCGCTCCTTGAATCAAGTGCACTCTATCGTCGCTCAGCGGCGGACGTGACCGGCAAGCAAGTCACACAAAGCACCGGGTTGTTCCGCTTGTTGCAGACTGATACGCGGATTGAAGAGGCGCGCGACGGTAGCCTCGACATTGTCGCGCTGGCGGGAGTGCTGGCTCCGGCCGAAGACCTCAACGCTATTTACCTGCCCCTTGGCATGTCGTCGATCTTGAGCGAGGAAGACTTGGTTGGCCCAGCCAAAGAAGATATCGGCACGGACGACCTGAATACTTTCGATCCAAATCTTTTTGTCGATCCTTTTCTTGTTCCACAACTAAATAACCAGGCGACGTCGGGCGACGCCTTGATGAAGGAGGCTTTTGATCGTCATTACGTGCAGAACAAACGGCTGCGCGGTCTGCATAGTTTGATGTTCATCAATGAAGTGGCGCTTCTGTCAACGCCGGAATCAATACAGCTCGGCTGGGAGTTGCAAGATACGGAACTCGATTCACCAGTCTCTCTGCCTTCAGTCACTTCACCGCCTATCGTTTCGCCACCACTGGTCGACAACGCCGAATTTCACGACTGTAATCCACCGATCGTTTCCAACCCGGCGATTGTGCCGCCGCCGATACCTACTGAGTCAAAGCTTCCCATCCTGATGACCTCAGGAGACTACAGCAATGAAGCGCTGCTCGAGATTCAACAGGCGATGCTCAATTTTTGTCAGGCGCGCCGCGACGTGGTTTGTATTTTCACCTTGCCGCTTCATTTCGAGCGGCGGCAATGCATCGAGTGGCAGGAGGATTTCCGGCAACGGCTCGGACTCGGAGCCCGCCGCAGTCCCTTCAGCGATCTGTCGCGGCAGATGAGTGACCTAAGCTATGCGGCAATCTTTCATCCATGGCTCCTTCAGCGTGACACCACTTCACCCGACGGTTTGCGTCGTGTGAGCTGCGACGGCGCCGTCTGCGGAATTATCGCCGCGCGTGAGCGGGCCCGTCAGGTGTGGGTAGCTCCCGCGAACGTGCCCCTGCAAAGCGTCCTGGGACTAACGCCGATCTTGAATGATGACGACTGGGCCGATCTGTTCGATCTGCAATTCAATCTTATCCGCGCCGAACCACGCGACTTTCGCTTGATGAGCGCGCACACCTTGAGCGACGAAGCAATTCTCTTACAGATTTCCGTGCGTCGTTTGATGATCCTGCTTCGCAAAGTGGCGGTCGACCGCGGGATGGATTTTGTTTTTGAGAGCAACCACGAACGCTTCCGTGAAGCCGTCCGGCTGATGCTGGAAAAGACTCTCCGATTCATGTTTGAACGCGGTGCATTTGCCGGACCCACCACAGAACAGTCGTACCGCGTGGTCACGGACAAAAGCGTTAACACGCCCGAGAGTGTTGATGCCGGCCGTTTCATCGCACAAATCCAGGTAGCGCCATCACAACCGATGGAGTTCATCACGGTACTGCTGACGCGGCTGGGCGAAGACTTGCTGCAAGCGTCAGAAGCGTAGTGTTGCAACTGCAAGGGAGAAGGAATAGTGGCCAATGAGTATCCGCTGATTGCCTTTCGCTTCGAGGTCCAACTCACCGTGGAAAACCCACAGCGCTTTGGACTAACGAGCCCGTTGTGCGGGGGAGCGTTTTCCGAGGTCGACGGGTTAGAGATGAGCAACGAAGTGAAGACCATCCGTGAGGGTGGTAACAACCTGAATCAAATCCACCTGGTTGGTCCAGTGACCTACGGGCAACTAACGCTGAAGCGTGGCATGACGCCTAATCTCGATCTTTGGAAGTGGTTCAAGGCGACTGCGGGCGGTGAAGAGAACGGTCGCGGGACTTTGGCGCAGGGCGCCATTGTCATGAAGGATGCAGCAAACGTGCCGCAGTTTCGTTTCGAGCTGACGGATTGCCTGCCAATCAAGATCAAAGCGCCGTCATTCAACGCCAAAGAGGGAGCAGTCGCGATAGAGGAGATGCAGATCGCTTACAGCTCTTTCACAGTTAGACCAGCGTGATCGTTTACGAGGTTCAAAATGTTAGCCAAAGCCAAGCTTGTTGAAATCAGATGGACCGGCGATCCGCTACAGGCGGAAACGGTACCGGGACACGACGTTCCAGTCCAGTTTAATCCGCAGACAATGAAGCTTAACTTTGCGAACGAGGACAACAGCGGCTCTCAATCTCCTCCAAGGCAAACTACCGGTAGCGGCACTTCTAAGCTGGCCGTCGAACTGATCTTCGACACGACCACGGACGGCACTGACGTGCGCAAGAACACTGAGAAGATCGCCTATTTCGTCAAGGCAAAGCCTGGCGACAACAACAGGCCAGCACAGCCCGGTGTCAGCTTTGAGTGGGGCAGCTTCATTTTTCGCGGCGTCGTCAAGTCGATCGACGAAACGCTCGATTATTTTTCCGACGAAGGAGTGCCGCTGCGCGCCACCATTTCACTGAGTATCGCCCGGCCCAACATTGAGTTCATCCAAGCGCCGAATGGCGCTGGGCAAAACCGGTCACCCGGACAAAGCGCGGCCACGGGCGCGACCGCACCGCTTGAACCCGCGCGCGCTAATGACAACGTGCAGAGCCTCGCAGCGCGCAATGGCAACAGCCGTGATTGGAAAGCCATCGCCGCCGGAAACAACATCGACGATCCATTACGCCTTGCTCCCGGAGCGCTTATCAACGTGAACGCGAAGCTCAACCTCAAAGCAGGAGTCAACGTCACCACGAATGCCCCCGCTGTGAGTGCAAACCTGTCTCTCCGTCCGCGATAACAAGGAGTGAATAGCAGCCATGCCGATTGTCATCAACGAGTTTGAAATTGTCGTCGAGCCGCAATCTCAGGGAAGGACACCTGAGGCGAAGGCTGAGCCGGCACAACCGCCAAGTCCTGAAGAAATCACTACAGTCATGCAAGTTTACGAAAGCCGGCTGCAGCGGGTGTGGGCAGATTGAAATATTGAAAAGGCTTCGCACGAAAAGTGGGCATAAGCGCTCTTCAGCTAAAACTTTTCGTGTA
>Ga0207639_10003416_pt1 | contig 10682 bp, 12 predicted proteins | sample KBSCornC32_FD_184299 | JGI IMG/M metagenome (GOLD analysis project Ga0207639, IMG submission 184299) | Corn rhizosphere microbial communities from Kellogg Biological Station, Michigan, USA - KBS Corn C3-2 (SPAdes) (version 2) | ecosystem: Host-associated > Plants > Roots > Rhizosphere > Soil ...
CATAATCCAGGTAAACCGGTTGGGCAAAAAATGGTTTCATAGCCAGCAAGGCCTCCCCTGATTCGGGATGCATAAAATACATAAACAACGGATAAGGCTTTTGATATCCCTCGGGAACATATTCTGGAAATATCACGTAATAATCTTTTAATACAGCCAGGCAATACCTCGACCGGCCATCAGGCTTTGTTTCTGTTCTTATTCTTTGCCCGTTTTTCTCCTCATATTTCACTGTTGTTACACCGCTGGAATATAAGGCGAGTTTCAAACCGGCAGTATCCAGTTTTGTTATTGTGTTTATGGACATTTTTCCATTTTCCAGTTGCATCTTTGCCACTGAAAAATCAACAGGATGTAAAAAATAAAAATTGTTGCCTGAAAGAAAGCAATTGCTAAGTTTATAGCTAAAGTGGTTAGAGCCCCCATCACTGACAAGTTGATCAGCCGATAACAATTTATGTCCATCATCTAAACTTAGCAGGGTTACCTCTTTGCTGGTGCCTGTTTCCGACATGTCCTTCATGAGCATGATATCATTACCCACAGAAATAATATCATTAAAACCATCAACGTTAAAGGAATGTTTATTACCGGATGCCAGTTCATATACCACAATTTCAGCTGGTACATGTTTATGCTGGCGTTGAATGATCATCTTTTTTCTGTCCTGTGTATTAAAAACAGAAGCTCTAAAAAAAGAATCATCATAAAGTACGTCGTCAGAAACCTGCGTTTTCATACCGCTTTTTGGGTCATATCGCCAAATCCCTTTCATCCTTTCTATCTTCAGGGGGTAACTTTTGCTGTTAAAGCCAGCGGGGCTTGTACACAGTACTACGCCGGCATCAGTTACACCAATTGCATAATTATCTTCGTAGCTTTTATAATGCCACGACGTATCTGTACTGCAATAGCCAATTGACACCCAATCTTTGCTTTTGTTCTTTTCATTGGTAACTGCTGTGTATTTCGAATCGATAGTATTAATGACTCGGTATTTATGATCGGGTGAGTAGCATATCGTGAACAGCCCCGGATCTTTACCAATTGGTTTTAATTCTGATTGTTCCCTGGCGTAGGGGTCGATGACAGTACGATCTATAACCAGCTTTTTACCGTCGGGTGTAACTTCTGGAAGGGCTAACACCTCGCCTCTTGTGCCCTGGAAAGAAGATATGGTAAAGGCCTTTTCATTTTGCGCATTTGCATTGAACTGCAAACAAAAACATAGCTGTATAAATAATATTTTCTTCATTTTAGCTGAATGAATTATAATCCAAAAATCCCACCAGCATTTTAAAGATATTTATTTTTGAATACCCTGAAATACCCAGTAGCTGGTATTTTGGAATGATCAAAAAAAAGCTCCGATAAAAATATCGGAGCCTTATATAAACTGTTAGTTTCAAAACTATAGTGAGCGGAGCCGAACTACGCTTTTTCTTCAGTTGCTGTATCGGTTGTTGCTTCAGGAGCAGCTTCGGTTGTTGCTTCAGCATCAACAGCTTTCTTTTTAGCACCACCGGCACGACGTGTTTTCTTAGCTGGTTCTGCCGCAGCTGTTACAGATTTACCGTAGATCTCGTTAAAGTCAACCAGTTCGATCATCGCTATTTCAGCGTTATCACCGGTTCTTGCACCCAACTTAATGATACGTGTGTAACCACCCGGGCGACCTGCAACCTTTGGAGCCACTACAGTAAATAATTCTTTAACTGCAGCTTTATCATTCAGGTAGCTGAACACAATACGGTGATTGTGCATGATCACTTCTTTGCTTGATGTACTTTTTGTTTTGGTGATCAGTGGCTCAATGTAAGTACGTAAAGCCTTTGCTTTGGCCAAAGTTGTAGTGATCCTTTTGTAAGTGATCAGCTGGCAACCTAAGTTCATTAACAGAGCCCTTCTGTGAGAAGCTGTTCTGCTTAAATTGTTTTGTTTGTTTCCGTGACGCATGACATTTGTGTTTTAATTCGGTTATACCGTGTCAGGAATTATAACCTACTTTTTATGAATAGCTGTAAGCTGTTAGCCATGAGCTGTTAGCAGAACCTGCTAATGGCTAATGGCTAATGGCTAATAGCCTGTTTACTTATTCATCATCCAATTTCAACTTGCTCAGGTCCATTCCAAAGCTCAATCCTCTTTCGTGTAATACCTGTTCGATCTCGCTCAAAGATTTCTGTCCAAAGTTCCTGAACTTCATCAGGTCTTCCTGCTCGTACTGTACCAGTTCGCTCAGTGAATTGATCTTGGCAGCTTTCAGGCAATTGAAGGCACGTACAGAAAGATCGAGGTCTTCCAGTGGAGTCTTCAACACTTTACGTAACTGTAAAGTTTGTTCATCAACCAGGTCTTCTTTCTTATCTTCTTTGGTATCAAAAGTGATGTTCTCATCGGTGATGATCATCAGGTGCTGTATAAGGATACGGCTGGCCTGCTTCACAGCATCTTCCGGGTGAATGGTACCATCGGTAACCACATCCATGATGAGTTTTTCAAAATCGGTGCGTTGCTCCACACGTGTATTTTCAATAGCGTATTTTACGTTCTTGATCGGTGTGTAAATGGCATCAACCGGGATATATCCAAAATGAGAATTCTTTTCTTTGTTCTCTTCTGCAGGAACATAACCGCGACCTTTACCAATAGTGATCTCGATATCCAGTTTAGCACTGCTATCCATGGTACAGATCAGCAGTTCGGGATTCATGATCTCAAAAGTAGGAGATGCTTCACCGATCATACCTGCGGTGAATTCAGTTTTGTTCTTTACAGAAAGTGTAACTTTTTCAACATTCACTTCATGCTCAACTTTCTTCTTGATACGAACCTGTTTCAGGTTCAGGATTATTTCTGTAACGTCTTCAGTGATACCTTTTAAGGTAGCAAACTCATGGTCGGCACCGGCGATATTGATACCGATGATCGCATAACCCTCCAGGGAGTTCAGCAACACCCTTCTCAGCGAGTTACCGATAGTTACACCATAACCTGGTTCAAGCGGACGGAATTCGAAGATGGCTTCAAACTCAGTTGCTTTCTGAAGAACGATCTTATCTGGCTTAACAAAATTTAAAATTCCCATTTGTATTTTGTTGTTTTAATGTTTAAAATTTTTGTGCAAACTGAAGTAATATACCCAGCTTTAATAGCCTTTAATTTATTACTTAGAATACAATTCCACGATCAGTTGCTCCTTGATATTCTCAGGAACACTTTCTCTTTCGGGATAAGTGATAAAGGTACCCTGTGATGCAGTTTCGTTCCACTCTAACCAGCTAAACTTGGCATTCTTGCCACGTAAATTACCGGAGATAGAAGCGTTTGCAGCACTTTTATTCTTTAAACCAATCACGTCACCTGCTACACAACTGTAAGAAGGAATGTTCAATACTTCACCGTTAACAGTGATGTGCTTGTGCGATACCAGCTGGCGTGCAGCCTGGCGGCTTGGTGCAATACCTAAACGAAATACAGTATTATCCAAACGGGCTTCTAATAATTTAATAAGGTTTTCACCGGTAACACCTTTACGGCGGGCAGCTTCATCAAATGTTTTGCGGAATTGTTTTTCCAGCAAACCATAAGTGTACTTGGCTTTTTGCTTTTCTCTTAACTGTAAAGCGTATTCACCTAAAGTCTTACGCTTGCGGTTAGCGCCATGCATACCCGGAGGGTTGCTGTTCTTGGTTAACCATTTGCCATTACCTGTAATGGGTTCTCCGAAGATCCTGGAGATTTTTGTTTTGGGGCCTGTGTAACGTGCCATAATTGTTATAGTGGTCTTTTAGTGACGATGCATCATTATAAAGACCTTTTAAAATGAATAATGCACCCGTTTTGAAATATTTTATATTGAATATCGAAGATTTAATATTTCCTTTAATTCAGGCAGGTTTTTGAAACCGGAAAAAATATTAAATATTACATCTGCAATATTAAATTCTTAAACTCTTCTCTTTTTTGGAGGACGACAACCATTGTGTGGCAAGGGTGTAACGTCTTTGATCATATTGATCTCGATACCATTTTGTGATAAAGAACGGATAGCACCTTCACGGCCGCTTCCTGGTCCTTTTACAAATACATCAACTCTTTTTAAACCTGCATCCAAAGCAGTTTTAGCTGCATCTGCTGCAGCCATCTGGGCTGCATAAGGTGTGTTCTTTTTAGAACCCCTGAAACCCATTTTACCTGCACTGCTCCAGCTGATTACCTGGCCCTGCTTATTGGTTAAACTGATGATGATGTTGTTGAAACTTGCAGTAATGTGTGCATCTCCGTAACTGTCAACTTTTACTACTCTCTTTTTTGCAGCTGCTTTTGCGCCGCCTTGTGCTTTTGCCATAATTTAAATGCTGTAGGTAATCTTTTAAAAATAGATCCAGGTTTTCACCGGGACTGAATCAATCCTCCTGCCGACTCCGGGGCTATCTGGTATTGCTTCAAATTTCTGAAGTCTTATTAAAAGCTAACAGCTAATAGCTGTTAGCCATTAGCTGATTATTTAGTTACTTTCTTTTTACCGGCAACTGTCTTACGCTTACCTTTCCTTTGACGGCTGTTGGTACGTGTACGCTGACCACGAACTGGTAAACCTTTACGGTGACGTAAACCACGGTAACAGGCAATATCCAGTAAACGTTTGATGTTCATCTGGGTTTCGCTACGTAAAGCACCTTCGGTCTTAAACTCGTTATTGATCACGTTACGGATAGCAGTCTGCTCATCATCGTTCCACTCATTAACTTTTTTGTTATGGTCAATGCTTCCTGCCTTGTCTAATATATAACGTGCAGTTGAACGGCCAATTCCGTAAATGTAAGTAAGGCCAACTTCGCCTCTTTTGTTTTTTGGTAAATCTATACCGGCAATACGAGCCATAGTTTATTTAATATTTATTATTTAATATTTTGTTATTGATTTTGCAAGATTTCAAATATTACACCTTCAATCTTACCTATTCAATTCTTATCCCTGTTTTTGCTTAAAACGGGGATTCTTTTTGTTTATCACATACAGTCTGCCTTTCCTTCTAACGATCTTGCAATCTGCACTGCGCTTTTTAATTGAAGCTCTAACCTTCATGGTTCTTGATTTTAATTATATTACTGAATATTTCCTGTTCTTTATTTGTACCTGAAAATGATCCTTCCCCTGGTAAGGTCATATGGACTCATTTCCACCCCAACTTTATCACCGGGTAAAATACGGATGTAGTGCATCCTCATTTTTCCGGAAATTGTGGCTAAAATCTCATGATCATTCTCCAATTTAACCTTAAACATAGCATTGCTTAACGCTTCAATGATTACTCCATCCTGTTTAATAAGTGCCTGTTTAGCCATAATTTTTGGAGCGCAAAGATAGGAGGAATTATTTAATTAACCGCAAAAAACAGTTCTAATTACCAACAATTCCCGAGTTTTTCCACAAAAAAGGCAGAATTACTGGCCACTTTAGTGGTTAAGGCCTTCAAAACCATGCATTTTCCCAAATTCCCCGTCAAAATATTAAAAAAGGAAAATTGGCATTCAACGTCATTTACAGCAATTTATAAAAAGGCCCCCAATTTTAAGTTTGAGGGCCGCTTTATGAATTATTATATTTTAGTCAAAAGACTCATCATTCAGGTGAACCTTGGTCATTTCATAAAAATGATTCTGCAACTGGTGCACGTTAATGGGATGCAATATATGACGATGCTCATCGCGGTACCATATCTCAAATTTTGAAAAATCGTTTTTTGTAACCAGCATCCTGAAAGCGCCTTTCATGTACTTAACCGTTCCATCTTCATTTTCTTCTTTGTGAAATTTCAGCTTTGCCAGCTGCGCATCATCAAGTGGTATGGCACTTAGTTGCTCCGTTTCGTACCAGAAATCCTGCACGCCGTTGTTTACGCAAACCTGCTTTTCGTTGTGATTAAGATCCGTAACTTCTCCCTGTACTTTATCGCCGTCATTATCAGCTATCAAATAATCTCCTACTTTAATTTCATTGAATTGTATCATATAGTTTTGCTTTTTATCAGATAAATATAACAAGAATTTTCTAAAAAAACCCCCGAGTTTTTAGTCCCGGGGGTTAATCAGGTGATTAATATATTACAACGAATAGCTTACCAGGGGCATATTGTCGCCAAGCGTGGATGTAGTCAATACCAGGCCTATGTCTTTTGCATAATACCAGGTATATTTTGTGTTGGCACTGTAAACAGTACCATTGACAACAAAGCTCATATTGCCCTCCATTTCCATTACATCGTTATAGGTTTTTCCTTCAACCTCCTTGCTGCCACCAACTGATTTTATTTCTACTTTCAATACGCTGTCGATGGTATTGGCTTTGTATTTGATCTCCCAGGTGTCGCCAATCACAGCATCTTCTTTTAAAAACGGTTGCAGGTTACCGGCTTCATAACTGTCAGTGAAAAAGATATTACCATCTTTTTTTACCATGGTTGTATGTGCGACCGTAGAATTTGTCATGCCGAAAGTTCCATTGTCTTCTGAAACAATACTGTTGGTAAACGTACTGCCATCATTGGTTTTGTAAGTCCAGCTGTTGCCGGCTTTTAGGGGATAATAGGTTGACATTGGTTATAGTTTTATGTTTTCTTTTAACTAATGTAATATTTAATATTTAAGATTGAATATTTTTCTTCCACCATTTCAGTCAGCTATTTTGCAGGCTGCAGAAATTTAAAAAAATATTAAATATTCAATCTTAAATATTACATCCTCTACTCCGCCCAACTCATCACATAGCCTTCATTCTCTATCTCCAGCGCTTCCACAGTTAATTGTAAAGGGTGAAAAGTATCTACCATTACCGCAAGTTCATTTGTTTCTTTGGCGCCAATGCTTTTTTTAACAGCTCCGGGATGCGGCCCATGCGGTATACCGGCAGGGTGCAAGGTGATCATACCCCGGGTAACATGTTTGCGGCTCATAAAATCTCCATCCACATAATACAGTACTTCGTCACTGTCGATATTACTGTGGTTATACGGTGCAGGAATGGCCTGTGGATGGTAATCGAACAAACGCGGACAAAATGAACATACCACAAAATTATTTGCTTCAAAAGTCTGGTGCACCGGCGGTGGCTGGTGTACCCTGCCAGTTATGGGCTCAAAATCATGAATAGAAAAAGCAAATGGATAGCAGCATCCATCCCAGCCTACCACGTCAAACGGATGGTGGGCATAATGCAGACCGTATAAAACTCCTTTCTTTTTCGTTTGAATTAAAAAATCGCCGGCCTCATCAATTGTTTGCAGGTCTTTTGGCTGCCGTATATCCCTTTCGCAAAAAGGAGAATGTTCCATCAACTGCCCAAGTTTGCTCACATATTTTTTGGGGTATCGTATCGGGCTGAATGATTCAACGATAAACAACCGGTTGTTCTCTGTAGTAAATGTTATCTGGTAAATAGACCCACGTGGAATAACCAAATAATCGCCATAGGCAAAATCCAGGTTTCCGTATTGTGTTTTTAAAACACCGCTGCCTTCATGCACAAAGATCATTTCATCGGCATCCGCATTTTTATAAAAATAATCCGTCATACTTTGCTGCGGTGCTGCCAACACAATATGACAGTCGTTATTTACCAGCACTGCTTTGCGGCTTTGCAGGTAATCCCTTTCCGGTTTTATGTTGAAGCCCTCCAGGCTGCGATGTTTAAGCATCTTTTCTTCCGCAATTTTTGGCTGCACATTTACCGGCTCGTCGGTTTTAATGATCTCGGTAGGCGGATGATTGTGATAAAGTATTGAATAATCGTTACTAAACCCTTCGGTAGAAAATAATTGTTCGGAATACAACTCTCCATCGGCTTTACGAAACTGTGTATGCCGTTTATGGGGAATCTTTCCTGATGTATGATAGTGAGCCATGGTTGATGAATTAAAGTGAAAGAAAAAACTCAATGCAAGATCAAAAGTAAAAATTCAAAACCTGGGCATGTCCTTTTTTGACTTTTGAATTTTGCCTTTTTGTTTTACTCACTGACTGAGAGCTCAAGCGTAGCCAACAGGAAAATATATTTCCAGCTACGCTTGTCGATAAAATAGGTGAAGTTGCGATTAAATGGCATTGCATAAAGTTATAGAAATTTATTGAACATACCAGATACCGGCAGCCCGCAGGCAAAAGAATGGTTTTTGTGCAAAAGAAGGCCGCCAATTCCTTATTCCACCATGAATTCTTTTTAGTATTTTACAATGGCAAATGTTTATCACAAAACCTGTTTACGGGAATGATAGAAAATATCAATGCGCTGGTCGTTGACGATGAGTTTCAAAGCAGGAAACTTATTGCAAAAATGCTGTCCCGCTTTTTCCCTGAAATTAATAATATTTTGGAAGCTGCAACGGTGGCTGAAGCTGTAAAAGCAGTGGATACAAACCTGCCCCAACTTATTTTCCTGGATATTCAGATGCACGGAGAAAACGGGTTTGACCTGCTGGATAAAATTCCAGATCTTAATTTTGAAGTCATTTTTATAACGGCGCACAATCAATTTGCAGTTAAAGCATTCCGCTATAATGCGCTCGACTACCTGATGAAGCCCGTTGATGCTGATGAATTTAAGATCGCAGTGCTAAAAGCACTCAAAAGAATAAACCTGGCTGCGAAAAGCCCGGCAGAACAGGTCGGGTCTTTAAAACAACAATTAAAAAATCCGCAAAAACTTCCCGAGCGTATCATCATCCCCACCGCAGAAGGTTACCTGGTAATACCGGTCCAGGATATTTCTTATTGCCATGCGGTCAGCAATTACACGGTGTTTTACCTGAAAGACCAGACAAAAGTAACATCCAGCTACACACTAGGTCATTATGAAGATCTGCTATGTGAACATAATTTTTTTCGTATTCATCGTTCCTACATGATCAATCTTGCCTTTATAAAAATGTACAGGAAAGCAGACGGCGGAACGGTGGTCATGAACGACGGGCAGGAAATTGAAGTATCACGCGGTAACAAGGAAGCTTTTATGAAATTTTTTAAAGGATGACCACAGGTTCTATTCCTATATTGAAACAGGTAAAACGTTTTTTATGCTGCACGGCATTGATCTTTATTTTTAACACAGGGCTATCATCCCAGGAACTACACAGTAAAATATTTACAACTAAAGATGGATTGCCCGCTTCTTATATTTTATGTACCTACCAGGATAAACCCGGATATTTATGGATTGGAACCTCAAATGGCTTAAGTCGTTTTGACGGGACAAATTTTACAAACTATGGATATGGCGACGGACTGCCGGATCTGCGAACCGATGCGTTATTCATGGATTCCAAACAACGATTTTGGGCCGGCACCCGGAGAGGTATTGCACAATTCAAAAGCAATCATTTTTTTACCTGCCCTTTTTCCGACTCTCTGCACATTTCATATGTCTTCGGTTTTACTGAAACCAAAACAGGAGATATACTTGCGCTGACAGATGCAGGCATCTATCGCTTTATTACAAACAAATGGCTAAAAATAAATGCATACCCCGGCTATGAGAACAAACCATGCAGGGGATATATTGAAACTGATGATGGCACCTACATAAATTATGGCAACCTGATCGTTCTTGAAAAAAGTGGGCATTTTACATTGATCGCGCCTTACAGGGAACCTGGATATTACTACAACAGGTTAACCCGATCCGGCAATGCTATTTATATATCTACAGCCGATGGACTTTATACTATTACAAATGGACAGCTTGTTAAATTGCCCGGATTAGAGACTTTGCAAAAAGGCACTTTCTATTATTTCTTCGATAGCCATCAAACCTGCTGGATCGGCAGTAAGAAAGATGGCCTGCAGTTTTTAAAGCCAAATGACAGTGCCGGCTTAACAACATTTTATAAAAATGAGAAGGTAACCCTCATTTCAGGCATTTGTGAAGATAACCGGGGAAACCTTTGGGTGGCCGACTTCAACGGGTTGGTGAGAATAACAGAAAGTGAATATAAAATATACGGCCTGCCAAAATCATTCGCCAACAGGGTCATTCGAAATATGATCCCTTCATTGAATGGCCCGCTTATCATCAATGACGGAACTGCCATATTGAAAACATTTGAGCATGGGATTTTTGGAGAAAAAAAATTGCTGCTACCGGAAAGCTTACTGATACCAAAAAACGAATTCATCATTGACCATTATGCACTTGATGATAAAAGCCGCTACTGGTATACCTTAAGAGGTTCTTCACTTTGCATGCAGGATGGCAATAAGATCTATGACAAGCATCAGCAATTTATCCATATGGGCGATGATATTTATGACGTGTTGTTTGACAGTTACAGAAAAAAAATATTGATCGCGATCCGCACGCAAAAATTCCCCTGCAGTTTTAATGATTCGAGCTTCAGTCCATTAGCGGTTGTTAACCATGTTAATCAAAACGGGAATGTCATCAGGTTGCACCAATGTTCAAATGGCAATATACTTTTTGCGACAGAGGAAGGAGTCATATATTCCATAAACAAGGAGAATATATGCAGGCAGCAATTAAATGAATTCAATTCAACAGCCTCGGTCCGTAGATTTTGTAATGCACCCAATGGAGACCTCTGGATCGTTTACTATGGCAGGGGTTTAAGGCGATATACCTGGGAAAAGGACGCATTGGTTTTTAAAGAACAGATCAATAAAACAAAC
>Ga0207639_10003421_pt1 | contig 10673 bp, 9 predicted proteins | sample KBSCornC32_FD_184299 | JGI IMG/M metagenome (GOLD analysis project Ga0207639, IMG submission 184299) | Corn rhizosphere microbial communities from Kellogg Biological Station, Michigan, USA - KBS Corn C3-2 (SPAdes) (version 2) | ecosystem: Host-associated > Plants > Roots > Rhizosphere > Soil ...
GGAGCGAGTTTTGGCGAGAGGTCGCAAAGCGCGATGTCCATATGGCAACTGACGAGATCGCAAATGGAGACTCACTGAGCGGGATGATCCAAGCGGTGGATCTATGCCGTCAAGGGCGATCAATTAGCATCGTTCTCGACGGCAAAATCATTGGCAAGTTGGTGCCAGCCACTGAGTGAGATACCGGTGAAGGCCCGTTGGGAAGTCGCTTCTCAGTCCGCCCAATTCTGCACCGGCAACTGCGGGATCTGACGAAAATGCCGCACATTTCGGGTAACCAATGTCCCTCGGTGGGCCAGGACGATGCAGGCGATAAGCAGGTCGGCGCGACCGATCTTTCGTAACTTTTTGTCGACTCGCAGTCGATCGAACACAGCCGCAGCCGCATTATCAATCGGCAGGATGACAAATTTACGCAGATCCCGTTCACTTTGGATTAGCCAATGTTGCGCGCGCTGAAGCTCATCGCCATTCGCGGCCTTCAGCAGGTAGTCGAAACGGCCTCGAAGAAATTCGATTCGCGTGATGACCGTCGTCACGACGATCTCGGTTGCTGCGCTCAACCTCTCTGCCACGCGTGGATTTCCAGTCGCGAATAGCGCGAGAGTGTCTGAATCGAGAACAATCACTCACCGTTCTCCAGCATCGGGCGCCCGCGTTGGTCATAAATCTCCTTAAGCATTTGGTCGAGATACGGGTCATCTTTCCAATTGCCAGAGATTGCGAGTAATGCTCCGTTGCTCAACATGTTCGTCGGCATTCGCAACCAGTCATTAACGGCCGTTCGCAGAAACCGCCATTCCGAACCGATTTGCCGGCCGGGTAAACTTTGGTCGCTTACCAATGCCAACACCGTGCTCTGCGGAAGCCGCAAGTACGTGGCAACCTCGGGCAGCGTGAGAACGTCGCTGGTCGGAGTTCTTTTCACTCGCCGGCTGCTCTTGTCGTATTTTGTTTTTGCCGCAGGCATGTTATGCACTTTGAGGCTGCTGAATAGGGACGCCGAATTCCTTGAGGAAATCGGCAACATTCATTTACGCATTATATCCATGGATACCATTCAGTTGAACTCTGAACCAATCGCCATGTCAGACTCAATCGGGACGACGAAGTTTATCCGTAATCTTTCGGCGCCTGTCGTGCCATGAACGTATCCGCATCGTTCAGGCGGTTGCATAGTCGGTGCAGCAAATACACAATCTAGCGGGCGTTTTCGAAAACCCGACGCATTCTGGAGCACTCTCGGCTCGGCACGATGCAACGAAAACACTGGCAACTTGGTGCGGCGGCAGCCGTCGGCGTATTCGTCGCCGTGGCCGCCATTCGCCTGCGTGCTCCGGCAGATAAACGCGCAGCACCGACGCCGGAATTTGATCTGCCGCAGATCTCCGAGAGCCCCTATCTCAATGTGTCCAGCGCAGCGGATTACGTCGGTATCGCCGTTTGCGCCGAGTGCCATGCCGACCAGCACGCCACGTATCGGGCGACGGCCCATAGCCGCGCTTTGGCCGATCTCGACCCGGCCGTCGAGCCTCGCGACGCCGCGTTCACTCATGCGCGCAGCGGCCGGGTCTACAGCGTGTATCGCGATCAAGGCTCGATGCATCACCATGAGGCGGTGCAGGATGGCCACGGAAATGAGATCGTCTCATCCGACTTCCCGATTCGTTACCTGATCGGATCGGGACGGCACACGCGCAGCTACCTGATCGATGACGACGGATTCCTGGCCGAATCTCCGCTGACGTGGTTTGTTTCACGGCACGATTGGGGTATGTCTCCCGGTTACGATAATCCCAGTCCGCTGGGATTCGAAAGGGCGGCTAATACAGGGTGTCTGATCTGTCATGTGGGGCGGATCGCGAATCCCGCAGGCGTCTATCAAAAAGCGACGATCCTGGAACAGCCGATCGGCTGCGAGCGGTGCCATGGTCCAGGTTCGCTGCACGTGGCTGAAGAACGTGCCCTCCGCGACGAGGGGACCGAATCGAAGGCAGCCCGCCAGGCGACAATCGTCAATCCCGCACAACTCAGCCGCGAGCTGGCCGAATCCATTTGCGCCCAATGCCATCTGCGCGGCGATGCCACCGTCGTCGTGCGGGGGAGGCGGTTGACCGACTTCCGCCCCGGCCTGCCGTTCCCGGATTTCGCCATCAATTATCACTCTGCGGTCGCCGATTCGACGATGAAAGTCGTGGGGCACGTCGAACAACTGCGAGCCAGCCGCTGCTATCAGGCTGCCAGTCAACTCACTTGTGCAACCTGTCACTCCCTGCACGCAACACGGTCGTCCGCAGACGGAGAGATTCGGAAAAATTACGTCGCCGTGTGCCGGAAATGTCATACAGCCGAGAGTTGCCGACTCGATCTCGCGCTGCGCCTGCGCGACAAGCGCGGCGACGATTGCGTGGCGTGCCACATGCCGCAAGCGGACACCGATATTGCCCACATCGCGTTTACGCACCATCGGATCGGCGTGCATACCGGCGACGCTCCGCGGCCTGATGCCGGAGAGATCGTCGAACTGGTTCCGTTTGACGATGTGTCGCAGTTTTCCAATCTCGACCGAGACCGGAATCTGGGATTGGCATACCTCGAATTGTCTCACAAGAGAAACCCGGTGTCGGGCGCCCCGATCTATCTCGATCGTGCCCTGACGCTGCTCGAGCGGGTTCGCGCCCAGGACTTGCCCGACCCAGAGGTAACTGCGGCGCTGGCGCAGATCTACTGGGCGCGCGACCCGCAGGTGGCGTTGCAATTGGCTCGCGAAGCATTGGAGTCCGACTCGCTCTCGGCGGGTTCACGGGTCAATTGCCTGTTTGTCGTGGGCGACACTGCTCTGGCGACGGGTCAGGTTGAGGAAGCGCGGTTGGCGCTGGAGAAACTCGTGACACTGCGGCGACTGTCGGAAGACTGGCTGCTGTTGGCGCAGTGCCGGGAGCGCGCGGGCGACCTGCACGCGGCGCTGCGCGATCTCGCGCGGGCCATAGCGATCGCACCGTTTCGTCCTCATATCCACGAAGCTCTGGCCCAACTGCACGAGAAGCTGGGCGATGCCGAGGCCGCGGCGAAAGAACGTGCACTGGCGGGCGAGCTAGCCAAAGGGCCCCGCCGCAAGTGAGGGCATCCGCGGCACGCAGATTTTGGCGAACGCCTCGCACCGATTCGTTTAACCCCGAGCCTGCGGCGAGGCCGGCCACGGTTCGCATCGACTGACATACTGCATCCGGTCGCGATGATATGCTCTGCAATGCCCACGATCGCGACCGGGAGCGATCAGGAAGTTTCACCCCGAGTTTGGCCGGCCTCGCCGGTGGCTCGGGGTTAAACGTCTCAATTGCGGCCGCGACGCGGCTATCCGCGGATCGGGTCGGGTTGGCGCCAGGGGGGCGGGCAGATCTCGTCGAGCTTCTGAAGATGCTCGGCTGAGACGCGCACATCGGCGGCAGCAATCGCGTCTTGCAACTGTTCCAGCCGCTTGACACCCACGATCAGCGAGCTGATCGCCGGCTGCGCCAGCGTCCACGCGAGAGCAAACCGGGTCGTCGAAACACCGGCTTCAGCGGCCAGACGCTCGATGCCTTCCAACCGGTCAAACAACGCGTCATCGGTTTTCCACATCCAGTCGGGTTTTTCGGCGGCGCGCGAATCGGCCGGTGGCGGCTGGCCCCGCCGGTACTTGCCGGTGAGCAAGCCCCCTTGCAGCGACTGATATGGCGTCACGCCGATGCCGTGCTGCTGGCAGAAAGCCAGATCGGGATGAAACTCGCGGCGCAAGAGGCTCAGGGGAATCTGCGAACTGACGACCGGCGGTCGCCCGTGCCGATCGGCCAGCCACAGCAATTTGCACAGTTGCCAGCCCGAGTGGTTCGACGCGCCGAAATACCGCACTTTCCCTGCACGGACGACCTTGTCGATCGCTTCCAGCGTTACTTCCAGCGGCGTCTGCTTATCGGGCCAATGAATGATGTACAGGTCGATGGTGTCGGTCTGCAGGCGGCGCAGGCTGCGGTCGACTTCCCGCAGGATATGCACGGCCGACAATCCTCGATCCTGCGGGCCCGGTCCCACGGGGGCGCAAACCTTTGTGGCCACGATCATCTTGTCGCGCCGGTCGCGCAGCGCCTTGCCGACGATTTCTTCGGCGACCCCGCCGGCGCTCCCCAGAAAGCGCTTGTAGCCTTCGTAGACGTTGGCCGTGTCGATGAAGTTGATTCCCAGGTCGATGGCCGCGTGAATGAGGCGAATCGAATCGGCCTCCGACACGGGCGTGCCGAACGTCATCGTGCCCAGACAGACGGGAGAAACAGACAGGCCGCTCGAACCCAGCAGACGTTGTTGCATGTTCAAATGATCTCCAATTGCGATCTTTGGGTTATTGGATTCTCATGTTGCCCATTCGGCGACGCAATTGCCAGCCCTCACGGTCCGTGAGACAAACTGAGCCACGGATGAAACACGGAATGCACACAGATGTTATCTGCTTAAAAGGTTCCGCGCGCCGAGTGACCATGCCGGAGAATTCTTTGCGTCTTTGCGCCTTTGCGTGAGCTGATTCCTCGATACCCCCCGAAAAAAGGACCTCACGCAAAGACGCAAAGACGCAAAGGAAAATCACTGCGACGAGGGCCATTGTTCATTTGATCCTCTTTCCTGAATTGACAGAAGCCAACATGGAGAACAAAGTTCGCGTAAGTCTTTGTTTCGTCGGTTCTTTACTGGGGTGAATTGCCAATGTCAGCGGGACCAAATTTGAAATCATTTGATTTGACTGGCCGTGTGGCCCTTGTGACCGGCGCTGGGATTGGCATTGGCCGGGCGGCGGCCGTGGCCCTGGCGACGGCCGGTGCCACCGTGGGCATCCATTACCGTTCCAGCGAAGCCGAGGCGCGGCAGGCACTCGCCGAAATTACTGCGCTGGGCGCCCGGGGATTCATCCTGCAGGGCGACCTCACGCAAGAAGACCAGGCCAACCGCGTCGTCGATCAGCTTGTCGAGCAGGCGGGCCGGCTCGATATTCTCGTGAACAACGCGGGCGATCCGCTGCGGCGTTCGAGCCTGGAAGAATGTCCGACCGAGCTCTGGCGAGCGGCCTTCGATGTGAATGTGACGGCGGCGTTTTTCGTGACACGCCGTTCGATTCCACACCTCAAACGCAGCGGACACGGAAGCATCATCAATAATCTTTCGCTCTCAGTGCAGACTGGCGGAGCCGGCGGAGCCGGACCCTATGCCGCCGCCAAAGGAGCCTTACAGGTCATGACGCGCACGCTCGCCCGCGAACTGGCGCCGACCGTGCGGGCGAACGCGATCATGCCAGGCGTCGTCGAAACTCGCCATCACGAGGTCTTCAGCACGCCCGAACGAATGGCCGATTACCGCAAGCAGACGCCACTGGGCCGCAACAGTTCTGCGACGGAAGTGGCGCAGGCCATCTTATTTCTGGCTGGTGACGCCGCCAGTTTCATCACCGGGGCCGTGATCGACATCAATGGCGGGAGGTTTCTGAGGTAACAGCGGTCCCGAGACCTTCAACGCCTTCAGCGTTCCCGTCGCATTCACGATGTGTATCCGGCCGTTCTATTTCGTACGGCGAGTGATATACTGCTGGCCTGACCGCGACATGCAGGAGTTTCCTTCATTGACTACCGAGGCGCGAGATCTCGAACATCCCCGTGACGAAATCATGCAGACGATGGAGCGCATCTATCGTTATCGCATGACCACCACCTCAGGGGGCAACCTGTCGATTCGCGACGATTCAGGCGACGTGTGGATCTCGCCCGCGCGCGTCGACAAGGGGAGCCTGACGCGCAACGACATCGTCTGCGTCAAGGCCGACGGATCACGGGAAGGGCCGCATCGGCCTTCGTCGGAGTTTCCGTTTCACCAGGCGATCTATGCAGCCCGCCCCGATATTCGGGCGATCGTCCATGCTCATCCCGTGGCGCTGGTGGCGTTCAGCATTTGCCGGCAGACGCCCGACACGCGTCTGTTTCATCAGGCCCACACGGTCTGCGGTCAACCGGGGTTTGCTCCCTACGCCCTTCCCGGCAGCGAATTGTTGGGTCGAAATATCGCCGAGGCATTTCGTGCAGGACCGGATTGCGTCATTCTGGAAAACCACGGCGTCGTCGTGGGAGGGACGTCACTTTCGCAGGCGTTCCAGCGCTTCGAAGCGCTGGAGTTCGCCGCCAAAACCGTTATCAAAGCCCGCCATCTGGGCGACGTGCGTTATTTGAACGCCGGGCAGCTTGAACAGGCCCAGAACCGCCGCGCGAACCTCGATCCGTGCGAGCCGGTCGCCGCGTCGGTCGCTGAAAAGGAACTTCGCCGGCAGCTCACTCAATTCCTCCGCCGCGGCTGCCGCCAGCGATTGCTGATCAGCACGGAAGGCAGCTTTTCGGCGCGGCTGGACCAAGACTCGTTTCTGATCACGCCCTCGCAACGCGATCGCGAAACGCTGGACATCGGCGACCTGGTCGTCGTGCGGGGGAATGCCTGCGACAGGAGGCAGCGTCCGAGCCGGGCGGTGAATTCGCATCGGGCCATTTACGAACGACACCCGAGAATCCAGGCGATCGTGTTCGCGCATCCCGTAAACGCGACGGCCTTCAGCGTCACCGGTTCGAAGTTCGACGCGCGCACGATCCCAGAGAGCTATATCTTTCTGCGTGACGTGCAGCGCATCCCGTACGGCCTGCAGTATGTCAACGACGGGCGAATCGCCGATTATTTGTCGCCCGAATCCCCCGCGGCGATCCTCGACAACGACGGCGTTGTCGCCACCGGAATGAGTGTGCTCGATGCATTCGACCGGCTGGAAGTCCTGGAATCGACGGCCGAAGCCGTGATCAACGCCCGCGCGCTGGGTGACGTCGCCGTGATGCCCGACCGCGTCATCGACGAATTGCGACAGGCGTTTTTGCAGTGACATCAGTCGCCACGGATTGAACACGGATTAAACCCACGGATGGCGAGGCGGTCCCACGGATATTCTCGTTCTCAGGCTCTGCCTGGGAACGCGCTGCGTTCGAGGCTCTGCCTCGGGTCACGTAGGAATTGGTCACATAAGAGAGACGCCGACGGGTTGGGTTGGCTGATTTTGAGTAGGAGAGATTTCAAATGCCAAGAGTTACTGCCGTCGTATCGAGGACAACAGATCGCATTTCATTGGTCCAAGGTCACGAGTACGAAGTTATCGGAATCGACGATACGTGTTTTCGCATTGTCGATGAATCGGGGGAACCAGCCCTTCATCCGAAGTCGTTTTTCTTGGACTGCGAGGATTGTCCGCCGAAGGAATGGCTGCTTCAAAAATTTGAGGATGGAGAATATGCATGTTACCCACCGGAGTTTTCGTCCATTGGTTTTTTCGAAGACTACGCTGACGGGCAAAGTAACGCAGTTCAGATTTTCCGTCGGCATCTCCGGAACTGCACGCTCTGACCCGGTACATTCATCCTTCGCTGTAGAGCGATCACGGGTAAAAAGAGAGGAAGACCAGGAAGATACGGTGATCGATCAGAATTGAATCTGTTTATCCGTGGGACCGCCTCGCCATCCGTGGGCATATAATTGAGGTCGCAGTCTGGTTGTGGGCGGGCAGGTTGGAGTATGCTCACGGCCATGAGTGCAGCACGCAATAATTCAGGTTCGGGTGCGAACGGTCTGCCAGCGCCAACGATTGACCAGGCGCTCAATTCGCAATCGCTGCCATTTGTGGAAGAGCTGTACGCCGACTACTTGCGCAATCCGCAGGAAGTGCCCGATGACTGGCGAGCGTTCTTCGAGAACCTGCCCGGCGCGGGACAGGATGGCTTTCGTCCCGCGGCGGACATTGCTGTGCCACGGCGCAGCATCTTTCATGCGGTCCCGTCTGGAAACGTACCTGCCGGAAACGTCCCTGCCGGAAAAGTGCCTGTGGCCTCCGCCTCCGCATTCGACGATGCGGCGCTGCAGGAGCGGGTGGGCCGGCTCATGCATGCCTATCGAGTGCGTGGCCATATTGTCGCCCATATCGATCCTCTGGGCCTGCCGCGACCGGAGCCGGCGGAACTGGACCCTGGATATTACGGTCTGTCGAATGTCGACCTGGACCGCCAGGTGGCCACGTCGACCGGCCCGAACCCGGAAGTCCGTCCCGTGCGACGCGTCGTGCGCGAGATGCGGAACACCTACTGCCGGTTCATCGGCGTGCAGTTCATGCACATCGACGAATTGCGGGTGCGGCAATGGCTCCAGCACCGCATGGAGCGGACCGAGAATCGTTTGAAGCTGGGGCGCGAAGAGCAATTGCGGATTCTCACGCGTCTGACCGACGCCGTCGTTTTCGAAGAGTTCCTGCAGAAGAAATACGTAGGGGCCAAAAGCTTCTCGCTGGAAGGGTCTGAAAGTCTGATTCCGCTGCTCGATCTCGTGATCGAAGGCTCGGCCAACGACGGGGTCGAAGAAATCGTGCTGGCGATGGCGCATCGCGGCCGGCTGAACGTGCTGGCGAACATCCTGGGAAAGCAGCCGCGGGCCATGTTCCGCGAATTCGAAGACGTCGACGCCGAATTGCACGTGGGTCAAGGCGACGTGAAATACCATCTCGGGCACAGCAGTGACTGGCAGACGACGATGGGCAAAAAAGTGCACCTGTCGTTGTGCTTCAATCCCAGCCATCTCGAATTCGTCAATCCGGTGGCGCTGGGACGCATGCGGGCCAAGCAGGACCGGTTCGGCGATCGCGAACGGCGCCGCGGCATGGTGCTGCTCATCCACGGCGACGCCGCGTTCGCAGGCGAGGGTATTATTCAGGAGTCGCTCAACCTGAGCGAGCTGGCGGCATACACCGTCGGCGGGACGATTCACGTCATCATCAACAACCAGATTGGTTTTACGACGTTGCCGGCAGAGGGCCGTTCAAGCACGTACGCGACTGATGTGGCCAAAATGCTGCAGATCCCCATTTTTCACGTCAACGGTGAAGATCCCGAGGCCGTGGCGCAAGTCGTGCGGCTGGCGCTCGATTTTCGCCGCGAGTTTCAGCGCGACGTGGTCATCGACATGTACTCGTACCGCCGCCGTGGCCACAACGAGGGGGACGAGCCGGCGTTGACGCAGCCGGTCATGTACCGTGCCATCGAGAGCACCGATCCGGTTCGCGAGAATTATCTCGATCGGCTGCTGCTTTTGGGCGAGATCACTGTGGATGAAGCCGAAAAGATCTCCGACGAGCGCCGGGCACTCCTGGAGCAGGAGTTGGAACTGGCCCGCAGTCACGAATATGTGGCGAAGGCGGAAGTCACCGACGGGGCGTGGGCGGGATTCGCCGGCGGCAAACAGGAAGACGTCGACGAAGTCGCGACGGGGCTCGACAGCCAGCGCTTATCGGCCCTGCTGGCTGCCCAGACGAAGCTGCCGCACGATTTTCACCCGCATCCAAAAATCGAGCGCTGGCTCAAGCTTCGCGGCGAGATGGCCGATGGCAAGCGCAGCCTCGACTGGGCCGCTGGAGAAGCACTGGCCCTGGCGAGCCTGGCGGTCGACGGATTTCGCGTGCGGCTGACGGGGCAGGATTGCGGTCGTGGCACGTTCAGCCAGCGGCACGCCGTGCTGCATGATTGCCTCGACGACCACACCTACACGCCATTGCAGCATCTCGACCCTGCTCAGGCGGCGGTGGAAATCTGTAACAGCCCGCTTTCGGAAGCGGGCGTGCTGGGATTCGAATATGGATACAGTCTCGACTGGCCCGACGGCCTGGTCGCGTGGGAAGCCCAGTACGGCGATTTCTGCAACGCGGCCCAGGTGATTATCGATCAGTTCATCGTCAGCGCCGAGGACAAATGGAAACGTTTGAGCGGGCTCGTGCTGCTCTTGCCGCACGGGCTCGAAGGACAGGGGCCCGAACATTCCAGCGCGCGGCTCGAACGGTTTTTGTCGCTGGCCGCCGAAGAGAACATTCAGATCGTTACTCCCACCACGCCGGCACAGTACTTCCACCTCCTGCGCCGGCAGGTGCTGCGGCGCTGGCGGAAGCCCTTGATCGTGATGACACCCAAAAGCCTGTTGCGACATCCGCAGGCGGTCTCGACCTTGGACGAGCTGGGCGGCAAAAAATTTCGCGAGGTGCTTCCCGACGAACACGCGTCTGCGCCTGAGGGCGTCAATCGCGTGCTCATCTGCAACGGCAAGGTTTATTATGATCTTGCCCGGCGGCGCGACGAGCTTAAGCGCGACGACGTGGCCCTCCTGCGGATCGAGCAGTTGTACCCGCTGCCCCTCGAAGGATTGCGGTCGACGCTGGCCGCTTACTCCGACGGCACTCGTGCCGTGTGGGTTCAGGATGAACCCGAGAATATGGGAGCCTGGCGATTCCTGCGAGTGCATCTGGGAGAATCACTGTTCGGCCGGCTGCCGTTTTCGGGCGTGTTCCGGCCGGAGTCGGCCAGCCCCGCGACAGGATCGGGCAGCAGCCACAAACTGGAGCAGGAACGATTGTTGAGTGAAGCGTTTGGCGGTAATTGATTTGCCGCCGTTTAGCCGCGAGGCGCAGCCGAGTGCCGCCTCGAATTAACTGCGAAGGTCTGGAGAGTCATGCCCACTGAACTGAAAATCCCCGCCGTCGGCGAGTCGATCACCGAGGTCGTCATCGGCGCATGGCGGAAAAAAGTCGGCGACGCAGT
>Ga0207639_10003423_pt1 | contig 10669 bp, 7 predicted proteins | sample KBSCornC32_FD_184299 | JGI IMG/M metagenome (GOLD analysis project Ga0207639, IMG submission 184299) | Corn rhizosphere microbial communities from Kellogg Biological Station, Michigan, USA - KBS Corn C3-2 (SPAdes) (version 2) | ecosystem: Host-associated > Plants > Roots > Rhizosphere > Soil ...
TTTGGCGTGCGCGTTCCGGTACATCGCGAGGAACCGCTTCTTCACGGAGAAGACCCGCTCTTCGAGGTGCGCGCGTTCGGCCGCGGTCTCCGGGCGATCGGGTCCTCGGCTGGGGCGGATGTCCATCGCGGGCTGCTCGTCTCGCCTGGGAGGACGCGATGTTATCATCCCGCCCCCGGGCGGGGCCGATTAGAAGAAAAGAACGAAAAAGTTCGAAACGGTCGACAAGACCCCCCGCGGCCCGACAAACACGCTCTACGAGGTTGCATGCAAAAGAGACTGATCGGACTCGTCGCGTCGGTGGCCCTGGTCGCGGGGGCCGCAAGCAGCGGCTGCTCGTCCTCTGTCAGCCAGAATCCGGGCTCGGGCGGCAAGCAAAGCTCCGGCGGGTCCACGGGCAGCGGCGGAACGACGAGCGGCGGCAGCTCCAGCGGCGGCGCTACGGGCAGCGGCGGCAGCGGTCCATCGTCCGGTAGCGGTGGGTCGGGCGCGCCGAATTGCCCCGGCGCAACGCCGTGCAGCGGTTCCGTGGTCGGAACGTGGAGCGTCATGTCTTCGTGTCTGGCCGTGTCGGGTGACGTCGATGGCGACGCGGCGAGCCTCGGGTGCAAGAAGGTGCCCATCACGGGGTCCCTCCAGGTGACCGGCACGTGGACGGCCAGCGCCGACGGCACGTACACCGACGACACCGTCACCACCGGGTCGATAAAGTTCTCGCTGGCCAAGGACTGTCTCTCGGTCTCCTCGGTCCCCGTGAGCTGTGAGAAGGCAGGGGGGAGCTTCGAGGGCCTCGGCTGGTCCAACATCGAGTGCACCACCGACTCGAGCGGCCTGTGCAACTGCACGGCGTCCGCCAACCAAAAGGGTGGCATCGGTATCGTCAGCGGGCGGGCGGAGACCAAGGGCAACTACACGACGTCGGGCTCCGACCTCAAGGTCGACGATTACTTCGATTACTCGACCTGCGCTTCGGGGAACATGCTGACCCTGATCCCCAAGCCGACGCGCATGCCAGTCTCCGGCAGCGTCGTGCTGACGAAGAGCGGCGGCAGCGGCTCGGGCGGAATGATCGGCTCGTCGGGCGGCGCCACGGGTTCGGGCGGCGCCACGGGTTCGGGCGGCTCGACCGGCATGGGTGGAGGCAGCGCCGGCGGCAAGACCGGGGGCGGTGGCCCGGGCGGCGCGGCCAGCCAGGGCGGCCGGGGCGGCGGCGCCACGGCCAGCGGAGGCAGCATGGGGACGGCCGGGTCGACCGGCGGCGGAACGCTCCCCTGCGACATCTATGCGGGCGCCAACACCCCCTGCGTCGCTGCGCACAGCACCGTGCGCGCCCTCCTCAGCTCGTACAACGGCAGCCTCTACAAGGTGAAGCGGGCCGACGGCATGACGAAGGACATCGGCCCCCTCAGCCCCGGCGGGGTGGCGGACGGCGCCGCGCAGGATGCCTTCTGCATGGGGACCTCGTGCACCATCACGATCCTCTACGACCAGTCTGGTCACGGCAACTTCATGGAGGCCGAGACGCCGGACAGCAGCGTGATGGGTAAGTCGGGGCAGACCGCCGCGAACGCGACCCAGGAGCCGTTCATGCTCGGGGGCCACAAGGTCTACTCGCTCTACATCAAGAGCAGCCAGGCCTACTGGCGCGACGGCTCGAAGACCGGGATGCCGACGGGCTCCCAGCCCCAGGGCGTCTACATGGTCACGAGCGGCAAGCACTACGGCCCCGGTTGCTGCTTCGACTACGGCAACGGCGAGACGAGCCGGAAGTACGAGGCGGGCCCCACCATGGACGCCGTCAACTTCAGCAACTGCACGATCTGGGGCACGGGAGCCGGCAACGGGCCGTGGGTCATGGCCGACCTCGAGGGCGGGCTCTACACGAAGGGGTCCTCCGGCAAGAGCGACGCCGTGCCGACGCTGACGTACACCTACGTCACGGCCATGGAGAAGAACAACGGGACGGGCACCTTTGCGCTCAAGGGCGCCGACGCGACGACGGGCAGCCTGAGCACGTTCTACAACGGCAACGTCCCTCCCGGGTACAGCCCCGGCAAGAAGCAGGGGGCCATCGTCCTCGGCAGCGGCGGCGACTGCTGCTACAGCAACAACAACGCGAGCCAGGGCACCTTCTACGAGGGGGCCATCGTCGCGGGATATCCGTCGGACACGACCGACTCGGCGATTCAGGCGAACATCGTCAGCGCCGGCTACGGCAAGTAGTCGGCCGCGCGCTGGCTCCTTCGGCCGCGCCTCGGGCCCTCAGCGCCCGAGGCGCGAGATGCGGATCAAGACGTCCGCGTCGTTCTGGAATTCGAGGACCGGCTCGAGCTTTCGATCCGGCCAGAGCTCGAAGCCGGGCAGGGGAGTTTTCGTCGACAGGCGGATCTGCTGGACCACGTAGATCTCGTGGAACAGGTGCCGGGCGAAGGCGTCGAAGATCATCGGATCCCGGCGGGCGGCCTCGAAGCTCATCGCGCCGTATTCCATGATGGTGTAAAGGTCGGGCCGATCGGTCACGATCAGGATGCGCTTTTCGTGAAGACCCTCGAAGAAGCGCCAGGCGGCGGCCGCTTCGCGCGTCTGGGTCAACCGATTGAGGAATCGGTGTTGCGAGGCGATGGGGAGCTGGATGGCCATCACCGCCACGGCGATCGAGACCGCCACGAACGGCCGCCATCGCCGGAGCGCGGAGGTCAGGGCCCAGGCGGCGAAGAACGAGAAGAACGTGTCGAAGGCGATGACCAGGCGCGCGGCGGAGGGGAACTGGGCGCGTCCCCACACATAGCTGAAGACGACGACGGCTTGCAGGAGCATCCATCCGGCAACCAAGGCCGCGAACCTCGGGTGCGGGTCCTTCCAGTCGAGTCGTGACGTCGGCCCTGTCCCCCGGCGCGACAGCAGCCAGAGCACGACGCCGGCCAGGCCCATCGCGATGACGATCCCCGAATGGGCCGGGTGGCCATCCAGCGGCGAGAGGACCGGCCTGAAGTATTCGCGCACGTTGCTGAAGACGTAATCGAGGCTGAACGGCGCCACGCCGGCCTCCTGGTCGGGCACGTTCCCGCGCAACACGGCTTGCCAGATCCGGGGCGAGACGTACGCCGGCGTCAGCGCGTAGATGAACGCGTAAGGACGCAGCAGGCTGAAGGTGACCAGCCGGAACACGAGCAGCAGGGCCACCACCGGGACGATGAACAGCGCGCTCTCGTAACGGACCTCGGCGAACATGCAAAGGTTCATCCAGACGATCGCCAGCGCGGCCGCTGACGGCGCGCGCACGTGGTCGAACAGGCTCTTGATGACCAGCAGCGAGAAGAAGAGGGCGAGGAAGTCGAAGCCGCCCGACCGGACGGTGATGAGGGTGATGGGGTGGGCCACCACCAGCAGCGAGGTGACGATCGCGAAGGTCTCGCCGCCGAGAGACTTGGCCAGTCGGTAGGCCACCAGCACGAACGCCGGCAGCAGCAGCAAGTTCAGGACGAACGCGTGCCGGTACGAATAGCCACCCACGACGTGGATCAGGCTGACCAGGAACGGGAACAGCGCCGGCCGGCGGTCGATCGCCACGTCGATGTCCCAGTAACTGTCGAAGTAGCTCTTGCCGGAGACGGTGAAGGTCGCCGTTCGCGACGCGAACAGGTTCTTCGACGTTCCGACCAGGTCCGCCTCGTCGGAGAGGATCCACAGCCCGGGCTCGATGGCGCGCGCCGCCACGACGGTCACGATCGTGGCGACGACCAGCCCGGGCCAGTTCTCTTTCACCCACGCGACGACGGCCGCCCGCCCCAGGTCGCGCCCCGCGTGAAGGTATGTCCCGGCCCACCCGAGCACCAGCGCCAGGAGGAAGAAGTATGTCGTGCCGACGAAGAGCTTCTGGGTGGTGCCCAGGTCCGCCAGGCCGATCCCGAGCACGGCGACGAGCGCCAGCGGCATGGCGATCAGGAGGACCTTCTCGACCTTCGACATCGGCTCGTTCATCCGGCGCCCGCCCCGCCTCAGAATTGGTAGAGCCGGTACCCGTCCAGCTCGAAGGCGGGCCGGCGCATGATCTCCTCGGGCCAGGCGACCTGATCGCCCGGCTCGAGCAAGAACCAGCGGATGCCGAGCTGCTGGGCGGTCGTCACGACCGAGGCCGCGTCGCGCAGCTCCGTGAAGCGGTCGACGCGCTCGATCCGTTGCTGGAGCAGGTCCCCGTTGTAGCTCATCACGGTCATCGACCTGGCCGCGTACGGGCTTCGCTCGCCGAGGGCCGCGACCACGCAGGTTCGATCGAACTGTGAGTCCTGGAACAGGTCCCGGGCGTCGCCGTGATCGCGCATGTACTCGGCGGCTCGAACCAGTCCGTTGGGAACGAGGACCGGAGCAAACAGGCGCATGGCGCGCAGCTGCTGGACACCCGGGCCGAGGAACGCCGGGACGGCCAGCAGCAGGACGCCGAGGCCAATCAGGGCGGGACGCGCGACGCGGCCGAGCCGTCTCGACTCGATCAGCAGGAGACCGGCGGCCCCGCCCATCCACGCCACCACCACGAAGTAGACGATCATCAGCGGGCGATGCGAGAGCTCGTCGGGCGTGCTGCTGCGCATGTCGAGCGCCAGGCCCAGGAACATGGCCAGGAAGTTGGCGACGATCATCAGCGGGAAGAGGACGAGCAGCGCCGGCCCGCGCTTGCGCAGACAGACGAGGAGGATCACGAGCAGCGGGACGTAGATCCCGAGCATCGACAGCAGGACGTAAGACCCGCCCAGGGTCACGTTGGAAAACCAGGGATGCTCGGGCCCGAAATGACCCTCGAGGAAGGCCCGCAGGGCGCCGCGGTCGGCGAAGCTCCTGATGAGCCTGAAGATCTCGCCCAGGCTCGAGAAGTCGAAGCGGATGACAGGGACGCCGGGCACCCGCTGGACGAGGACGATCGTGATGACGTACGCGCCGGCGGCCACCAGGGCCCACAGGGCGCGCTTGCGCGGCCCCAGGTCGCCGCGCGGCCCATGAAAGAACAGCGGCGGGACGAGCACCAGCAGAAACGCGCTCGCGATGACGAAGTGGAGCTTGTAGGCGGCCAGCACGCCCGCGAGCAGCCAGCCCGCCGCTAGCTGCGAGCGCCTCCCCTGGGTGCAGCCGAGCAGCACGAACAGCCACGCCGCTGCCAGCAGCGCCAACCCGTAGCTCGCGCTCGGCGAGATCTGGGTGAGCCAGTGATACGACATGAACTTGTTCTGCATGCCCTGCTGAGCGCCGTCCGGCAGCAGCATCAACGCCGCCGCCGCCGCCAGCCCCGGCCACCGTCCCCAGAACGATCCGAACAGCGCGTACGCCCCCAGGCCCGTCAGGAAGACGCCCAGCGGCGCCAGGATGCCGGCGAAGGCCGCATACGATCGGAGCGCCGACGCGTGCCCGATGAGGGCGGGGATCATGTAAGCGCCGTAGTGGTAGAGGCGCGCCGGCACCCCGGCCATCCGGAAGTCCTCGATGGTCGAGGCCCCGTGCGCCTCCCCGAAGATCCTCAGGTGAACGGCGTGATAGAAGCCGTCGACCCACGGCTTGAAGGTGACGAAGCTGTCCCTGTCGGCGGAGATCGGGCGGATCGAGTCCTGGCACCAGAGCGTCGTCGCCGCCAGGCAGAGGCCGACGGCGAGGAAGCCGACGCCATCCTCCGGCGCTCGTCGCCGCGTCGGTCTGGCGGCGACGAACAACGCGGCCGCGGCGGCGAACACGAGCAGGAAATTGGTGAGGATGCCGAAGGGTGAGAGCCAGGCCAGGGCGAGCAGCGCGGTGTTGACGACGGCGTACCCCATCAACAGGCGCAACGGCAGATCGAAGAGGGCGCCCGTCGCCAGGGGCGCCCAGGCGGCGAGCAGCGAGCCGACGACATAGAAAGAGAGGAAGGCCGCCTGGCACGAGAGCAGGCCTCGAACCGAGAAGGCGCCGGCGGCGGCCACAGCCCACCCGGTCACCACGAGGGATGTCAGAACGACAGCCGCGAGATCCGCCAGGCTGTAGGTCGGCGCCAGCTTCGGGCGGCGCGCCAGGAACGTGAAGGTGTCTGCCACGAGCCGTCGCAACGACGCCATCCTACTGGAGCACGCAGCGCTTGGGGAGCCGAGCCAGGTGGACCCCGACGGAGCGTGGACGAGCGGGATTGCCATCGTGGGGGCCCGGCCCCATGTTGGCGGGCGAGTCACGCATGAAGCGAAAAATGGGCGCGGCCCCGTGGCAGGACGCGATCAGGCGGGCGGCGGCCGCGCCGGGCGTCATCAACCTGGGCGGCGGCCTGCCGGCCGACGCTCAGTTTCCGCGCGCGGAGCTGTCCGCTGCCTTCACGCGCGTGCTGCAGGCGGGGGCTGGGCAGGCGCTGCAGTACGGATGGGTCGAGGGGCAGGCCCAGCTGCGGGACCGCATCACCGAGCGCCTGCGGGCACGCGGCGCGCGCGTGAGCGCCGAAGACATCGTCGTCACGAATGGTGCGCAGCAAGCGCTGTCGCTGGCGACGGATCTGTTGCTCCCGCGGGGCGCGAAGGTGGGCGTCGAAGCGGCGACCTACCCGGCGGCCCTCACCCTGTTCCGCGCGCGGCGCCTGACACCGGTGGGCCTCCCGGACGGCCGCGCCACGTACGTGCAGACGACCCTCAACAACCCCACGGGCACCGCGCTGTCGGACGAGGACTATCGATCGCTGGCGAGACGCCGCTCGGCTTTGATCGAGGACGACGCCTACGGCGACCTGACCTTTGCTCCCGGCCAGCGGCCCCCGTTCCTGGTGACGGCCCCGCACCGCACCTATCACGTGGGCACGTTCTCGAAGACGTTGTGCCCCGGCTTGCGGGTGGGCTGGCTGGTCGTGCCGCGCGCGGCGCGCGAGCGCGCGCGGCGCCTGAAGGAAACGGACGACCTGCAGGCCAACAGCCTGGCGCAGGCCGTGGTGAACGACTACCTGGGCCACGTCGACTTCGACAGGCGGGTCGACGTCTTGCGCCGCTATTACCGCGGCCGCGCGGCGCGCCTGGCCGAGGCCATCCGGCGGTCCATTCCCTCGTGGCGGTTCCGGTTTCCCCAGGGCGGCTTCTGCCTGTGGATCGAGACCGACGCCGCGGTCGACGAGCGCCGCTTCGCGGAGCTCGCCCTCGACGAGGGCGTGTCCTTCGACCCGGGCAGCGACTTCCAGGTCGGGCGCGGGGCGGGCGCCCCCACCACCCTGCGCCTCTGCTTTTCGTACGTGTCGCCCGCGCGGTTCGGGGCGGGCGCCCGCCGCTTGGCGCGCGCCTGGCGGCGCGCCGTCGTCAGACCCTCGCCGCGCTCCAAGCGGAGGTAGCCTGCCGGTCAGCCGGTCAGCTCATCAGGGCCGCGGTGTTCGGCGGGCTCGCTCCGCGACCCCCTCGGGGTCGCGGCCCTGGGCCGGTCCTTCGCCGATCGCGCGCGGCAGCGGCTCGCGCAGGGCATCCGTGGGGTTCGAGGCATCGGTGCCGAAGGCCATCTCCTCGTCCGCGGTCGTCTCGATGAAAGGTCCTCCGATCTCCTCGGGGACCGTGGCGTCCAGGCGCTCGTCGTCGGGCTCTTCCCCCGAGGTGGCCGCCTCGAGGAACTCCTCCCCGAGCCGCGCCGACAGGTCGTCGTCCGGAGGGCCTCCGCCCTCGCTCGGATCGGGGATGAAGGCGTGGGCGTCGTCGGATCGGCCCGGATTCCGCTCGGCGGCGGTCATTTTCGGCTTTCGTGTGGGGCTCATGGAAAACCATATGGGTCCGGATCGGGGACCTGTAAGCCCATGTCAGTCCGTTCAGGGCGTCGCGGCGTACGGGTCGTGGATTCGCAGCAGGCGCCCGCCGCCTGGATCGCCCACCCCGCATGGTCACCCAGACCTTCTCATCTCGTCGGGCCGGGCCCGAAGCCGGCTGACCCCCATGAAAATAAATGACCTTTCGCCGACCGAGTTTGCCTCTTTCGAGCGGACCGGCAGCAGCGCTGGGGCCGGAGGTGTTCTGGATGCGCAAGGCAGGACGACGGCAAAGCTCGACGGGGTGGTGCCTCGCGGCGTGGGCTTCTCTGAGCTTCGCCGGGGCGGTCGGATGCGGCGCATCGGGCGTCCAAGGTGGACGGCCGGGGGGCGGTGGGAGCCCGGGCTCTGCCGGATCCGGAGTCCCGCTGTCGCGGGGCGGCTCCGGCGGAGCCGGGGTGGGGGGCTCCTGCGGGGCCTCTCCCGATGGGCTGGTCGCGGCGCCGCAGCGAATCCTCCGTCTGACCACGACCCAGATCGCCAACACCGTGCGCTATCTGATCAACGACGAGGAGGCGCAGGCCATCATCGCCCAGGGCTCGGAGCTCGGGCTTCCGACCGACGACACCGCCAGGCACTTCCCGCCCGCCACGAGCGAGGGTGAGTCGTCGTTCGTCCATGACGGGAACGTCCTCCGCCTGGACGACCTGGCAAGGCACGTCGGAGGCTACGTGACCGGTCACTTCGCCGCGCTCACCAGTTGCCCGCCCACCGACGATTGCGCCGCCGCGTACCTGGCGCGGCTCGCGTCGCGAGCCTATCGGCGCGAGGCGACGGCGGACGAGCAGAAGCACCTCTCCGATCTGTACGGAGTCCTCCGCCGGCAGACCGTGGCCGGCCGCGAGGTGACGACCTCCGTCGAGGAGGCGACCGGCTATGCGGTGTGGGCCCTCTTCATGAGCCCCCAGCTCGTCTGGCGCTGGGAGGTCGGCGCTCAGCCGACGTCCACCGCGCCGTCGGGGCTGACCGACGACGAGCTCGCCAGCCTGGTCGCCTTCTTCCTCACCGACAGCCCGCCCGACGAGATGTTGCTCGCCGCCGCCAGGGCCGGCACGCTGCGGACCAACCTCGCGTCGCACGTCAGCCGGATCCTGCAGACCCCGGCCTCGAGGACGTGGCTGCGCGAGGTCATGCGTCTGTATTTCGTGCTGAATTACGTCGCGCTGTCGCCGGCCGACCCGACCAAGTTCCCGGTCGACGACGCGCTCCTCGCCTCGATGGCCAAAGGGGCCAGCCTGTTCCTCGACGACGTCCTGTGGAACGGTGGCCTCGGGGATCTGCTGCTCTCGCGGACGGGTTACGTCGACGCTCGGCTCGCCGAGATCATCTACGGGATCCCCGCGCCTGTCGGGGCGGCGCCGACCGACTTCGTCAAGGTCAGCTTGCCGGCCGACCAGCGCGCGGGCATCCTGACGAATCCCGGGTTCCTGGCGGCGCTGTCGCGCGCGGATGGTCAGAACCTGGGCAACCGCGCCAAGCTCGTCGGGGCGATCTTCTTTTGTTCCGTGCCACCCCCTCATCCGGAGGTCTCGTTCCCCACCACGTTCCTCGCTCATTTCAACGAACAGACCGGTCAGGAGCAGGCGGCGGCGCGAGCCGCCGGGGACGATTGCAAGGCGTGTCACCCGAGCTGGGACGCGTATGGCCTGCCTCTCGAGCGTTACGATGCGGTGGGGCGCTATCGCACGACGTACGACTACCTTGGCGGCAAGGCCATCGACGGAACCGGCATCCTTCCCGCCGAGGTGGGCGGCCAGACGGTTCACGACGCGATCGAGCTGGCCCAGGTGCTGGCGACCGGCCCCTCGTTCACCGAGTGCATCGCCGGGGCGATGTTGCAGTATGCGCTGACCGATCTCAGCACCGTGGTGACCGTTCCTTCTTCGCGAGGTCCGGGAGCATGCGCCGTCGCGGACGTGGTCGAGCGCTACCGCAAGGGCCCGCAGACGTTCTCGGGGATGGTGAGCGCGGTCGCGAGCTCCTCCACCTTCACGGCCCGCAAAGCGGCGCCCTAGTCTCGACTAGCGCCGCCCCCCTCGCTCTTCGCCTCAGGCGTTCTAAGTTTGGGTCATGGCGACTCAAACACTCCATCGCGGTCGATTGATCGATCACGTGCATCTGGTCGTGCGAGATCTGGCGGCCAGCCGGCGCTTCTACGAGGCCGTGCTCGGGGTCCTGGAGGTCCCGCTCGTCGCGGGGCCCGACTTCTTCTGGAGCGACGAGCTCTTCGTCTCGTCACGGGAGTCTCGCGCCGGCCAGGGGGAGCTGACCGGACGCATCCACCTGGCGTTCCAGGCCGCGGACCGAGCGATCGTCGATCGCTTTCACCCGGCCGCCCTCGCGGCGGGAGGACGCGACAACGGCGCACCCGGCGAGCGCCCCTACCACCCCGGCTACTACGCCGCCTTCGTCCTGGACCCCGACGGCAACAACATCGAGGTCGTCCACCACGGGCCGGCCCGCCGGTCGGCCCCCGCGATCGAGATCTCGTTCTGAAAGCGGAAAGGCCGGCGGAGCGCCCCGACTTCCTGGGGCGCCCAGCCGGCCTTTCAATTCGAGGCGTTGCTCAGGCGCCTTTGCCGCCGTCGAACGCGGGCATCCCCGCGTCGGTCGGCGGCGGCGGGAAGCCCCCGCGGCCTCCGACGCCGCCAACGCCGCCGCCGAAGCCGCCCGTGCCACCGCCGAGCGGCGTGGTGTCAGGGGGCGGCGGCGGCAGCATCTCCTGCGGGCAGACCAGATCGTGCAGGATGCGCCCACGACGTCCCAGCTCGTCGAAGTGGCGGAGGACGCCGGCCGTGAAGTCGGGCACGTCCGCGCCCGTGAGGAACCCCGACAGCGACGACTCCTGGCCGGGGAAGCGCGGCGTGATCTGGAACTCGGCGCCGCCCGTCACGCTCT
>Ga0207639_10003426_pt1 | contig 10666 bp, 7 predicted proteins | sample KBSCornC32_FD_184299 | JGI IMG/M metagenome (GOLD analysis project Ga0207639, IMG submission 184299) | Corn rhizosphere microbial communities from Kellogg Biological Station, Michigan, USA - KBS Corn C3-2 (SPAdes) (version 2) | ecosystem: Host-associated > Plants > Roots > Rhizosphere > Soil ...
GCAAGCAATTGTGGATCTCGGCCGAAGTGAGCGGGACGGTGCAGATCGCGGATGTCGCGACGCGCAAGATCGTCGCCACGCTCAACTTCCAGATCCCCGGCGTCAGTTCATACCGTATCTTGCCATGTGGCATCCGCTTTACCCCGGATGGCAAAACGGCGGTCATCGCGCTCGGCCGCGCCGATCATATCGCGCTCATTGACGTCGCGACGCAAAAGGTCCGCGCCTATGTGCCGGTTGGCAAGCGCGTATGGCATCTTGCAATCAGCGACGATGGAAGCCGTGCCTATACTGCCGATGGTCTTTCGGACAGTGTTTCGGTGGTTGATCTAGCGACCGCCACAGTCGTTGACACGATCAAGGTCGGCTCAAATCCTTGGGGAATAGTCGTCGCCCGCTGATTTACAGCCGACCTTTGGTACAAGAACCAAAGTCCAATTTCGGAAGTGTTGTCTCCAACCCAGTCTGTTCTCGCTCGCCCGTATGGGCGGTAGAGAACGGGAGGATGAGATGGCACGAAGCATTTGCTTTCGAAGCGCCGCGATGGCGTTCGCTCTGGCGGTAAGCGCAACTCCGGCAATGGCCGGTACGACCACCGAGCTGCTCAAGAGACTGCATGAAAAGGGGATTCTCAACGACGAGGAATATGATGCGCTTCTGAAGGAAGATGCGGCGCAGCCGGCCGCAAGTGCCGGTGCGGAGGCTTCCTGGATCGACGACAAGCGGCTGGTCCGCGCGAGCGAGAGCGGGGTCGGCTTTGAAGTAGCGGGTGTGACGGTAAAAATGTCGGGCTCCGTCAACGGTTTCTACGTTCATGACAATGGCGACACCCCAAGTGCGACGACCACTGTCGTCGGCGGCGTTGCGGCCGTGGGCGGCAAAAGCGCGGCGATCCGCAACGGGTTGCTGCCAGGCTTCCTCAAATTCGATATCACAACGACCCAGGGCGGCTGGGACGTCGGCGCCCATTTCGGCATGTATCCAGGGATCAACAGCGCTGCCTGGGGTACGCTCGGCGCCAACAATGGCGGACAGCCGACAGCACTTGCGACCGCCGGCATCGATTTCCGTCAGACCTATCTGACCTTCGGTCGCAAGGGCTTCGGAGAGGTCAAGATCGGCCGTGACATCGGACTGTTCGCATCCGAGCAGATCCTCAACGATATCACGCTCTTGTCTTCCGGATCTCCAGGCGGAAATGTTGCACCGGGCAACACGACGCTCGGCCGGATTGGCGTCGGCTATATCTATACCGACTTCCAGCCGCAGATCACTTACACGACCCCGGCCCTCGGCGGCTTCAGCGCCAGCATCGGCGTCTTCCAGCCGCTCAGTTCCTTGACCGGCGGGGCCGAGGTCAACAGCTCGACCGGTTATCAGGCCAAGCTGGTCTATGATGGCAAGTTCGGCAGTGTCGGCACGCGCCTGTGGCTCGCGGGCACCACCCAGAAGCATAAGGTGGTCGGCGGGCCGAACTATACGGGAAGCGGCTTCGATACCGGCGCCAAGGTTACGGTTGGGCCGGTGACGCTGGTCGGCACCTATTACAACGCCTCAGGTCTCGGCACGACCGTGCTTAACTTGTTCGACTCCGACGGTCTTGGCAACAAGCGCGACAGCGACGGCTTCTATCTGCAGGGCCTCGCCACTTTCGGGAAATTCTCATTCGGGGGCAGCTATGGCGAGAGCAATCTGCACTTCGCCAACTCCGCCGATGCGCTCGCCAATCCGGCATTGGTCAAGAAGAACAGCAGCTGGGTCGGTCAGCTTCGCTATGGCCTGAACGGCTGGGTGACGCTGCTCGGTGAATATGTGGCGACCACCTCCAACGCGCACAACGGCAACGAAGCGCAATCCGATACGGTAGCGGCAGGCGCGATTCTCTTCTTCTAGTTTTCCGATGCCTCAGCCGAAAGGCCAATGGCTGCGCGCGAAGGCGGTATCTAACCCAATAGATACCGCCTTTTACCGTTCAAGGTTGGCGGAGGGGAGGATAGGGAAATGCGCGTCATCCAGTGGCTACCGCTTTGCGCGGCTCTGTTGCCCGTTCAGGCCATGGCTGCCGACGAGGCCGCCCCTGTGCCGGACGACATCATCGTGCTCGGCAAGGGCCTGCCGCTGTCGCCCGGCACGCCGGCCTATGGTTCCGTGGTGATCGGCAGGGAGCGTCTCGATAACAGCGCTTCCGGCCGCATCGAGAATATCCTGACCGAGATCGCCGGCTTCCAGCAGTTCCGCCGTTCGGACAGTCGTTCCGCCAATCCGTCTGCACAGGGCGCGACGCTGCGGGCCCTGGGCGGCAACGCGTCGAGCCGGACGCTGGTTTTGCTCGATGGCGTACCGATGGCCGATCCCTTCTTTGGCTACATCCCGTTCAGCGCGTTGGTGCCCGAACGGCTTGCGCTTGTTCGCGTTACCCGCGGCGGGGGTAGCGGCGCATTCGGGGCGGGGGCAGTTGCAGGCACAATCGAATTGGCCAGTGCTGGACGGGACGCGTTGCCAACTTTCGCCAGTCACGCCTTTTACGGCAGCCGTGATTCAACTGAGTTGTCCGCAAGCCTTTCGCCTTATGTGGGGAGCGGCTTCGTGTCCCTTTCCGGCCGCTGGGATCGGGGCGACGGTTTTCAAACCACGCCCGCGTCTCAACGCAACGCGGCGACCGTCCCGGCCGCCTATGACGGCTGGTCGATCAATCTGCGCACCGTCACGCCGTTATCCCGCGATGCCGAACTCCAGTTCCGCGCGATGATCTTCGACGATGACCGCACGCTTCGTTTTCGCGGCGCCGACAGTAGCAGTGAAGGCCAGGATGCCAGCCTTCGCCTGATCAGCCGCGGCTCTTGGCAGATTGACGCGCTGGCCTATGCCCAGCTGCGTAATTTCTCGAACATCGTCATCAGTTCGGCGACCTTCAAAAAGTCGCTCAATCAGCGCAAGACGCCCTCGCAGGGCTTTGGAGGCAAGATCGAGCTTCGACCACCAGTCGGCGACGATCATGTGCTGAAGCTCGGCGCCGATCTCCGCCTCGCCTCGGGCACCATGCACGAGACCGCCTTTAATGCCACCACCCAAGCCGTGACCGCGCGGCGCAGGGCCGGAGGCGATCAGAGCAGCCTTGGCTTCTTTGCGGAAGATGACTGGACGATCGGCTTGCTGGTGCTCACCGGCGGGGTCCGTGCCGACCGTTGGTCGATCCGCAACGGTAATTTCCTGACCAGCAATGCCTCAGGCACACAGCGCACGATCACCAACTATGCGGATCGCAGCGACTGGCAGTTTTCCGGAAGAGCAGGGGCGCTCATGCATCTGAGCGATGGCCTAGCGTTGCGGGCGGCCGGCTACACCGGCTTCCGGCTGCCAACGCTCAACGAACTCTACCGGCCCTTCGTGGTATTTCCGATCACCACCCAGGCCAACGCGGCCCTGACACCTGAAAAGCTGAAGGGGGTGGAGGCCGGCTTCGATCTCACACCCTCGCCAGCAGTCACGCTCAGCGCGACGCTCTTCTACAACCGCCTCAACGATGGGATCGCCAATGTGACGATCGGCACCAATCTGCGTCAGCGCCGCAATGTTGACGCCATCGTTGCCAAGGGGATCGAGCTGACTGCAAGCGCCCGCGCGGGAGATGTGTCGATCGATGCATCCTATGCCTATAGCGACAGCAGCGTGCATGCGGCCGGCCTCGCGTTCGACGGCCTGGGGCCCGCGCAGAGCCCCCGCCATGCTGCAAGTGCGACTCTGGGATGGTCGCCCGTATCCGGCCCCTCACTGGCGGCGACGCTGCACTATGTTTCCGGCCAGTATGAGGATGATCTGCAGACCGACCGCCTTCGCCGCGCCGTCACGCTCGATGCCGTCGCCAACCTGCCGCTAGGACACGGCATCACCGTGTCCGCGCGCACCGAGAACCTGTTCGATGCAAGGGTCGTGACGCGCAATGTCGGCGGCTCGATTGACCTTGGTACGCCGAGAACCCTGTGGATCGGCGTAAAATACGCCCGGTGAGCCAGTTCGGCATTCAACCAAAGTCGTATGGCCCGCATCCCTAGCCACCCTAAACTTCCAACCAATGAGACATGGCACGGTCATGATATGCAGGGGAGCATTGGCGGCAGGGTGCTTGATCCTTCCCATGGCGCTTTTCGCGCAACAGGAGACCGAACGCGCCACGATCGTCGTGACGGCGCCGGGCGGCGCGGTCGATAGCGATGACGCGCTGAAGCTTTCGGCAGACGAAATCGACCGCGCGGGAACACCGGATCTGCTGGCCGAGCTCGTGCGATCCATGGCGGGCGTGACCTTGCAGGAAGCGCAGGGTAATCCCTGGGAGCCCAACCTTGTCTACCGCGGCTTCATCGCCTCGCCCTTGCAAGGGCAGGCGCAGGGGTTGGCCGTCTATCTCGATGGTGCGCGTTTCAACCAGCCCTTCGGCGATAGCGTGCAGTTCGATCTCATCCCCGAGGCCGCTATCAAATCGCTGTCGGTGCTCGATGCGAGTCCGATCTACGGGCTGAACGCGCTCGGCGGCGCGATCGTGCTCGAGACGAAGACTGGGCTTAGCGACCCGGGCCTAGAGGCAAGCGGTGCCGGTGGCCGCTTCGGCACCCTCGAAACCAGCCTGTCCGGCGGGTTTGCGGCGGGCGATTTCAATGTCTTCGCAGCGTTTCAGTATAGCCATGACGATGGCTGGCGCGATCATTCGCCGTCGACGCTGTACAACGGCTATCTCGATCTCGGTTTCGATCGCGAGGGCGGGGGCCTGCATCTCAAGCTGGTCGGCGCGGACACCGATCTCACCGGCAATGGCGTCTCGCCGGTCGAATTGCTCGCCGCAGACCGGCGCGCAGTCTTCACCTGGCCCGACAACAACCGCAGCCGCTATGCGCGGATCAGCCTGCACCCATGGGCCGCGCTGTCCGATAGGACGCGGATCGAGGGATCGATTTACGCCCAGCGCCTTACCTCGCAAACCGTCAATGGTGATGCCGCAGACATCGAGAGCTGCGAGGATGATCCGGGCTTGCTGTGCTTGCAAACCGTCGGTGCGGACAAGGGTGAGGATGAACAGTCGATCCTGACGGATGCCGACGGAAGTGCCATTGCCGATATACTCGGTGGCGAAGGCTATGGCGTGCTCAATCGTGGCCGCACGCGCACGAAGGCAATGGGGGGCCTGTTCCAGATCATCGACACGCGATCCTTCGGTGCGGGTGAAAATCATCTGTCTGCCGGTTTCAGCTACGATAACAGCCGTACCCGCTTCGATGCCTCGACTGAACTGGGCGAACTTACCGAGGAGCGGAGTGTCGATGGTCTCGGCAGCCTGATCGTCCAGCCAGACGGTGCCATCGTGCCGGTCGGCCTGCTCGCCCACACCGATTATTGGGGTCTTTTCCTGCAGGACCGGCTCCCCATCCTTCCTGGCCTGACCGCGGAGCTCGGCCTGCGCTACAATCACGCCCGCATCCGTCTTGCCGATCAGATCGGCACAGCGCTCAACGGCAGGCATCGGTACGAACGACTCAACCCTGGGATCGAGTTCGACTATGCCGTCTCCAGCCATGTTACCTTCCGGGCAGGCTATGCCGAATCGAACCGGGTGCCGACCCCTGCCGAGCTCAGCTGCGCGGATGAGAATGCGCCCTGCAGCCTGACCAACTTTTTCATCGCCGATCCGCCGCTCAAGCAGGTGGTGGCGAAGAGCTGGGAGCTGGGCGCGGCGGGCAACGATAATCTTGGCGGCCTGAAGATCGAATGGCTGCTGTCCGCCTATCGCACCGAAAACCGCAACGACATCCAATACACCGCGTCCGAGATCCGCGGCCGCGCCTTCTTCCAGAATATCGGCGCTACCCGCCGGCAGGGCATTGAAGCGACCGTCAAGGCATCGCGCCACGGCTTCACCGGCTCACTCAGCTACGCCTTCACCGACGCAACCTATCGCGACGGGCTGAACCTATCGAGCCCGGCCAATCCCGAGGCCAATGAGGATGGCGTCATCGCGGTCGAGCGCGGCGATCGTCTGGCCGGGATACCCCGGCACAGCCTCGCGCTCAGTATGGACTATACCGGTAAGATCGACGGTCGGGTCTGGTCGATCGGCGGCGATGTCGTTGCCCGATCGGGCCAGTATCTGATCGGCGACGAGGGCAATGACAATCCGCGCCTGCGCGGCTACGCGATCGTCAACCTGCGTGCAGGGACCGACATAGTTTCCGGTGTTACCTTGTTCGGCGAGGTGCGTAACGCGCTTGGCAGGAAATATGCGACGTTCGGCACCTTCACTGAGGTCGACGAAATCGAACTGGAGGAAGTGCCGGGAGCTTCCAACCCCCGCGCCTATGGCCCCGGCAGCCCGCGTCGCTGGCGTGCCGGCATGAAGGCGAAGTTCTGAAAGGGGTCCGGCTACGGGTGTCCATCGATGCGGGGCAGCAGCTTTTCCTCAAGACCCGGGTAGAAATGCGAGACGCTGCGCTGAAGCTCGTAACGCGCGGCCACAAGGCTGGCGAAACGCGGCGGGATAGGCATGTTACCGGCTTCCACCATATCCAGGCCCGACGTCACCGCATCGGGGAGCGCGGCTTCCAGCCAGTCGATCCAGTCGCGCGTCTGGCTGATCGCTTCCATGCCCGCCGGATCATAGGGCCCATGGCCGGGAATCGCACCTTGGTGGGGAAGCGCCTGCAATGTCGTCAGGCTCTGCCGCCATCGGCCGAGGTCGGCTGTCGGCGTGCTGGGCGCACGATTGTGGAAAAGGAGATCGCCGCCAATCAGGACCCCGCTGCGCTCATCCAGCAGCGCAAGATCGGCCGAACTGTGCCCGGCCAGCGCCAGCAGCTTTAGCGAACGCCCACCGAAATCCTCGTGATCGACATCGATCCTGCGGCCTGGCACCGCCAGTTCCGTGCCACGCATCCAGTCATCGAGCATCCGGTACATGGCATCCGAAAATCCGCGGCCGTCGCGCGCGATGTCCGTGATCGTGCCCGGTAGCGCGGCAACGATGGCGGGATCGAACGCCGCTAGCCCCAAGCCATGATCAGGATGCAGATGCGTCAGATACACCCGCACCACCGGCTTGCCTGTCAGCCGTTCCGCTGTTGCCTTGAGTTGCCGTGCGAAGCGCACCGATGGGCCGCAATCACACAGCACCGTTCCAACGGGCGTCGCGATGATCACGATGTTGGCGATCGCGCCGCCATTGGAGTGCTGGATCGGCTCGTCCGCGCCGCGCACCAACCACAGGCCCTCGGCGATCGGCATTGGCTCGATCTGATATTCGGTGGCGCGCGCATTGGAGGCGCAGAGAACGGCCGCTCCACCGCAAAGAAGCGACCGCCGCGACAAATTCATTGGCTGAGCGCCAGCGTTCCGGACGGTCGCGGGGAGACCTTGATGCGGCCGCCATAGTCGCGGCCATTGGTATCGCGCGCATCGATGGTCAGCGTCTCGCCATCATGGACGATCGGTAGGATGGTGAAAGCAGGATCTTCGGAGACCGACGCCCATATATCCATGTCGCCCAGCGATTTGCCACCCGAATCCTTCACGCTGAGCGTCTCGATGTAATAGGTGGAGATATTCTCGACGAGGCCCGTGTCCATCGGATGTCGGAAAGTCACGCGCAAACGCGCGCTGTCTTTGTTCGCCAGCGCTTCGCCCCGCATCTCGCCGAGATGCTGCGCCCAATCACCTTTCACGCGGCTTACCGGCGGGGCCGAGCATCCGCCCCCCGCCGCGTCGATCCAGCCGCCCGACACCAGCCAGGAACCGTCAGCAAGCTGCACCGCTCCGCGGACCGGCGTGCGCTGGTCGAGCTTGATGCGCGTCGCCAAATAGGGCTGGGCCGCAGTCGGGCGGTAATCGACCGCCACCGGAATGGGATTGAGATCGGCGAAAAGCACGATCCGCTTCACGCCAGGGATGCCGCGTGCATCCACGGCTACGGGAAACACCCGCTGATTCTCGGCTATTTCGGGAAAGATTACATGCACGCGGTCATCAAAGCGGACGGGATCGTCGCCGAATAGCGTGCGGGCATGCGCTTCCCACATCGGCGAAGCGAGCGGGTCTTGCGGGAAAGCAGGATTGGCCCAGCCCGTACCCTGGCCTGCCATGAGCAAGGCTGTAGCCACGATCGCCTTGTGCACCATCTTCTCCTTAAGCCCAATCTACGCGATCATGCGGTCTGCTACCATTGGACCTTCGGCCGACTTGCCTTGGGAGGTATCCGTCATGCGGCGATGGTTTCTGCTCGGGATTGCCTTGCTGGCCTCAGCGCCGTCGCGTGCCGAGGAACCGGACGCTCTGTTCGACGCACAAGGGTATCGTATCTCCCACTACCGCGCGCCGGTAACCGCGACCGTTGCCGAGGTGCGCCGCATCGGGCTGCATGCGGCTGCGGCTTTGCGTCCCGACCACGATGCCATCTTTATCGATGTCATGCCGGCAGAGGGCGGGCATCGTGAAGCAGACGGCACGTGGAGGCTCGCGAAGGAACGCCCGAGCATTCCCGGTGCGCACTGGTTTCCGGAGGCGGGACGCGGCGTACTGGCTTCCGACATCGGCCTATGGTTCGAACAGGGTGTTTCCCGGCTGACCCATGGTCGGCGGGACCGAATGATCGTTACCTTCTGTCTCGATGATTGCTGGATGAGTTGGAACGCCGCAAAGCGGCTGCATGCGCTCGGTTATACCAATGTCTGGTGGTTGGCCGAAGGCACGGACGGCTGGCGCGATCTCGGCAGGCCGCTCGTCGAGGCCACGCCCGAACCCTGAGGAACTAGGACCAAAGGTCAATTGTCGTCGGTAGGCTTCTTGCCCCATCCCGGTGGCAGTGGCGCGCTGCGCGCGTATCATGATCCTGGAGAGAACAAATGGTTCGTTGGCTGATCGCTGCTGCCGCAGGCAGCATCTTTTTCACGGCGCCCGCTTCGGCCAAGACGATCATGGTCCACATGAAGAACCAGGGCCTCGAGGGGGCGATGGTGTTCGAGCCGTCCTTCATCCAGGCGTCTCCCGGCGACACCATCATCTTTCACCCGACCGACCCCAGCCACAATGCGGAGACCATGGCGACAATGCTCCCTGCGGGTGCGACTCCGATGAAGGGCACGCTCAACAAGGATGTGTCGATGACGGTCACTAAACCCGGTCTCTACGGCATCAAGTGCATGCCGCATTATTCGATGGGCATGGTGGCGCTGGTCCAGGTCGGCAAGCCGACAGCGGCCGACATTGCCGCAGCCAAGGCGGTCAAGCTGCCGCCCTTCGCGGGGAAAAGGATGACCGGCTATCTGGCCAAGGTGAAGGTGGCGCCATGAGCACGAAGCTTCGCGGGGAGACGCAGGCCGCCGATCCCGTCTATCCGGTCCCGCCAGATTGGGCTGAGAGCGCCAAGGTCCATGCCGCGCGTTATGCGACCGATTATTCGCGTTCGCTGGATGACGCCGACGCTTTTTGGCTTGAGCAGGCTGGAAGGCTCGACTGGATAAAGCGACCCACGCGCGCGAACGAGAGCAGCTTTCACGAGGCGGACTTCGGCATAAGGTGGTTCGCCGACGGAACGATCAACGTCGCGGTCAATTGCCTCGATCGCCATCTTGCTGAACGGGGCGACCAGACTGCCATTGTCTGGGAGCCGGATGATCCCTCAGCGGAAATCCGAAGCTTCACCTACGCCGAACTGCACGCCGAAGTTGGTCGCTTTGCCAATGTGCTGAAGGCGGCGGGCGTCGAGAAGGGCGACCGAGTGACGCTTTATCTGCCGATGATCCCAGAGGCGGCGTTCGCAATGCTTGCCTGCGCGCGGATCGGCGCGATCCATTCGATCGTGTTCGGCGGCTTCTCGGCGGATGCGCTCGCGGGCCGGATCATTGATTGCGACAGCAAGGTCGTCATCACCGCCGACGAAGGCCGGCGCGGCGGCAAGGTCGTACCGCTCAAAGTCAATGTCGATGGCGCGGCTGCGCAGGCGCCGGCGCTCAAGCGGGTCATCGTGATCAAGGCGACCGGCGGCGACGTGCCCATGCAACCAGGGCGAGACGTCTGGTATCACGAGATTGCCGCCACCGTGCCCACCGAATGCCCGGCTGAGCCAATGAACGCGGAGGATCCGCTTTTCATTCTCTACACATCGGGATCGACCGGCAAACCTAAAGGCGTGTTGCACACGACCGGCGGCTATCTGCTCTGGGCGGCGATGACCTTCGATCTGGTCTTCGATCATCGGGCAGGCGACATCTTCTGGTGCACCGCCGATGTCGGCTGGGTGACGGGCCACAGCTATATTGTCTACGGCCCGCTGGCGAACGGCGCGACCACGCTGATGTTCGAAGGCGTGCCCAACTGGCCTAGCCCGGCGCGCATCTGGGAAGTGGCCGACCGGCACCGGGTGACCCAGCTCTACACCGCGCCCACCGCGCTTCGTTCGCTGATGCGCGACGGCGACAACTGGGTGCGTGGCACCAGCCGGAAGACGATCCGCCTGCTCGGCACGGTTGGAGAACCGATCAACCCCGAGGCGTGGCGCTGGTATCATGAGGTTGTCGGCGAGGGACGTTGTCCGATAGTCGACACCTGGTGGCAGACCGAGACCGGAGGCCACATGATCACGCCGTTGCCTGGCGCCACGGACCTGAAGCCCGGATCAGCCGCGAGACCC
>Ga0207639_10003427_pt1 | contig 10664 bp, 11 predicted proteins | sample KBSCornC32_FD_184299 | JGI IMG/M metagenome (GOLD analysis project Ga0207639, IMG submission 184299) | Corn rhizosphere microbial communities from Kellogg Biological Station, Michigan, USA - KBS Corn C3-2 (SPAdes) (version 2) | ecosystem: Host-associated > Plants > Roots > Rhizosphere > Soil ...
CACCGGCACCTTTGACTCTCTAAGCGATGCCAGCGAATTTGTGCGGGTGATAGAAAAAAGACAGGGCTTAAAGATCGGCTGCCCCGAAGAGATCGCTTACCGTATGGGATTTATTAGCAGGGAACAATTAGGAAAACTTGCAGAAGACCTGAAGAAAAGCGGGTATGGCGAATATTTAAAAAAGATCGCAGAATAAAAAATAGTTATGGCATATTTTGCTCATCCCAGTGCTGTTATTGATGATAATTGTATTATCGGTGAAGGAACAAAGATCTGGCACTTCTCCCATATCATGCCCGGTGCGGTTATTGGAAATAATTGCAACCTGGGGCAGAATGTAGTGGTATCCCCAAAAGTGGTTTTAGGCAATAATGTTCGTGTACAAAACAATGTGAGTATCTATGAAGGGGTGATCTGCGAAGATGATGTTTTTTTAGGCCCCAGTATGGTACTCACCAACGTGATCAATCCACGCAGTGCGGTGAGCAGGAAGAATGAGTTCAAAACAACTTTAATTAAGAAAGGAGCGTCTATAGGGGCAAACGCCACGATAGTTTGCGGCAATACCATCGGCAGTTATGCTTTTATTGGTGCCGGCACCGTGGTAACTAAGGACGTACCCGACTATGCTTTAATAGTAGGCAACCCCGGAAGACAGGCTGGCTGGATGAGCGAATACGGCCATAAATTAAAATTCAACGCCAATAATATTGCTGTTTGTGAAGAAAGCAAACAGGAGTATTCGCTGGATCAAAACAGGGTAAAAAGAATTAAATAGTAAAATAGCATAACAACAATGAAAATACTTGTAACGGGAACAGCTGGCTTTATCGGCTTTCATACTGCACAGCAACTTTTAAATGCCGGCTTTGAAGTTACAGGTATTGATATTATTAACGATTACTATGATCAAAACCTCAAAAGGCAAAGGCTGGTAAATTTAGGTATCAATATTACAGGCCATGCTCAACAGCAGTATACCAGTACTGTGTATGATAAATTCAATTTTTATTTTGAAGACCTGATCAATGCCCCGGCTATTGAAAAGATAATACAGGAGAATGGCATCACGCATATTTGCCATTTGGCAGCACAGGCCGGCGTTAGGTACAGTTTAATTAATCCTGATACCTATATTCAAAATAACCTGGATGTTTTTTTTAACCTGATAAAAGCTGCAAATGCAAACGGCATACAAAATTTTGTATATGCCAGCAGTTCCAGTGTGTATGGCATGAATGCAAAAGTGCCTTTTGCAGAAACTGATAATACCGACAGGCCGGTGTCGTTATATGCCGCAACAAAAAAAGCCAACGAAGTGATAGCACATACTTACAGCCACCTGTATGCGCTGCCTACTATCGGCCTGCGTTTTTTTACGGCTTATGGCCCCTGGGGAAGGCCGGATATGGCTTATTATAAATTCACCAAAAATATTATAGAAGGCAAACCCATTGAAGTATATAATGAAGGAAAGATGTCGAGAGACTTCACGCATATTTCAGATATTGTTGATGGTGTTATCAGAGCAATACAATACAATCCGGCCACGCCTTACCAAATATTCAATTTGGGAGGAAAGAGCCCCGTGGAACTGTTACGCTTCCTGAATATACTGGAAGAGAAGATCGGTAAGAAAGCTATTATCAACTGGCAGCCGATGCAACCCGGTGACGTACTCAGCACTTATGCGGACGTTACAGCAGCCGCTGATAAGCTGGGCTTTAAACCAAAAAAAGGAATTGAGGATGGGCTGGGCGAGTTTGTAGCATGGTACAGGTCGTATTATAAATAAGAAGCGGAAAAATTTATCAGCAATAATATTATAACGGATGAAAAATTTTGCATTGATAGGAGCAGGTGGTTATATCGCCCCGCGGCATATGAAGGCGATAAAAGATACCGGTAATAACTTACTGGCGGCCCTGGATAAACATGATTCCGTTGGAATACTGGACAGTTATTTTCCGGAGGCAAATTTTTTCACCGAGTTTGAGCGTTTCGACCGTCATTTAGAAAAATTAAAACGCCAGGGAATAAGAACTGATTATGTAAGCGTGTGCAGCCCAAATTATTTGCACGATTCACATATCCGTTTTGGTTTGCGTATTGGCGCCGACGTAATTTGCGAAAAGCCCATTGTATTAAATCCCTGGAATATTGATGCGTTATTGGAAATTGAAAAAGAGACCGGCAAAAACATTTATACTATTTTACAATTACGCCTGCATCCTGCGATCATTGCATTAAAAGCAAAAATTGATGCAGCGCCACCCAACAAACGATACGCCATCACCCTGCAATACATTACTTCCAGGGGTAACTGGTATCACACAAGCTGGAAAGGCGACATTCAAAAAAGTGGTGGTATAGCTACAAATATAGGCGTGCATTTTTTTGATATGCTTATGTGGATCTTTGGACCTGTGCAGGACAATAATGTTATACAGCACAGCGCAGATACGGCAAAGGGTAACCTAACATTGGAAAGGGCCAATATCAACTGGATGTTGAGCATAGATGCTAACCAGCTGCCGCCTGAAATAAAAGCCGCAGGTAAACGTACTTACAGGATATTGAGTATCGATGGCGACGAATTTGAATTCAGCGATGGGTTTACTGAACTGCATACCAAAAGTTATGAAGAAATTATTAAAGGAAATGGATTTGGCATCAGCGAAACCAGGGCCGCAATTCAATTGGTACATGATATAAGAAAAAAACTCTGATCTTTCACATCTTAACTTTTAAAAAGCACTTTGATAAAATCCGAATCATATAAGAAAGGAATTGTTGTATCTACAGTATTAAACATATTTACCAAAGGGATAGGGTTTTTAAATACACTTGTTATTGCCTTTTATTTTGGGGCAAATACAGGTACTGATATTTATTTTTTTGTAATCAGCATTGCCATATTGATCACAACAGGTATGATAAATGGAATTGATTCAATAATATTAATTCCACAGGCGATGAAACTAAGAGAGCAGGCTGGAGAAGCAGAATCAAGGCTGTTCCTGAATTTTTTTATTTTTTTATACATCTTAATAGGAGTGGTAATTTTTTTAATCACTATAGTTTCTCCTGCTTTATTTTATGGTACTTTTTCAAAGTTTCCGCCGGGTATACTGGAGCAACATAAGTATTTACTGTATGCAGGAAGTGTATTGGTTTTTTTTCAATTGATTAATAATTTTTTAGGCGCCATATTAACCTCCTATAAATATTTTTCCATTACCATACTAACCAGCCTTATCACCAGCCTGGTATCTATTATAGTCACCATCTTTTTTCATGAAAGGCTCGGTATTACCGGTACTCTTGCCGCCGTGGCTATTAGTTACAGTTTCAATTTTTTATTCCTTATCATTTTGATGAAATCGCGGCTTAAATGGGAGTTTAGCCGGTTCAAGCTTGTAAAGGATAAACATATTTGGGGCACTATCGGGTTAATGCAAATGAATATATTGCCCGTTTGGCTCAGGAATTACGTTACTCTTTTCCTTATAAGCGGGCTTGGTGTAGGTATTGTTTCTTCAATTAACCTGGCTCAGCAGGCTGCAGGTATTATAGACAACCTTATCATTGCGCAGGTATTATCAGTGGCGGGCATAAAGTTTAATGAACTCTATGCCAAAATGGATATTAAAACCCTGAATGAGCTCTTTATCAAGGTGGCCAATTTCCTGCTCATGCTTTTAATGCCCGTTGTTTTAATAACATTCATTTATTCTAATAATATTGCAGCGCTCATTTTCAAACGAGGTAATATGACAGCCAGCGCTCTCGAAACAGTGGCATTATGTTTAAAATACCTTATTTTACTGTCACCGCTGATGTTGATCAACAGTATTTGTACAAGAATTTTTTCAGCAACCCAGGTGATAAGACAGGGTTTAATTTATTCGATGATTGCCCATATTATTTTTTTGCTCCTTACAATCATATTGATCAACCTGCTACAGCTAAAAGGATACCTGTACTCTATGCTGGCAGGTTATGCAGTACTCATTTTTTTATTTTACCGGTTGTTTAAGGTAAAACTCAACCAAATTGATTTTGTAATGGTTTTAAAATATGGTGTCAAACAGGTGTTTGTTAATTTAATTATTGCTTTGCCTGTTTTTTTTATACTAAAAAACCTATCTGGTATAAATTACATAATTTTACTTTTCATTGCATGTTTTATCCAGGTTTTAATTATTGGCATAATAAACAGAAAGCAATTACAATTTTCAAGAATAACAGACGTATTATATGGCCCCAGGAAGAAGTAGTATTAAAAGAACAGGTTTATACAGGTTTGCAAGTAAGGTTTATCATAACCTTGAAAAAAAGCGCCAGTTAGCTGGTGAAGGGCAGGGTTTCTATTGTCCCGGATGTAACCGCAACTGGAAGCACTTCAGGCCATTTCCGCAGGAATGGCTGGAGCCCCTCATCGAACATGGCTGGCCCTATACCGTTGATGATGCCGAAACCCTGAATTATAAAAATTATACCTGCTATGGTTGCGGCATTACAGACCGCGACAGGTTGTATATATTAATATTTAAGAAACTGCTTGAAAAGAACAAACAGTATAATATCATCGAATTTGCACCAACGCCTTCTTTATCCCGCCTGCTCAAAGAAATGCCGAATGTAACACACCGCACTGCAGACCTGTTTATGGAAGATGTTGATGATAAACTCGACCTGCAGGACCTGCACCTGTACAAAGACAATAGCTTTGATATATTCATCTGTTCTCATATCCTGGAGCACGTGGATGATGATATTAAAGCAATGAGAGAGTTGTACAGGATATTAAAACCCGGAGGTTGGGGAATAGCAATGGTTCCCATCATTGAACCAGTTACTGAAACTAAAGAAGACCCGTCAATCAAAGATGAAAAGCTAAGATTAAAATATTTTGGGCAGTCAGACCACGTAAGGCTTTATGCTAAAAAAGATTTCATTCAACGACTGGAATCAGTAGGGTTTAAGGTTAAATTATATGGCGTTGATTATTTTGGGGAATCGCTGTTTGACAGATCAGGGATCACAAGGAAATCTGTTCTATATGTTGTGGAAAAATGAATTTAGGATACACATTTATCAGTAACCATGTAAAGCAGGTGGAAGGTTGGCAAAATAAGTATTAACAAAGGCAATAAATAATTATTGAATTAATGATAAATGTAACACAGCCCTATCTTCCTCCATATAGTGAGTATGAAAAATACCTGAAAGAGATATGGGAAAGAAAATGGTTGACTAATCATGGGCCGTTAGTAAGAGAACTGGAAGAAAAATTAAAAGAATATTTAGGGGTAAAGCATTTACTGTACGTGAACAACGGAACGATCGCTTTACAAATCGCTTTAAAAGCGCTTGGCGTAAAAGGCGAAATTATCACCACCCCTTTTTCATATGTCGCTACCACCAACTCTATTCTGTGGGAAGGATGTAAGCCCGTATTTGCTGATGTAAAGAATTCAGATTTCAATATTGATCCTCAAAACCTGGAGCCACTTATTACCTCCAATACCGTGGCAATTTTGGCTACGCATGTTTATGGAAATCCCTGCGACGTGGACCATATCGAAAAAATCGCTGCCAGGCATAACCTAAAAGTTATTTATGATGGTGCCCACGCATTTGGTGCTAAATTAAATGGCAGGCAAGTCTTGTCTTACGGAGATATTACCACTTGTAGTTTTCACGCAACCAAGTTATTTCATACAATAGAAGGTGGGGCCATCATCACCAATGATGATGAACTGGCAAAAAAAATGACCCTTTACCGGCAGTTTGGCCATATCGGGGACGATCATTTTTCTATTGGGATAAATGGCAAGAATTCTGAATTTCATGCGGCTATGGGCTTATGCTTATTGCCTCTGGTGAAAGATTTTATTTCTAAAAGAAAGACGCTTTCCGCATTATATGACAGCCTCTTAAAAGATCTTCCCATTCAAAGACCTGTACCTTTGCTGGGTACTGAATATAACTACAGTTACTATCCTGTGATTGTTGATGCAGAAGACAGGCTTCTCCATATCAGGTCGGTACTGCAGGACAAAAATATTAGTACCAGGAGATATTTTTATCCCTCTCTTAACCATCTTCCGCAATACCAGGGAGAGCCCTGCGCAATTTCAGAATCAGTAAGTGTTAGAGCTTTGGCTTTGCCTTTGTATTTTGAGCTGGAAGAAGCAAATGTCAAAAAAATATGCGACCTTATTAAAAGCTGTTTTTGATGAAGCTTGGGATCATGCAACCATATATTGTTCCTTACATAGGATATTTTCAACTGATCAATGCAGTGGATAAGTTTGTTGTGTATGATAACATCCAGTTCACCAAAAAAGGATGGATCAACAGGAACAGGATTTTGGTAAATGGTAAGGATGAATACTTCACACTTCCATTAAAAAAAGATTCTGATTATTTGAATATAGATCAACGCCGCCTTTCTGATACTTTCCCGGTTGATAAAATAAAATTGCTGCGTAAGTTAACAGAATCATACAGGAAAGCGCCGGAGTTTAGTAAGGTATACCCTATACTGGAAGCGGTCATTACAAACAACGAAGAAAATTTGTTTGCATTCATTTACCGGTCGCTGGAGGAAGTATGTAAATTCCTGGATATTAAAACAACATTTGTTATTTCATCATCAGTACCTATTGACCACCGGTTAAGATCACAGGATAAAGTGATAGCCATTTGCAAAGCTTTAGGTGCAACAGAATATATAAATCCTATTGGAGGCCTGGAATTATATGCCAAAGATGATTTTAAAAAAAACGAAATAGAATTGCATTTTATTAAATCAGATCCGGTAGCATACACACAATTCAATAATGAATTTGTTCCGTGGTTGTCGATTATTGATGTGATGATGTTCAACTCAAAAGAAACAATTCAACGATATTTGCAATCGTATACAATTATATAAAGTGTAAGATGTTTAAGTGGAAAAAAATGGGAAGGGTATTTGACCCTTCAGCAGTTAAAGACAGGCCATGGCTCAGGGAATTTGCCCAGGCGCCTGCAGTGTTGATCTTTGATGATTTTGTACGGGTATATTTTTCCTGCCGTCCACCAGCGGATGAGAACGGGCAATACGTTAGCTATTCCGCTTATGTTGACCTCAACCGAAAAAACCTATTGGAAATAATCGCAGTTAGTGAAACACCTATTTTAAAATTAGGAGAACTGGGTACTTTTGATGAATTCGGTACTTATCCCGTTTCTGTAATCAGGCATGAAGGAGCAGTAAGGGCGTATTATGCCGGCTGGACAAGATGTGAATCCGTACCATTCAATGTTGCTATTGGTTTTGGCACCAGTACAAACGAAGGAAAAACTTTTGATAAGATCGGCAATGGCCCTGTATTATCCTATAGTATTGATGAGCCCTTTATTTTAAGCGGCCCCAAAATAAGAAAGTTCAATAATAAATTCTATCTCTTTTATATCGCAGGAAAAAAGTGGATACTGGATAACGGTAAGCCGGAACCTGTGTATACCATCAGGATGGCTACTTCGGATGATGGCTTAAACTGGGATAAACTAAATAAAGACCTTATTCCCTCACGCGTAGAAGAAAACGAAGCACAGGCAAGCCCCGATGTGTTTTTTTATGAAGGGAAATACCATATGTTCTTTTGTTACAGGCATAGCGCCAACTACCGCGGCAAGACAAATGGTTATAGAATTGGATACGCTTCCTCAACCGATCTTATCAATTGGGAAAGAGACGATGCCAAAGCAGGTATAGATGTTTCAGAAGAGGGATGGGATGCCGAGATGATCAGTTATCCCCACGTGTTTGAACTGGATAATGAAGTATATATGTTTTACCTCGGCAACCAGGTGGGCAGACATGGTTTTGGTATGGCTAAACTGGAAACTTATCAACCGTAAAAACTCTAATTAATGAAGTGGCAGAAAAAAGGATTGATATTTAACCCAGCAGAATATAATTTACCCAACGAATGCAAAGAGTTTGCACAATCTCCGCAAACACTCGTGTTTGATGATTTTGTAAGGGTATATTTTTCAACAAGAAAAAAAGATACGGTTTCCGGTAAATACTTAAGCTTTATCGTTTTTGCAGATTTTGATAAAGATTTTGCAAGGGTATTGAATATCTCTTCCCAAAATGTAATTGAACTTGGTGGCCTTGGTGCTTTTGATGAACACGGTATCTTTCCCATAAATATTTTAAGGCATGATAATAAAATATTTGCTTACACCTGCGGATGGAGCCGCAGGGTATCCGTATCTGTTGAAACTTCAACAGGCCTCGCAATAAGTGATGATGATGGCGTTAGTTTTAAAAAGATCGGCACCGGCCCTGTGTTAACCTCGTCTTTACATGAACCTATGCTTGTAGGCGACTCCTTTGTGCAGTTTTATGAAGGCATATTCCATATGTGGTATATTTTTGGACAAAGATGGAAAGCACCAACAGCTGATGAACCGCCTGCAAGAGTATATAAGATCGCTCATGCTGTATCAAAGGACGGCGTCACCTGGAAAAAAGAAGAAGGCAGGCAAATAATCGAAGATGTGATGAATGAAGACGAATGCCAGGCTTTGCCAACAGTAACCAAAATTGGTAACCGCTATCATATGTATTTTTGCTTCAGGCAGGCGACCGATTTTAGAAAAAACCCGGAACGTGGTTATCGCTTGGGTTATGCATGGTCGGATGATCTGGTAACCTGGACAAGAGATGATGCTAATTCAGGCATTGCTTTTTCAGAGAAAGGCTGGGATGATGCCATGATGTGTTACCCCCATATCTTTCAATGCGATGAAAAAGTGTATCTCTTGTATAATGGTAATGAATTTGGTAAACATGGTTTTGGAATTGCTGAACTGGAAACTGTTTAATTAATTTGACCAGGATGATCACCAATAATATTATTTATAAGGTACAAACAGCCGATCATAATGAGGTGTTAGGTCACCTTGAAAAATGTGATGAAAATTTTACGCCGAGGTTGAGTAAAGGAAGGGATATAGCGGCTTACTCTCAAAAGATAGTCAAAAACTCCGTTACCTTTGAGGCCTGGGCTGGCACTGAGTTGATAGGGCTGGTAGCTGCTTATTTTAATGATGAAAAAAAAATTACGGGATTTATCACCAATGTAAGTACGTTAAAAGAATATTTTGGGAAAGGAATAGCGACACAGTTGATGAAAAATTGTATCAGTTATGGCAAAGAACAACAATTTGATGCAATAACCTTAGAAGTGGCTAAAAATAATAACAGTGCCATTCAATTGTACAAAAAATACGATTTCTTGCCTGTTGCTGAAAAAGGACATATGGTAATAATGAAAAAAGATTTGTGAAATATAAAGTTAAAAAAACATGAGTACAACCAGGGATTATAATACAGAGTTAAAGGATACGGCAGATCATAAATATGCCTATAATTTTGATTTCGATGTGATGCACCGTTTTATGGTAGATTCTTTCACGCCTTTTTTTAATAAAGGAAATTGTCTTGAACTGGGCAGCTTTAAAGGTGATTTTACAAGAAGGCTCACACCGTTGTTTGATGACATCACCTGCGTAGAAGCCTCTGATGAAGCCATCGCAACGGCCCAAAAAGAATTTACAAAAGTAAAATTCATCAATGCATTGTTTGAAGAAGCAAAGCTGCCCGAAAAATATGATAACATCATTCTTACCCATGTACTGGAGCATTTGGATAACCCGGTAAGCGTAATGAAGCGCATCAATGATGAATGGCTTTCAGATAAGGGCCGCTTCTTTTTAGTATGCCCCAATGCCAATGCACCTTCAAGGCAGATTGCTGTAAAAATGGGGTTGATCACACATAATGATGCCATCACACCTGCCGAGGCAGCGCATGGCCACAGGATCACTTATACATTAGACACTTTAGAAAGAGATGCAAGAGCCGCGGGCCTAAAAGTAGTGCACCGCTCCGGTATATTTTTTAAAGCGCTGGCTAATTTTCAGTGGGACAGGTTATTGAATACGGATATTATTTCTGAAGAATATTTACAGGGTTGTTTCCAGTTGGGACAGATCTATCCTGACCTATGTTCAAGTATTTTTTTAATGTGTGAAAAAGGAAGATGATCATCTTCACTTAAACTAACATTTTAAAATTATGAAAATAGGATTCTTAGGAAATACTAATAACTACCCCTTTATTATAGCCAGCCAAATGAAAGCAATGGGCTGTGAAGTGGTGTTATTTGTAGATGCACCTCCCGAAGACCTGCTTAACCGTCCTGAGCAATATACTAAAGCAATTCAATACCCGTATCCATCGTGGATCATAGAAAAGCTGTCGTTAAGAAAATCGTTGCACCTGCATTTTCCTAATATTTTCGAAAAAGACGTTATCCGGGAACTAAATACCTGTGACGCGGTAATATTGAATGATTTTGGGCACAGGTTCAAGAATTTCATTCATAAGTCAATACCTTCTATCAGTATGTTTTCGGGAGCCGATCTTGAAGTAATGGCTGATTACGAAAACGTAATGCAGATGAAATTGGGGCATGCAAAATTGAAATTATTTCCGCGTGTTTTGAAAAGAGCGTATGCACGTTTTTCAGTAAACCAGCTCCGGAAAGCGATTGCTGCTGCATCACTGGTAAGTTATTTCCCCGAAGGCCTTA